>Ga0163144_10002343_pt1 | contig 43842 bp, 28 predicted proteins | sample OliLak19BULKMAT1_FD_123175 | JGI IMG/M metagenome (GOLD analysis project Ga0163144, IMG submission 123175) | Freshwater microbial mat bacterial communities from Lake Vanda, McMurdo Dry Valleys, Antarctica - Oligotrophic Lake LV.19.BULKMAT1 | ecosystem: Environmental > Aquatic > Freshwater >...
AAGACCGCAACCAGCGCTACGGCTGCGCCGCCCTCTGCTTAGGCGGCGGAAACGCAGTCGCTATGGTGATAGAGAAGATGAGTTAAGTAAATAGATTGGCCGGGCGCAAGCCCGACCAATCGTCAATCGTCAATCGTCCGGTCTCACTTTTCCAGATTTTTGCTCACCCACGATGTTCCCTTCGGGAATATCGCGCGCGAACCTTCCACGCCGAACACTTCCTTGCCGGCCGCGTTGTTCAGCGTAATGATCACGGGGAATCGGCCCCTCTTGCGGGAGTTCAATGCTTCGGGGATATCCGTCTCGCGATCGACAATCGCCGAATCTTTCGGCAGGAATCCGGTCGTCAGGCCGCCCTTCCCTTTCGCATCCAGAGCAAACTTGACGATCGTCGGACCCTTCGGATCACGCTTCTCCGTCTCGCGAAGTTTGCCGTTTTTCACGCTCACGTTGATCGTATCCGTGAAGTCCGTTGCGATTCCCACCGTCGCCGTCACCGCCGTGTCGAACTTCTGCTCATTCGGCGGCAGCGCGATGAACGACACCTTCCACGCATCGGCGTCGGGGCCCTCTTTCGTGTCATCTTTTCCAGTGACGCTGGTAATCAGGAATCCGCCGCCCAGATTTCCCGGACCAAACTTATACGTCAGATCAAACTTTCCGCCGCGGGCCTTCACTCCAAACTTCAGCAGTTCGCTGGTCTCGAACGAATTGCCGATAATCAATTCCACTGCCAGGATTTTCAAACTCTGCTGCAATTCCTTGTCCTTGATGATCGTGCCGTCCTTACCGAAGCTGTCTTTGGCGACGCTGATTTTGATCAACCCGTCAGACGTGATCGACACCGACATCGTCCTCGCATCATTCACGCCTTTGCCTTTGCCGTCCAGTTTCACCGTCGGCGAGACATAGTCGCCAATCTGCAGCGTCACGTCCTCATCCCGCAGTTGTGAAAGCGGCGTTCCAGTCAGATCCACTATTCCGGAATACTTGATCGAATCGCCGCCACCCGCGGCGATGTCGCCCTTGATCGTCATCGCCGTCGCGAACAGAGAACTCGCCACGCGCGGACTCTGTTGGATGTTGAACGTGACCACCTGCCCTGTGCTCTGCTTGTCGCGCGACTTCGCCGCAGTCCCCTTCGAATCGGTGCAGCTTGCCAGAAAACTATACGTCCCCGCGAGCAAGGGCCGGCCCACGAGCTTGCCGATCTTCGGCCGGAAGAACAGGCCGACCTCTTCCAACGTTGCCACGGATTTTACCACGCCGTCCGTTCCCGTCACCGTGATCTGGCTGGCGCTGAAATTGTACGGAGGGTTGCCCGCGATCACCTGAACATGTTCGTGATACTGCCGGAATGTGCGCCCATCATGCAGCTTCGTCTGAGCAAACTTGAACGTGCTGGAATCCACCATGTTCAGGCGGAATGTCTCCGTCTTCGTGTTCGGATTCGTGCCACGGCTGTCCGCCACCGTCACATCGAATCGAAGTTGCGTCTCCGCCGTCGCGCCCGCGAAAGGACCCCCGATTGCGCCTTTCAGAATTCCGTCCAGATAAAGCAAGGCCGTTGATTGCTGCGGAGAAAAATTCGCGGGCAATGCTTTTATCGCCGCATCCAGCGTGATGTTGCCCTTGAACTCGGAATTCACCGTGTCCGAAGAATACCTGCGCGGAGGAAAGCCGCCGCGTGCCGTGATGTGCCGCGTGATCACACTTCCGATCGCCGCGTCGCCCAGATCGCGGTCCGTTGAGTTCGCCAAAAGTGCCGTTGTGAACTCGAGTGGGAACCGAACGGTGCCGACGGCGCGACTTTGCGCGCCCAGGGAAGCGCTCTCTTCCGTGGTTCCGCTGCTCGTCGCCAGCGCGTAGGAAAACCCCACAAACGCCGCTAGAATCCCCGATAACACAATTGAAGTGGTCCGCATGCCTGACTTTGTCATTGCTTTTTTCCACCCTTGAATGAGACGTCGCGAATGGCCGACGTCTGTAAATCCCCCCCAGATCAGAGCCCTTCACAATAGGGAATAACTAATGAGCGACCCAAGTTACGAACCAAAGAATTTTTGTTGCCCTCACAGCCGCGGCATAACTCAGTGACGCGGCCCCCTCTCCGGTTTACTCCCATTCACGCGCCCGCCCTATCTATAAAGGAGGGCGGGGCAAAATTTTCAGTTCGTCAGTCGATCGCTCGCGCGCACTTGCGTGACATCGTTTAGCGCGGAGAATGGCGCGCATGCAGATCTCCCGCGAGAAAGTGATTGCGGCCAGCGTTACAGCGGTCGTCGTTCTGTTTTTTTTCTGGGCGCTGCTGTACCCGCTTTCGTTCTCACTTGTGGAAGCCGTTCGAGAGCCCGTGCTGCAACCCGTTCAGGCCGGCGAATCCTGGAGCGCAGCGGCAACGCGATTTGGCGTGAGCGAGTCAAGACTCAAGAGTCTCAATACCGGAGCGGCCACGCGGCCCGCGCCGCCGGAAGGCAAGCCCCTCGTTACCGGGCACGCGTTCACGCTGCGGCATGTCTTCCGAATTTTCGACAGCAACGCCCCGCAGCTTGCAGGGATTATAAACAGTCTGATCATCGCGGTGCTCGTCACTTTTTTATGCGCGATCGTGGCCTATCCCCTCGCTTATATCCAGGCGCGCACGACATTCTGGAAGCAAAGTCTGCTGGCTGGATTACTGCTTCTGCCGTTGGTCATGCCGCCCTTTGTCGGTGCCATCGGACTGCGCCGCATGTTCGCCAAATACGGCACGTTCAATCTTATCCTGATGGATTTAGGCCTCGTCGATTCCGCCAACCCCATCGATATTCTCGATCAGTACCGCCTCTTCGGCTGCGTCCTTGTGATGGTCCTTCATTTCTATCCGCTGCTCTATCTCAATCTCGCCGCAGCCATCTCCAACATCGATCCCAGCCTGCTTGAATCCGCCAGAAGCCTCGGCCTGACGCCGTGGCAGACTTTCCGCCGCGTCGTGCTTCCGCTATCCGTTCCCGGAATGGTGGCCGGTGGCAGTTTGGTGTTTGTGGGCGCCTTCACGGACCTCGGCACCCCTCTCGTTTTCGGTTTTCAGGAAACCGTTGCTCGCCAGATTTTTTCTCTGGCCAATGAACAGCAGAGCAATCCCGCCGCGCCCGCGCTTGTTGCCGTTGTCACCGCCATCGTCCTCATCCTCTTCGCGCTGACACGCTGGAGCGTCAGCCGCGGAGGCGCTAGCGGAGGCGTCAAAGGGCAATCGCGCATCGCACCCAATCCCCTTTCGCCGCGCTGGACCGCTTTGGCGGTCGGCCTGCATGTGGTCGTGATCGCCGCAGCCCTGCTGCCGCACGCGGCCGTGACGCTCAACGCCTTGGGCCAGCGCTGGTTCATGACGCCGCTGCCGCAAGTCTTCACGCTCGACAACATGGCCGAAGCGCTCTCCAGCAACATCGCCATCATGGGCATGCGCAACAGTCTCGTGTTTTCGCTCAGCAGCACCGCCATCAACATCGTCCTGGGCCTGGCGTGCGCGTGGGCTATTGTGCGCGGCGGAGGCTGGTGGGGGAAAACAATCGATGCCCTCTCGCTGGCGCCGCTCGCCATTCCAGGTCTCGTGCTGGCGTTCGGTTACGTCGGCGCGTACGCGGATATTTACAGCAAGCCCTGGCATGGAATGAATATCGGCGTCGGCGCGTTTCTGATTCTCAGCTACGCCATTCGCCGCCTGCCGTTCGTTGTTCGCGCGTGCGTTGCGGGCCTGGAGCAGACGCCGCGAAATCTGGAGGAGGCCGGACTGGGATTGGGCGCCGCACCGTTTGCCGTATTACGCCGGATCACCATGCCGCTGATCTGGGCCAACGTGGTCGCGGGCGGCATTCTCGCGTTCTCATTCGCCATGCTTGAAGTCTCCGATTCGCTGATTCTCGCCACCAAGCCGCAGGATTTTCCGCTGACTAAATCGATCTACCAGCTCTTTGGAAATCCAGGCAACGGCGATCAACTCGCTTCGGCGCTGGGCCTGGTGGCATTGGTCTTTCTCTCGGTCTCGCTACTTGCCGCCGGCGCGTTCCTCGGAAAAAAATGGGGACAGATGTTTAAGGGGTGATGCCTGATTTTATAATTTTTAATTCATAATGCATAAAGGGCTTAGGACCGATGGGTAGATGAGAACTTATGGATGAAAGCGTGGAGCCGGGAAAGAAATTGCTGAAAGCAGGCGACGTCGCCCGGCGCACGGGCCTGACGCGGCAGTCGCTGCATCAGTACGTTCTGCTCGGATTGCTCGAGCCCGCTGGCACCACCAAAGGCGGGCAGCGCCTGTTCGATGAAAGTGCGCTGGACCGCGTGAAGCTGATTCACGACCTCTGCCAGAACGGGTATACCTTGCAGAGCATCCGCGACATCTTCTTCAAGAGCAAAGGTTGATTCATGCGCCAGGCTGCATCACTCGTCTTCTGCCTCTGTGCGCTAATTTCCGCGTTGCCCGGCGTTCAAGCCGCGAGCAAGGAAAAAGAAAAGGAGCGCGACAAGGAAGTTGCCATGGCGCCCGAATTGAGCAGCGAAGAAGCCGCGGCGATCCATCGATTGTTTGATAATCTTCGCGCCGGATTCGTTGCCGGAGACGCCGGCGCCTGCCTGAATCTTTTTGTTCCGGGGATCGCTACCCGGCCGCATATCGAAGAAAACTTGCGAAACGAATTCCGCCAATCCAGGTACGTCAAATTTGAGATCGTCCAGATCGTTCCTGAAGACAAGCTGCAGCCCGCCGTCTACAGCGTCGATGTGCGGCTGCGTATTGAATTCATCAATCTGAACCGTCCACCGGAAATGCAGAGAGCCATCACCAACAGCACGAGCGAAACGTTCGTTATCAAAAAATTCGACGATGGCACATTCGCGCTTTTAAGCTCCGAATTCTTCGACAATCTCGGGCTGCGCCAGGGCATGGGGCTGGTCGTGGAAGGCCTGCTGGCGCTGATGATCGCTATTGCGCTGCTCGGTTTTCAAATCTGGATGGGAGTCGAAACGTTGCGCGCCCGGCCGCGTCAGCGCGCGTGGCTTGCCATCGTTCTTATTCCCGTCGTCGGCGCCCTGCTTTATTTCGCGATAAGCTATCTGCCGCGGCAACTACGAACTCCCCGAGTTTGATCGCAAGTCGACGCGCGGATACCGGCCCGATGCCGAAACCCCGTTGCTCACCGATTTCCACATGCCGGACTTCATGCTGCCGCCGAAGAACGTCGTTGTCGATTTACGAAGCAGTTCGGTAGCCGACGCCGGAGGCATGGTGAGCCGTCCGTCGCGGCGCGCATTTTCAAACTCTTCCGCTTCTCTCAAGTAAGCGGCGGCCAGACCGCTAATGCGCGCATAAACATCATCCCGGTTCGCTGCGCCGTAGCAATCCAGGCAGCTGCCAGAGCGGCCTAAAATTCCATTTTCGCGTTGTACCTTTTCACGGGCCAGCGCGTACGCTTCACCCACCATGTATTTAAGCGACGCTAGAAAAATCACGCGCGGATCGCCCAGCACTCTGGGATTCAAGATGAAGTCGATTTCGCGAACGTCGGTCATCATGTTGAGGTTGATGACCGCAAGACTGTAGGGGCTGCCGCAGGTTTTTGATTTGAAGTCGTCGATCTGCACAGCCGCCGATTCAAGCGTGCTGGCAAATTGAACGTAGGTGGTCGATCCTGGAACAGCCTCGAAGAGTTTCGCGATTCCTTCAACCACTTTTAATTCCGCCGGCACATTCACTGGCTCATACAGGAAGATCGAATCCTTGAAGTCCAGCACGTGAATCGCCCTCTCGCCCTGCCGTCAACGCTGAATCTCGCCCTTCAGGTCGTCCGGAACTTTACTCTCGTCACCTTTATGCAACTCGAGCAGTCTTTTTAAAGCAGCCTGAGTTTGCTGGCGCGCCAGCGGCGGATCCGAGGTGTCGCATTTTTGGAGCGCCAAAAAGATTCGTGCCAGCAGCTCCCATCCCACCGGTGACTCAGGTTGCAACAAAACCTGCTCATGGATTGCGCGTCGTGCTCTACCGAGCAAATCGATGGCCATGGGTCCCTTAGCGCGCGGGTCCGTTGCTCCGAGCAGGAGCACACGTGCGTAATCCAGGCGCACCGTCGGATCCAGCGGACTCAGCGCCACCCTCAAACGCAACCGCGGATACGCTTCGGCGAATTTGTCCATGGCCATTAATGCCTTGGCTTGCAGCAGCATGTGTTCCACCCGATTCGCATTGGTGTCCAATGGCCCCGCCATGCGTGCGGCATCGAGCGCTTCCGGGAACTGCTTCTCCTGAAAATGAAGATTGGAAATCAACGTCCATAGCGGCAAAGCCGCACGGTCGGACCGCGCCTGAGGGGCGTTCAATGTCTGCCGCAGCGTGGCGATGGCATCCCCCGTTCGCCCGGATTGTACGAGTATCCTGGCGGCAAGCTCGGAGCACTCCAGCGGGCTGGCCCCTGCCTTTCCGGCCTGAATAATCGCCGCTAACGCGCGCTCGTTTTCTTTTCTGGCGTGCAACACGCGTGAGTGAAGGAGCATAATTCCTCCCGCATCAGTGGGGTCGTCGATCTTTTTGATCTCAGACGAGGCCTCGTCGAGCTTCCCCTCATCGATCAGCCGCAGCACATTTTGCTTCAATGACGCATTCAGCGGCGGATGCGGTGGAATCACGAACTTGGATCGCCCCTTGGCTTCCAGCATGAGGCGCGACGCTTTCTCAGGATCGGGCTTTTCTTTTTTCGTTAGCGAGCCGCTCAAAATCTGGCGCGCAAGCTCGTAGTCCGCCTTGTTTTTCTTCTCGATCGCCCAAGCGTACCGCGGATCGAATGTATACGCCGCTTGCGCTAGCTGTTCGAGCGGCCCCATGTGCTCGATGGCGTAACGGGACTGTTCCAGCGCCGAAAGACTGCGATCCAGGCCAGCGATAAATGTTGCTTTTTCCTCAACCGAAAGCGCCGACATATCGACGCTGCGTTCGGGCATCGGTAGAAATGGCGTGGACTGAAAACCTTCCTGCAGATCGTAAATCGCGCGTGGCGCTTCGAACTCCAGCAGCATGTTGTCGTCGGTATGAAGCGCGAAATTCCTGGACCGTCCCTTGAGCACCGTTTCGTTCGCGACCAGGCACGCCATGAATCGCGTGTCCGTCTCCAGATGCACGCGCTCCAGCCAGCTCTTGATCTGCGGCTGAGCCAGCCGCTGGCGCAGCCTGTCGATCGGAATATCGATCGGCGTCTCTGAGCCCACCAGAAGGTAATCGTAATGGTTGACCTGCCAGAGTTGCGCGTGCTTATAGACATCCGTGAACGTGCGCACAATGCTGAAAAAATGCGTCTGCTCAAGCGAGTAGCTATGCAGCCACTGGCACATCAGACCGCCGGGTTTCAGACGCGACCGGCACAGCGTGAAAGCCTCTTCGGTGAACAGATTTCCAACGCCCGCCATCCACGGGTTGGAGGGCTCGCTCGCGATCACGTCGTACATGCGGCTAGTCAGCAACAGGTGATTGCGCCCGTCGTTGACGATGACCTCAACCTTGGGTGTTTGAATCCACGGCGGCGCGGCCGGATGCATTCCCTTCGTCGGCGGCGGCACGTTGTAGGTCAGTTCATTGTAGGGTTGGAACCACCACGAGCCGATCACCACTTCGGGCGACATCTCCACCACGTCCACGCGCTTGACGGTCTCCGGCGCCAACGCGCTGCCCACGCTGACACCCGATCCCAGACCGATCACCAGTACGTCCTCCGCTCCTTTAGGATGGAGCACCTCTGGAAAAAGGGTCAGTGAAATCTGCGTCGCCATATCGCCGCGCGACGACGCATCCGGTTTGCCTCCCACGCGCAGCGACAGATCGTCGCCGATCCGCAAAATGGCAACCGTCGCCTCCGAACCTTCCTTGTAATAACACATATCCGAATTCAGTTTGAGATTGGGGATGGCATCGCGGATTCGAAATTCGCGCGCCGCTTTCAACGTATTCGCGTCGCGCAGCAGGTACATGCCCCCGCTCATCAGATATTCATCCCAGCGCTGCCCGCTGGCCGCGATGGCCGCAAGCGGCAGTAGAATGGCGCCGCAAACCGCCAGTTGCCGTTTATCACGGGCGCTGGGCGAGAGGAGAAATAGAACGACGCCTGGCACGGCGTAAAGCAGCGCCATGATTTCCAGCGTGCTTTGAATCTGCAGTGCGGGAATCAGAAATAACCCGCCAAAAAAACTTCCCAGGATCGAACCGACCGTGTTGATCGCGTAGACCGTGCCCACCGTCTTGCCCGCGTTGTTCGATGACTGCGACGCCACTTGAATGGTCAGCGGCATGGTCGCGCCCATCAAAAACGTCGGCGCGATGATCAATAAGGCAATGCCCAGCGCCTGCGCCATGAGAAGAACATTGAAGCCCAACGGGCTGGCCCACGCGGTGAGAAAAAAGAACAACAGCGGGCCATAGCCCAGCACAACCGAAACGATAAAGGAGAAGAGTCCGACCAGCATCAACAGCTTCGCCAGCAACGCCAGCGGATCCGGCGTACGCGGCGCCACCCGCGAGCCCCACCATCCGCCCGAACTGAGGCCCAGGATGAACACGCCAACGATCAAACTGAACGCATACGTGGAACTTCCCGTGCCCAGACTGATGGCGCGCGTCCAGCCAATCTGCGTCGCCATCGCCGCGAATCCCGTGATGCCGAAAGTGAGCATTGTCAGACGCAAAGCCAGTGGTGAAACATGGAGCGAGCGCCCGGCGGAGTCTCTGCTTTCAGGGGGCGGCTTCGCATTGATATCGTCCACCGGTACTGACGCACGAAACCCGAATCCGATGGCCAGTGCGCCCAGGATCAAATTGAACGCCACCGCAAGCCAGTTCGATCCGCTTTTGCCGATAACCGGCAGGAGAAAAAAACCAGCGGCCAGCGCACCCAGCACCGCGCCCAAACTGTTGATCGCGTACAACGCACCGACCGTTCGCCCCAGACCGCTGCGGCTGCGTACTAGAAAATGGGTGAGCAACGGAAGTGTCGCGCCCATAAATGTGGTGGGAATTAAAAGCAGCACAAACGATATGACAAAGCGCGCAATGGGCAGGCTTCCGCTTCCCGCTTCACCGTACAGCGATCGATAGAATCCAATTAGCGCCGGATTAGTGAACACGAGCGGGAGCAGCGCGCAATACACGCCGATGAGTACTTCGAGCACGCCATAAACCAGCAGGGGCCGGCGGATTTTGTGGCACAGGCGCCCGGAAATAAAACTTCCCAGCGCGAGGCCGCCCATAAACGCGGTCAATACGGCCGACAAACTGTGCGAGGTATTTCCGAACATCAAGCCCAGATGCCGGCACCATAAAACCTCGTAAATCAGACCGCAGGAACCAGAGAGGAGAAACAGGATCCAGACTAATACTAACTCCGGCTTGAATGCGCGTGTTAATACGGGTTCGCTAAATAATGCAGCAGGCGCGTCAGTGGGGATCGAAGCAGACTCGGTAGCCATCTAGAAACTCAGCGCTCCTGATTTAAGTTTGAATCCTGTTGCCGCACTACCTTAAAGGAGCGGGGCTGGAACTTCCACAACAAGCCCGTGCTATGACTAGAAGCTATTTTTACAACTCCTTTATAGCGTTAGCTTTTGTCGACGCACGACGTGACGTGAAGATGTCGAGCTGTTGAAAAAGATAGCTGTGGATTTTAGCCAAGCCTATGGTATAAGTTTTTGGCCGGAAAGTGGGGGCCTTCCGCCGTGGTGGAGGCCCTCTTTCGTTTATTACCGGAAAACATAACCCAGCCTTCTTCCCGATTTTTATCGGAAAGCGGGGCGTTGTTAAGTCAGGACGAATCGTAACGAACATGGCAGACACCAACGTACGCAACCTCCGCAACATTGCTATCATCGCGCACGTCGATCATGGCAAGAGCACGCTTGTCGATCACTTGCTCCGCCAGGCCGGCACCTTCCGCTCCAATCAGGAAGTGACCGACTGCGTCATGGACAGCAATGATCTGGAACGCGAACGCGGCATCACCATTCTCGCCAAGAACTGCGCCATCAATTACATGGGCACGCGCATCAACATCATCGACACGCCCGGCCACAGTGATTTCGGCGGCGAAGTCGAACGCGTGTTGACCATGGCCGACGGCGTCTGCCTACTGGTGGATTCGGCTGAAGGCGTGTTGCCGCAGACGAAGTTCGTTTTGCGCAAAGCGTTCTCCCACAATTTGAAGCCCATCGTCGTCATCAACAAAATCGACCGCTCCGACGCGCGCCCCCATGACGTGCTCAATCAGGTCTTCGATCTCTTCGTCGAACTCGGCGCCAACAACGAACAGCTTTCGTTCCCGCACGTCTTCGCCATCGGCCGCCAGGGTCTGGCCAAGCGCGAAATGGAAGATGAAGCCACCGACTTGCGCCCGCTCTTCGATCTCATTCTGACCCACGTCCCGCCGCCCGCCGGCGATTCCGCGGCGCCGCTTAAGGTCCAGGTCGCGAACATCGATTACAACGATTACGTCGGGCGCATCGCGATCGGCCGCATCGTTCAAGGCAACATCAAGCCCGGCCAGACGTTCACGATGATCAGTCAGGATGGCAAGCGCCGCCGCGAACGCGTGACAAAGCTTGAAGTCTATGAAGGTCTGGCCCGCAAAGAAGTTCAGTCGGCCGACGTCGGCGAAATCATCGCCTGGTCCGGTTTCGAAGAAGTTCACATCGGCGACACGCTGGCCGAAGGCGACAATCCCGAACCGTTGCCTCCCGTTCCGATCGACGAGCCCACACTGACCATGATGTTCATGTCCAACAACAGCCCCTTCAGCGGCCAGGACGGCAAGTACGTCACCAGCCGCCAGGTGCGCGACCGGCTCGAAAAGGAAGCGCTCCGCAACGTCGCCATGCGCTTTGAACAGACCGCTGCGCCCGACGTGTTCAAAGTCGCCGGCCGCGGTCTTCTCCACTTGGGCGTGTTGATCGAAAATATGCGCCGCGAAGGCTACGAAGTTCAGATCAGCAAGCCGCACGTGATTCTGAAGGAAGTGAATGGCAAGACGCACGAACCGATCGAATCCATCGCCGTCGATGTGCCCGAACTTTACATGGGTAAGTGCATCGAACTGCTCGGAACGCGACGCTGCGTGATGGAAAACATGACTCAGCACCAGGGCCACTGCCACTTGGAATTTAAGGGGCCCAGCCGCGGACTCATCGGCCTGCGCAACAAACTGCTTACCGCGACAAAAGGCGAAGCCGTGCTGCACCACAGCTTCCTCGAATATGGCGAATTCCGCGGCGGCATGGGCGGGCGCGGCACCGGTGTGCAAGTCGCCAGTGAAGCCGGCCAAGTCACCGGATTCGCGCTGCAGAATCTTCAGGATCGCGGCGAGTTCTTCGTTGATCCGGGCGAGCCGGTTTACGAAGGCCAGCTGGTCGGCGAACACTGCAAGGAAAACGACATCGCCGTCAATGTCGCCAAGGCCAAGCATCTCACGAACATGCGCCAAGCCAATAAAGAAAACTTGGACACGCTAAAGTCCAAGCGGCAGTTCTCTCTTGAAGAAGCACTGGAGTACGTGGAAGACGACGAACTGGTCGAAGTAACTCCGAAGTCCATTCGTATGCGCAAACGGTTCTTGCAGGAAAAGCTGCGCATGAAAGAAGAACGCGCCGCCAAGGATCGCGAAACGTCAGCCGTTTAAAGCATCCGAAGAAAATACACGAATAAAGCGGGCAGACCTGAACGGGCCTGCCCGCTTTATTTGAGCTCGACTCAACCCGGCCCCCCGGCTTGGACGTAGGCGTCCAGGACTTCTAGATTTGCTTCCTGTTCACTCAGCCGACGCATCAGCAAATAACGAACAGACACGATTCCCACGACGCGGTCCGTGGAATCGACCACCGGAAGATGGCGGTACCGATTCCGCACCATTCTCCAGAGCGCGTCCTCGACCGACGTGTCGCAGCTAACCGTATCGACGGGCGACGTCATGACGGCGGACAGCAGCGTCATATTTGGATCCCTGTTCATGTGCGTCACACGCAGCAGATTGTCCCGCTCGGTAAAGATGCCCCGCACATTTTTGTTCGAATTAATCACCACCACGGCACCCACGCCATCCTTGGCCATCATGCCCACGGCCTCAGCCACGCTCATGTCGGGATGGGCAAGCACTGGAGGAATTCGCGCACATTTCAGGATTTCCATAATGCGTCTCCTTAATGCTGTCACTCAACCATTTGCTTTTCAACAATGCAAACAAGCACATTGTGGAGATCATTCAATTTTTTAAATTCTAAATTTTTTAAATCATCTCGAGTAAATTTTTTCGACCAAAGCGTTTCAATATTGCAAATTTTTCAATTCGATATTCAAAACTGGCGCGTTGACACCAAAACAACTCCGGGTAAGGTGCTGACAAGGAAGTACCGGTGTAACACAAAAAGGGACCCGGCTCTTTACTCTTGGCTATACGCTTTCCAAAAGTTGGAGAGCGTGAAGCCAACAGCCAAGCGCCTTAGAGCACCCCACTGCATGCCGACTTCGTCTTCGACTCGAAGTATCGACACCACGTTTCTTCGCCTTCAAGACCGCATCGGCTATCTGTTCAACGACCCGTCACTTCTCGAGCGCGCCCTCACCCATCCCTCCAGCACGGCCGAGGAAGACCGCGACAACGAACGCATGGAATTTCTCGGCGATTCCGTCGTGAATCTTTGCGTCGCGCAGGCGCTCTACGAACGCCATCCGGATTGGACCGAAGGCGATCTGACACAAGTGAAGTCGTCGGTGGTCAGCACAACGGGCTTGGCGCGCGCGGCGGAATCGCTCGGACTTCGCGATGTCGGCCGCTTCGGCAAAGGTTTGCCGCAACACGAACCGCTTCCGCCCAGCGTCTATGCCAATCTGTTCGAAGCCGTCGCCGCCGCTGTGTACCTCGATGGAGGAATGGAATCCGCGCGTTCGTTCGTCTTGAGGATCCTGGGCCCCGAGATGCGCTCCGTCGCGGAGACCGGCGGTGAGCCCAATTGTAAATCACTGCTTCAACACGTGGCCCAAAAAAACTTCGGCGTCACGCCCCATTACCGCCTCGTCGGCAGCAGCGGGCCGGATCACGATAAAGTATTCGAAATCTGCGCGCACGTCGGCAGCCGCGCGTTTCCACAAGGCACTGGCCGCAGCAAGAAAGAAGCCGAGCAGACAGCAGCCCGCCGGGCTCTGGAATGCCTGGAAGCAGAATCCATGTTAAGCGCCAGCGGCTCCGGAGAGTGCGCACCAGAGACACAAATCGAAGGAAACGTCTGCTAGTGTTTTTAAAGAACAATGGGATTTCGAGCTGCCTGCAGATCGCACGAACCGTTGTGCCCGTGAAGCAACCTACTTCTTGCGAGCGACCAGCAGCTTTGTGCTGGGCCCGCCCTTAAACGAACTATTGAGCGCAAGCTCCGGGAAATAGAGTCCCGCCCCCATCGCGCCGCCAAAAATCTCGCCGAGTCCGATATGCTTGCCCAGTTTGTAAGGCAGCTTCGTGAGCGACCACGACGTCTTGAACGCGAACTTGCTGATGCCGCTTAAATCGGTGGGCGAATTCATCAGGAAGAAAATCGGCCGCACATCCGCCACTTCAAAGCCGCGGGCCGCCAGCGCCTCGCGGTACATTCCCAGAGTACGGCGCCGCACGTGGCTGATGGCGTTTTCGACTTCCTGGTATTTATCGAAGATGAACGCGTGCCCGCCACTCTTTAAGGCACCGGCGATATTATCGAGCGCGCCATTCCAATTCTTGTCCTCAACGAGATGAAACAGAACGTCGAATGCGGTCGCCAGATCGTACGTTCCGCGCTTGTCGCCAAGGGGCAGCGGCGCGCCGATATCAGCCTTTTCGAACGTCCAACCCGTGTCGGCGAAGCGCTCCCGCGCCGCCTTCACAGCAATCTCAGTGATATCGAAACCGCTCACATGGCCAACGGACAGTTCGCGCCATAAATCCAGATAGAAGCCAGTGCCAAATCCCAGTTCCAGCAGACGCGCGCCCTGGATCGGAATGTGATGGCCGGTCAGCGCGCGCAGCAGTACTTTGCGCCGAATCTTGTACGCCCAGCGATTGAACGCCAGCCCAACTCCCGCGTGCCCCACCCCGGCGAGCGAGAATTCGCGTTCGAGCCGCTGGGTCCAATAACGGTCGTTCTCATACACAGGTTTCTGCCCAGGTTCAGGCTGTATGTTTTTATTCTCGCTCGTCGACATGGGCGATAAACGTACAGGAGTGTGGCGCGAATCGCAAGTCATGAGGCCTTCGACCCGTGTCTATGCGACGGGCACTTCGCGCCGCTTATCGCGCCGCCGCCGAGCCCTCTCTAAATCGATTGACTTCAGAGCCTCTTTGATGTCCTCCTGAAGGCTGTGGCGCAGGCGCGGATTCAAACGCACCGCCTGCTGCAGGCAGAGGTAGGACTGTTCAGGGCTATTAATCAAAAGATAGGCTTGCGACAACACCACCATGGCTTCGAAATTTTCCTCTTCAATCGCCAGCGCAATCAGAGTCTGGCGGCGCGCCTCGAGCCCCTCACCATTTCGCAGATGCAGCCTGGCACGAAGAACATAGCCATTGCTCCATCCCGGATAGCGTTCGAGCAATTCGTTCAGTACCGGCAGCGCATCGCGATCGGCATTCTGGCCTTTGACGCGCGCCAATTTCTCACGGTGCACGGCAGGCGGACCCTCGCGCTGATTCCACACATCGATGAGGTACGCCTCCGCCTTTGCACCGAACCCGTCGGCGGCGGCGCCATGATGGCGAACAATCGCAAAGAGCGCGCGATCGCCATTCTTGTCGCCACGAAGCGCCAGCGCCCGCGCGCAGGGCAGCCGAATCTCCACCGAGCCCGAATTCAATCCATGCTGGAGCGCCAGGGTGGCCGAGGTCCCGGCTCGCACGAGCTTGAACGTATCGCGAGACTCGGAATCGACCGCAAGATTTTTCACCGTGAGCCATGAAGAAAAAGGCAGCTGCAACGCCCAGACGCTCGCGAGGAGAAGGAACGCCAGTAATGTCAGCCACGATGCACGCATGAACACGTGATAGTCAGGCGCGGCGCGGAATGCAAATTGAGATTGGCTCAGCTTTCCCGATACGTCGCGGAGCAGCCTGGGGATTCGAAAACCTGGACGCTGCCCATGTGAACAAGTGCGGGAAGCCGCTTCTGAATGCGCTGATAAAGGACGAGCGCGATATTCTCGGCGCTCGGTGACATTTTTCCGCCGTCCATTCTGAATTCAGAAACACTCTCGTTCAGAAAGCCATAATTCAGCCTGCCGACCTCGTCGTCGATGACCGGTTTGAGATCCAAAAAATCGATCGCCATGCCGGCTTTATCCACGCACTCGCCCGTGACAGTGACGATCACGCGGAAATTGTGGCCGTGCGTCGGCTCCGTCGCGCCTTTGTAGTCGCGCAAGGCGTGAGCGGCGCAGAAATGCGTCTCGATGCTGACATCAAAAAATCCCGCCATGCTTACTCCTCCATGTCGCTTGAGTTCGCCATCGATGCGGCGGGCTTCTGGTCGTCAGGCAATGCCGAAGCAATCGCCAGCGTCACCTTCTCAGTCAGTTCATCACGGAATGCGCGATCACTTTCTTCGGCTGGAATGGCAATCGGTGAGTGAAAGACGACGCGCACGGTGCCGGACCGAATCAAATAGGAGTGCTTCGGATTGGCTCGACAGGCATCGACGAGGCTCACGGGCACCACCGGCAGCCCCAGTCGCAAGGCCAATCCGAGGGTGCCGCGTTTCAATGGCTGCAACCGTCCGTCTTCGCTGCGCGTGCCTTCGGGGAAGACAACATAGGAATAGTCCAGCGATCCGGATTTCAACATGGATTTGAAAACTTGAGCGGAGTGTCTGGCGCTTTCGCGGCGAATCGGAACGAATCCCGTGACGCTCATGCCCCAGCCCAGAAAAGGAATTTTGAAAAGCGATTCTTTGGCCAGAAAGCGAATTTCATGACTGCCGCGGCAGGCCACAAATAGGATGGGAATATCCAACGCACTCTGATGATTGACCAGAAAGACGCACGGCCTCGGCACACCCGCCGCACCGGTCCCGAAACTCTCGACACGAATTCCAGAGAGCGCGCAAATGCCGCGCGCCCAGAGTGTAAGCCCCCACCCCGCCACGCGGCTAAGGCGCAATAGCCCCGTGACGATGGCCCAACTGCCCCACAGAACGGTCCACGGCAGAAGGAACAGTCCGACGATCAGCGCCCGAAAGCCGCCGCCGCTGGTGCCGGGGCGATTGGATAGTTGAGGGAGTGTCATGACGGGTATTTCATCAGCTCAGGTGCAGACTCGTGGATTCGAAAACGGACCCATGCGACATTTACGCTGTCAATTCGCGCCAGTGCGACTTGGGCCGCACGGCCACGGAACCGCTTTTACAGAGTGGGCATTCCGCGGGCTGCCAGGTGTGAATGTCTGTTTTTATCAGCGGCAGCAACTGACGCCCTGCCAGCGTGTCCGACCCCGACCGGTTTACGAGGCAAACGATGGTCGGCACGATATTCTCCGCCGGAACGCCGCTTTTTAAAATGCCTTCGATCGTCTTCAACGTTGAGCCACCTGTCGAAATCGTATCTTCGACGACCAACACTTTTTCGGTCTTTCCGATTTCAAAGCGCGACAACGTCATCGCGTCGCCGTCCTTCTCCGTGAAACCCGTCCTTGCCTTGAGCTGCAGCGCCACCGCATACGCAAACGTCACCGCCCCGTACGCCGAACCGATCACCCAATCCACCTTCTCAGCGGTCAGCTTTCCCGCGAGGCCTTCGGGCGTCGAAACGATCTGTTGAAGCAGCGCGGCATGTTGGGTGACGAGGGTGCAATTCACGAAACCATCCGAATGCAGGCCGCTGGTCAGCAGCGCATGGGGCCGCTTGTTGTCGCCGGTGTGAATCCAGATTGCGCCGTGATCCTGAAATGTTTTTTGCCAGTCCGTGCTCACTCGATCACTCCCCTTTGAGCAGGCGTCGAATGCCTGCTACAAGCCTGTTTGCCTTTTGCGCGTGAGGTCACTAAAGTACGCGAGCATGACCATTCATCCAAGCGCAATTGTTTCAAGCCGCGCCCACTTGGGTGCCAACGTCGACGTGGGCCCTTACGCCATCATCGAAGACCACGTAACCATTGGAAATGGCTGCCGCATCCGCGCCCGCGCGCAACTCTGTTCCGGCACCACACTGGGCACGAATTGCGACATTCACATGAATGCCATCGTGGGCCATCTGCCGCAGGACTTTTCCCACAAAGGCGAGCCGGTTTCAACGCACCTTGGCAACGATGTGATCGTGCGCGAAAACGCGACGATTCACGGAAGCATCGGTGAAAGCGGCACGCTTATCGGCGACACGTGTTACCTGATGGTCGGCAGCCATGTGGCGCACAACTGCAAAATCGGCAGCGGCGTTCTGCTCGCGAACGGTGCGCTTCTGGCCGGCCATGTTCAGGTCGGCGACGGCGCCGTGATTTCGGGAAATGTCGTCATCCATCAGTTCGTCCGCGTCGGCAGCCTGGCCATTCTTTCCGGGGGGTCGCGCATCGGCATGGATGTGCCGCCTTATCTGATCGGCGACGGCGTCAACACCATCACCACGTTGAATAAAGTCGGGATGCGGCGCGCGCCGTGGCTGACGCCGCAAGACCGTGACGACATTAAAGCGGCGTACAAAATTCTTTACCGCAGCGACTTGGAATTCAAGCAGGCCGTGGAACGCATCGATGCGGAATTCAGCGGCGCCGCCGTGAAATGCTGGACGGCATTTTTCAAGGGACACAGCCACCGCGGATTCTGCCGCCACCAGTTCAACAGCCGCCGCGGCGCGCGTCTGGCGTCCGAAACAGAATGAACCCATCATGATTTCATTTATCGTTCCGGCCTACAATGAGGAACAATGTCTTCGGGCGACGCTCGCGTCGATCTTCTCTTCGGCCGCGGCGGCCGGCGTGGAATTCGAAGTGATCGTCGTCAACGACGCGTCCACAGACAAGACGGCGGAGATCGCCCGCGACTGCGGCGCGCGTGTGATCGATGTTCACAAACGCCAGATCGCGGGCACGCGCAACGCGGGCGCGAAAGAAGCTCGCGGCGACATTCTCATTTTTGTCGATGCCGACACGTTGCTTCCCATTCAACCCTTGCAGGACGCGCTTGCGGCGATCGAAGCCGGCGCTATTGGCGGCGGGGCGCGCGTGGTGATACTGGATCAAATTCCTTTTCTGTCCCGTGTAGCCATCCGCATCTTTACGTTCTTTTATTTTCTAGCAAGGCTTGCGGCGGGCTGTTTCGTGTTTGTTCGCCGGGATGCCTTCGAAAAAGTCGGCGGCTTTGACGAACGCTACTTCGCCAGCGAAGAAGTGCACCTGAGCCGCGCCTTGAGGCGCGTCGGCCGTTTCGTCATCCTGCGTTCTCACGTGGTTACGTCGGGCCGCAAAGCACGGCAGTACTCATTCACCCAATTGATGCGCTTGATGGGCACCTTCATGGTCCATGGGCCGGGCTATCTTCGGAAGCGCGAGGGTCTGGACTTCTGGTACAACGGGAAACGGGAAGACCCTTAAACGCTGAGCGCCTTCTTGATGGCTCCGACAAGGTAAAGCGATCCCGTCGCGAGCACGACGCCTTTCGATCCCGCCAGACGACGCGCTTCATTTAAGGCATCGACGCACGACCCCATGACAACCGCATCGCAGCCGCTCAGTTTTTTCCATTCAGCGGCGAGAGCCGCGGGATCTTTTCCGCGGCTGTTGCCCGAGTGCGAAAAGATCACGTGATCCGCGTGATGCGCGGCCAGCTCGCCGAGCATCGAGTGGGAATCCTTATCCTTCGCGCAGGCAAACAGGACCACCAGAGGAACGTCGCGACGCTGCGCGGTGGGACGAACGTCGGCTAACACCGCGTGCATGGAGTGATCGTTATGCGCGCCATCCAGAAATACGCGCGGTGAAATCTCTTCCAGACGGCCCGGCCATTTGACATTCGCCGATCCCTCCCGAATGGCTGAATCCGAAACAGGCATGCGATTCCGCTTGTGGCAGAAAAGATCCACCAGCCTGACGGCCACCGCCCAGTTTTCGATCTGAAAGCCGCCGCGCAGCGCGAGCTTCACGCCCGCTTTCGGCGGCGCGGCGTTTATAAATTCGAACGGTGCCCGCGCCAGTTTGGCGCAGTCTTCCAGCATTCTATGAACTTCCGGAACCTGAGGCGCGATCACGATCGGCACGCCGGGTTTCATGATGCCCGCTTTCTCGCGCGCAATCAGCCCCAGCGTATTGCCAAGAATGGCCTGGTGGTCGAAACTGATATTGGTGATGCCGCACGCAACGGGCGTAACGATGTTGGTCGCATCAAGGCGTCCGCCGAGCCCAACTTCGATGACCGCGACGTCCACCTTCTGTTCCGCAAACCAGGCGAATGCCAAATGCGTCAGCACTTCAAAATACGTCGGACGCCGCTGTCCGCGAGGGGGCCGGCGCATGTCTTCCAGGACGGGCCGGCACGAGGAGATGATCCGCGCGAAGTCGCCTTCGGGGATCAGATCGTCGCCGATGCGGATGCGCTCGCGAACATCCACCAGATGCGGGGATGTGTAGAGCCCGGTTTTGAATCCTTCGGCGCGCAAGATCGACGCCGCAAAGGCGCACGTCGAACCTTTTCCTTTGGTTCCGGCCACATGCAGCGAAGGAAATGAATTCTGCGGATTGCCCAGGCGGGACGCGAGTTCGCGGACGCGATCGAGCGTGATCACCGCACGCATCGTGCGAGTCGGCACGTTGCGTTCGAGATTGATAAAACTATCGAGGTACGCAAGGGCTTCGGAGTAGGTCATCCATCACTCAAGAACAGAACCTCAGGCTTCTTCCATTCCTGCAAACGTGCCGCCGGGCAACGAGACTACACGAGAGGTCGATGGAAATTCTTCTGAATCCACAGCGATGCGCACCGCATGTTCTATGGTTTTCAAAACACGAATCAGCGGAGCCAGGTCTTTGATCGGCAGCATCGACGCCGCATCGGACGGCGCTTTGTCAGGATCGGGATGCACTTCAAGGAAGATGCCGTCAACGCCGGCCGCCACGGCCGCGCGCGACAACGTCGGGATGAACTGCCGTTCGCCGCCAGAGCGCGAACCCATGCCGCCGGGCGTCTGGACTGAATGCGTCGCATCGAAGATGACCGGGAATCCCAGTTTGCGCATGGACGGCAAGGCGCGCATGTCATTGACGAGGTAGTGATAACCGAACGTTGTTCCGCGCTCGGTGAGCATGATGTCTTCGTTATCGGTGGAGCGGATTTTGTCGACGACATTGCGCATGTCGCCTGGCGCCATGAACTGGCCTTTTTTTATATTCACCGCGCGTCCGGTTTTTCCCGCCGCGACGAGCAGGTCCGTCTGGCGGCAAAGAAATGCTGGAATCTGCAGGATATCGGCGACTTCGGCGACTTCGTCGCACTGCTCGGCATCGTGCACGTCGGTAATGATGGGCACCTTAAATTCTTTTTTAATTTCGGCCAGGATTTCCAGACCTTCTTTCATGCCGACGCCGCGAAAACTGGATGCGGAACTGCGATTGGCTTTATCGAACGACGACTTAAAAATAAGAGGAATTTGAACGCTGGCGGCGGCTTCTTTGATCAGCTTCGCATGCTCCATACAGGCTTTGCGGCTTTCAATCACGCAAGGCCCGGCAATGAGAACCAGCGGGCGTCCGCCGCCGATCTTCACTCCAGCCACGTCGACTTCACGTGTTTTCACGCGTCCATCCTTTCAATTTGTTATCTTGAAAGCTTAGTTGCGCGGAGTTCAATTACCAGCCCCTACTTTGACGCATGCGGTGCTGAAAAAAGTTGCCGGCCGCGGCACCCGATTTAGCGCCGCAACTCACCGACGGTTTGTACGCCTTCTATTTGCGTTTCTTGATCTTTAGAATGGTGTCTTTTTCAGCGTCATTGGCCAACGCATATAAATGAGAATACAGCACATACATGGTCATTTCATCCAGCACCGTCTCGAACTTTTTGGCCATCTGCAGCGTGGTGGTTTTTAGCTTGATCAGTCCGGCCGCTTCGGCAATATCGCGCAGTACATCCGAGGGCGGAAACACCGGCACCGCAAATCCGGTCAGATAAACAGCGGCCAGTTCTTCGCGGTCGAATACTTCAAGATCGCTCAGAAAGCGCCGCGCCTCGTGATTCTTCAGCGTAAATAAATAATCCAGATTCAGGCTGCGCTGACGCAGAAAAAACGCTTCGAGAAAGCGCTGTAGCAGTGCAATCCGCGTTTGCGCTCGCGGCTGGCGACCCATCACGACAATTAGAGTCGCCGGTCGCGACACGCGCACCTCATTCCAATCCACAAAATGCTGCATCAGCTTCTTCGCCGCTTCGGCGCCTTCAAACGGCGCACCGTGCAATCCGAGCACCACGCCGGCCACGATCTGCGCGTTCTTTGCTGAGACCGCGGAGATTGCGGTGGCGTCCGCGGAAGTCGGCGGCGGCACAATAGTTGGGCGTTCGACTTTGCCGTAGCGCCGGTCCAGCGACTGGATCAGCGTCGTTACTTTAGAATGCGTCACATCGCCCATGAAAGTCTCTTCTTCGCGTTTGTGGGGTCGGAATCAGGAGTGGCAGCCGCAGCCCTAATACGGCACAAATCTTTGAGCGCGATGAACTTAAACAAATTACACCGCGATTTCGTCCTCCTTTATTATCTTTAGAATTTCAAACTGTCAAGGTGAGGGAATAAAATAGCGCTGTCGGAATTAAATGCACCTTGCGGCTCTCATGAAATCTTGGATTAATCCAGCCTGTTTGACTCCCGGTGCCGATTCAACTCCGCTTGCGGTATCCACCCAATCGGGCTCCACTTGGCCGATGGCCGCTAGCACGTTGCTGGGGGTTAGTCCGCCCGCCAACACAAAAGGCCGCGTCCGCTTTAGTCCGCTGAGAATACCCCAATCAAAACTCGTCCCTGAACCTCCGCGCGCCGCCGCGCACTTGGCGTCCACGAGAACCGCATCGCACGCGAAATCCCCAACGCATTCCAAGTCCGCTTTCTCGGAGACTCGAAAGGCTTTCCAGATACCGACATTCGGATTCAACAAAGCCCGCAGCGTGATCAGATATTCCGGCGATTCATCGCCGTGCAATTGAACAATGTTCAAGCGGGCTGCACGAACGGCATCCAGAACGGCCTCATGGCTTGCGTTCACGAACACTCCGGCCCAAAGCAGTCGGTCGCTCACCTTTGACCGTTCGCGAAGTTCACCCGCGCGCTGAATCGATTCAATAAATCGCGCACTGGCCGGCACGAAATTGAGGCCCACCGCGTGGCCTCCGGCGGCGTCCACGGCCTCAATATCCTCCGCGCGAGTCACCCCGCAAATTTTGACACGCACGCTTTTCATCGGTACAGTGTCTCTGCCAGCCGCGATAAAATCCAGTTCTTCATGGCGGCGCTGAATGCTATTTACATTTTTCTGTAACAAATAAACTGCTCTTTCGTCATTTTCCCCGGAGCCCTATAAAGAAATCATGGAAGACAAAGCCGCCTTCGCCGAACGCCTCGCCCAGTTCCAGCAGGTTCATACCTCCATCACCCGGGAACTCAGCAAGGTCATCATCGGGCAACGGGAAGTCATCGACCAGATGCTCGCAAGCATGTTCTGCGGCGCGCACTGCCTGCTCGTTGGCGTTCCCGGCCTGGCCAAAACCGCCATGGTGAAATCGCTCGCGGAGATCATGGCGCTTTCGTTCAAGCGCATTCAGTTCACGCCGGATTTGATGCCCAGCGATATCACCGGAACCGATGTGATCGAAGAAGACGCCAACACCGGCAAGCGCGATTTCAAATTTCTCGCTGGCCCGCTGTTCGCCCACATCGTGCTCGCCGATGAAATCAATCGCACGCCACCCAAAACACAAGCCGCGCTGCTCGAAGCCATGCAGGAGCGCCAGGTGTCGATCGGCAAAGTCACCTACATGCTGCCCCGCCCGTTTCTGGTCATCGCGACGCAGAATCCGATTGAGCAAGAAGGCACCTACCCGCTTCCCGAAGCACAGCAAGACCGCTTCATGTTCAACATTCACGTCGGCTACCCGAATCCCGAAGAGGAACTCGAAATCTACCGCTTCACCACGCATGGCAAACCGGTGAAGCTCTCGCCGATCGTCACCGGTGAAGATATTTTCCGCCTGCAGGAAGTCGTGGATAGCATCATCGTCAGCGATTACGCCCTGCAGTACGTCACCGACATCGTGCGCTCCACCCGGCCCGCCTCGCCCAACGCGCCGAAGTTCATCAAAGATCTTGTGGACTGGGGCGCCGGTCCTCGCGCTGGACAATTTCTGATCAAGGGCGCCAAGGCGCTCGCCGCCATGGAAGGGCGCGTGAATATCTCCTGCGCCGACGTGCGCCGCGTCGCCGTGCCCGTCCTGCGCCACCGATTGGGATTAAATTTCCAGGCGCAAACCAGCGGCATCGACACCGTTCAGCTCGTCAACATGCTGATCAAAGCCGTGCCCGAGCCGAAGCTGTCGTGATATTGCTGTCTAACCTTATTGGGTGGAATCTTCAACACTCTAGGCGGAGCGGGGGTGGGTGAGCGCGCGTTTGTCCGGGGGCGGCAGGGGCTGGCATAACGAGAGCGACTTATTAGACTTCTTGTTGATCGTTCAAAAAGGGCTCAGGGTCGTCGATGACATCTCGAACGTTGGCGTGGCTGTGTTTTTTTGCGCTGCTGGCCGGGCTGGCGTTGCGCATGCACGGCCAAATGCAGGCTTCCGAGAGCGAAAAAATCGCGCGCGAGCAAGCCACCTATCAGACGGTGCGTCAGTTAATCCGCGATAATTACGTTAAAGAAATCGACGACAAGAAATTGTTTTATGGCGCGATGGCGGGAATGGCTTCCAGCCTGGACCGGCACAGCCAATTCATGCCGCCCGAAGATTTCGAACAGCTCAAGACGCAGACGTCCGGGAATTACGAAGGCATCGGCGTGGAGTTCGATGCGGACGAATCGAACGGGTTGGTGGTGCTGACGCCGCTGGAAAACAGCCCCGCCTACCGCAGCGGGGTTCTGCCCGGCGACAGGATCGTGATGATCGACGGCGTTTCAACGGTGGGCATGTCGCGTGAAAAGGTTAGCCGCACGATCAAAGGGTCGTCTGGCACAAGCGTGCGGTTGACGTTGATTCACGAAGGCCAGACTGTCCCGGTCGACGTGATTCTTTCGCGGGCGATGAATGAACTGAAATCGGTGCAGGTCGCGGAGATGGTCTCGCCGCCGAATCTTCCCGCCGGGGCGACCGCGAAAATCGGTTACGCGCAGATTTCGCAATTTCAAGAACGCACTGGATCCGATCTGGATGCGGCCCTGTCGAGCCTCGAATCAAAAGGGATGCAGGCCCTGGTTTTGGATCTGCGCCAGAATCCCGGCGGCTTGCTGCTGGCGGCGGAGCAGGTGGCGGATCTGTTTTTGAAAGACGGCCTTATCGTGACGGTGATCACGCGAGCGGCGGCGACTGCCAAGACGAAGGGCTCAACAAAGTACGCGGAAGAAGCCGGCACGCATCCGGGCTATCCGGTGGCCGTGCTGGTGGATGGCAACAGCGCATCCGCGGCTGAAGTGGTCGCCGGAGCGCTGAAGGACCGTGGCCGCGCGGTTCTGGTTGGGGATAGAACCTATGGAAAATTTTCGGTGCAGGAAGTGATGCACGTTCCGCTTGGAAAGTGGGGCGAGTCGGCGCTGAAACTGACGGTCGCGCGGTATCAGACGCCGACAAGTCCCTGCATCGACGGGCAGGGCATTGTGCCGGATTACCCCGTCCCGTTCACAATTGATCAGCAGCGTGCGCTTCAAATGAGCCGGGTTCAGCGGCATGTCAAAGACAACGATCCGCGCAGCGCCAAAGAAAACGGTCGCGATCCGCGGAAAAATGGCGAGTCGAGCAAGCCGTTTGACGATCTACAATTAAAGAAAGCGGTTGAAGTGCTGCTGGGAACGCTGGATCTGAAAACGCCAGCCGAGCCACGCGTGCGCTGATCTTTTGAGACAACAATGAAAATTCTTGGAATTGAAACGTCCTGTGACGAGACGGCGGCGGCCGTAGTTGAAGACGGACGCCGCATTCTCTCCAGCGTGGTCGCCAGCCAGTTCGATCTGCACCGCTCCTTTGGAGGCGTGGTGCCGGAAGTGGCGGCGCGAGCTCACGTGGAGTGCATCACGGCGATCATCGATGAAGCGCTAACGTCGGCGGGATGCACCCAGGAGTCCATCGATGCGATTGCGGTGGTCAACCGGCCCGGATTGGTCGGCGCGCTGCTGGTCGGTGTCGCGGCCGCAAAAGGATTGTGCATTGCCTGGGAGAAGCCGCTGATCGGCGTCGATCACATCGTCAGCCATGTGTATGCGTCCGTGCTGGCGGGATTCACGGTCTTTCCGCACGTTTCGCTGATTGTTTCAGGCGGCCATACGAGTCTCTACCGCGTGAGCGACCCGCTCTCCATTACAGTGCTCGGTCAAACGGCCGACGACGCCGCCGGCGAAGCGTTCGATAAAGTGGCGAAGATGCTGAACCTGGGATTTCCCGGCGGCCCGGCGCTGGCGAAACTGGCCGACCTTGCAGCGCCTGAAGGGCGGACTCTTTTTTGTGGGGTTCAGCGCAGCGCATTAAGTCCCGATGATGGCCCCTACGCGGGGCAGGAGGCCGGTAGTCCGGACTTCAGTTTTTCGGGGCTGAAAACCGCCGTCTATTACCATTTGCGCGGTACGACTCACGGACGCGGTGCGCTGCGGAATCTCAGCGAGACCGAACGCATGGACGTGGCGGCCAGTTTTCAGGAAGCGGCGTGCGGGATTCTGGTCGCAAAGACGCTCGCGGCGTGCAAGCGGGAAGGCATCCGGTCGGCGGCGATCGGTGGCGGCGTGGCGTGCAACATGCGGCTGCGGGATCTCTTTAAGGTGAGGGCCGCGCTCGAACGGCCGCCTATCGACGTCTTCTTTCCGCCGCCGGAACTGTGCACCGACAATGCCGCCATGAGCGCCGGATTGGCGTATCACCGTGCCCAGCAAGGGGTTTGGGATACCTTGGACTTAGAAGTGGACCCTACACCCAAGCGGGCATAGGATGGAACTCGGTTTTTGCCAGAAAGTTCGAATGCGGAATTAATTAATACGTCTAGGTACTATGTTGCACTAAGGTGAAGAGCCCTTCGTCAGACGTTTGAGGTCCTTAAAAAGAGGAGTTTTTTGATGCGATACTTAACTTCACTCTGTTGCGTTGCCTTGGTGTTCGCACTCAGCGGCAGCGTTCTGGCCTCCGAGGGGTTTGACGACTTAGTCAAGCTGGCCAAATCGGGCAGCAGCGAAGACGTGATGCTCGCTTACATCGAAGCGTCGCCGATTCCGTATCAGCTCAGCGTGGACGAGATTCTGTATCTCAATGATCTGGGCGTGGAGCCCAAAGTCATCTCTGAGGCCGTGCGCCACGGCAAATTGATGCGCGACCTGGCGCTAAAGAATTCGCCCGAGCCTTCGGTTGCCCCGCCGGAATTGCCTGCGGATCAGCTCGTCGAGCAGGCGCTGGCTCCGGGCGATCAGCAGCCCTTGCCCCCGCTTGAGGCCGTGCCCGCCAACGAGCGCCGGGCGCCTGTCACTTTGAATGAGCCGGGACTGCAGGATCCGGTCATTGGCAAGCCCGAGCCCATCCGCCTGATCGCCGAACCGCTCGCGCAGGACGACCCGCCCGAGCGCATCATTTCTGAAACACGTGTGAGCGAACCCATTCACGAGCGGGAAGTCATTCGCGAAGTCATCGTTGAACGGCCCGCAACAGTAGTCGTGGCGCCCCCGCCGGAACGCATGAACGTCTCGTTCTTCTATGAATCACTCTCGCCGTACGGTTCCTGGATTCTCGTCGATGACGATTGGTGCTGGCAGCCGACGGTCGTCGTCTCCAATCGCGAGTGGCGCCCGTATTCCGACCGCGGCCGCTGGGTTTATTCCGATCACGGCTGGGCGTGGCATTCCGAATACTCCTGGGGATGGGCGCCGTTTCATTACGGCCGCTGGGAACAGCATCACCACCATGGCTGGGTCTGGGCTCCGGATACGACGTGGGGGCCGGCGTGGGTGAGCTGGCGCAACAACGACGCGCACTGCGGCTGGGCGCCCTTGCCGCGCGCGGCCCGGTACGAAACGGGGCTCGGTTTTTCGTACCGCGGAAAGAATGTGGCGGTGGATTTCAACTTCGGCCTCGGCGAGCGCGACTATGTGTTCGTGCCGACCGGCAATGTCTGCGACTCAGGTTTGAACCGCCATTCGGTTCGGGGCACTCACGTCACGAACGTTTACAACACGACGATCGTTCAGAACAACTACGTTTACAATGATAACCGCATCATCAATAACGGACCGCCGGTGGACCGTGTGCGCCGTGCGTCGAACCGCGACATTCAACAGGTGAAGCTGGTGGATTCGAACGTTCAGGCCGGGCAGCCGATTCGTGGCTCAAACGTGCGCGGAAACTCCATGGCCGTGTACCGCCCGGCGATTCAGAAGTCGGCCCCGGAAACGCCTCCGGTCGTCGTCGCGCGCCGTGAAGCGCAGCAGCAGCGCCAATTGGCCGCGCGTGAATTGACCGAGGACCGCAAAGAGAACCGGCAGGACCGGCGCACCGAAGCCGTGCGGGAAGCGGATCAGAAGAAGCAGCAAAACCAGACAGCGCAGGCAGCCAACCGCCAGAAGGAATTGGCACAGGCCTCGGAACGCGAACGGGAGCGGCTCGAAAAGGCAGCCGACCGCGAACAGGACGAGAACAAGCGCGCCGAACTGAGAACTCAGGCACAGGCGGCGAAAAAGCAGGTGGCGGAATCCAAAAAGGTGGAACGCGAAACCGAAGAACTCGCTGAAGCACAGAAAAGAAAAGCGGACCAGGCCGCCCGGCAGGCGAAAGCTCAGCCGCAGAACCGCGATGGCCAGGGACGTCAGGAATTGGCCACGCGAAGCCGCGACACTGAAGAGAGTGCGCGCAAGACCGCCGTGGAAGCGCGCAAGCTTCAAAATCAGGCCGACAATACGGCCGACGCTGCCGCCCGCGAGGCCAAACGCCGCGAGAGCGACGCCAAGCAGGATGCCAACGAAGCGGCGCGCAAAGCAGCCGCGGAAGCGCGCAGGCAGCAGAACCAGCCGGACAACAATGATGCCACTACTCGGGAGGCCAAACGCCGCGAGAGCGACGCCAAGCAGGATGCCCTTGAGGCGCAGCGCAAAGCGGCCGCGGAGGCTCGCAAGAACGAAAATCAGACAGAGGCGGCTGCTGAGGCTGCCGCTCGCGAGGCCAAACGCCGCGAGAGCGATCTGAAACAGGATGCCGCCGAGGCGCAGCGCAAGGCTGCCGCAGAGGCACGCCGGCAACAGAATCAGCCGGACAACGCAGCGGGCGGTGAAGCGGCGCGCAGAGAACAGGCGCGCCAGGACGCCGCGGGGCGGCAGGATGCCAATGAATTAGCTCGCAAGGCCGAAGCGGGAGCCAACGCCACACGCCGCGAACAGGCCCGGCAGGATGCCGCGGCCCGCCAGGATGCTTCGGAAGCCGGACGGAAGGCAGAGGCGGCCGGCGACGCCGCAGCCCGTGAGGCGAAGCGGCGTGAGGCGGATGCCAGGCAGGATGCCGCGGAAGCGCAGCGCAAAGCGGCGGCGGAGGCCCGCCGGACCCAAATTCAGACGGAGACATCGCGCTCGCAAGTCAGCCGGGAACCGGCGCAACCCACGCAACCGGCGACTGGCGAACTTATAGGCCGCACGGGAGATCCCACGGGAGGGGAATCCGCGCGTCGCGAGCAGGCTCGGCAAACTAATGCGGCAGCGGCAGCCGAACGGCAAGCCCAAGCGGAAGCGCGCAGGCAAGCCGAGGCCGAAGCGGCGGCGCAGCGCAAGGCCGAACGCCAGGAGAAGAAGAAAAAGAATTAGCGGCGAGACGTTATAGAAGTGCGTCGAGAAGCGGATACTTCGGTATCCGTTTTTCTTTTCCCTCTCCTTTAGGAAGGGCCGAGCGAGCGCAGCGAGACCGGGGTAGAGGTAGGGGATGGCCACCCACGGCAGGCGGCACTCGCTCCGGAGTACGAGGGAACGGCACTATTAATTTAAATCTTCGCACGAATAAGACATTTTCGGCGTCAGATAGAAGGAGAGTGCACGCGCCTTGTCTCTGAATTTTGGACATTACAGGAAGCGATGGCGTTTGCGTTGCGAGTGGCGTATCCTAAGTTAACCCTGCGCCGGAGTTGTCCCTATGAACAACGCACCCCGCCCACGTCTTAATTTGTTACCTCCCTTTCTCCTGGCCGCTTTGTGCTCATGTGCTGTGTCCGTATTTAGCGCAGAGACGGACGATGCGGTCGCCTGGGGACGCGAGAATATCGCCGCCGGAAAATACGCCGAAGCCGAAGAGATGCTCCGCAAGGCCCTGACGGACCTTCCTGAAAACAGCCCCAAACGGCGTGACACAACACTGACATTAATCGAGGCGCTGCGCATTGTCGGCAAGCTCAAGGACGCGTTGACTCACTGCGACGCTTTATTGAAATCCGATGCGAAAGACGCCGTCGTGAGTTCGCTGAAAGCCGAACTGCTGCTGGACACCGGTGAGTACACGAAAGCCGACGCGATATTCACGGCGCTGATCGAAGAGAAGCCCGACAACCAGCGCGCCTGGGCGCTGCGCTCGAATGTGTACCGCATTCTGAACAACCGGGATGGAATGAAAAAAACGGCTGATCATTTCTTTGAACTCTATCAGAAGAACGTCAAATATTTTAATTCAGAAGAGGTGAAAGACCCGCTTGAACTGGCCTACATCGGACTTGGTTTTCAGGACGAAAATCCGAAAGACGCGTTTGAAACCGGATTTCTGATCGCCGAAGAACTGGCGACGGACCGCACTCTGGCCATTCCTGAAATTTTTCTCTGGTCCGCCCGGCTGGCTCACGCCAAGTACCACTTTGCTTTTGCCAGCGAACGGTATGGCGCCGTGGCCAAGATGCGGCCCAAGTTGCCCGATGCTCTAGCCGGCCAGGCCGATATTATTCTGCAGACGATGCACAAACTCGATGACGTCGAGAAGCTGCTGAAAGACGCGCTTGCCGTCAATCCCCATCATGTCGAGTCCAATCTGCTGACGGCGGCCGTGCACCTGGAAGAAGACCGCTACGATGATGCGAAAAAGAATATCGACACGGCGCTCGCGGTGAATCCAAATGATCTGCGGGCGCTGGCGATGCTGGCGTTCTATCACCTGGATCTGGCGCAGCCGGAGAAGGCCGCCGAGGTGGAGAAACGCGCGCTGGCGATCAATCCCACCTGCGCGGATTACTACTGCGAAATCGGCGAACTGATGGAGAACAAACGTGGCTTCAATACCGCTCCGGCGTATTACGAAAAAGCCATCGCCATCGATCCGGATTACTGGCGCGGGTATTACGGCCTGGGCATGAACACCTCTCGGCAGGGCGCGGAAGGCGAGCAGAAAGGCAAAGAACTGCTGCTGAAAGCGTTCGGCAAAAACAAGTTCAACGTCTGGGCCAAGAACATGCTCGTCTCGCTCGACAAGCTGCTCGGCGACAAAGAGCAGGATGTTAAAGCCGTCTATATGGAATCGCGCACCCCGCATTTCATCTTGAAGTTCCACAACAAAGATTCCGCGATCGTCCGGCCCTACCTCGAAGAATGGGCGGAGGCCGCTTACGACGCGCAGGTCAAAAAATTCGGCTTCGCGCCCGAAGGCCCGCTCACGATTGAGCTCTGTTACAATTTTCAGGATCAGGCGGCGCGCACGGTCGGGTTGCCCAATCTCGGCGCGCTGGGCGTCTGTTTCGGGAAGCTCTGCACGGTGGTGTCGCCACGCGAAGGGAAGGGCAATCACCCGCCGTTCAACTGGCGCAAAGTGTTGGACCACGAATTCGCTCACGTGATGGCGCTGCAACTTTCCGATTTCCGCGTGCCGCGCTGGTACACGGAAGCGATGTCCACGTTTATCGAAGACGACAGCCGCATCCAATCCGACCGCATGATGGTGGACGCTATCGCCAAAGGGCGGCTGAAAACGATCGACACGATGAATGAATACTTCCGCGTCAATCCGCTGATGGCTTACGTGCACGGGCGCTACGTGATCGAATACATCGACAAGACGTTCGGATTCGAGGCGCACATCAAGGCGCTCAAACTTTTCGCCAAGGGCAAGAAACTGGGCGAGGCGCTGTACGAAGCAACCGGAAAAGATCTGGCCGAACTGAACAAGGGCCAGTTGGATTTTCTGAAGAAGTCGTTTGAAGACGTGCGGTTGCGCCCCAGTTACGATCCAGCCTCCGTGCTGCAACTGGAATTGGCATCCAAGAAAGAGGACGCCTCCGCGCAGGACATCGCCCATTTCGCCGTCGCCATGCTGGCCGGACGGCGCGCCGATCAGGCTCTGGCGCTGGCCACTAAAGCACTGGAGAAAGACCCCAAATGTGTCGACGCGCTCAACGTTCTGGGCACGATGGCCTATGACAAAAAGGACTACGAAGGCGCGCGCACTCAGTATTTGAAGTCCACCAGCATCGATCCGGCGCGCAGCTTTTCGGCGTGGCACCGGCTTGGCATTATTTACAAGAAAGAAGGCAAGACGACGAAAGCCATTGAGGCATTTGAAGCGGCTCGAAAGAGCTATCCGCGCTATATCGGGCCGGACAATCCGCATCACGAATTGCCGGCGCTCTATGAAGACATGGAACCGGCGCAATGGGATAAGGCTCTGGCCGTCTGGAAAGACGCGGCTCGCATCAACACTGAAGATTCCGAGGCGGCGCTGAAGGGCCTGAAGCTCGCGATAAAAATGAAGGATTTCAAGTCGGCCGCCGAACTGGCTATGATGCATATCCAGATCGATCCCTACGTGGCCGAAGTGCACCGGCTCGGTGGCCAGGCCTTCGAAGCGTTGAAAGACGCCGCCAAGGCCACGCGCGAATACGAAGTCGCTGTCGCCATCGACGATAAGGACGTCGAGAGCTGGGTCGGTCTGGCGCGAATGCGCCACGCGGCCGGCAAGCGCGAAGAAGCTCTACAGGCCGTACAGCGGGCGCTCGAGGTGGACGGCAGCCACGCCGAAGCCAAGGCCCTGCGCGACCGCTTCAAGTAAGCGCCGGCTCCAGCCTGTTAAATTACCTGACGCCGCCGCATTTCCTGTTCAACGCAACCCCCGCCATGGTGTACTCAAAGTAGCGTTTCATCACTGTTGTTTTCGCCTTCATTGAGGTGGTCATGAGTCGGTGCCTTTTCACGCGGCGTTTCAGTGCATTTTTCCTGTTCTTTCTAACGGCTACTTTCGTTCAGCTTGACGCGGCCGAACTCTCCGAAAACTTCACGGGGAATTTGAAGCCCGATTGGATCATGGACAAAAGCGCCAAGAGCGCCGGATCCATAGGAGTCACTCCCGAGGGCCTGCTGCTACAAGCGGAACCGCGCCAATATGGGCTCATCAAGCGCGACTGCGAAGCCGCCGGCAGTGATGCCGCGCCCTTGTCCATCAGTGTGCAGATCAAAACGCAGCATGGCGCTGAAGGTCCGACGCTGCCGGGACTGGTCGTCTACTGGGACGAAAAGAATTCCGCGTACGTCAAACTCAGCGGCGACGGCAGCATGTATTTCGGATCGATGCTCGACGGCGTCGTGCGCGATCAGGCGCTGTGGAATATCGCCCGTGAAGGCAAAACCACGGAAAATAAAAAGTGGCGCGAGTCCTACGTGCGAGTGGTGCTCGTCTCCAGAAATATTGCTTATTACGTTGGTTCGGACGGTAAGAACTGGCAGAAGGTGGCGGAGTCCGGCCGCCGGCCAGGCCCTGCAGGAAAGGCGCCGAAAATCATTCTGGGCCGCGGCTGGCCTGGCGACGGCAAGGATCGCAAGCCCGATCTGGCCAACGACTATTACGCCGATGGCAATAAGACCCTCATCAAAACCCTCTTCAACGCGTTCCAGCTGACGGACAAAGTCGAGCCACCCGGCGCGGCGTCCACTCTAATCAAGCAGGACACGTGGGAACAAACGACAGCCTCGCTTGAAGGCGCGGGCATTCCCCGCGCGTGGTCGTTCCTCGGGCCGGTGCCGCTAAAGGGCGCCGAGAAGAAAGCTCTCGCTCCGGATTTAAGCGACGACTGGAGCGCGCCGAAGGATGGAGGCGGACTGCCGATCAAAGCGACCTCGTGGGTGCGGCCGGACGATGATGCCGATTGCTACGTCGATCTGTCCGAACATGTCGGGCAATCTTCGAATTCGATCGGCTGGGCCAAAAGCGAAATTGACTGGCCGGTGGAAGGCGAGGCGTTGCTCTGGTTCAGCAGCGGCGACCAGATCACCGTTTATGTCAACAACAATGCCGTCTACACCGATGCGGACGATCCGCAGGACCGCCGCGCGGTCAAGGATCGCGCCTGCATTCCCGTGGCGTTGAACAAAGGCAAGAACGTGATTAAAACACGCATCCGCCAGACCAAGGGCGATTGGGGATTTTTTCTGCGGCTGGAACGCAACGACGCGGGATACCGCATTCGTCTGCTTGAGAAGCTGCTCGAGTATTTCCCGGAGTGGGCGTCGAACTGGCGCGCCATCAATGCGCATCATGAAATCGCGCGGCGGCTTGAAGACATGGGAAACTATCCCGCGGCCATCGCCACCAGCGAAAAGAGCATGACCCTGTTTGCGCTGGACGATGAAAACCGGCTGCGCGCCTTTGAGAACAAATTGCGCCTGCTCGAATTTTTGCGCGATTACGAAGGCCTGATCAAAACAGGCGAAGCCCATGCCGCGGCCTACCCGCGCGCCATCGGATCCGATAGCGCGCTCAGGGCCATCCTGCGCGGCGAAGTAATGGCCGGCCGCGCCGAGGCTGCGATCCACCGCGTAAAGCAGTGGCCGGCGGGAACAATGCCGATCAAAGTGGCGGATGCTTACCGCATCGTTGCGGGCGCTTTTGAAGACGGTGACAAAGACGAAAAGCTCTGCCAGACGCTCGACCAGCTCGCCGACAACGGTTCAATGGATGTCACCGACCGCGTTCGCGCCGCCACCGAAAGCGCGCTGCGCCGCTGGGAAACCCAGCGCAGAAAAGCCGCCGCCAATCAGCCCCTGGACAACGCCGTGCTCGCGGCAGGCTGTGCCTCGTCGGCCAAAGCCTTGTCCCTCTTGAAAAGCAACGCCGTGCCGATGGCCGCGAAGCTGGCGCAAGAGGCCGAGAACGATCTGAAGGCCGGCAAAGGCGAGCGGGCGAGCGCCGGCTACTGGGGCGCGCTGCTCCTTGCGATCGCTGGAACCGATCCCGAGACCGCCGCCCATTTACGCTTCAACGGCGCGAACGGGGTGGACATTCCGAAAGACAAGGACAACAAAGAATTCGTCGATGCCGCGCAATTCAAGAAAGCGCTCTGGAAAAAAGTAGCGGCGTCGGTCAACGAACCCAAGTGGGAAGGCAAATGGCGCTTTGTCGGCTTTCCGCTTGAAGGCAACGCAACGATTCGCACGCCATTTGGCCCCGAATCCGATAGCAACAAAGCCGACTACGGCAACAACCGCAAGTGGACTGATGTCGACATGGGCCAGGAGAACGACGCCGACCCCTATCGCGGAAATCACGATTGGGGCATCGACCTGAATCCGCTGAAAGGTAATTCACACGTCGGCTATATCGTCCGCGATTTTGAAGTTGCCGCCGCCGGAGAGACGTCGCTGTGGCTCAGCACCATGAGCTCCTGGTTCGCGTGGCTGGATGGCAAACCGGTCGGAGAGAACGCCAATACCACGGGATTCAAATTCGAAGTGGACCGCGTCAAGCTGCAACTCACGCCGGGCAAGCACCGCCTGTTGTTGAAACTGGAAGCGCCGCCTGAAGGGCCGTTTGTTTTCCGCGCGCGCATCGGCAATGAGCCTGAAATGGCGATGCATCTGCTCGTGCAGGCGCTGACGGTTCGCCAGTTCCCGCGAACGGTCCTGGATCGCCGCGGTGAACTGCATTGGCTGATGCATTTCACGTGGGGCAAGACCAGTCCGGACGTGCCGCTGAAAATAGCGGACACGATCAGCCAGCTTTATGCCGAGAATACCACCGCGCGATTGGAACCGATGAACTGGATTCTGGAACAGCTGCGCAACAGCGGTGATCTGGCCATCGCCACGCAGGAACTTTCGAGCCTGATTGGAAGGATCGAGAACGGCGGCTGGTACGCCGAAAAGAAGCGGCATGTGTGCGATCTTTACATGCGCTACTTTTTTATTCGCGTCGGCGAAGGGCGGGCGGCGGCTGCCGACGCGCTGCTGCGCGACATCTGCAATCGTTATCCGGAGATGACCGATCTTTATTTTCAGGCGTTGACGCTGCGCGGAAATTTACGCCGCGATTTCGCTCAGAGCCAGGCGGCGCAGCCGTTTTTTGAAGAAGTTCTGCGCGAACATCCCATGGCATGGAAGAGTCAGCGCGGCGCGGTGCTCGGACTGGAATGGGCGCGTTCCTACCGGCCGGAACGCCTGCTGCTGGATACATCGCATGAAGTCCAGTCGGTGCTTGATGCCATCCGCAGGCAGCTCGGAGCCGGCGCCGCTGACGATATCGAGAAGGCCATGCGCAATGTCAGCGACGTGCTGATGTCCTCGCCCGGCGCATTGAACAAGGTTGTGGACTCGCCCTACTTTTCGCGCTACGTCGGAGTACGCGAATACATCCGCGCGCTGCTGGGGAGCCTGCCTGAAAACAATCGCGACGTCTACCGCAAAGTGGTGGAAGGCGCGGCCGCGCGGCGCTTGAAAGTGGCCTCCGAGATGAACGACGCCGCGGCGCTCGAAGTTCTCGCGAATGAATTTTACTTTACGCCCGCCGCCATCGCCGCACGGAATCGAGCGGGAAATCTGTACCTTGAACGCGGCCAGTTTGCGCGCGCGGCATCGGTGTTTCAAGTCTTGCAGCGGGAAGTGCGCACCGGTGAATCCCCGTCGGCGGCGATGCTGACGGCGAAGCTGGCAAAAGCACTTTCGGCGGATGGGCAGACGGCCGCGGCGGAACGCGCCCTTGAGCGGCTGAAAACGCAGTATGGCAACGAGCCGGTTGCTTATGGCGGCGAAAAGATCAAAGGCGCCGCGCTCGCTGAAAAGCTAAAGAACGTCTTTGCGGCAAATAAGCCGGCCACGGTCGTTGAAGAAACGGCCCCCACGGCCACGCATATGGGTGGGCTGCTCCGTACCGGCTCGACTAAAGGCCCCGCGACGGAAGCCGGACCGGTGGTCTGGGCGCATCCGCTGATTCCAAATGCCGCACTGGAGCGAACTCGCGGCGCGTTCGAGCTGGACGTGCGCGCGCACTTGCCGGCGTATCCGGTTGTTGCGGAAGGAAAAGTTTTTGTCTCCGGCCCGGAATCCATTCGCGCCATCGATCAGAATTCCGGCGCCATTCTGTGGACGAAAACATGGCCGTACGGACAACCGTTGTTCAAAAATGTTTTCAACGGATACCCGATCAGTTGCCCAACCGTGAGCAGCGGCAAGGTGTACATGCGGGCCGTCGAATCGGGCGCCTCGTCGTTGCGAAGCTACGCGGCGGATTCGGGAAAGCTGCGCTGGCACACGGGCGGAATTTCCGAACTGAAGAAAGTCGCGTGGATCAGCGACCCTGCGATTTCGTACGGGCTTGCGATTGCCATGTACGTTGAGCCCGGCGATATGAATACGCACGGGATCGCGGCGCTTGACGCGGAGACCGGGCGCCTGCGCTGGAAGACGTCGCTTGTCACCGGCAATACGGGAATCAAGACCAACGATCAATTCCAGCTTTCCACGCTTCACATGGGCCCGCCAGCCATTGACGGCGGCGAGATTTACGTCAACACCGGGTTGTCGTCCGTTGCGGCCATCAATGCGTTTTCGGGTGAAATTAAATGGGTCGCGACGTACCCGAAGATTCAGTTTGGAGACCGCCGCAGCGGACACTCCCACGCCGGCTACGACCTTCGCATGTGCACCGTGAAAACGCTTTCGCGCGGTCCGCTTTCGCCGCTGCTGGTTGACGACCTCGTGATCGTCGTTCCCAAGGACGGCACCGGCGTGCTGGCGTTCGAACGGCAGGGCGGCGCGTTGCGCTGGAAGAAAGAGTTCGTCGATGCGCGTTTTATCGGCGGAATCGCGGACGGAAATATTCTCCTTTGTGATGACACCGTCACGGCCCTCAATCTGACCACTGGCGCCATCGCGTGGCAGTACTCGCTTCAGGAGCAATCGCTCTACGGCCAGCCGGCGCTCTCTGGCGGACAACTGTATCTTTCCTGTGATAGGGAACTGCGGCGACTCGATGCCAAAAGCGGCGTGCTTCTCGGGTCGTCACCGTGGGATAACCGGGTCGGGCCGATGGCGAATCTGGTCGTGACGCCCACGGGCCTGGTCGGCATCGGCGAGGGAACGATCGTGGCGCTCGGCGCGTCCAGCGAAAAGGCCGCTAGCCTTCCATTATTTGAAGCGCGCGAACTTGAAGCAAAGGGAAAACTGGATGCGGCGGCGGAGCTTTACGGGTCGCTGCTCAATAGCAAAGACTCGTCCGAGGTGTTGCAGGCTCTGATCGCGCGGACGCGAATTCTGCAGCGTCTGGGCAAGCGCGATGAAGCCCTCGCGGCGCTGACCAAAATCGAGCAGGAATCGTCGGAGCAACTGAAGTCGTTCAATGGATTGTGGCAGGTAAAAAAAGATGTATTCGCGCGCGCACTGCGCAGCCGTCTGGGCGAGAAAACGCCGGATGCTCCGGCACCCGAGGGCGACTTGAACAGCGTCCTGGTTTACTCGTGGCAGATGCCCGGCGAAAATCCCCGGCTCATCTACCCGGCGACGGGAGCTCAAGACTGTGTGTTCGTGCATAACGGCAGCGATATCGCCTGCGTCCGCCTGGGCGGAACGCCCGATGAGCAATGGCGCAGCTATGTCGGACCGGCGGTTCAGCGTGTGTTGATCGGACCGACGGCGGTCGTGGCCGTCAGTGATTTCCGCATCATCGTGCTCGACCGTGCGACTGGTGAAATGCTGAGTGAGATTACGCCGCCGGTGCTCGATAAGAAGGGGCCGAGGCGCCTGGAAACGAAGCCCTTCGAAGATGCCGCGATCAACGACACGACGCTGGCGACGGTCAGTGACATGAGCCTGGTGGCGTGGGACCTGCCAACCGGACAAATCCAGTGGTTCAAACGATTGGGCTGGCATCACCGGCCGGTGCTTGGAGGACTTTCCATTTCCGGCGGCAAAGTCATGAAAGTGCAGGGCGTCAAAAACGACAAGCAGAACGATAATGGGCTGTTCACCTTTGATGTTAAGACCGGTAACGAGATGGAAAATCTGACGCTGGGCGGGCGTGCCGGCTCCATGTTTGCCAGCTACTCGCCGGATCAGCGCCGTGTTTTGTACCGCTCCGATAATAATCTCATCTGCGCGGATGCCGGCCAGCTCAAGAAAATATGGCAAGTCAACCTCCCGCGTTTGGAACTGCGCGGCGGCCCGTTCTTCCATGACGGAGAGGTCATCCGCTACATGGGACCTGAAAATGGGAATGGGCGCTGGATCGTGATCTGGATGAATCCGGAGACAGGCAAAGAATTGCCGGTGAACTGGATCTTCCCGGATGGCCGCAAAGAGAACCGTTCGCGCATCGGCGCCAAGGCGTTTCGCGTCAATGGCGAATGCATTGTTTTCTCGGGCGACTGGGACCGCACGATGTCGCGAATGAAAGTCAGCAACGACAAAGTGGACGGCGTCTATACGATCGATCTGCCGGACTACCAATGGCGCGAGCACTGGCTGCTCGGCGCGTTCTCCGGAAAAGACCGGTACCACGTGGCCTATGTGCGCAGCCGGAATAATCAGGACCAGTTTATCCTGCGCACCTTTACATGGGACGGCGGGCAGGTCATCGGCGAACAGATTCTGCCCGGCACGCCTGTGCGGCAGGAAGACAACACGTTCGCCGGAAATTTTATCCAGCGCGGCAACATGCTCCTTTATACGGCGCGTGAGGGAGTCTTTGCGTTTGCCGCAGGCGGCGAGACCATTCCCAAAGTCGCGGAGAAATTGAAACAGGAATTGGATGGCGATGCGCCGAACAGTCAGCGCAGGCGCGATGCGCGCCGCGCGTTGATGAACATCGATGCGACGGCTGCGATGGCGTTTCTGGCGCCCAAGGACATTCGCATCGAGGGCGGCTTGAACGAATGGCAGCATATCGAGCCGGTGTTGCTCGAAGGCGCGCTCAATTATGTGCCGCTCGTGGATGGCGCAAAATGGAATGGCAAAGACGATTTGAGCGCCAAGTTGTATGTGGGCTGGAATCAGGAAGGGCTCGCGGTGGCGCTGGATGTCACCGACGATGTGATGTCGCCGCCACTAGCCGGCGCTGAATTGAGCAGCGGAGACAGTCTTCGCGTGATCATCGATTCACAGCCTGATTATGGCTCCGCGCTGGATCGCAACGAAGACTTCGTGGGCTCACTGGCGCTCGTCAGCGGCCGCCCCGTTCTGGATCAGGAATTGGGAACCAGCGACGATCCCGGTGATGCGGCGCAGGGCCATGTGATGCGCTCTCCGAACGGCAAAGGTTACCGCTATGAGATGATGATTCCGTGGCCCCTGCTGCGAAAAGATCCCAACCAGCGTCCGGGCTGGCTGCGCCAATTGCGGATTGGCGTGGCCGTGTACGACGATGACGGCAGCGGTGCGCGCGGAGCGATGGAACTGGGCGCCGGCACGACCTCGGCATCGTGCGTGACGCCGTGGCTCAGTCCTCTGACGCTACTGGACGTTTCACACGAAAAGATTGAGCGCTACCGGAAAGTGATCGACCTTGTGCCCGGCAGTGATGAAGCAATGCGTTTTCTGGAATTGATTCTGTTGAGCAAACGCGGAGTGAATGCGAATGCGGAGCGTATCGCGGAACTCGAACGCTTCATCACCGCGCACCCGAACACGCCCAATACACCGCGCGCCGTTGGCCTGCTGCGGCCGCTCTATCAAAAGGCGTCCGATGCTCCGCCAGAAGGAAAACTGAACGAGTTCATGAAGGCGGCCAAGGTGCCGGATGGAATTCAACAACTGGTTGCCGGATCGGCGATCAAGGTGTGGGCGTATGTCGATCCTAAAAATTCAGCGCAGATGATCATGCTGCAGTTCCAGCGTGGCGATGGCCAATACGCTCGCTCTTACTGGGGCGCGTCGGCGATCGACTGGGGCCGCAACGGCACGACGGAGCGGATGTATCTGGGGCCCATTCCCAAAGCCGGTCAGTGGACCGAACTGGTCGTGTATCCGTCTGATTTCGGAATACTTGGGCATGATTTGAAGATGATCGCGTTCACCACGTTTGGCGGAAACACATTCTTCGACAGGCTGAGCGTGCGCGTTAAAGGCGTTGAAAAAGTATTGATCGACGACGCGCTTTTCGATAAGGCGCAGGTTGAACAGGGCCGCATAAAATTTGTGGATAACCCCAAGCACGACGGCGGCAAGAGTTTCACGTTTGAGCGGAATAATCCCAACGAAATGCTGCTCAATGCGATGATTCATACTCAGGATTGGAAGCCGATGGTGACATTCACGGCCGATGAATTGAAGCCGACCGAATTGAAGGACCCCGCTAAATATCAGGCGCTTTGCCGCGGCGTTGCACAATTGATTCAAGACACGCCAGAAGGATTGACGTTTTTTCAGCGCGTGCTGGATCTTCATAACGATGAGGGCAAGAAGCGCGATGTAAAATGCATCGACGAGATCAAAACGTTTTTGAAGGCGAATCCCGGGACGCCGAATGCTGGGCACCTGCTGAAGTTGTTATACGCCTGGTACAAAAACGCGAGCGAGAAAGAGCCTCGCGCCCGCTGCGAAGAGTTGATGCAGGAGCTAAAGGTGGCACGCGATGTTAAACGCGCGTTCTACAACGAATACGCGCCTGTCTGGTCCGAATGGAATGTGCTCGGGCCCTTTGCCGCGCAAGGCGAACGGCGCGGACTCGATACATTGATGGAGCCGGAGAAAGCGGTGGATTTAAAATGGAAGACCATCGACGCGAGCCAGAAAGAAATCGGCTGGAAGAAAATTTCGAATCTGCTGGATGATAAGAAAAAGCCGAACAACGATCCAGTTGTCGATTTGCGCCGCCACCTGCAGATTCCGCGCGCCATCGAGCAGAAAGGTCCGGTGTTCGGATACGCGTACGTCAAATTTAACGTGCCGAGCAAGCGGCGCGGCTTGCTCCTGTTCGGCGCCAAGGACATGGTTTCCATGTGGCTGAACGGAAAGCGCGTCGTCAGCGAACTGGAATCCATCGAACAGAAAGACAAGGACAGCATTGAAGTGAATTTGAGAAGCGGCGAAAACGAGGTGCTGATCAAAGTCGGCTGCCAGAAGGATCAGCGGCTCGGATTTGTCTTCCGTCTGGCCGACACAGATGGCAAGCCATTCCCCGACGTGACCAACGAGTAGCAGCGGTCACGCGGGCTTCTGGCCAACGTAAAGATGGACGGTGCCGAACGTGAGCGCGGCGGCGCGGACGTTAACGAGACCCCGCTCGCGCAAGTGGGCGCTCATTTCTTCGGGTCCGGCGAAAGCCTGCACGGATTGAGGCAGGTAGCGGTAGGCATCGCCGGCGGTCGCGGCGATAACGCGGCCTAAAAGTGGCAGGATGTGCCTGAAATAAAACATGTAGAGCGGGCCGAAAACGTGGCCTGACGGCTTAGTGAATTCCAGCACGACGACTTTTCCGCCCGGACGAACAACGCGCGCCATTTCGCTCAGGCCGCGGCGAAGATCGGCCACATTGCGGATGCCGAAAGCCACGCTGGCGAGGGCGACGGACTCGTCACGCAGCGGTAGACTCAGCGTGTCGCCAATTCCAAACGTTATTTTTGAGACGCTCTTACGGGCTGCTTTTTGCGGCCCGAAGGCAACCATTTCGGGCGTGAAATCGAGAGCCAGAATCGGTGATTCAGGCGCGGAGCGGTTCAACGCGAATGCGAGATCGCCGGTTCCGGTGCAAAGATCGGCGATGGTGTCGGTTCTGCCAAGTCCAGCGGCCTCACGCGCGGCGACTCTGCGCCAGTGAATGTCCAGTCCGAGTGACAGGAAATGATTCAAAAAATCGTATCGCCGTGAAACGCGGGAGAACATTTCGCGTACTTCGGGCGCGGATTTTCCGCCGGCATTGCGTCGCGGGCCGGCGCTCGCTGAGGAGGGGCTTATCTCGACGGCGCTCAAGCGAGGCCCAGGTTTTTCATCTGATCGGCAACCTTCTTTTTTACGGCCGGATCCATGACGATGTAATCGGGCCATTCGCGCGTGAAGCCCTCGTCCTTCCATTTTCGCGTGGCGTCGATGCCCAGCTTTCCGGTCCACCCGTAGAACTGGCTGGCGTGATCGAGAATATCCGTGGGGCCCTTGACGACTTCGATATCGCGGCTGAAATCGCAGTTCGCGCCGACGTGGAACAGGACTTCATCCTGATTGTGGACGTTCACGTTTTCATCGACCACGATAATGATTTTGGTGAACATGATCTGGCCGAGGCCCCAGATGGCGTGCATCAATTTGCGCGCGTGCTGCGGGTATGATTTTTTGATCGAGAAAAAAGCGCAGTTATGAAAAACGCCGAACTCGGGGAGGTTGTAGTCCACGATTTCCGGCAGCGTCAGCTTCAGGAACGGCAGGAAAATACGCTCGGTCGCTTTGCCCAGGCAGGTGTCTTCCATGGGGGGCATGCCGACGACGATGGTTTGATAGATCGGATTTTTTCGGTGCGTGATGGCGGTGATGTGGAAGACGGGGTAGTCGTCGGCGAGCGAATAAAATCCGGTGTGATCGCCGAAGGGCCCTTCACGGCGGCGCTCGCCGGGTTCGAGATAGCCTTCGATGATGATCTCGGCCTGCGCGGGGACATGCAGGCCGGGCTGCGAAACGCACGGCACCATTTCGACCGGCTTTTTTCTGATGAATCCGGCGAGAAACATTTCGTCGATGCCCGGCGGCATCGGCGCGGTGGCGCTGAAGACGACCGCGGGATCGCCGCCGATGGCGACGGCGACTGGCATGCGTTTGCCAAGCTTCTCCCATTCGCGGAAATGGCGCGCGCCATCGTGGTGCATGTGCCAGTGCATGCCGGCGGTGTTTTTGTCAAAAATCTGGACGCGGTACATGCCGCAATTGGGCAGGCCGTGCGGATCTCGCGTGAAAACATTCGTGAGGGTAAAGTAGCGGCCGCCGTCGTCCGGCCAGCATTTCAGCGCAGGCAACATGCCGAGATCCACTTTGTCCCCGGTGTAGACGACGTCCTGACAGGGGCCGGAACTCACTTTTTTCGGCGGGTAATTGGCGATCTTTAAAAGCAGCGGCACCATCTTGAGTTTTTCAATGATGGTCTCCGGCGGGCGCTGGTGCAGCAGCGCCTGAATTTCGTTGCCGATGTCGTTGAGGTCCTTGACGCCGAGCCCGAGCGACGTGCGGCCGATCGTGCCGAATAGGTTGATCGCGACGGGAATCGAGGAGCCTTCGACGTTTTCAAAGAGGAGGGCGGGGCCCTTGGCTTTCACCGTGCGGTCGGCCCATTCGGTGATTTCGAGAATGGGCGAGACTTTTTCCTTGATGCGCCTGAGTTCGCCGCGGGATTCGATGGCGTTTAAATAGTCGCGCAAATTTTCGAAGGGCATTTTTTTGTCCGTGGTCAGTTGTCAGTTGTCAGTTGTCAGTTGTCAGTTGTCAGTTGTCAGTTGTCAGTTGT
>Ga0163144_10002344_pt1 | contig 43821 bp, 42 predicted proteins | sample OliLak19BULKMAT1_FD_123175 | JGI IMG/M metagenome (GOLD analysis project Ga0163144, IMG submission 123175) | Freshwater microbial mat bacterial communities from Lake Vanda, McMurdo Dry Valleys, Antarctica - Oligotrophic Lake LV.19.BULKMAT1 | ecosystem: Environmental > Aquatic > Freshwater >...
ACTTGTGCTCGACACACTGTTTAGTCGATACGAAGATGCACATAAAAGCGCAGCAAGTTCGGTCGTGTTGGTTATCCACACTGTGCTGTACACGCTTATCGCTATAGGGGCACTTATAACACTTCTATTTAATGGTATTACTCAACTTACCACCACGAGCGATAACAGCGTAATAGTTGCTATCATATCGGCAGCACTAACGGCACTGCTTGTTGTGGGGCTTGTGGTTCGCATAGCACGGCCAAAGCTCGTAAAAAGGCTGCGCCTCGGCTTTCGCGTAGATGTAGCGGTAATTAGTGTAGTAGTGTTTGCATTTGCTATAGCCGGCCCTATTTTTTACAGCGTGCAAACACGCGAAGATAGGGCGCTGCGCGACAGTGTAGAATTTGTTGCAAGTACGCTGAGTTCATACGTTTCGCAGGGCAATGTACTGCCAGAAAAACTTAAAGACGGCTTGGCAGATAGCGGTAACTACTTTCCTTCGCCAATGATAGACAAGACCGCACTTGCAAAAGAAGCCGATGGGGTGCTTGTGTACAAACCAAATACACAGCCTGTGGTTGTATCGACCGAAAATGATCAGACAAAAACCGTCTATTTTTACGAATTATGTGCAACATTTGAGTTTGAGCTAAAAGACAGGGGTACATATGCCCCGTATTACGGCATAGTTGGCGGCGTTAAAGATGATTCTGGCTACACTGACTATCCCGACATGAGAACTATTGCACCAGGTGAAACATGCTACAAGATAAAAGCAACAAATTTTAAATAGGCTCAGCTGCGTGTGATACGGGTATAATAAACATATGGCTTCTATCCGTACTATTGTAAAAAAACTCATACCAACTCATTTATTCCGCGCAATTGAGCCATACGGCCACCTTGTCGAAGCGGTGATTATGAATGTGCGCTATGGATTTCCGTCGCGGGGTATGCGTGTTATTGGAGTTACTGGTACTAATGGCAAGACGACGACGACACTGCTGATTCAAAAGATGATGCATGAATCTGGTATAAAAACGGCTGTGCTAAGTACAGTTGCCTACGGTGTGGGTGGTGATATACAGCCGCAGATAGAACATATTACGACAGCTCAAGCCGGTATATTACAGCGACGACTGCGTGATTTTAAGCGTGCAGGCGTAGAGTGGGTGGTTGTAGAAGCATCGAGTCACTCACTGGCGCAGCACCGTGTGTGGGGGCTGCAGTTTGAAATTGCTGTGATGACCAACATTACTCATGAACATTTAGACTACCACGGCACTTTTGAGCGATACTTGTTTGCGAAGCGTCGGCTGTTTGTGACGGCAGGCAAATACGGTAGTAAATTTGGTGTGGCTAATGCCGATGACCCAAACTACCAGCGCTTTATTGAGGCGACGCCCCGCAGCACGACGTATGGTATAAAACACGGAGACTTGCGGGCGAGCAAGATACGGCTGGCGGGCGATCATTCCACCTTTACGGCGACGATAGGCGAGGAGCACTACGATGTTCGTATAAATATACCGGGTGATTTTAACGTCAGCAACAGCTTAGCGGCCGTAGCGGTGGGGCGTGAGCTTGGACTGACAAAGACGCAGATACAAAAAGGTATCGCAGCGTTAGCAGGTGTAGAAGGCCGCATGACGGTTATTAACGAAGGTCAGAAATTTAAGGCGATAGTGGACTTTGCGGGTACGCCCGATGCATTTGAACGATTGTTTCACGGACTTCGTCCTGCAACAAAAGGCAAGCTGGTGGTTGTATTTGGCTCGCCGGCACAACGCGATATGTTGAAGCGTCCGATTCAGGGCGAAATTGCCGGCAGAAATGCCGATGCGTTGGTGATTACCGAAGAAGACGACCGCGACGAGGACGGTAATAAGATTATGAGTGAAATTGCCGCTGGTGCCGAAAAAGCAGGCATGAAAAAAGACAAAAATCTATTTCTTGTCGGTAACCGTGAGGAAGCAATAGGTTTTGCGCTGACATTGGCCGAACACGCGAACGACGTTGTTATAATACTTGGTAAGGGCCACGAAAAAACAATTGAGCGGGCCGACGGTGTGCACCCGTGGAGCGACATTGAAGTCACGAAAACAGCGCTGCAAGAACTCGTAAAGTCGAAAGGAAAAACACACTAGCGGTCGAAAAAAGTAATTCCTAGTAATATGAATCGCGGTACTGGTACAGGTGAATACGACGGGCCACACGCTCGCCAATATGAATCCATATCTTGTACTTTGTTGGCTGGATAATATAGTCGTAGCAGCCAATATAGTCAACGACATGTTTGCTAAATGCAGTTTTGAAGAGCCCGATACCGTAGTGTTTATGACTCGAATTATCTATTTCGTCACTTGGCGGAGAGCCGACGAAGTCGTGGAGCAGTGCACCTTTTGATTTCGCCCATGATATCACATGCCATTGCAGGAGGTGTGATGCGCCGTATACTGCGCGTATGCGACTACTCGCACCGTCTTTGTAGCTACTTTTTGCACCGAGTACCATAGCGTAGGCGCCCGCGACCACTTTGCCATCAACGTAGGCAAAAAACAGCTGACCAAGACCAGCGGCCGCAAAGCGCTGCCAAAATGTGCGGTAATATTCGTAGCTGCGGATACCAAATTGGCCTTCAGCTGTTTGTTGATACAGTACAAACATCGTCTCGCAGTTTTCGTCGCTTGCTTTGACCTGCTGCACTGTTACAGCGTCGCGCTCGGCACGTTTTATAGCGTAGCGGCCCTTCTGAGGCAGAGCAGCTAATATATTTTCGAGCGGTGCAGAAATATCGAGCGTGATAGTAGACGGGTTGGGAATAATTGGTGCAACCTTACGCATACCGTGTCGAGAAATAGTAGGGCCGTTGCTCGCAGTCAGCTCAGACTCTACACGAATGGCAAACACCCCCCTTTTATCTGCTAGAGGCCTAAGGTGGGATAGTACATCGAATAAATCTTTAGAGGTTGTGACACCCGGCCCTTTGGGGAGATACCACAAACGGCCGACACCAGGTAGATTTTTTTCGAGCACAGTAATAGCAATTTTGCCGGACATAACAAAGTGGGGTTTATAGCCGCCACTGACTTTTTGGTAGGCATACTCGTAGCTACTAAAGATGTTGCCGCCATCGGGGTTAGATACGATAAGGTCGTTCCAGTTGGCTATTTCATCTGGTGTAGCATAGCGAGCGGTCATTGTGTCTATTGTACCGTAGATATTAGATTAAGAATAACCCCCACATTCACGAATGAATGAGGGGGTGCCGGACCTTCCGGCGGTGTATTGAGTGGGTCGTTCATGAGAACTCCCCGCTCCTGGATAGGTCGTAGACCTCGGCGGTTACCGCGGTGATGCCCGAATAAGGTATCCGGAGCGTCACCACGAACATGCTGTTAACGAGCTTCACCTGCAACTCGTTGCGGACGACCCTGTTGTTCGTCTGTCGGATCATTGCTTTAATCTTGCGTCCCGATTGCCGGAGCGTAATTTCAAGGGGCTGTTGATCCATCAAACGTGCTACAACATCGTTGCGCACAGCATCTGCTGTGCCCACGACTTCTTCCAGGGCGGGGATTTCCGCGTCCTGGCTACTCATTACACATCCCTTCTGTAGTAGGAATAGGTCAGACCTATAATATCACAAACTGATTACAAATGCAAATATTGATGCATTGACTCGATGTCATTGTGCACCGAAATTGATTGATTTTCAAGTGCATTATCGCTCATACGAAACGTGTTATTGGTGTAATCATCGGTGTAGTTGTAAGGAAAGTACACAAAACGACCATGCTTGAAAATGTAAGGATGGTTTATTTCTGATGAATTACTATTTTTGAGTATGTCGTGCAGTGAAGCTTTAATGTCGATATGAACACCATTGACAATGTAATCGGTACCAGTAGCATCATCCTCTAGGTCGCCGCGCGTCCATTTGATGCCAATATGATCAAGTTTTTGTTCAAAACCTAATTCGGCACGGATACCGGATAGAATTCCAAGGATTGATTGACCTATTTTTTGTCGAAATTCAGGAGCAATACCACGACTTGCCGCTTCAGTAAGAAGTGTGGCAATAGCTCGGAAATTTATATCAAGATTATCAGATAAGAAATCTCGGAGCTCTTTATTGAACTGACCAAATAGTTCTACGTTTGACTCGTGAGTTCGCTTGGATAACAAAAAATTGCCTGTATGTTTGTGATGCTCGGCATCAGCATCGGTCGCTAGCTGCTTAAACATTACATTTGGGATAGAAGATACAATTGAAAAAATTTGATTACTTCTTATATTTTCACCAGCACCTCCTTTATCAATAAAAACTCTTGAAACTATTTGAACAGCTTCCCAGAATTCTTCTTGAGTATCGTCGTATGCCACATCATGAGCTTTTAGGTAGGACATAAATCCTGGGTTATCTTGAATATCCAGCACTGCTTCACTCGCCTGGTCGAATAATTGAGCTGGCAGGTCCACATTGCGTTCAGTAGTTGGGTGGGTATTTTCAAAAGTTGTTGGCATTTGTTTGTTTTTTATTGTTACTAGTAATACATTAGCACAATAAGTGTTAAAAGTCAAGATTTAAGATAGGCTATGGTTTTGGCGTAGAAAGGTAGTCGATTTCTTTGATGGTATCGAGAAGAGCTTGGGCTTTGCGCGCTTCGTCGACTATTGCTTGGGCAGCTGCGTAGGCAGGAGCAATGAGGGCTTTATCGTCGGTGCTACGGAGCAGTAGTAAGTAGGTATCAAATTTTTCTTCGGGGCTAATGTCGAGCTTGTCGACGAGCGGGCGGAGTTCGTGGAGAGCGCTGTTTTTTATACTTTCGAGATCTTCTGACGCAGGAGTTGGCATAGTTGGCGCTGGCTCTTCTACGGCTGGTAGCTCTGGAACGATTGGCTCATCTACCGCTGGTGATACTGGTGTCGGACTAGCTGGCGCTGCAGCAGCCGCAGCGTCGATAACAGGAGTCTCCTCGAACTGAAGTGCTTCATCGGCCTGCTGATTAACTCCAGCTAGTACTTTGGCTAATTCTTGGTCATCACTAATTGCTTGTGTTGTTTGCGGTTGTATATCCATGGCCCACCCCTGATTTACTACTTATGCTTTATTACTAAATACTGTATCATAGTGTTATAAGTCAGAGCAATACTAGCGGGGGCACGATGTTAGACGATAGCAATGTAATTAAGCAAAAAGATCCAGAGGATGCACTGTGGGTGGCTGGACACGAGTACGCACAGGCACGTTTTCCGGTAGTACTATGGAATGAAAATCACGATGGTCGAAAGCTCGACAATGTGGTGGTAGTAGGTATGGGTGGCTCGGCACTGGCGGCGCTCCTTATTAAGGCATGGCTAAAAGACCAGATAAAAATCCCATTTGAAGTCGTAAGAAGTTATGACTTGCCAGCCTATGTTGGCAATAATACGCTCGTCGTTGCCAGCAGCTACTCGGGCAATACCGAAGAAGTTTTAAGTTCGCTCGAGCAAGCAGAGGTGCGCGGTGCACAGATTGCTATCGTATCGGCTGGTGGCCAATTGGCTGACCATGCAGCGAGTTATACCATCGCCTACGCGCCACTCCCAGATCATATCGACGGAGCACCGATCCCTGACAAGCTTCAGCCACGTATGGCAATGTTTTACCAACTACGGGCAACGTTGGCGCTGCTTGCGAATTTTGGTGTCGTGAGCCCTGATACGCTAACGCAGATTGAAGACGTGGCTTCGTGGCTCGAGCAAGAAAGCGCCCGTTGGGCACCAGACGTACCGACTGAGCATAACTATGCAAAGCAGCTGGCCAACCAGGCCGTTGGTAAAACACCTATTTTCTATGGTGGTGCGCTCACAGCACCAGTCGCGTATAAGTGGAAAATTAGCTTCAATGAAACAGCCAAAAACATGGCATTTTGGAACGAGTATTCAGAATTTAATCACAATGAATTTCTAGGCTGGGTATCACATCCTGTTGAAAAGCCATTTGCTGTGTTTGATATCATAAGCGACCTGGAACACCCTCAGATATTAAAACGATTTGAAATTAGCGACAGACTACTCAGCGGCAAACGGCCGAAAGCAACAATAATTAAGCTCGCTGGTGACACGCCTATTGCCCAAATGATGTGGGGGAGTGTACTCGCAGACTTTACGAGTATTTATACTGCAATTTTAAACGGTGTCGACCCAACACCGGTAGAAATAATTGAGAAGTTGAAACACGAGCTAGTTTAACTGTATTCGCGAAGCGATGCGATAGGGTCTTTACGTGCCGCACGGATTGCTGGATACAAGCCAAATAGTGTTCCCATAACAAATGATATGGCTATCGCAATTGCCGCAATCTGCCAGTTGAGTACAGGGTCGAATGTCAGGAATGTACTGATGCCAAAAGCGGCGACATAGCCAATAATATAGCCAGAAATTCCACCACCAATACCGATGGCAAGTGACTCAATGATAAACTGTGCAGCAACGTCGCTATTGCTGGCACCTAATGCTTTTCGAATGCCGATTTCGCGCGTGCGTTCGGCTACACTCACCAACATAATATTCATAATTCCAATACCTCCAACTAGTAGCGAAATGCCTGCAACAGCTGCGGTAATGCCTGCGATTGTATAGAATAACTGGCTCGTTGGCTGCGATATTTGGTCGCCACTTAAGACGCTGAAATCATTTTCACCTTTGTGGCTTTCGGAAAGTTTTTTATTAATATCGATAATAACTCCCGCCAAATTTGTCACGGAATCACTACGAACGTTGATTTGTTGTATCTGTGAGGCACCGCCATTAAGCAATACGCCGCTGTTAAAACCAATAATAACGCTATTGTCGAAATCAATTGAATTATAGTTGATTGGGTTATTTAAGCGACCTAGTATGCCAATAACAGTAAATGGCTTGCCGCGTATATTCACAGACTTACCGATAGATTGCTCGGTACCAAAGACGTCTACAGAAAGCTGTGTACCGATAACAGCAGTATTAGGACTGACAGTGTCGTCTAGGAACTGGCCTTCGCGTACTTTAAGGTTACTGATAAGCGCAAGATCGGGCGTCGTGGCCACAATATTACTCCCGACGGGAGCTGTACTATCACCTCTAATACTACCGCTCATGACAAATATCGGAGCAACTTTATCGACATGTTTAATCTGCTTAATAAGCATGACATCGTACGAAGTCAAAGTACTACTTGCAAAGTCACGCTGCGGTGAACTCAGGGTTATATTGGTGAGCGGCTCGTTACTAGAGCTGCCTGGGCGTACGACTGCAATGTTACCTCCGAGCGCATCTACCTGATCACTCACGACCTTACTTGCGCCAGTACTGAGCGCAAGAATTGTTGTGATGCTCGCAATACCTATCGTGACCCCGAGCATCGTAAGGTAGCTGCGCAGTCTATTTGAGCGGAGCGATTCTACAGCGTTTTGGATGTGATTAAAAAGTAAGAATCTCATGTTTTTACCTTGCGAGATGATTTTCCGAGCGGCCGCTTACGTGGGGCGCGCGGTGTACGAACGCGAACTTTTGTATCTTTTTTGACCGTGCCGTCTATCATGGTAATCACACGGCTTGCGTAACTCGTGAGCCGCGGGTTGTGTGTCACCATAATGATAGTATTGCCGCGTTTGTGAAGCTCTGATAACTCTTCCATAATAATATGGCTGGAATTTGAGTCTAGGTTCCCGGTTGGTTCATCGGCAAGGATAATTGACGGTTCGTTGACAAGCGCACGGGCAATAGCAACGCGCTGAGTTTGGCCACCCGAGAGCTGGTGTGGCATATAATATTCACGCTCGCCGAGATGAAAGTTGTGTAGCATATCGCTCGCGACTATTAATCGCTTAGTCCGCTGCGTGCCCTTGTAGGTGAGCGGAAGCGCCACATTTTCGATAACATTCAGGCGAGATATTAAGTTGAAACTTTGAAAGATAAAGCCGATTTGCTGACTACGAATACGTGCTTGACGCCGTGCGCCAATGGTCGCTACAGATTGTCCATCCAGAAAATAGTCGCCATCGGTTGAACGGTCGAGGAGGCCTAAAATATTAAGAAGTGTTGTTTTACCACATCCACTCGGCCCCATAATAGCGATAAATTCACCCTTCTGAATCACCAAGTCGATGCCATCTAGCGCAAAATGCTCCGCATCACCGATACCGAACCGTTTTTTAAGTCCGACAAGCTGGATAACTGGTGGAAGTTTAGCTTTTGCCATTACTTCTATTATGCGAGTCAGCGCGTAACTGTACAACTGTATTTATGGCGTGATTTATACAGCAGATGCCGAGAAGGTAAACTGATATAATGATAATAAGGAAGGGTCGCATAGTTGGTCTAGTGCGCCGCCTTGGAAAGACGGTATGGGGGCAACTTCATCGCGAGTTCGAATCTCGCCTCTTCCGCCACTGATATTTATTATGAACAGGGGTACGTATGCCAGCATTTAAAACAGTTATATCGTCGAAATGGTTTCTACTCGTTGCTGGGTTGATTATTGGCGCGCTGCTGGTACTCGCAATCCGCTTTTTCAGCTACCAGCCTGACCTCATACATTACCACGCTAATTTTGCTGTATATATTAACGGCGAGCGTCAAAAGTTTGAAGGTGAAAAATATTACGAGGAAACTGCCGGTATGGCATGCACGGTGGAGCAAGTAGATACACCATCGGAGCGCGCTCATATGCACGACAACGTGAGTGATGTTGTTCATGTCGAGGATCGTCTGGTCACATGGGGTAATTTTATGCAGAACATCAATTGGGGGCTGGGCGATGATTACTTGAAGACAGATACAGAACTTTTTACACCAAGTGGTAGCCGAGCGTTCACATTTATATTGAACGGCCAGATAGTTCCATCTATCGCAAATACAGTTATTAACGATAAAGACAGAGTACTTATTAGTTACGGCACAGTGACGGATGACACGGCCGCTCAGTACAATAGTATTGATGACACAGCCCACGTCTATAATGACAAAAAAGACCCTGCAGGCTGTAGCGGGAGCCAACAGGTGACATTTGAAGACCGTTTGAACCATATATTTAAGTAAACGAAAGCTCTATTATTTGTGAGTTATAGCATATCTGTTATGCTTTTTATATGACTAGATTACTGACAAAACGCATTAAACACACAAGCCCTTCGTTAAAAGCGGCCGCAACATTTATTGTGTTTGCCGCTGCCGCACTAATTTTACCAGTGATGTCATCGCCGCTCGATGTAGCCAGCGTATTGGGTGCGACCGCGATATTTTACAGCATCTTACTCGGTTTTTACATTTCCGCGGCTATGGCTAATCTGAGCCGACTCAAGACGCTTGTTGCAACAGAAACAGGTGCGCTTATTGCGATACATCGCATAGTCGCACTGTCGCTGCCCGAGCGGCGCAAGATAACTGAAGATGCAATAGATACGTACCTAATTAAGCGTTTCGACTATGAAATTAGTGACTATACTGGCCCAACGACTAATGAGTATTTTGCAATCTTTAATGTATTAAAAGGTGCAAACACAAAATCAGATGGGGAAGGTGCAGCCATTAACTATATTGCGGAAGCGATGTACTACATTGCCCAGGCGCGACGGGAAATCACAATTGTAGGTGCAAAAATTTTGACACGGCCGTCATGGTTTGTCCTGGTACTGCTGTCACTTATTATCGTGTTCTCTCTGTTCATTATGCGCGACGGCTCAATAGAGTCGGCTGTCGTGACAACACTGCTTGCGACATCTGCCATAATGTCGCTCTTTATCCTACAAGACGTAGATGGCAACAGGCTCGGCGAGGAATCGTTTTCGGTAGGTACATACCAAGCAGTATTTACGGCAATTGGCCGTAAGCACTATTACCCAACAATCTATCTCGAAGCAGGGCGCTATAAGCCGACAATTCAAGAATATAGAGCAGGTACTTCTGACAATATTGTGCTTGTGAGGGTAAAATCATTTGGTCGTAAAGACCGCTCGCCGTATAATTCCGAAGAGTTATAACCACGCTACATATAGCGTTGTAAAAAACAAACACTACGCTATCCACAGGTTTTAAAGTGTTAGTTCATACTATTTATGCTTGTAGTGAAAAAAACATATAAAAAGACTTGAAAAACTATATGTAGGGGCTTATAGTTCTACGTAGACACTACACATAGTGTAGCGCAACAAAACAGACATTTAGCAAGTAAAGTAGCGATCGGCTACGTCGGTACTTTTCTTGCACCCCTGTGAGAGGGGGGTATGTACGGGAAAACATAATAAAAAACGACAGGTAGCATAGGGGATATAACGACATGACATACATTCAGGTAGTAAAACGCGACGGTACGCGCGAAGACTTCGACGCCAACAAGATTAACTTGGCGCTCGTTAAGGCTACCGAAGGGTTACCTGACCAAATAAGCAAAGTTGTCCAGGTGGCAACTGAGCTTGAACTTACTCTTTTTGACGGTATTACAAGTGAGCAGCTCGATGAAGCAGTGATCCACACAGCACTGCAAAATGTCAAAGACGACCCAGACTTTGATATCATCGCAGCGAGGTTGCTGCTCAAGAATATCTACAAAAATGTATTAGGTGATTATAGTACCGACGGCGAGCTTAAGAAGCTTCACGAAACAAAATTCCCAAGTTATTTGGCCGATGGTATTGCGCGTGGCCTCCTAGACGAGCGAATGAGCCCACAGACATTTGATATGAAGCGAATTGTTGCGGCACTTGACCCAACGCGTGATCACTTGACGCGCTACCTAGGTGTCGTGACGGGCAGGAACCGCTACAGCCTACGTGCCCAGGACGGTAAAGCACTCGAAACACCTCAGTTCACCGCTATGCGTATTGCAATGGGTCTGAGCCTGCAAGAGAAAAACCCGACTGATATTGCACTAGAATTTTACGAATATATTAGTATGCTCGATGCTAACCCGGCTGGAAGTACACGTATAAACGCTGGCGGATCATTCCCGCAGCTTTCGAACTGTTTCCTGTTTGATATCGAAGACGACATGGATGCGATTGCACGCGGTGTGCGTGACACTATGTGGATTGCTAAAGGTACAGGTGGTATAGGAATTGGAGTGACAAAGCTCCGCGCGGCAGGGAGTCCGGTCAAAACAACCAACAGTGAGAGTACCGGCCCAATACCGTTTATTAAAATGCTCGACTCTGCGCTATTCGCAGTGAGCCGTAAAGGCAAAAAGCAAGGTGCGGCCGCCATATTTATGGAGAACTGGCACATGAACTTTCCCGAGTTTCTAGACCTCAAACAAAACTCAGGTGACCCATACCTTCGCACACGTATCGCCAACACAGCAGTTGTTTTAAGCGATGAATTCATGAAACGCGTCGAAAGTGATGGTGATTGGTACTTGTTTGACCCAGCCGAAACCAAAGATCTTATCGAACTATACGGTTCGGCCTTTTCGAAGCGCTACAGCGAGTACGTGAAACTAGCCGAAGCGGGCAAGATGCGCGATTTCATAAAGATGACTGCTCGTGCGCAGTATCGCCAAATATTAATTACCCTACAGGCAACAAGTCACCCCTGGCTCACCTGGAAAGACACACAGAATGTCCGTGCGCTTAATAATAATACCGGGACTATTCACCACTCAAACCTATGTACCGAAATTACACTCCCGCAGGACAAAGATAATACAGCCGTATGTAACCTCTCAAGTATTAATCTATCGGTCCACTTACAAGCCGATAAGTCGTGGAACTGGGATCGCCTAGAGCGAGCTGTTCGTTCGTCTGTCCGTCAGCTTGATAATTTGGTTGACCTTACAAACACACCAATTCCACAGGCTATGACGTCAAACTCACAAAACCGAGCGGTGGGACTGGGTGTCATGGGCTTCACGGACGTGATTGAGAAGCTCGGTTATAGCTATGAGAGCGAGGAATCCTACGACCTTATCGACCAGCTTCTCGAATTCATCAGCTACCACGCAATCGATGCAAGTGCCGAGCTTGCCAAAGAGCGCGGCAGCTACCCTAACTACAAAGGAAGCGGCTGGAGTAAGGGGCTCTTACCACTTGATACACTTGATATATTGGAAAAGGATCGCAAGGTAAAAGTAACGATTGACCGTTCGCACAAGCTCGACTGGGAGAGCCTGCGCTCAAAGGTGGCAAAAGGTATGCGTAACGCGACACTCATGGCTATTGCACCAACAGCCAACAACGCGCACGTATCGAGCACAACACCTGGTATCGACCCGCAATTTGCACAGATATTTAGTCGCGCAACTTTGAACGGAAAATTTCTTGAAGTCAACATAAACCTTGTCAACGACCTGAAAAAGCTTAATCTGTGGGACACCGTAAAAGAAGACGTACTTCGTTTCCAGGGAGATGTCCAGCAAATTGGTGTCATCCCGCAGCGACTAAAAGACGTGTATAAGACAAGCTTCCAGCTGAGCCCATACGCCTTTATAGAAGTAGCTGCTCGGGCACAGAAATGGGTTGACCAAGCAATTTCACGAAACATGTATCTTGATACCCGCGATATCGATGAATACGAGAAGATTTATCTCGAGGCATGGCGCCGTGGGCTCAAAACAACATACTACCTACACGTTAAACCACGACATACGGCCGAACAAAGTACAGTTAAAGTGAATAAAGCAGAGACAACAAGCGCCGGGCCACGAAAAACAGGCTTTGGGTTTGCCAAGAAGCAAGAGGTCAGCGTATGACAGATAGCAGATAATCACCAATAATAAACACCACATATAAAACAATAACGAGGGGAAAATACAGTGAACGCATCAACAATTATCAACAACACAATGACACTTGACGAAAAGCTAGCCGCAATTGATATGGCAATGGCCAATGCCCAAACGGTCGCCAATGAAGACGCGTCTGCACGAGGTACATTTGCAGCACCACTCGACCCATCAACATTAACCATTTGCGATGGATGCGAATAGGAGAAAAATTATGCCAGGAATATTAGGAACAGGAATTCAAGACGGTCTACGACTGAAACCCATTAAGTATAAGTGGGCAATGGACCTTTACAACCAAGCGGTTGCGAACACATGGTTTCCTAACGAAATTCAGCTTGGTCAGGACCTTTCTGACTGGAAAAAGATGAGTGAAGAGGAGCGCCACGCGATTACCTTCCTGATGAGTTACTTCAACCCGAACGAGCTTATTGTGAACAAAGCCTTAGCATTTGGTGTGTATCCGTATGTGAACGCTCCTGAATGTCACTTGTACCTCGCAAAGCAGATGTGGGAAGAAGCCAACCACTGTATGTCATTTGAATACGTGCTTGAAACATTTCCAATCGACCGCGAAAAGGCCTACGACGCACACATCGATACCCCTTCGATGGCGCGTAAGGAAGAGTTTGAGACCAAGTTTATATCGCGTATGACCGAGAAAACACTCGACATCACGACAACCGAAGGTAAGAAAGACTTTGTACGTAACCTGGTTGCCTACAATGTCATCTTAGAAGGCATCTGGTTTTACAGCGGCTTCATGGTTGCACTGAGCTTCCGACAACGAAACTTGTTGCGTAACTTTGGGTCATTGATTGACTGGGTTGTACGCGACGAGTCGCTCCACCTCAAATTTGGTATCAACTTGATTTTAACAGTTCTGGAAGAAAACGAAGATCTTCAAACTGAAGAATTTGCAGCCGAAATCAAGCAGATGGTGATCGATGGTGTCGAAATGGAAGAAGCATACAACAAAGATCTTCTGCCAAACGGTATCCTGGGCCTCAACAGCGACTATATCAACCAGTACGTAAAGTATTTGGCTGATCGCCGCCTAGAAGAGCTCGGATTTGAGCCACACTACAAGGTTTCAAACCCTGCTAAGTGGATGGCTGGCGCAAACGACACACTACAGCTTGTCAACTTTTTTGAAGCGACCAACACAAGTTACGAAGTGAATGCTGGCGCTGGCACTGCTACCAAATCCGAGTAGACCTAGCGTATACTAAGTACAGTATGGCAATAAAACTCGTTATATTTGGTATCACCGGTGACCTAAGCACGCGTACGCTGCTCCCGGCGCTTGAACACATTTTAGACTCAGGTGAATGTGGTGAGTTAGAGATTATCGGCGTTTCACGCCGTGAACTCAACGTGGCGGAGCTTCTTGCGTCGTCAGTGGGGCATAGTAAACACGTAGCTGCGTATAGCGGCTTTACACTCGATCTCAGCAACATAGCCGACTACCATAAACTCCGCGAGCATCTGTCGCTTAGTGGTGATGATCAAGCGCTGATGTACCTTTCGGTACCACCAAGTGCGGCTGCGGATATTGTCGATTTTCTGGGCCAAGCAGGTCTTAACAGCCAAAACATCACGTTGCTTCTTGAAAAGCCGTTTGGATTCGATCTCAACACGGCGCAAGATTTTATCGAACGTACAGCCATGTATTTTAGTGAAGAGCAAATATACCGTATCGACCACTATATGGCCAAAGAAATATCGAGCGAGATTATACGGCTGCGTTCGAATGCTGAAAACCATCACCGCTGGAATAATCAGTCAATTACACGTATAGACATTGTTGCCAGTGAGAAAATTGGTATCGAGAACCGAGCAGTTTTTTATGAGCAGACCGGTGCGCTTCGAGATTTTGTACAGGGCCATTTATTACAGCTTTTGTCGTTATTTCTTATCGAAATACCTAAGGATTTTGATATCCGTAAGCTACCTCAGTATCGCCAAGCAGCGCTTGAGCACATTGCGCCAGTCAATCCAACACGTACACTGAGGGCCCAATATGAAGGCTACCGACAAGATGCTCATAATATAGGTAGCCGCATAGAAACATTTGTTCGCCTGGAGCTCGAGAGTCATCATGACAACTGGAAAGGGGTTGATATACGGCTCGCAACAGGCAAAAACTTGCACGAAAAACGAAGTGTTGTCACCATATCGTACACAGACGGCAGTAGTGATACGTTTGAAGAAGCAAAAGTGCGAACTGATAATGCACGACTACCCGATGCCTACGAACGCGTACTCGCAGAAGCAATACGTGGCAATAAAAGTATATTCACGAGTAGCCCCGAGGTCCTACGTGCTTGGGAGATATTGTATCCACTGCAGCAGGCGTGGGAATCTGAGCAAATGCCGCTCATGGTTTATCCACAAGGAGCGTCGGTTCAAGAGGTAGTAGACGCTACAATTAGCGTAGAATAAACAACATAGGCCGCTACATATAGTGCCCACTTGGTAGCTAGTGTTACAATGGAATTCCATGGAGGCAATAACTAACATGGAACACAAACAGAAATATATATTTGTAACTGGGGGTGTACTCTCGGGGGTAGGCAAAGGCATAACCGCAGCCAGTATAGGCGCAGTCCTACAGGCTAAAGGGAGCGTTGTTTCGGTGCAAAAATGTGACCCGTATCTTAATGTAGATGCGGGTTTACTTAATCCTGCCGAACACGGCGAATGCTTTGTAACGGCCGATGGCGCCGAAACTGATCTCGACCTTGGCCACTATGAACGCTTTTTGGATTTGGAGCTGACACGTACGAGTACCACACTTGCAGGCAAGCTACTTCAGCAGTTGATACTTGATGAGCGTGCCGGGAAGTTTGGTGGTAAAACAGTCCAGCTTGTTCCTCATTTAACACGTGCGATTCAAGATACGATTGAACGTGCCGCAGAAGGCTCTGATGTTCATATCGTCGAGATTGGTGGAACAGTAGGTGATTATGAAAGCCTGAGCTTTGTCGAGGCGATTCGTGAGTTCGCTAGCCGTGTTGGGCGTGAAAACTGCCTGTATGTCCATGTTGTGTACGTACCGTTTATTGGGACTAGCCATGAATTTAAGACAAAGCCAGCCCAGAATGCGCTTAATGACCTGCGTGGGTATGGTATTACACCAGATGTTGTTGTGGTACGCACCGATGACCCAGCCCCAGGTAGTGTCGGCGACAAAATTGCCATGTTTGGGGGCATCATGCGTGATGCGGTGATACTACTTCCAAATGCCGATACTGTATATGAAGTACCGCTGAGTGTGGCAGCGAGCGGGATAAACCCACTCCTATCGAAATTTACTGGTAACGCTAAGGAGCCTAACTTAAAAGTATGGCAGGCAATTGTCGCCAAGCAGGCAGCCAAGCCAGCTCATAAGGTAACTATAGGGCTCGTAGCAAAATATCTCGACAACGACGACACGTATTTGTCAGTCACCGAAGCCCTCAAAAGCGCTGCGTGGGACGGCGATGTTGACCTGTCTATTACATGGATAGATGCTACGAAAGCAACTGATGAAGATTTTGCAGCAGTCGACGGACTACTTGTTCCGGGTGGTTTTGGTGGTCGTGGTATTGAAGGTAAAATTGCAGCTGCGACGTTCGCCCTGAAGCACAAGAAGCCATATCTCGGCATCTGCCTCGGGCTACAAGTTGCTGTGATTGCAAGTACCCGAATTGCAGGGCTCACGCATGCCAACAGTACCGAGTTTGACCCAGACACAAAGCAAAATGTTGTCTACATTATGGACGGGCAGCAGGGGCTCGAGTCAACTGGTGGGACACTGAGGCTTGGTAACTACGACGCTGAATTGTCAGAAGGCTCGGTTGTGGCGAGTGTGTATGGTACAACACGTGTTACCGAACGACATAGGCACCGCTATGAAGTAAACCAAGCGTTTACTAAACAGATTGTGGCGGGAGGTATTGATATATCTGGCACATCACCAGACGGCAGACTAGTCGAATACATAGAGGCTCGCGATCACCCGTACTTTGTTGCGACTCAGGCTCACCCGGAGTTTCGCTCACGCCCACACCGCCCGCACCCTCTGTTTGTTGGCTTGATTACTGCTGTGAAGCTGGACATTTAGAAGCATAAGTGGTATGGTGAAGCTAACAAAGGAAATACAAACATGGAAAATGAACATATAGATGACGTGCATATAGATGATCAGTCGGTACTGAGCTACCTCTTACAGCATGTTCGCGGCCTAAAGGCTGTATCAACAGGCGACGACCTGGTGTACGACGACGACATTTCGTACTCATAGGTAACAGGTGTATATCTGTGCACATACGGCGTAGGCAACCAATTAGTCCGAAAACGATTCGGACTATTTTTTGTACCTCTGTTATAATATGACTACATGAACAATAAAGTAGCAGATATAGTACGCACGCTCTATGGTATCGAGACTGAGGTTGTGCTGACACGCCCCGACGTGCAGTTTGGTGACTACTCGACTAATATCGCCTTGCAAATTGCAAAAAGTCTCACTATCAATCCACGAGAAATTGCCGAAGCTATCGCGAGTGAACTAAGGCAGCAAGATGTCTTCGATAACGTAACGATTGCTGGTCCGGGTTTTATAAATCTTCGAATAAAAAACGATGAACTTGCGGTGCAACTAGAAACAATTAAGACTCAGGGCCTCAGCTACGGTAAACCGTCAACTTATCAAGGTAAAGTTGTCGTAACGGAATATTCTGACCCAAATCCGTTTAAGGTACTGCACGCCGGTCATTTATACACGAGTATTATTGGTGACGCTATATCAAATTTGATTGAACATGCCGGTGGCACAGTGCACCGCGTAAACTTTGGTGGTGATGTAGGGTTGCATGTCGGAAAGACCATGTGGGCGATTGTTAAACGTCTTGCCGGCGAGTACCCGGACAAATTATCTGAAATTGGCGAGACTGAGCGTTCAGAATGGATGGCGGCGGCGTATGTTGAAGGCACACGTGCATACGAAGATGACGAAACAGCCAAAGCGGAGATCATCGCACTGAACAAACGTGTCTATGGCTTGCATAGCGACGGCGATCACGATTCTGATTTTGCTAAAATATATTGGACTTGCCGTACCTGGAGCTACGATTATTTCAACGCGTTTTATGCGCGTATTGGAACGTCGTTTGAAAAATATTATCCAGAAAGCGAGACAGCTCCAATTGGTTTAGCAGTAGTTCGCGAGCAACAGGCGAAGGGCATATACACCGAAAGTGACGGCGCGGTGATATTTAAAGGCGAGCAATATGATCTCCATACTCGTGTGTTTATTAACAGCGAGGGCTTGCCAACATACGAAGCCAAAGACGTTGGGCTCAGCATCAAAAAATGGGATGACTATCATTTCGATCAATCAGTTATTATTACGGGTAACGACATCACTGAATACATGAAAGTGGTACTCAAAAGTATTGAGCAGTTTAAGCCCGAGCTTGCTAAGCGGACGCTACATTTTACTCATGGCAACGTGAAACTTGCAGGGGGTGTAAAAATGAGTAGCCGAAAAGGTAACTTCCTACGTGCCGTCGATGTACTTGATATCGCAGCCGATGAAAACGAAGCAGCGCAGGGCAATCGCGACGAGGCACCAGTACTTGGCGCAATCAAATATGCCTTTTTGAAAAATCGGATTGGTCCTGACATTATCTTTGACCCTAAAGAATCAGTTAGTATTCATGGAAACAGCGGACCATATCTCCAGTATGCACATGCCCGCGCGGTGTCAATTGTTCAAAAACTAGCAGACAGTGAGGGCATGTTTAACTCGCCGCCCAATCAGTTTGACGCATATGAACGCAGCCTCATTGTAAAAATGACCGAGTACCCTGATGTGTTACTCGCAGCGACAGTAGCTCTTACGCCGCATACTGTCTGTACCTATCTGTATGAACTTGCGCAGACGTTCAACCGTTTTTATGAGAACGCACATGTGATTGGCGATGAACGGGAATCTGTTAGATGGCGACTTGTGAGTGCTTACGCAGGTATTCTAAAGTCAGGCCTCACTATTTTAGGCATCCCGACGCCTCGTAGAATGTAGTGCAGTAGCTAACGAGATAGCTCACCAATTAATCTAAATGGTATACTAGCTGTCAGATATAAGAGGATTTTTTATGACCCAAACCAAAAAGACTAAATCAACAGCCAGGATTATCAAAGCAGCAGAAGAGATTGTTATTGCCGACGGTGGCATTATCATCGAGGCTGGTAAAAACCAGATTAATGGATTTATGAATTTTATACGTACGCAAGGGGTGATTGGACTTGCGGTAGGGTTGGTGCTTGGTGGTGCAGTCACACTACTCGTCACATCGCTGGTTAATAACGTCGTCATGCCGCCAATTGGGTTGCTACTAGGATCAGCAAATGGGTTGAAGGGATTATCGTGGGCAGTCGGGACAACATCCGATGGCGTACCAGCTATGTTAAATTATGGCGTATTTTTGAACGATCTGATTAACTTTTTAGTGATTGCTCTCGTGGTGTATGTGATTGTACGATTGTTGAAATTAGATAAGTTCGATAAAAAGAAAGACAAATAATGGCCGGCGAAGCCTACAAGGCACAGCTAACCGACGCACAGTACAATGTACTATTTAACAAAGCGACCGAAGCGCCTTTTAGCGGCGAGTATGATCAAACCTTCGCCCAGGGTGAATATGCCTGTGCTGCGTGCGGGACAATTCTGTTTGATAGCGAAAAAAAATTTGACGACCATTGCGGCTGGCCTAGCTTTTACGATGCAAAACCCGAAGCGGTGTTATTTCACGATGACATCACACTGGGGATGAAGCGGACCGAAGTCACCTGCGCCACCTGCGGAGGACACCTTGGGCACGTCTTTGAGGGCGAGGGACTGGGTGTGCCAACCGACCAACGGTATTGTATTAATTCGCTGAGTTTGGCGTTTAACCCCAAGAATTGAAGCGATACATTTTGACCGCTAAAGCGTTGTTGGGGTTGTACGTGTATTGACAAAAACGCGACAATGTGCTATTATGCTAATGTTCGCACAAGCAGTATGCGTGCCGGACGGAATTAACTCTACTGAGTGTTCATTGACAATTCGGTAATTGATTTATGTCAGACTCTCACGATGAGCGTGCCCATTAAAGTGCGCTTTGGTGAGAGCCTGAACAAGTCAGGTTCCAACAAGAGAAGAGCGTAAATTGCAAATAATCGCCAAAACTGTTTCGGCTACCGCGGCTGCCGCCGCGATGAAAGGATCTTACCCCAAGATCGGCGTAAACGTCGAGAAAATCGCAAGTTCCAATTTCGAGGAAGCGAGAGCCGAGTTCAGTTGGATCGACCGCGAAACCTGGGAAGAGGCCGTAAAGGCGTCCTCCCAGATGAAAGCCTTCCGTGAGACCGGAGCGATCCTTTTCTGGGTCGCCGACCACTCGCTGGGGGGGAGAGCCATCTTGGGAGGTAAGCCGGTGATCGAAATCAGGGATGTCGCTTCTGGCGACAGACCTGGGGTGTGGAGAGGTTATGAGCCCGAAAGGGTCATATTTGTAGAACACACATCTGCATCCTCAGGCTCCGGCCTGAGGTACATCCAAAGCAATGTCAGCCTAGAAATTGGGCGGCTAGAATACTTCCACGGAGAGGACCCCTTTTACAGGGGGTCCTATTCCCAAGCGTTTCTCTCCTGCCCCGAGTTTGGACTGGAGTCTAAGTTGGCTCTGGAGTTCCCCAACGAACCCCTCCAACGCTGGGAAATCGAAATGTGTGAGAACCTGGTGGTCGACCACCCAGACCGTTAGAGAGGAGTAAAATGTTAGAGATCATCGGTCACGTGAGTAACGTGGCCGGCGCCCTTGGCGGTATAGTAGCTGCCATCGGTGTCATCAGACTCCTGGCGGCAAAACGCCGCCAGGAACAGTTGGTTGAAGTGAGTCTCGTGCTCACCTCAACCAGCCAAAAATTTGTCCTTCCGCTGCAATTGCAGCGGAAGGATATTACCCGAGCCGAGCTCCTCGGTCGGCTCGGGATGTTCGTGAAGGGTGGCCAGCGGTTCTCGCTGGCTGCCCTTGGTTCGGCACAATTCCTGGGTAACCTCAACGAGGTTGCACGGGGTAACAAAAACGAGCTGGTACTCCAGGTCTCTGAAGAGGAGATTTCGCAGTTCAAGCTCTAAAGATAGTTTTCCGGAAACCGTTTCTACAAAAAAAACGGACCCACAAACTTCTTGCCTAAAAAACAAGCGTCCTGTTCGGGACAATAAACTGAACACCGGAACTCTACGAGATATTGAGTCGCGTTTGCTGCAAAGCGAACACCAAGACCCTGCGTTAAGGGTCTTTTTCATTTGCCTTATAAATAACAATCACCACATGGCGAGCTGTTATTGACTTTATACAATATTCGTGCTAAAGTATATATAAATTGATAAAAATAAATAATGAAACCATCTGAAATTAAATCACCAGGCCTTGTCACCCAACATGCGGAACTCGCAGGGCATATGTATGATGAGCGGGGAATTGCCCATGTACCAATTGATTCAGATATACAAGAATATTTAGAAGAAATATATAATGACATACCTGTAGGGTTTGCTTTAATTGGTGGCGCTGCACGTGATATCGCTTTTGGTCAATTACGTCATATCGGCGGGATAAAAGTTAGAGATGTCGATATAGTTGATTTTCGTGAACATCCCCAGCATACCGAAGACAAAAATATAGTCTATAGTTATTTATCTAGAAAATATATGCCTGCAGATTTTGAGCATGGGTATGGCGTTAAACAAGAAGATCATGATACTTATTTTCAAACGCGTGATTTTACAATCAATCAAATAGCAGTAATACGAGATATTGATACGTGGTACCTTGAAATGACTCGTCAGGCGGTCATTGATACACATGCCGTCATTATCCGGCCAACCGTGCACGCACACGACTCACGCGGCGGTAGTGTGTTACCAGCTAATCTAGCTGTTAAAGCGGTTCTCCTTGAGCAAGTTCTCATATCTGAAGGTCTCACACCATCAATTAAAAGTATTGATATGAAACGCTATGCTCAAAGTGAGTATACTAATTTGTTCAGTATTGCACTTGGTCTTCAGAAAGCATGTGACTGGGGTGGTGATATGCCGACAAAGTTTTTTGAATCACTGACACGGTACGGTTTTATTGACGATATGAACGTCAAGACCGTAGAGCAATTATTGATACACATTGAGGAAGCAACAAGCTTCGATTTTACAGATAACGCACAGGACTTGTTGCAGCAGCTTGGTTTTCAGGATGTAAAGCTTTCTAGGATGTCGCAGCGTATTGGAGAATCAGTATCTAAATCGGCTTTAAGGCAATAACTATGTAACGCGCAACGAATTTTGAAATATGGTTAGTGCTCTTCACCGGGACCCTGCGATAAGGGTCTTTTTCATTTGCTTGCTATAATACATCGTATGGATAAAAAACTCGCAAACGTAGCGCAAAAAAGGATTCTTTGGATGGACCTGGAGATGACGGGGCTTGACCCTGCGAAGGATCGTATTACCGAAGTTGCCGTAATAGTGACGGATTGGGATTTTAACGAAATTGCGACGTATGAATCTGCCGTGCGGGTGAGCCCGCGCTTGATGGAGCGTCGTATGCTAAAAGGCCCTGCGGCCGATTTTTGGGCGAGCGTGCCGGCTGCGCGCGATGGCTTGATTGAACAAAACAAAACAGCTCGAGCTGGGCTTATTGTCGAAAACGAACTAATTGCATTTTTAGATACGCACTTTGAATCAGGTAATCCGGTGCTGCTTGCGGGCAATTCGATTCACCAGGATCGCCGCTTTATTGTGAACGAATGGAAGCGGCTGGACGCGCGGCTGCACTACCGCATGCTTGACGTTACTGCGTGGAAAGTTGTGTTTGAGGGTAAATTTAAAAAGAAGTTTGCCAAACCCGAAGAGCACCGCGCGCTCGCTGATATCCGCGGCAGCATACAGGAACTACAATATTATATTGCAAAGGTGACGGCATGACGCACACCGAGCTACACGACTACTTATTGAGTTTTTCGAACGTATGGCTGGACTTTCCCTTTGGTGAGGATACTTCTGTGTACAAAATTGGCCATACCGAAACAGGCGGCGGTAAGATGTTCGCACTGGTGGCAGATGCATCAAAACCACTACGACTTAGCCTAAAGTGCGACCCAGGGCTCGCCGAGAGGCTACGCGAAACCTACGAAACGGTGCTGCCGGGCTACCACCTTAGCAAGAAACACTGGAATACGATACTTATGACGGGCCAAGTACCAGAAGACGAGCTGCGTAGCCTGATAAGCCTTAGTTACCGCTTAGTGTCTGGCGAGTCAATCTAGCCGTTGGCTGCGTTGAAGGCAGAGAAAGCTTGTTGAGTAGGCTCAAGGTTTGTGTAGGCTCCCTCAAGAAAGCTTTTGAGTGAAGCATCATTAGTAGAGTCGTATAGCTGACGCATTAACACTACGATTTTTTCTAGCTGGAAAGCAATTTCGCGGGCGTATGTGCGGTCAAACACGGCATTGAGTCTCGCGTCTTCCAACCGGTCTGTTATTACGGTACCAGATTCTTTAGCGAGTATTTTTGGATCTATCTTAGACGCATTCACACCTGTTTTGGTGAGGGGGGCGACAATATCTCGATTAGTATTAGTGAGATAAATCTTAAGGTTGCTATTAAGCGTTCGTAATTCGGTGCTCTTAAGGTTTGCTTGACTATCACCTACAATAGTCTCGGTTGTAATGAGTCGGGCTGCAAGTGTTTGCGATGGACCAGAAGTACTCGACCCACTTGCGACCAGCCCAATAACAATAATCCCAATAATGAGCACGCTTAGTCCACCAGCCACAATCAGATGCATGCGTGTAAATAATTGCTTCTTTGGTGCTTTTGGCGCTATCTGATTAAGATAGTCGACAGAATAAATTGGTGGCTGTTGGTTTGGCTGCATGTACTCATTAAACCATAACCGCTAACAGAGGTAAATAGTGGTATACTAAATCCATGCAGGATGCCAAAGAAGAAGTACGGGCTCGGCTCAATATCGAGGACGTTATAGGGGAATATGTGCAGCTCAAGCGAGCCGGGCGCAACTTCAAAGGCTTGAGTCCATTTAGTGGTGAAAAAACACCGAGTTTCTACGTGAGCCCAGATAAACATATTTGGCATGACTTTTCTTCAAACAAAGGCGGTGACGTATTTTCATTTGTGATGGAAGTAGAAGGCGTTGATTTTCGGGAAGCACTAGAGCTACTTGCACGTAAAGCAGGCGTTGATATGACAATTTATGACACAAAGGGAAGCCAGGAAATTGCTGCGCGCAAAAAGCGACTCTACGCTGCACTTGACCTAGCTGCAAAGTACTATCAGCACAGCTTAATCAGTAACAAGCATGCTATTGAGTACGTGTTTAAGCAACGCGGCCTGAGTAAACAAATTGTCCAAGATTTTCGTATCGGCTATGCGCCAACAAATGGTGATGCCCTGACTCAGTTTCTGATTAAAAAAGGCTACTCAGCCAAAGAGCTGTCTGATGCAGGCCTCGTCAATCGGTATGGAACTGATTTGTTTCGTGGGCGTATGACAGTGCCTCTTATGGACGGTACGGGGCAGATTACCGGTTTTACGGCGCGAATTATAGTAGACGACCCAGCTGCCCCGAAATACCTTAATACGCCACAGACGCTTTTATACGACAAGAGCCGACACGTGTTTGGTCTATCTCAGGCAAAAGAGGCGATTAGAGCCAACGATTATGCAGTGATTGTCGAGGGTAATCTTGATGTTGTAAGTAGTCATCAGGCTGGTATCACTCAAGTAGTAGCCACCGCTGGAACGGCTATGACAGAGCACCACTTGCGCTCGCTCGTGCGTCTGAGTGGCCATGCGCGCTTGGCGTTCGACGGTGACAAGGCAGGCTTGGCAGCAACCGAGCGGGCAATCCCTATAGCGCAAGCGGTCGGAGTAGACATAACAATCATATCCTTACCAGGTGAGGCCAAAGACCCCGACGAATTAATTAAGCAAGATCCTGCGCTATGGCAACAAGCAATTAATTCCGCTCGTCCGGCGGTGGACTGGGTATTATCTCAATACTCACAACGCGAAGATTTAGAAACGGCCGCAGGAAAGCGTCATTTTACAACCGCTGCGCTCGATTTGGTGCGCAAACTTCGCGATTCGGTGGAGCAAGAGCATTATTTACAAAAAATTTCTGCGTACACCGGCTCATCACTCGATGCACTTATGAGTAAACTTACCAGCACAGCCCCCGAAGCAGAGCACAGCTTACGCCGTGTAAAAGCTGTTCCACACACGGGCAACCACGACATGGCCAGCTACCAAGATAACTTACTGTCGGCGGCAATTATCGATAGCGCAACACACGATTTATTTCGGGACATTGACGTACTGATGTTTGAAGGGGAGCAGCGCCAGGCAGTAGCTGAGTATCTGGTGGGCCACGGTGGAAAAGCACTTAAAGACACCCCCAGCCTCTTGCAAAAACACGACACCTATGTAAAGATATTACTATTGAAGGCCGACGCTCGATATGCCGACTGGAACGACCAAGATCGTTACTTTGAAACGGCTCGATTGCTCCGCCAGGTTGTAACCCATAACAAGAAAAAACAAAAGGAAATACTAACTGAACAGCTACGTGATGCTGAAACACTCGGTAATGAAACCAAGTCGTTAGAGCTGCGTGGACTAATCAATAATCTTATTAAGGAGATTCAGAGTGGTCAAAAGTAAAGCAACTCCAGCAGCAGATGACGAAGAAATTATTTTAAAAGGTACCCCAACGGATATTGTTGTGCCTGCACTGGGTGATATCGAAGAGCCAGCTCCAGAAGAGCTCGAAGACGAGGAAGAAGACGACGAAGATGTGCTCAACCAGGGGCAGTATTTCGACGATGCAAGTGATGACAGTGTGCGTTTGTATCTGCGTGAAATAGGAAAAATTCCGCTTCTCAATAGTCAAGAAGAGCTCGCATTAGCCCACCGCGTTGTTGCGGGTGAAAAAAAAGCGAAGGATAAAATGGCCGAAGCAAACATGCGTCTAGTTGTGTCGATTGCCAAGCGCTATAGTGGCCGCGGCCTCGACTTTTTGGATCTTATCCAGGAAGGTAATACTGGCTTACTGCGCGCTGTCGAAAAATTCGACCCAGATAAAGGCTTTAAATTTAGTACGTATGCGACGTGGTGGATCCGACAGGCAATTACTCGTGCAATAGCCGACCAGGCTCGCACTATTCGTATTCCGGTGCACATGGTTGAAACAATCAACAAGCTGCTCCGCACGCAGCGTCGCATGACCCAAGAATTGAACCGTGAGCCAACGATTGAAGAGCTTGCCAAAGAGCTTGAGATGGAACCAGATAAGGTTGAATACGTTATCAAGATTAAGCAAGATATTACGTCACTTGATGCCGGTGTGGGTCGTGATGGCGAGGACGAGGATTCAGTACTCGGTGATTTTATCGAAGACGAAGACGGCACGACTCCAGAAGAATCTGCGACGTCACAACTATTAAAGGAACAAGTCCAAGCAATCCTCTCGACGCTGAGTGATCGTGAACAAAAGATTGTCAAAATGCGCTTTGGGCTCGAAAATGGCAAGTCACACACGCTCGAAGAAGTGGGTCAGGAGTTTGCGGTCACTCGCGAGCGTATCCGCCAAATTGAGGCTAAAGCTCTTGCTAAACTCCGTAAACACAAAGATGCCAAGAAACTACACGAATATCTTGGCTAAGATACTGTCATAAAAAAATCCCGGACATCCGGGATTTTTTATTATTCGTAAAACCGTATGCGCTCTAGCTCCTGCTCAATATGTGCGTATAGTGTCTCTTCGTCCGCATCGTTAATAATAAAGTGGTCGGCAATTGCGATTGGGCCGCCTTTTTGGATATCTTCTATTTCATGCCAGTCGCGACTATTTGCTTCCATATCAGTGAGTGGCCGTTCAGCGCGTGTGGTGAGTCGGTGGTGGCGGACATGTTTAGATGCCACAATAGCAATTAGGTGTAGGCTTCCGGGGAATTCCTGCTTCATAATTTTATATTCATCCCAGCTGTACAGCCCATCGGCGATAATTTTGTGCTGGCCAGCCTGTATGAGCCCGTGTATTTGTGTGAGGATACGCTTTACAACAAAGTCCTGGCCTTCACGAGCACGAATATCAACCCGAAAGATGTCTTGGTTTGCCCAGGTTTTTTCAACACCTGCGTCGTCCATAGCGGCTAAAAGTACACCGCCAAAATAGACTTTTGGGTAGCCTTTGGTGGTCATGTAGTCTACGGCAGTTGTTTTACCCGAGCCGGCCAGGCCAACAAATGCAATAATTTTTATGTCATTTTTATACGTCATACGTATTATTTTAACAGATTATCATGGTTGTGCTTGCGTACCAATTATGACAACAGGTATTATAAATATAACTTAAGAGGAATAATGCGTGCAAGAATTTGAATGTACTGATGCAGTTGCGGCTGCGCGTGAAAAAGCCGATGAGACTGCTGTAGGTCAGCCTGAAAAAAATGTTGAAGCAAAGCGTCAAAATACAGACTGGCGCGGTGCTGTTGATGCGCTAGGCATGAGTGTTGACGAAATCAGAGTTTGCCTCGACTTGATTGTGTCTGAACAATCGAGAGAAGCTCCGCTGAGTGCTACTATGGCGAAGCGTTTTCTCACATGGTACAAAGAAGGAAAAAGTATTACGCAAACAGCGAAGTCGATGGCCATAAGTTATAAAGATGTGTATTTGAGCATCAAAAATGCTGCGAGATGTTTAGAAACGGCGCCAATTCCAACTGAAAAGGCTATGGTCGATCCATTAGGCGCTTTAGCTGTTGGTGCTGTGCACGCACTACCACGATTCAGAGCGGTTCCTGATAACTGGTTTACACAACCGCCAGTTCAATTGGGCACGCCGCGCACGCGTCCAACCAACGACGGTGGCGATACACCACTTGCGTGGCAGTCTGATGCATTATGCGCACAAACAGGTCCCGAAGCTTTCTTCCCAGAAAAAGGCGGATCAACACGAGACGCTAAAAAAATTTGTAAATCGTGTGCAGTCACAGTTGCCTGTTTACACTATGCACTAGATAACGATGAAAGATTTGGTATTTGGGGTGGATTAAACGAAAAAGAGCGCGCTGCTCTACGCCGTAAAATGCAGCGTCAGCAACGCAGCTGATATAATAAGTCTATGACAAAACGCCTAGTACGTAGTGGCGGTATGTCCGTATTTTACCGCTACTTATTTAATGTCGTTACCGCCTGATGTTATAAAACCCAAAAAAAGAACATAACATACGATGTGATAGATAAAACTGGTTATGGTTGCGTTAATCTTTCATTCTCGTACAATACCCTTTATGAACCATGACATCCTGCCAAATAGAGAAGCTAGCCGTAAGGGGAGTATTTTTGACTTTAAGGCTGAGCTTGCGGCTCGACTACCGGTGTATAAAGCCGCTACATCAGCCACGTTAGCACAGAGCGTTGAAATGTTTTGTTCTGGACAGGAAAAAGCAGTAGCTGTGGCATACATTGACGGTGTATCGATTGCTAACATTACTAAGCTATTTGTTGAGCTAAATGAAGAGCTGGTGCTCGCTCACTTACACAGCGCGGTTAAAACAATCACTGCGATTATGGGGCAGCAAGCAACGAATTACTCAACAACCGAACAGGACAATGTAGTGCAGACACAATCGGTGCGCCTCTACAATGAACCGGGGGCGTCATGGAGAGTTGATGCGGCATGCATAACTGAAGATACTGAACTTTTCTTTGATAAATATGAGGCAAATAAAGAAAAAGTAAAAGCAATCTGTGGACGCTGCGCAGTACGAGAAGCCTGTCTTGAAGTTGCACTAGCACAACTGCCCGAGGAAGATTTTGGTGTAATGGGTGGACTTGATGAAGACGAAAGAGATAAGCTTCGCAAAAAATTAAAGCGGCTCAACCGACGTCCTTAATTAACTAAACATTCTGTAAGGTATACTAGTACTATGACAAAACGCCTCGTACTTATCGACGGTATGTCCGTGTTTTACCGCGGGTATTTTGCAATGCCCGGCCTTAGCCTGGCCGACGGAACACCATCCGGCGGTGTGTACGGCTTTGCAAGTATTGCGATAGAAGTGATAAAGAAATTAGAGCCAGATTATATAGCTGTGGCGTGGGATATTCGCGGAACGTCAACTGGTAAACGGAGTGAAATTTTTGCTGAGTATAAAGCCGGGCGTACCAAGCCACCAGATGATTTTTATGCCCAACTTCCTATGCTCCATCAGCTTCTCGAAAGTTTTGGCTGGCCACTCTACGAGCTCGACCAGTACGAGGCCGACGATATTATGGGTACAGTGGCACTTGAAGCCGAAACAAAAGGCATCGAAACATGTATCGTAACCGGTGATTATGATATGCTGCAACTTATTTCACCTTTGACAAAAGTATATATAACCCACAAAGGAAGCGACTTACATTATTACGACGAAGACGCACTCACGGCAAAATACGGGGTAAAAGTATCGCAGTTTGTCGACTATAAAGCACTCATAGGTGATAAAAGCGATAATATCCCTGGTGTTCGCAATATAGGGCCAAAAGCCGCCGAAAAACTTCTGAACGAGTACCATAACTTAGACGGTGTGTACGACCATATCAATGAACTAAAAGGCGCACAAAAGCAGTATCTTATCGATGACAAGGCTAACGCCTATATGAGTCAAAAACTCGCACGAATTTTTAGCGATGTCCCAGTCGTATTCGATTGGAAAGAAGCAGATATTCATAATACCGATCTTCCAGCTATCGCCGCAAACCTACGCGAGCTTGAATTCCACTCACTTATTAAACGCCTACCAAAACACATGCAGGAGGTCGCGGATACAGCCCTGTATTTTCATGAATCTAAAGAAGTGAAACTGAAGGAAGTGCCATGGCCACAAAACGTTACTATCGACGGGCCGTGTGTACTCCATGTTGTAGACGGTGAAATATGGGCGTCTTTCGATTCATTACATGTGTCACACACACTCATAAGTGTTGTAGATAAAAGTTTTTGGCGAGCTATTGAATTTGGGACAGTGATTTCATACGACGTCAAGCAGCTCTATCATGACCTTGCAGCGCATGATGTTTTCCTACACTTCCATGATATTCACGATATTCGTCAGGCAGCATTTCTACTCGATCCGCTCAGGCGCGATCGAAGTCTGGCGGGTCTTATAGGGCGAGAGATTGCCGGTCCACACGAAGCAGTGGCGGCATCGTGGCAACTGTTTGACTGGCAAGTAGAGTCGTTTACGGTGCACGGCAAGCTATCCGATATTGCACATACGTTTGATTTTCCGCTGATATATACACTGTTTCGCATGGAACATATTGGTATCAAAATAGACCCGGCTATCCTTACTATTATGAGTAAAGAACTTGGTGACGAGCACAAAAAGCTTGAGCAAGAAATGTATACACTTGCCGGTTACGACTTTAATATTGCAAGCCCTTCGCAACTTTCTGAAGTATTGTTTACGAAACTGCAGCTACCGACAACAGGGATAAAAAAGGGTAAAACAGGCTATAGTACCGGCCAAAAAGAACTTGATAAGCTTAAAGGTCAACACCCTATTATCGAGCTCATCGAACGTACACGCGAACTTGCCAAACTAAAGAATACCTATGTTGACACGCTCCCGACTGTTGCCGACATACACGGGCGCATACATACTACGTTTAACCAAGATGTTGCCGCCACTGGTCGTTTGAGTAGTACTAGCCCTAACCTTCAGAATATTCCAGTCCGTACCGACTTAGGCCGTAAAATACGCTCAGCTTTTGTACCAGATGGTGACAAGGTTTTTATTAGTGCTGACTATTCACAGTTTGAGTTACGCCTAGCTGCAATTTTAGCGAATGATCACGAAATGATTAACGATTTTAACGGTGATGTTGATATTCATATAAAAACCGCGAGCGAAGTGTACGCGGTCCCGATGGATGATGTAACAAAAAGCCAGCGCCGCGATGCAAAGGTAATTAATTTCGGTGTACTGTATGGCATGAGCCCGCATGGCCTGAGTGCCGCTACAGGTATGAATTTTTTTGAAGCCAAAAAATTTATCGATCGTTATTTTGAACTGCGTTCAGCAATTAGAAAATATATCGACGAAACAATTTCGAACGCGCGCACACAAGGCTACGTGGAAACATATTTTGGCCGTCGACGACCAACACCCGATATTTTAAGTAGTAATTATATGGTGAGGCAGGGGGCCGAACGAGCCGCTGCCAACATGCCGATTCAAGGAACAGAAGCCGATCTTATGAAACTCGCCATGATACAGGTTGATGAAAAGCTTGGTGACTTGGGTGAGCAGTTATTACAGATTCACGACAGTATACTTATAGAAGCACCAAAAGAGAATGCCGAGCAGATTGCCGAAATATTACGCTCCACAATGGAAAATATTGCACCTGAACTTGGTATTGCGCTAAAAGTTGACGTAAGTATCGGCGCTAACTGGGGTGAACTCTAGGCGTATGGGTTGACATAACTCTGTAAAAGTACTAACATATATCTATGGCACGATTTACTCCGTCACGACTTATTCCTTTCGCACTTATTCTTATTATTGCCGCAGTGGCTATTGCGGCGCTTGTTTCGCTCGCACGCGTCATTTTTTTTCCAGCGCCGAATACCGACACAGTCAGACAAACCGACACAAGCAAAGAGTCATTACTTTCGACCAACGCCGATCGCGCCGTTCGTGTAACTGTGCGAGGTACAATTGTGGCCGACGAGCGCTTCCGCTCCTACCAAGTTGTCGTCACGCCAAACAACCGAACATTTACAACCTACAACGGGTACTTAGACGTACCAATAGATACTATAAAACTGGGCAATAATATACCTGCCTACGAAGAGTTCGTGTACGCACTGAGCCGTACAAATATGGCGAAGGGTATTGAAGCGACAGGTGATAAAAATGATATTCGCGGTGTCTGTGCGACTGGTTTAGTGTATCAGTTTGAAATTCTCCAAAACAACCAACCGGTAAAATCACTATGGGCATCAACCTGTGGTGATGCAAAAGGTTCACTCGAAGGTAGTTTTGAAAAATTGACAGATTTATTTGTCGCTCAAGTACCAACTGCTAAAGAAGTAATTCGTAAACTGGATCTATAACAATACAAAAGGGGGTAGTGTATGGCCATTAAAGCAGTAATATTTGACTGTTTCGGGGTGCTTGTCACCGGAAGCAAAGCTGTACTTAATGACGAATTCCCTGAGCTAAGCCAGGATATCCACGATATATTTATACGAGCTGACTATGGTTATATTACGTTTGATGAACAATACAGTCTTCTTGCTGAGCTAACCGGAAAAAGTGTAGAATCACTCACGGCTGAACACGGGCTTCAAAGTGCACGCAATTCATCTGCGTTTACGTGGGTACGTACTCTACGACACGAAGGTACGTTTAGCGTCGGTCTGCTTAGCAATATACGTCGGGGCGGCCTACATGACTTCATATCTGAAACAGAATCTGCCGAGCTATTTGATGCCGTCGTACTGTCGGGTGATGTTGGTATTATAAAACCAGATATACACATATATGAGCTCATGGCTGAGCGTCTTGGCGTGCGCGTCCACGAATGTGTGATGATTGATGATATGTTAGTCAATATCGAAGGCGCCGAGCGTGCCGGTATGCATGGTGTTGTGTACGGCAACACAATCAGTGCCCAGGCCCACCTACAGCGCATAGTGGAACAACAGTCGCGTGCCTGAGCTACCAGAAGTCGAGACAGTCAGGCGAGGATTACATAGGCTTATTATTGGCCGTAGTGTCGCCCGGGTGTCGCACGATACTCCTAAGAGTTTTCCTAATAGCCCTCAGGATGTACATTCGTTTGTCGTCGGTGCGTCTGTTACTGATGTCAGGCGCCGGGCTAAGGTACTTATGATAGACCTATCAACGTTGTATACATTAGTTGTTCACTTAAAAATGACTGGTCAGCTAGTGCTCGTAGGTCAGACACGCTTTGGAGCGGGTCATCCAAATGATAGCCTAGTAGGAAGCTTACCGGACAAGTCGACGCGGGTGACAATAGATTTTGTAGATGGCTCACAACTGTATTTCAACGATCAGCGCAAGTTTGGCTGGATGAAGCTCATGCCTACAGATGAAGTGCCACACATGACATTTATGAAAAAAGTTGGCCCAGAGCCACTAGAAGCTGATTTTACTTCTTGGCAGTTTGCGGCTCGTTTTACGCGCCGGGCCAAAACAAGTATTAAAGCAGCGCTACTTGATCAAACCGTCATAGCCGGTGTTGGTAACATTTATGCTGACGAGTCGTTGTGGGGCGCCCATATTCATCCGAAACGGCTTGTACATACAATTACCGCCGCAGAATTTCAACATTTATATACAGAGCTCCGCATCGTTATGAACCTCGCTATCGATAAAGGCGGCAGTACCAACCAAAATTATGTAAACGCCGAGGGCAAGCGGGGGAGCTACATGGACTTCGCCCGCGTATTTCGTCGTGAAGGTCTGACCTGCCCACACTGTGGCGCAGAGATCATCAAATTTAAGGCGGCTGGTCGCGGCACGCACATTTGCCCTGTGTGTCAGGTTGTGTAGGCTATACTAACATTATGATTACGTTACTGACTGGTGATAATTCGTACGAAATTGAGCAACATGTTGCCCGGCTTGTTGCTGCGTTTCAGGGTGAAGTTGAGCGAATCGATGGGAGTGAGCTTGAGATACGTAACTTGGCTGATATAGTATCAGGTGCAACGCTTTTTGCAGACACGCGGCTTGTCATTATGAAAGGTTTGTCTGATAACAAAGTCATTTGGCCGGTATTTGGTGAGTGGCTCAGCCGTATTTCCGATGATGTTCATGTGGTTTTAGTCGATACAAAGCCCGACAAGCGAACAGTTGCGTATCGTGAGCTAAAAAAAGTAGCCGATGTGTATGAATATACCACCTGGGGCGAGCGAGACAGCGCTAAAGCAGAGCAGTGGCTTCAAGCTGAGGCGATACGTATCAGGTTAACCATCGACCGTAGCCTTATATCACGTGTTGTACGGCGCGTTGGTACGGATCAATGGCAGCTACTTGGTGCGCTAGAAAAACTGTCGCTCCTACCTACTATATCGGCAGATTCTATTGACGATACGATAGATGCCAATCCGACAGAAAATGTGTTTAACCTACTAGACGCAGCACTGAGTGGCAATAGCGCAAAAGTTTCCGGGATGATTAAAACACTACAGCTTTTTGAAGATCCGTACCGACTATTTGCCTTGCTTGGAAGTCAGGTATTCCAGCTAGCGGCTGTCGCTAGTAGTGGGCCCGACGATTCACCATCAAAAGACTTTGGTATTCACCCTTACGCTATGGGTAAACTAGAAAAAGCCAGTCGCGCACGCACGCGTGGGCAGATAAAAAAAATAGTGAACGCGCTCGCAGCTGCAGACGATGACATGAAGCAATCTCGCGGTGAGCCATGGCTACTCATAGAACGCGCCCTTATGACTATTGCTAATATAAAATAACTCCCCGAGCGGGAGTTATTTTTTATACGATATTAGGTATTATTTTGCGCTAGTTTTTTTAACCGCAGGTTTCTTGGCAGGAGCTTTTTTGGCAACTGGTGCTTTTTTAGCAGGAGCTTTTACTGGAGCGGCTTTTACAGCTGGCTTCTTGAGTGTCGCAGCTTTAACGGCAGGAGCTTTTTTAACAGCTGGCTTTGCAACTGGCGTAGTTTTTTTGCCAGTCGAAAGTTTGACGCCTGCATCTTTAGCAATTGCAGATAAACTTGCCTTACGACGTGCAGCGGTATTTTTCTTCATAAGTTTTTTCTTAACAGCAGTATCTATTTCGCTATGAGCAGCCGATAGGGTAGCGGCAGAAGGCTTGTCCATAAACGCCTTTGTGGCACTTTTAATATCACGCTTTATACCGACATTACGGTCGCGGCGCTTAATTGTTTGTTTGGCTCGTTTTATCGCAGATTTGATGATTGGCATAGGGTTCCTTTGTGGCTTAAAATAGTATATACAATCAACGGCAGATTATAGGGGAAAACACACTGTTTGTAAAGAGGTAAGCCGTTGTTGACGAATTGAAAACACTTATGGTATAGTGACATCAAACTCTTGCAACACGCAAGGTCAAAATAAACAGCGGATACACCACCAATATGAACGACGCAAAAGTCAAACAACAAGTTGTCGACAAAATCAAAACTTCAGCCAATATATTGGTCACAGTAAGTAATGATCCGTCTGTCGATTCGCTTTCGGCTGCACTTGCGCTGACGTTGGTGCTTAGCAGGCTGGGCAAACACGCAACGGCAATATTTAGTGGCGCAGTACCGCCGGCGATTACGTTTTTGGAGCCAGATAAAGTCTTTGAGTCGACTACCGATAGCCTGCGCGACTTTATTATTGCTCTTGATAAAGAAAAAGCAGATCACCTTCGCTACAAGGTAGAGGGTGACTCAGTAAAAATATTTATCACGCCGTACCGCACCACAATCACAAGCGATGATCTCGAATTTAGCCAGGGTGACTACAACGTTGAGCTAGTCATTGCACTTGGTGTCGAAAATCAAAGTCACCTAGATGCGGCCCTTGAGGCCCACGGTCGCATATTACACGATGCAACAGTTGTGACAATGAGCGCCGGCGCTGCCACAAGTAGCCTTGGGAGTATCGACTGGCAAGATCCATCCGCCAGTAGCCTCAGTGAAATCCTGGTAGGGCTTATAGAGTCGCTTAAACCCGAAAAAGAAGAAAAGCCACTGCTTGACCAACAAACTGCCACGGCTATACTAACGGGTATTGTAGCCGAGACAGATCGTTTTAGTAATACCAAGACAACAGCTAGAGTCATGACAATTGCTGCACAACTTATGGCTGCCGGAGCTGATCAGCAACTTATTGCGTCAAAACTTCAGGAAACACACGAAATCGGTGGAAATGTTAATCAAAACGGTGAAACAATACTTGCTGAAGACACAAGTACTAACATATCATCTGCATATAGTGCCGGCGGCTTATCTATTGGCCACGAAGGCGAGACACTCGAGCAAATAACAAATAACGTAAAGGCGGCCGAATCAATACTAGCGCCATCGCCAATACCACCACCTGTCACAGTTGCTCCTTTGGCAACGAGTGACGACCAAGCGGCACTACAAACAGCGCCTATTTCAAATGCCTACGCGCTCGATCCTACAGAAGAGTCAATTGCAGCCGAACAGTCTCAAGCTCTACCTAGCGCCCCTATTCAGCCAGCTGTAGGAAGTACACTCCCTGTGCCGTCTGATACCCCAACCATAAGTTCGCACGCTTATATGAGCGACGCGCCGGCGACCACCGCCCCAATGAACGGTGTTAGTGACGGTACGCCACCGAGCGCAGCCGATATATTTGCTGACAATACGCCAGCTCCAGCCGAACCAGGCTCGGCTATGACAGCAGCCTACGGCCCTGATCCATCGCTCAACCCAGTAGCTGATATTACTCCGAGCGAACAACCGCCGCTTGTCGATTCACGTGATGCATCAGCGCGCGATGATGCACTTGCTGCAGTCCATGCTTCGTTTGAGGCCGCTGCGTCGTCTACCACGCCGTTAAGCCCAGGAATCGTCCTGCCGCAGCCACCACCACTTCCGGACTTCTCGGCAATGGCCGCAGATAGTCCGTATGCACCAGCATCGGCCAGCCCTAATATACTCGGTGATATTCTTGCACCTGAGCAAAGCCCGGCTCCACCTATTACGCCAGTATCGCCAACTGACCCGGGCCAATTTAAGATACCAGGACAATGACAAAATCGCCGGATATCCGGCGATTTTAGTATACTTGGAAGCGATGAACTATATTGACGACGGTACAATACTCATAGATAAGCCCAGTGCCATGACAAGCTTTGGTGTGGTGGCACGTATTCGTCGGCAGCTTTCACAGCATGCAGGTAAAAAGGTAAAGGTGGGGCACACTGGTACACTTGATCCGTTTGCAACGGGACTCATGATCATCGTTGTTGGTAAGGAATGTAAAAAAGCGGGTGAATACAGCAAGCTCGACAAAGTGTACGAGGCAACGATACGTCTTGGCCAAACAAGCACCACGGGTGATCCTGAAGGTGAGCGTACCGATGTTTCAAGTCACGTGCCGACGCAGAGCGATATCGTAGGTGCACTCGAGCAGTATACCGGTGAAATTACGCAGACTCCGCCGATATACAGTGCTATTAAGATTGATGGCCAAAGGGCATACACGCTTGCACGTGCCGGCAAAGCAGTAGTTATACCACCACGGCAGGTGACAATCTTTTCACTGGAGCTTGTTGAATATGCGTACCCGAATATTACCGTTCGGACGCATGTGAGTAGTGGTACCTACATCAGGACACTCGCAGAAGATATCGGCAAGCTACTCGGCACTGGAGCATATTGTTCGCAGCTACGCCGAACGCAAATTGCCGCCTGGGACGTACGGGACGCCGATGATTCGTTCGCGTTACGCGAAACTTAGAGTCTTCGGCGAATTTCTTCCAGGACACTCTTGCTGTCGCCAAGTTTCTGTGAAGAGTCGCGGCTTGGGTCAAGTGTTGTATTCAACTCTTCGAGTAGTCGAGCACGTGCTGTTGCCGATATAGCACCTGGATTATTAAGCACAGTCGCAAGTATGACGTCGGCGTAGTCTTTACCGGCCACCTGTAGTTTACCGGAGTCAATTTTCTCGCGGTTAACTGCATCTAGTATCATATTCTGAACACCCTGAATACCATATGCTCTAGTGAATAAAACACCCTCAAAGTTGCGTCCTTGTTTCAGGTTACTAATACCGCCACCGCCAAATTGTGGTGGGCGAGCAGCATTTCCTTCAAGTGCTTCGGCAGCAACGACCTGCAGTTCTTCGCGATCGGCCGCCGTTTTACCGGCGAATGAAAAGTCAATTTCTTCCAAAGCTTTCGCAATCTGGAATTGATCACCACCACCAAGCAGGAGCTTAAGTGCTGCAGCTTGGCTATCTTGGGTGACGGCAATGCCGCGCACCGAAGTACCCTTACTGAGTTCTCGAATTTCTTCCTTAGTTGCATTCGAATCCATAATAATCTTTTCCATATTGCCGATTGTTTCTTCGCGAATCTTAGACAGCGACGCAACCGCATTAGCCATCGCACGCTGGAATCCGTTATCATCGATACCGCTAATTCTACTTCGGAGTCCTATGTCAGGTACAGCCGCAAGGCTCTCGTTCTTAATAAAGGTTGCATAGCGCTCTTGCTGCTTCAGCTGAGCAGATACTTTGGCGCTTGCTAAGTGACGAGTCTCAGTATCAAGATCTACCGTACTTTGTGTAGCTATATTTGCCAGCCGCGCCTGTCGGCTAGGTGCAACTTTACGCTCGGCAAAATTAATTGCCTTATTGTACAGAGTCGCACCCTTGTCGTCACGTAGACGGTCGAGCATATCAGTTTTGCCAGCACGCTGTTCTTCCATAGCGACATTAAAGCGCTCTTCGTACTGCTGGCCACGAATCTTTTCTTGCGCTAAGTTGACTTCGCGCCGCTGGTCAAAGCGATCGGTCTGCTGACGATTAACAGCGTAATTGTCGAATTTTTGCTTACCAAGTTCTGTCCGGCGAGCCAGTCGATTCTTTCGATATTCGAGGTTACGGGCCACGCGTGCACCCAAGTTAAAAGGCATAACCTTTCTTCCCATTTGCTCATACTTAAGCGCTTCTTTATGGCCGTCTGCCCATGTACGAGTGCGGTCCATAATTCCCTTGCGTGGGTCGTTCACAAAGCCCGCGATACGTCCGAGCAGTCCGCCACTCAGCTTGAGAAGCAGTGGTGTCAGTATAAGCGGTGCAACCTGCACGATCATACCGAGAAGTATCACGTTTATAGAGTTGGCATTCATAATAATCACGGTACCAGCCAGCTGCGAACCACCGAATACCAGTGCAAATGCCGGGAAGAAAATAAGCATCGTCATAAACAAGTCGCGCCATTTCTCAAACCATTTCTCAGTGTTAGGCAGGAGATACGCCACAAATGCAAGCGGGGCAATAATAAGTAATATCGTAATAATTGCCTGGCGTGCTGCCAAAATAACGAGTACAACCAGCAGGGCGAGTATAAGCGCCAATAGGGCAGGTAGTATGATATATATAAGTCCAACTGGGTTGCCGCCAATCGCCCACAGGCCACTTCCAATCGCTATGCCACCAGCAAGCGCAGCAGTGCCACCCGAAAGCACAAAGCCCGCCATACTTGCCCAACCCAATACCATCGAGCCGCCCTCATTTGTGCCATTATTAAACAGATTACTCGTTATACCCATCAGCACATCTTGCACCGCATACCCAAGAACATTCGATATGTCGATAGCGATAGCGCAGATATAGAACGACAGGTTTACAAGGATTGCACCGATAATAAGCCGTGGTAGCAGCTTTTTTATACCATAATTGCTCACGCCTATGGTAGTGAGTTGTGAATAGATAATAATCAAAAAGACAATAATAAACGCGATGTTTGCAATGCCGCGAACAACGTTCCAGGCTATGTAGAGCGCGCTGTTTGTATCACCAACAGTTGCTGGCTGCACTACCATAAAGCCTGAGATTTGTGTAAATATGAAGTCCATTCCGCCAGCAAGAAATGAAGTAATCTGGCAAACTGCCCATCCGATACCATCTATAGCACAAGTCGTACCTGCTCCTGTGCTGGCTGACTGCACATCAATAGTTATTGTTTTCTTATCGCGAACATTACTAAATGTCGTATTCGCAAAGTCATATTTTGCATACTCTGCCGATGTTGCTACTGGCGGGTCAGTACCTGATGCAAAATAAATTAAATACGCTTCTTGAACGAGTGGCCGCTCTGACACTATTTTTACAAACGAGTAGTACGTTGAGCCAGCCGGTATTCCGTGGCTTTCATCGCCCTTGGCCGTACCGGCTAGGATATATTGATTGCCTTCATAGGTAAGCGACGCGCCGTTCCACGTGGCATCGGCGGCAAATACTGTTGGAGATGCAACGAGTACCCATAAAAATGCCGCAAGTAGTGAAGCGAGGGCATACGTAAGTATTCTTCGAGCAGAGATCCCTCCGCGCGAAGTAGGTTTTGCAAATTCCCACATAACGTACGTAATAATAGCATGTAACAGATATAAAGTCAATGGCTTCGGCGTCCTAAAACACCTTACGGCAAAAGTCGTACATCTTTCCGCTACCTAGTGTTAGCGTTGTATATTTATGGCTATATATAGCGTTTTTGGTCCATGTAGGGCCGGTAATACCCCTAAGGGTTGAAACCTGTGCAAAACTTTGCTACAATGCGTAGCTGATGATAACAGCAGAAAACAAAGCCAAAGCTTTCGCTTTGACACAGACACACAAAACAGACGTTGGTTCGCCTCAGGCGCAGGCGTCGGTCTTAACGTCACGTATCAAAGAAATTACTGAGCACCTAAAGCTTAACAAGCATGACCACATGGCGCGTCGCGGCCTTATCCAACAAGTTGGACGTCGTAAGCGATTGCTCAAATACCTCGAATCGAAAGATTTTGAAGCCTACAAGGCAACCGTTGCAAAGCTTGGACTCCGCAAATAATTGCGGAGTTTTTATTTAGCGTCGAGTATCGCCCGTAAATAACGTATACTAAGAGTATCACTGCCCACTCTGAGCGGAAGTGGTGGATAGAGCAATTCGCGCCGTTATGGCACTAGTCGAATTCCTGTACCCGTTACTTACGCCTGACATATTAATAAGGCACGTGGTAGAAATAGGAGTCACATGGGAGTTATTAATCCTTTTGGCAAAGATATTATTAGAGTAACCACAGAGTTTGCAGGGCGACCGCTCACACTTGAGGTTAACCGCGTTGGGTTTCGTACCACCGCTAGTGTGCTCGTCACGTACGGCGACACAGTGGTGCTCGGTAGTGCTATGGTGGGTACGCGTCCAGTCGTGCTTGACTATTTCCCGCTATCTATCGACTATGAAGAAAAGTTTTATGCAGCTGGCAAAATGAGCGGCAGCCGCTTTATCAAGCGTGAAGGCCGTCCAAGCGACGAAGCGATACTTATTGGCCGCTTGATTGACCGTCCTATTCGTCCGCTATTTCCTAAGGGCTACCGCCAGGAAGTCCAGGTGATTGCAACCGTACTGAGTCTTGACCCAGCATTCCGCCCTGATTCAATTGCTATGATTGCCGCCAGCAGCGCACTTGCACTCACGGGTACGCCGTTTGACGGCCCGGTTGCGGGTATTCGTGTTGGCCGAGTAGGCGGCGAGTTTAAGGCCTTTTTGACACCTGAAGAGCGTGACGCAAGCGACCTCGACCTTGTGGTTGCAGGTATCGAAAGCGGTATTACTATGGTAGAAGCCGGCGCTAACGAAGTATCAGAAGACATTGTAGCCGACGCACTTGCCTGGGCATTCGAGCAGTATCAGCCAGCAATTGCACTTCAGAAAGAATTAATGGCGAAGGTTGCACCGGTGGCTCTTGAATACACACTTGTTTTACCGAACGAGGAAGTGCAAAAAGCAGTCGATACATGGGTAGACGGCAAATTAGGCGAGGCGCTCCATAAGCCATATCCAGAACGCAACGAACTTGTCAGCACACTCCGCTGGGCTTTTCACGATGAAACCAAAGCCAAGCTAGGTGACGATTACGCCAAGCTCCGCGACGAATACGACGAAGCATTTACGACAGCACTTCACTACGATGTACGAAAAGGTATTATTGCCAACAAGACCCGTCCAGACGGCCGTCAGCTCGACGAAATACGTCTCCTTTCAAGCGAAGTTGGCGTGCTGCCACGCACACACGGCTCAAGTATTTTCACTCGTGGTATGACACAAGCACTCAATATTGTGACGCTTGCACCGCTGAGTTACGCACAGATGGTAGATACCATGGAAATCAATGACGGCGAACGTCGCTACATGCACCACTACAACGCACCTGGCTATACGGTAGGTGAAGTGACTCGTCTCGGCAGCCCAGGCCGCCGCGAGATTGGCCATGGCTATTTGGCCGAACGCGCTGTCCTGCCAGTACTACCAGCCGAAGAAGATTTCCCGTACGCTATCCGTAGCGTCACCGAAATCATGAGTCAAAACGGCTCAACTTCTATGGCCGCAACCTGTAGCTCAATCCTTGCGCTTATGGATGCTGGTGTGCCTCTTACGTCACCGGTATCTGGTATTGCTATGGGACTTATGATGGACGGCGACACGCCGTACGTACTGTCTGACATTGCTGATGCCGAGGACTTTGCCGGCGACATGGACTTTAAGGTGACAGGTACTGCACAAGGTATTACGGCAATTCAAATGGACATGAAGGTGCACGGGCTACCTGTTGAAATTTTGCGCCAGGCGCTCACGGCATCAAAGCCGGGCCGCGCCCATATTTTGAAGCACATGCTCGACGTACTAGCTCAGCCTCGTACAGAATTAAGCCAGTACGCCCCACGTATCGAGAAAATCATGATCAACCCAGATAAAATTGGTGCGGTTATTGGTAAGGGCGGCGAAACAATCAAGCAAATTACTGCTGAAACTGGTGCGCAAATTGATATCAAAGATGATGGCCTTATTACCATCGCGGCTGTTGATACTGCATCTATCGAAAAAGCGATGAATTGGATCAAAGGACTGACCGAAGAACCAGAGATTGGTACTATATATGAGGGCAAAGTTGTGACCATCAAAGACTTTGGTGCGTTTATCAACATTATGCCAGGCATCGACGGCATGGTGCACATTAGTGAACTGTCAAATGATCGTGTTGAGCGTGTCGAAGACGTCCTGCACGAAGGCCAAATGGTGAAGGCTAAGCTTATCGGTATCGACGACCGCGGCCGTCTCAGCCTTAGCCTTAAAAATGTCGAATAACCTGGCCTGTAGGCGACACGAGCGTTCGTAGGTATTGCCATACAGCGCCCACTGTGCTATACTACAAGTAATAAAGCAGTCTTGTAATCAGGGGTACAGTGAACAAGAAAAAGAAACTTCTTGAACAAATTAGGGCAGATATTGTATCCAATGGTATCTGTCCAGATTTGGCCAAGACCGCCACATCCCTTGTTATGGGTGACGGTAATCTTGATGCTGAAATAGTGCTCATCGGCGAAGCACCGGGCAAAAAAGAAGACGAAACAGGGCTGCCATTTGTTGGAGCAGCGGGTACATTCTTAAACTCAATGCTTGAAAGTGCCGGACTCAGTCGCGTAGACGTGTACATTACAAATATAGTGAAATATCGGCCGCCAAATAATCGCGATCCGCTTCCTGCCGAAAAAGTGGCATTTTGGCCCTACTTACTGCGCCAGCTCCAAGTCATCAAACCAAAAGTAGTGGTGACTTTAGGCAGGCACAGTATGGAATATTTCCTCCCTAGCATGAAAATAGGTGAGGTTCATGGGCAGCCACAGCGTGTACAGGTTGGCGACGACATAATTGTTGTTGTTCCACTCTATCATCCTGCCGCCGCGCTGTATAACGGCTCGCTCCGCACCACCCTCATAGACGATTTTATGAAATTATCAACAATAATAACCATTCTTAAAAAAGAGAAAGAAACAATATAATTATGGGTTCACAACGAATTACAACCCCACAAGGTGATGCACCTGATGCACCAAACAAACGCCCGTATAACAATAACGGCAATAATAATAACAACAATCAACAGCGCCCACGCTCTAACAACACCGTACTTGCAAACACACAGACTCGCCGCGGCGAAGTGTTCCGCGCACAGCGTCGTACTAGCGAAGATGTGAATCTTCGTGCATCACAACACATTATTAACGTGCCTGTTAACAAGTCCATTTACAACGGCTATCAGGGACGTCAGTTCAGCCTAGCCGACCAGAAAAGACAGCCCCGAGCTACCAGCCCGGTCCTTAAGGTTATACCTATCGGTGGACTTGGTGAAATGAGCATTGGTAAAAACATGATGGCAATCGAATATGACAATGAAATTGTTGTTGTAGACATGG
>Ga0163144_10002345_pt1 | contig 43811 bp, 47 predicted proteins | sample OliLak19BULKMAT1_FD_123175 | JGI IMG/M metagenome (GOLD analysis project Ga0163144, IMG submission 123175) | Freshwater microbial mat bacterial communities from Lake Vanda, McMurdo Dry Valleys, Antarctica - Oligotrophic Lake LV.19.BULKMAT1 | ecosystem: Environmental > Aquatic > Freshwater >...
AATTTCCGGTTCGAGCAGCAGCACCCACCCACCAGGGGAGGCGCCTGGCTCGCCCGGATCGTCATCGAACAACGTGAGCTGACCGACCAGCCGCGTTGCGGCCCGGCCATGTCGAGGCCGCGGTCGGGGCATCGTGTGAAGCTCCCCGTCGAGGATCTCGGCCACCATCGTTTCCGGCGCGTCGGCGAACGCTGCCTCGACTTGAGGAGGGTTCGGAGCATCCGTAGCCGCGGGCTGCGCGGGCGAGCCAGCCATCACGATGAGGCTAGCACGACTGCTCGAGCCTGCGCGCCGGCGCGAGCTGCTCAGCTCTCGCGACTGCGAGATGGCGAACCGGCGCTGACCATTCCGAGGAGCTCGTCATGCCGCATTGGATGCACGTCGTCTGGCAGCGAATGAAGGGCATGGAGGGCATCGATCGAAACGTTGCCCGATGATGGTGTTGTCAGGCCCGATCATCTTGACGTGCAGGTAGCCGGTCTGCAGGTGGACGGATCTGCATGCCGCTCGAACGAAGCATCGGGCCGAACCTGAGGCTCGACTTTCTACCGGGCAGCGTCAGCTACGATCCACTGGTCGGCACTCACCCGGACGCCATCACCGCGTCCAAGATCCGAAAGCGCGAGGGTTCTTCACGTTGCAGGTCCACATCCGACCGGGCGACCGGGCATACACGTGCCTCATGAATCGCTTCATGATCGCTGCAGCCATCACCTTCACAGCGTGCGGCTCGAGTGACGCCTCGGACGGGAGGAGCTCAGCGAGCGCGATCTCTGCCTCCGCGTTCCGCGCCCCGAAGCCGCACGACAAAGTCGACGGTCCCGCGATGTACCGCATCGACCTCGAAGAGATCGCGTACCAGCGCGTCGACGAACAAGACAAGCCGGTCGGCGATCCGATGCCCGTCGCCGTGTCTCGTTCTGGCGAGTCTCGCTGCAGGATAGAGAAGGACCCGGGCAGCGACGGAATCTCGACCTGGTTCACGCGCTACCGAGCGGAAACGGGCGGGTCGATCGACTTGAACGTCCAGGACAAGACGGCGGACAGCGAGGTCCTCAACTGCGTGGTGGGCGCAGTCATCAACACGAAGTTCGAGGGCGGACCGGGGCGTTACAAGGTCAGCGCGAAGGCCTGGTTCAGCAGCCCGCAGAAGCAGTAGCGACGACCGCGTGCCTCAGCGCGACGGTGATATGCCGTTCGGCACGAGTTCCGACACGCCCGACGCCGGGGATGCCCGCGCCATGCTCCATCTTCCAGAGAAGTTCGACCTGCCGGAGCCCGAGGCGATCGTCCAAGACGCACGCGCTCGAGTCCCAGAAGAGCTGATGGGGAGTGCGCTGCCCACCGCCTTCCGCGTCCGACTGTGCATGCGCGATCGCCGTAGAGCTTGTCGACGTCGAGCGTGAGGACGCTGTCGACGCAGTGGCCGAGCTGGGCGATTGATCGCCGCAGCCCGACAACCCTGCGACGACCAAGAAAATCGGGAGCGCCCGCATCAGTTGGGCCGCGCCTTCGCCGGCCCGGGACATGCCATGGGCTCAGGGCACATGGATTGATTCTAGCCGGATGAGGTAGCCAATGCCGACCTCGCGGACGTTGCAGAAGAGAACGAGGTCGCTGCGGCCTGCCTCCCTCCGTTGGACCGACGCTCGCTTGCCGAGTCGGCTCGCGTGTGTAAACATTCACACATGGCGACGAACCTCGCGATCGACGATCGACTGCTGGACGAAGCGCTCAAGGTAGGTGGCCATCGGACGAAGAAGGCCACGGTCACCGAGGCGTTGGAGGAGTACGTTCGGCGCCGGCGCCAGCGCAAGATCGTGGAGCTATTCGGCACGATCGAGTTCGACGCCACCTACGACGCGAAGGCACAACGGCGCCGACGGTGAGCGTCTTGGTCGACACGACGGTCTGGTCCGAAGCGCTACGACGGCGCGTCACGCGGCCCGCAAGCACCACCCGAGAGCTCTCGGCACTCATCGACGAAGATCGAGTGGTGGTGATAGGGGCCGTCCGTCAGGAGCTACTCTCTGGCCTTCGAACCGCTGAGCAGTTTCGCAGCCTGCGTGATCGTCTCCGGGCGTTCCCGGACGTCGACCTGGACCACGTCGACTACGAGAATGCCGCGTCGTGCTTCAACGAATGCCGAGCGCGTGGCGTGCAGGGGGCCAATACGGACTTCCTGTTGTGCGCAGCGGCCATTCGCCGGGACTGGTCGATCTTCACTGCCGACGGCGATTTCGCTCACTATCGCAAGGTCATCGGCATCAAGCTTCACCCAGTGCGGCGCGCTCTCGCATGATCTCGTGAGGTCGGTCTGGGGGCGATCGCAATCTCGAAGTCCGGTGCCGTCGCCTGCGGCACACCGTGGCGCTTCAGCAGCGGGCCGGCGGCGCCGAGGTCCCAGCCGGCTGCAACGCCCATTAGATCGCCGGTTCGGTTGATGATGCCCCAACCCCCGCGCGCTGTGCGCGCTCCTCCTTCCCCAAATGTGTGCTCGCTTTTCGCGCCCAAAGCGGCGCGAAAGAGCTCCGCGCACATGGGGAAGGCCACGTCGTTGCTGCGCTGGACGCTGTGAGCGCAGTGGATCTCGTGCGCCCGGCCGACGCTCGCGGAGGCCTTTGGAAGAGGCAGGTACACGCTGGCGAGCATGAGCAGCAGCATGACGAGCTGCCGCAGGTACATCGCAAAGCCACCACCGCCGTGCTGCGCGTTGCGGTCAGGCACCATTGAGCAGGTCGGTGTCCGTCCCGGCGGCGCGGCCTTCGGCGGACTGATCGGCACGTGAATTCGTGAACTTTTCACTGCTCGGATGCAATGGCGTTTCCGCAGAAACATGTCGATGAACCGCTACACCGCCTACGTGATCTGGTACAACTCCCACCGCCCTCACCAGGGTCTCTGCGGGCTCACGCCCACAGAGAAGCGGGACGGCGGCGTGCACGCGATCGAGATCGCCTTGAGCCGAGACCCTGCTATCCCATTCGGACGGGCAACACGGCGAACCAAGCGCGGCGTGTGACCCACCTTCGACTTGTGGTCGAGCGCGTCAACGGGCGGCCTCATCTGCCCATCGTCTCGCTTCGCAAAGCAACCTGACCCCAGTCGCAGCGTCTCAGGCGTCGCTCCTCTTGGTCCACACGAGCCGCCAACTGCGGCGTCCGGACGGCCATTGCGTGAAGATCGGCCACTCATGGGTCTTCGACACGCGTCGTCCCGACGACCAATACAGATCGACGGCACTGTATCTTCCAATTGGAGATCATTTGTCCTGCCTTCACTGCTGCCATGCTATGGCGATTCTGGTGAAAAAGCTCGCTGAACCGCTCATCAGCGGATCAAGGCGAGAGCTACTAACCGGTGGCCGCCGGACGCCAGGTTAGACCGGGCGTGGCGACGAGAGCGCATTGCACGAAATTGTCGATGGCGATCAGGCGGACTCCGCTTGTCAGTATCCCGTGCGTTTCCCAGTCGGCCTTGGACTCCCAGGTGACCGCGAGCCCCTGGGCCTCCAGCCAGGCCGATAACTCCGGCACGGTCGTGCCGATTGGGACGTCGTTCACCAGCGCTGTGGTTCACAGTGCCGGAACATATCTACGCGGATCTGGACGAGCGTCGGCGCGAAGGTGAGCTGAACTTCGCCCGCTTGTAGAATCCGGAACCGACGAACTGTCCCGATATCGATATCCGTGGCGATGCGCAGACGGACGTGTCCCTCGGTGGAGCCCAGGACGATATCGTCGAGCTGGTCGTGCGGATCTCCCAGGTGCCGGCTTCGCGCGAGTAGATGCGCACCTTGGGCCCATGCCCCCAGATCTTCGGAGGCGACCCACTCCTCGCTGAACCCACACGCACCCTGGGTCGTCCGCGGCTTCCTGCCGAGGTGCGCGATCATCGAGGCGTAGTCGCGGTTGAAATCGCGGTCACCGTCGTGCAGCCCGTGCGTCGCCGCCGTCGAGTGATCGGTTTGATGCCAGACCGGGTGGTGTCCCGGTCGAAACATCGCGCTCTGGACACCGCGGCGCAGCGCCGCGATCGACTCGCTCATGCACACCGTCACGCATTCCCAGTTCGAGTGCGGCAGCACGAAGTGGCACAGCAAGTGGGCGAACCAGGGCGATGCTGTTGCGCGAAGAACACGTCCTTGTCGGGGCCGCTCGTCGCACGTGGTGCTGGCCGGCTGCGGACACGGGACGACCGCCTATGCGCCAGTGCTGCGAGCGCACAGCGAGCTGGTCTTGAGCTACGACGACGGCTTCACCATGTCCGCCGGCGGGCGAGAGATCTCGAGGGGCTCGACGTGGTACGGCCTCACCGATTTCGTCGGTCGCGTGCCCGATGCGAGATATCACGCCGAGTCCGCGGAGCAGGCCGGGTCCGCTGCGCTCGGGCTGACGTACACGGGGCTGATCATGGGGTTCTCGTCGCTCGGCAGCCTGGGCGGGCTGTACTTCCTCGACCCGCCCAAGGGCGAGCCGAATTACGCATTGACCGGCGGCATCCTGGCCGCGGGGCTCGGCGTCAGCTTGACGGGGCTGATGCTTGCGGCCATTGGCAAGCACCAGAAGACGGTCGCCAACAGAAGAGCCGATCGCCCTTCGCGGTGAACCACGGCCCGTCGCGATGAAGCTTCTCTCCCGTGACGACCGGCTCGATCACGCCGGTAGAGAGGACGACGCGATGGATCCCGAAGGCCTCATCGGCGTGATCGTCGCTGGTGAAGTAGATCGAGGCGCCGTCGGGCGCGAAGCGAGGGCGACGGAATCGCTGAGGCAGCGTACTGCTGACCTTGCGCGCCGGTTGCGTCGACCCGATCTCCTTCAACCAGAGCGCTTGGCCGCCCTCGTTGGACAGGTATGCGATGCGCTTGCCGTCGGGCGAGTAGATGAGGTGCTCGGCGCCACGTTCGCCACCCTGACCGGGGGCGTCACCGTGTGCTCTTGCGCGGGGACGCAGGCGAAGACCAGCGGGAGCGCAAGCAAGAGTCGGTTCATGGCGCGCCATGATAGCTTGGACCCGCATGCTCACCGTCGCCGCCCTGAGGGCGTCGAGATCGAATCGATCGCTTTCAGGTTCCGGGGCGTCAGCAGATGACTTTCCCTGCTCTCTCAGAAGTTGAGACAGGGCATCGGCTTCGGCTCCCCCGTCAAACACGGGCGCGGCACGGGTCTCGGCCCAGGACCAGCGTCGGGCGGCCCGGCGTCCGCGCTCGCGCCCGCATCCGCGCCATGCGTCGAGCCAGCTGCGGTCTGGCCGGCATCCGTCGCGCCGGCGTCGAGCTGGTCAGCATCCGGCGGGCCGGCGTCGGTCGTGACCGTGGCGTCCGCCGTGGCTGACGCCTCGCCGCTCTGTTGCGGCGCAGGCTTCGGAGAGAGGCAGGCGAACGGAGGGACGTCGTCCCCGCAACCGGGAGCCAGGCCGAGCCCTGCGAGCGTGGAGACCACGAACACAGCTCGCCTGCGAAGAATGGCGGCGCGATCAGCATCGTCGTCGTCGTCTCTCGGCTCCCCGCTCATCAGAAGGTTCCCCGGGGTGCATTCTACCATCGTGACCGACGCATCGCACCCACCAAGCTCCCCGACACGGTGCCCCTGTACCGACTCTTCCGCGGGGCAGCTCCGGACCATTTCTACACGAGCAGCGACGATGAGCGCGCCTATGCCATCGCGCTGGGCTATGCCGACGAATGGATCTCCGGCTACGTGTGGCAAGAGCCATGAAGTCCGCCGGGCCCAGCGCGGGTCGTCGTCCACTGCTGGCGCGCTTTGGCAACGTGGTCCATAGTGGTCCACATGCGAACGACGTCGCTGGTAAGCGCCAAGGCGCACCTGTCCGAGCTGGTCGACGAGGTTGAATACCGCGGCAAGCGGATCCTGATCTTGCGACATGGCAAGCCCGCTGCCGCGATCGTTCCAGTGGCGCTCGCGCAGCAAGCAGAGCCTCGCCGCGTGATGACGCCAGACGAGGCCGAGCGGCGGCTCGACGAGCTTGCGCGCGAGATGCGCGGCGACTCCGGCTTTTCGGCAGTGCAAGACCTCATCTCGGGCCGGCGATGAAGTACGTCCTCGATGCGTCGGTCGCGGTCGCGGCCGTCCGTCCGAGCGAACCGCATCATGCCGCCGCACGTGCCCGCCTGGCCGCGCTCTTCACGGGACGCGACGAGATCGTCGTGCCGGCGATCTTCGATGCCGAGGTGACCTCTGCGCTCGTGCGAAGCGGCGGATCTCCTGGGCATGCCGCCACGTTTCTGGAGAGCGATCTCGCGTCGCGTCGGGTCGTCACGATCGGACCGCGCGCGGTGCGCGGTATCGTGGCGGTCGTGAAGACCACCAAGCTACGAGCGGCCGATGCGGCGTACGTGTGGACCGCATCATCGCGCGGCCTGGTGCTCGTAACGCTCGACCAGGAGATCGCCCAGAAGGTCTCCGGACTCTGCAGGGTCGAACTGCCGTGACGACCTCTCGATTCGCTCGCTCCGCCCCCGCGGAGAGATGTTGGAAGGGTGGTCTTCTGACACAGAGGACGGCGGATCTCAGGGGACGCGCTGAGCTCGATGTTCCCCTCGGCCGCCGGCAAGGCAGGTCGAAACTCTCCGGGCGCGGCGGTCGCTCGTACGTGCAGCGTCGCCGACGGCCGGGCAACGAGCTGCTCACGCGTGTGCACGTGCGTGCGCAGGTCTGTGTGGGCCCGGTCCGCTACGTCGCGGGCACAAGATGCGTATGGTCCTCGATGGCCAGCAGCGCCTTGAGGCCCTCTACGTCGCGATCTTCGGGACGTACGACGGCCGCAGGGGTGGGAGCGACCGGGGAGATCGAATGAGCTTGGAGCTGCTTGTTGCGGTGGGCAGCAAGATCCCGTGACGGTGGTGACCCGCGGGCCTGGTGCGCACTACGCCCGAACGACGGTCTCTATCGGCGTCCTGACGAGCGTCGCCACCAGCTCGTAGATGTCCACCGTGGTCGATGGCGACCTGATGCTAACGATCAGCGCATAGCACGCCTTGGACTCGGACCGACCGAGGGCCAGGCGCTTCTGCCAGCCGCGACGAGCAGGGTTTGGTTCGATGAAATAGGAGAGCGTCACCCGTAGCTCGACCTGAATACCGCCGAGCGATTCCAGGGCATCGCGCGGCCACGGCAACCTGTGAAGGTGCATCTCGTTCGACTTTTCGCCAGTGAATGGCTGCACCTCATCCTGGATCACGAGCGTGAGCGCGTTGCTGGCGCTCCACAGCGCCCGTTCGAGGCTGGGGACGCCGAAGCCGAAGCACCGAACCAAGCGTGCGGCGTGCTCATTCTTCTTTGTGGCGGCTATCTCGGCTTTCATGCGCGGCGTCCACTCTGCCGAGTCGACGATCAATGCGCGCACCGTCTCGGGCCACAGCGTCGGATACTCGGTGCAGACGAGCGCTCCCAGCCGCGCGGCCGCGGCAGTTGCGGCGCTGGTGTCGCCGGTGGCGCGAACGTGACCAACGTTGACGTCGTGGTGCGTCGAGAGGACGGATAGAGAATCGGGGAAGTCGGCTTCCTTTCCGCTCGGGGAGAGGGCCATGTTGCCGCCCTCCATTACGATGTCTGGCTCGAGAGGCCATTGCGCCTCCCAGAGGCACGATGTTGTCGACGTCGGGGACAGGTCGCCTGGCCTCTCGCGAGCACGACTGTTCGCTCCGGGAAGGTGAGAGAGCGAGGGCCCAGCCTCCAAGCCCATCGTCTTCGCTTGTTTCGTGAACCGAGCGCGGACAGATTCCGCGTCCTCATGCTGAGCGCCACCCCATACAAGATGTACACCACTTCGGATGAGAGCGCGGGCGAAGACCATTACGCAGACTTCGTGCGCACCGCTGCGGTTCCTCGAGCGGCACCAGCAGATTGCCGGGTTCGAGAAAGACATCGCGCTCTATCGCGAGGCGCTGCTTGTGCTGGCAGATGCGGGCAGCGTTGCAGGGCAGGCCAAGCTGACCGTCGCTCGCGAGCGACTCGAGCAACGCCTCCGCCAGGTCATGGTTCGCACGGAACGGCTCGCATCGACCCGCGGCGAGAGCGAGATCGTCCCCTTCTGGGGGCAGGATGACTTGGTGCGATACCTGACCGAGCGAGTTCCGGCCGCGGAGCTCGAGCGGATCATGACGGAGGCGCGCATTCAGCTGGCGCCAAGCTGATACCAGCGATAGTCGGCTTTTCCGTCGAGATTCGTGCGCGCTTCGACCAGCCAGCAGCACTTTGATGGAGACGACGTGGAGGCGGCCCAATGGCTGTCCACTGCGTCGAAGCGTCGTGTCGCAGGCCAGAGCAAGCGAGGGGGCATTCGCGAAGTGTCAGACCGCACCTGCATGCGAATCAGCAGCGCAGTTATGCCAGCTTGCGGAAGTCCGACGGTGAGTGCCATGATCACCCCCCAATGATCAGCAGGCGTGTGCGGTAAAAATGGCGAAAGCGGCGAGAATATCGGGTCGGGCAATATTGCGATGCCGGCACAACCTGGTGCTCCCGGCCACCTGCTGACAACGATCGTGGACCCCACCGCTCTATTCTGAGTCGGGGTTAGTCCTCAACCCGCGCGGCAGAGGCCATGAGAAAGGTGAACCTACCGAGAAGCGCGCTCTTGATCGCCATCTGCGCGTCAGCTCATGTCGCGCTTGCCGACGCGCTGCCGCCGCCCGGCTACATCGAGGGCTGCACGTTTGAGAACGCAGAGGAGGCCGGCGAGGAATGCGTGCAGCTGTCGCGCTGGGTGTTCGACGGCAGGTGCGTGAAGGCGCTTGCGGAGCAGGGGTTTTGCCATCGATGCGGCATTGGCGCCACGATGCGCGACGAGATCTACTGCCGCAAGCGAGGCGGCACCGCGCTTCGCAAGGACTGGACGAAACAGTGCCTGGTGGAACCGGACCCCCGCAAGCTCGCGCCAAAGGACCTGCCGCGGCTGCCCAAGGTCGCGCAGTGCCCGACCGAACGTACAGCGTCCAGAGTAGTCGCGCTGAATGGCGACGAAGGCGACGAGACGCGCAAGGAAAGCCAGCCGTCCGGCTGTGGTTGTAGCGCGGTGAGGTCTGAACCTTTGGGTGTCTGGTCAATACTATTGTTGGCCCTGCTTTTGCGCCGTCGATGATCGCGCTGACCCTTGGCCGCGAAACGAAATGCTCAGCACCACCAGGCTGCCACCGCGCACGAGAGCCACCCTCGGGCTCGACCGAACATCCAACGTCGGCCGTCGTGCGGGTCGTACATCTTTCTGTTCGAGAATCTCTCGCTCGGCGATCGATCGAGGGCCTCTGCCGTGACGTGCACCAGACGATGTTGACGGACCGCTGGAGGTTCTGGTGTGCGGACAGATCGATAGCGCAGCCGCAAGGCCCCAGCATCATCCACTGCCACGGCCGCCCCTTTTCAATGTTGCTGTCGAGCTGCTCCATTGGGCCGACGCTCGTGTGGTGAGCCGCACGCGGAGCATCGACACCAGGGTGAGACAGGGAATGACAGGGGCGATGCCTAATCGGACTAGAAGCCAGTACAGCGCGCCATCGAGACCGAGCCCTTCTCCACGACCCCGAAGCCGACGACCTCGGCGCGATCCGCCTGCAGGTCGGCGCGCAAGAACCCGCCCTCCCCCCTGCGCCGCGGAAGCTCAAGCAGAGCCGTTTACGAAGACGCCCTTCATGGCGACCCAGGCCAGGCTGTGCCGCTTGTCCGCGCCGAAGGCGATCGCGCTGAGCGGCTGGTCCTCGGACGAGACGTGGCGCACCTCGGCATTGCCCTTCGCGTCGATGCGGACAACCGCTGCTCGCTTGTCGGCGTACAGCAAGCCGAAGGCGAGCTCGCCACGGTACATCGACGGGGCGAGCAGGCGCGCGGGCGACCCGCTTCTCGCCACCTCGCCGCTCCACGTGCGGGCACCGCCGCCGAGCTCGGCCGGGTCTACCCAGTCGACGCGCCACTTGCGCGAAGCCTCGGTGAAGCGCAACAACGTGCCCGCCTCGCCACCCAGGCGGTTTTCACCGGGGGGTGGCTCGTCAGCGAACATGAAAGAAGACGAGTCTGGGAAGCCGAGCGAGGCCGACGTACCGGCGCGCTTGCAGCTCACCTCCTGCTCGTGCACCGGGTTCGCCGGACGCGGTGCGGGTCCGATGTCGCGAGGCGGCGGCACCTCCACGGGCGGCGGCGTCTCGTCCGGCCCCTAGTTGACCCGGTAGCGGCCTCCGTGGATTGCCGCCAATCGCATGACGATGCCGTCCGTGCCCAGCGTCGACTGGCGGAGGGGGTGGGAATCCAAACCGGGAGGCGGCGCCACCCGCTCCCAATCCATCCCGTTGCGCAAAATCATGCTGCGGTGTTCGCTGAGCCATAGCCGTGCCCAAATCGGAATTCGACGAAGTCGAGTCCCTCGAGGGTTACGCTTCGGGGGGCCGATCCCCTTCGCCACTGGATGTAGTGATGAAACGACGCCCGTACGATCAAATGGAAGGTGCCGTCCTCGTCCTCGTCCAGGCTCTCCAGCCGCACAATCGAGGTGGGGATCGCGAAGCTCGTCAAACGTTGCGTTCTGCCGCCCGGGTATCGGGCAACCAGGGTCCCCTGTCGCGGATCGGTCTTCGCGATCTCGAGGTCGTAGAGGGCGCCGTCCCGCGCCGACCCCGCGCGCGACATCGGGGTGATGAAGGCGAACGAGCCGTCGGGCTGCAGCACACAGGAGCCTGGCTCTCGCGGCGAGCCCTCCTCGCACCGCGAGAGCTCCAGCCCGCCCGCGGCGGTTACGTGCATCGTGTCCCAATCGGGAGCGGTGAGCGCGAGCGTGACGGCGTAAGGTGCCACGAGCGGCACCCGCAAGAGCTCTCGCTGGCTGACTCCAGTCGTCTTCTTTTGGCAGTCGAACCAGGCAAAAGTGCCGCTGCGGGTTCCCCTGCAGCGCGGGTCGAGGCTCGGCCAGCGCGCTTCGGGCACGATCTCGCCCAGCCCGGTCGAAAGATCGATGCGGGCGAGCCCGCCGTCGATTGGCGCGAGCGCAGTGCCATTGCCGAGATCGGCGCCCTGCGCAATCGCGAGCTCGAGCGGGGCGACGAACGCGGCCCGCATCGTTTGTATCCATTGCTCGCGGGCCGACAGCGCGACCGGCGTCTCGTCGAGGGTCGCGGCAGCGAGGTCGATCGCTTGCAGGTTGTCATCACTGTATCCCGCGGCGAGCATTCCGCTCACCTGGCGAAGGTGGCCCACGTGGCGGTGGGGAACGGCTCGCCACGTCGCGCCGCCGTCCGTCGTGACCGCGAGACCCTCCGCGAGGAAGATCGCCGCGCCTAGCTTTGCATCGAGGAACAGGATGTCCCGCGCCGTCACGGGCGGCTCCGCGACGGTGGCACCGGTCGCGTCGAGCACGATCGGTCGCGGCAAGTTCTGCAACCAGACGAACATCCGGTCGGGCGAGAACCCGATGCGCTCGATCGACTCGAGGTGTGAGCGCCAGATGGCACGGCCGCGCCCGAGCGGTTCGTCGAAGCGGTAGATATTCTGCCGGCTGGCCGCGAACAGCACCTGGCCAGCGTCTGCCTTGCTGGGCATCGTACCGAGCTGGATCAGGGTTTCTTCCGTCGGTTCCGTCTCCACGCTCGTCGTTCCGTCGTCACGCAAGAGCATGCGGCGCCCCCCGAGCACGGCCCAGATCCCTTCCGGAATGCGGGGCCCGACGAAAGAAACGCTGCTGGGCCTGAGCCATTTCGCGGCGAGCTCAGGCGGCCGTGGGGCGCTCGGCGTGGCGTTCGCCTGCGCCGTATCGGAGCGAGGGGCGCGCCCGCTGCAACCGGCGAGCAGAACCAGAAGAACGAACGCCCAGCGCAGACAGGCCATCCACCGAACGCTATCAGCGAGTCCGAGGGTCGAGGGCACGCGAGTGATGCCTCGACAATCAGCGCACGGCTTCGCCGGCTGCGATGCGTGGCGCGGCGCGGCGCGGCGCGGCGCGGCGCGGCGCGAGGCACGCGCGCTGCAACGAGGTGGCTTCTGCGGGCGAGTGCGTTGCTGATCGCTCGATCTCACGCGGGCCGCGGCGGGATGGGAGCTGACGGCCGTCAGGTGGCGAGCTCTGTTGGGGAGGCCTGACATAACGCGGACCTTTTCCGGCAAGGTCGCCGAGGTGTCAGGTCGAGGACGGGTTGCACGCGGGCTGGGTTGCAATGGGCACCGAAAGCGCCGACGTATTTGGACCACGACTCGCGCTGCGGCTCGAGATCGCCACCGATCGGCGTCGCTTCGAGCGCTGCCCCCTGACAGTAGTGGGCAGCTTGCCGGAAAAGGTCGGCGTTGTGTCATGGTAATGCACGCACCACTGACAGAGCCGGGACGTTGCATGACAAGAGCGGCAGAGATGGCAGACCCGCCATTGCGGTCGAGCCCGGGGCGCATATTGAACGAATCCTGAAACGGCGGCGCGGTTGGTGTTCCAGGTGCGGCGCGCCGAAGGCAAGGCCGAGCTGCTGCTACGCCTGTTGGTGCGACGCGGGCTCCGCGTGGACGGCGCCACCAGGGAGCGCGTGCTGGCGGCCAGCACGGCCGATCTCGACGCCTGGTTCGACCGTGCTGTCGATGCGGCTCGGTTGGAGGACGCCTTCGCGCGCTGAGAGCTCGCAATTCGCGAATATGCTTCCTCTGAAGCTTGTCGCATCGTGGCGGGGCGCCACTTTCACTTGCTTCAGCTTGGTGAGCTTGGACATGAAAGGCAGGTCCGTGACTGGCTTGTCCTGCCGGCCGCCCAGCTCGAGCTGCTCCAGGTTCTCCAGACTCGAGATGTTCCCCAGGTCCCCAATCGCGGCATGCGCGTAGATCTTGAGCTGCTTGAGCTGGCTAAACGAGGCGAGCGGCGCAAGGTCGACCCCCCGCCCCGTCAGGCGACCGCGCCTCGAGGATCACCTTGCCGTGAAAGATCGCAATGCCGTGCTCGCGCAGCGTGGCCAGATCGTCGTCGGTGAACACGGCGGCGAGGGTACACCAGGCTGCTGTCTCGCGAAGTGAGGGTGGCAGCCCCGCCGTCGGCGGTGGATGAGGAGCGGATGCGATGTCGTCGGCGTCGCGATCGTCGGTGCCGGCGAGGAGCGGGCGTCACGGCTGAGATCGGCACCGCTCTGCCGCCGCGACGATCGCGGTCGCTTCAATCCGTTTGGTGAAGGTAACGACCTCGGCGTGCGGAAGTCGCTCCGGCAGAATGCCATGGGTTCTGTCGATCGCCACCACGAGCGGGACATTGCGCAGGCTGCTGAGCGCCGCGAGCTTGGAGGCGAGGTATTCGGGCGTCCAGAAGCCAACCACCTCGACGAATACACGCTTGCCGGGACGAGAGAGGACGAAATCGGGAAAGAACACGGTCGAACCGACGTGGAACGCCGCACTCTCGCGCTCCAAGGTCCAACCACTTTGGAGCCGGCGTAGATCGCGCGCGAGGCGGGCCTCGAGCTGACTGTCGCTCTCGCGCGGAAGGACATGCGTTCGTGGCAGCGGCGCCGACGCATCGAGAGCGACACGAAGACGCTCGTCTGCGATGAAGCACTCCGCCTCGATGCGGTACCCCGGTGTGGAAAGCACGGTGGGGACGAAACGCGCCAGCGCTCGACCGTACTTCAGTGTTGGGTGAAACAGCGCAAGCGGCCCAGAAAGGCTCAGCTTGGTTCCGTCGGTGGCGAGCTCGAACGTGCACAGAAGCCCCGCGAGCTTGGCGAAGCGCGCCACCGATCGCACGTGCTCGCGCACCCAGACGCGCACCTCCGAGGCACGTAGCAGCGCGCCTCCAAGAAGGCCGAGGTGGTATTGGTCACGCAGCAAGGCAGGCGTCATGGCGACAGCAGGCTCGGTCAGCGTGCGCTCTTGCGGAAGATCAGCGAAGAGCACGCGAGGGATGTCGCTGGGCGCTATGGCGAATGATGCCGCGACTTTCTCCAGCACCGTTTGGCGCGCTCTCGTGTCCAAGTGGCCTCCTGCACCCCGCACCGCGGCCGTTGCGCGAAACACTGCGCTGCGCAGTGCCTCCGGGTCGACGAGCGTGCTTCGTTCACGTGAGCACGCACGTGTGGCGATACGGATCGCACCTCGTAGCACTCTTGAATCCACGCGATGTGCACGGGCGACAGGCTCGAGCGCCCGGCGCAAGTCTGCTTCGAGGTCGCCCACTGGATGGCCGATCTTCGCGTCCAGCGCGTGCAGCACCTCGCGCAGCCAAACATCATCGCGATCGGCGAGCCAAGCAGGCTCCACGTCGCCACCGGGGCGGGCGCGGAAGCGGAGCAGATCAGGCGGCAACATGTTCAGACCCTTTCGCGTCAATGCTGTGCAAGTTGCCGCCAGCTCTTCTCGAAACGACGAGCGTCAATCGTGTCGTGGGTTGCCAGCGTGTACACGATTGCTCGCTTGCCTTCTTTCGGGCGCAGCACGCGGCCCACTCGCTGCACGAGCTCCCGCCCGCCGAGCTTGCCGGCGACCAGAACGGCGATGTCGGCGTCGGGCAGATCGATGCCCTCGTTCAGCACGCGTGCGGAGACGACTGCGCCAAGGCTTCCAGCACGAAGACCGTCGAGGATGAGCTCACGCTCGCGGGCCGATGTCTCGCCGGTCATCGCTGGAACGAAGTCTTTGCGGGCAATGCCATACGCATCTTTGGTACGCGCAACGAAGACCAGCGTTCGATCCTGGCCGTGCCGGTCGAGCAAGCGTGACACCAACGCCGCTTTGGCGCGCGGGAACAGCGCGATATCCTCCGCGGCGCGCGCCTCGGATAGCAAACGCCGACCCTCCGGGCTCGCTCCCAGGGCCCGCATCAAGTCCTCGTACGAGGCTCTGTGATTGCCTCTTCGCAACGTCCGGAGCGCGCTCGCGAAAGGCTCCCAACCTGCGGAATACGCGATGCGCTCTTCGTCATCGAGCGAAACGGGAAGGTGCACATGCGTGAGCGGCGCGAGGTGCTTACCCACGAGCGCGGCGACGCGGATCTCGTACACGACTGGGCCGATCAGGCACTCGAGCCGCTTCTGAGCGTCACTTCCAGGTGGCGGCGCCGTTGCGGTGAGACCAAGGCGACGCGCGGCGGTCACACATTCGAGCGCCTCCACGCGGGCGCCGCCACCGAAGTGGTGAGCCTCGTCGACGACGACCATTCCGAAGTTTGCGCCAAGCCGGTCGAGGTGGCGGTAGGCGCTCTCGAACGTCATCACAGTAATGGCCTCGGTGCGGTGCTCGCCATCGCTCGCGATCCCGATCGGACCGTCGTACACCTCGCAGAGGCCGTGCCGCCATTGCGCCACCAGCGCCCGCGTCGGGCATAGGATCACTGTTGCGACGTTGGATTCTGCGATTGCCGCCAGCGCCACGCGCGTCTTGCCGCTACCCGTTGGCATGCTGACGACACCACGGCGGCCGAGGGCGACGAAAGAGCGCAGCGCGTCCTCTTGATATGGGCGAAGCTCAGGGCTCCGTAGCCGGCCTTGGAGCTTTTCTACCCGATCGGCCACAGCATCGAGCCACGGTTTGCCGGTGCCCTCGAGCCACGCACGCAAGCTGCTGTACGCGAGCGCGGGTGCTCGATGGACGCCACTACGCGGGTCCCAGAGTGCGTGTTCCGGGCGCTCAGCGCCCCGCACGACAACCGTTCCGCGATCGAATTCGATCGCGATGGGCGTGCCTCCTTCTCCAGAGCTCATGCCCGCCCCACTTCAACTTTCGCGCCAAGCGCACCGCGCCCGAATGCTGCTCGCGCGCGGCGCGATCAGGTGCCGGGCGCCAATCAGGCGGTGGCGGCCGTCACCGCCCGTCAGTCGAGCACGAAGTCTTTCACCACCGCCATGTGCTGCATGCTCGTGGCGGCGCTGTCGCCCATTTGCGCGGGCGCGATGTCCGATAGCGGCATGTAGATGCGCGTATCGATCACAGCGCCGTCGACGAAGGTGGACGAGCCCAGCACCACCGCTACCTCCAGCGGATCGAGATCGTCGTCGGCGAGCACCCAATCGTACGGCTTCGAGCGATTTTGGCTGGTGGTGTCGAGGCCGTCTTGATCGACCGGGTACGGAGCGCCGACGTCGAACAGCGGGTCCAGCACCGTCAGCGCCGGCTCGTTGCGATTGTCGGTGTTCAAGTCGCCTCCGAGGACGAGCAGGTCGTCATCCGGAATATTCGTAGCGAACAACGCGACCAATTGTTCTGCTTCACCTTCTCGAGCGGCGGCGCCGCTGCCGAGCAAGTGAACGCTGATGGCCCACAAATCCACGTCGCCGGGCACGTCGATCTGTGCCCACACGAAGTCACGATCCGAAACCTGTGTGTCCGTCCAGCTGCCCGAATCGATGATCGGGTAGCGACTGATCACGCCGTTCGGGATCGTGGCGTCCGGCCCGCGCACGTACTCGCAGCCGCCACCACAAATCAGATCGACGAGCTCGATGATGTCTTGCTCCGAATCGTCGCCATAGCTGAGCTCTTGCAGCAAGATGACGTCGGGATCGAGGCCTTGCAGGATGCGAATGCCGTGTCCGAGATCGTAGTTCTGGTCATCACCGCTGGTGAGGTTGGCGGCGACGATGCGCGTGGTGTCCGGGGGTGCGCCTCCGCTGCCGCCCTCACCGCCGATGGGCCCGCTGCCGCCGGTGCTTGCGATGCCACCGTCGCCTCCGCTACCGCCCTGCCCGCCTGCGCCGCTGGCCGTGCCGGTGGAAGTGTCGCCTGGTGCGCCACCAGCGCCACCCATTCCGCTGTCTCCACAGGCGAGCAGGCCGAGCAAGACCCCTAGGCACGACCTGCAGCGCATCGCCATTTGTTACCACAGGCGAGAGGCTCGCGTTCGGGGCAGGGGGTGAGGTCACAAACCCAGGGCCGGCTGCGCCGACCTACACAAACCCAGGGCCGGCTGCGCCGACCTACACAAACCCAGGGCCGGCTGCGCCGAACTATCGCAGCCGGTCCTTCAGTCTTCGAATCGCGCTGTCGACCCGCCGCGTGTCTTTCACGCAGCCACGCACCACGATTTGCATCGCGACCAGCGCTCTCTCGTCACCGTCGGTCACGGCGCGCTCGACCATGCCGAGCTTCTCGTCACAGGGCGCGACGCGCATTTGAAACGCAACGCGAACGGCAGGGGAGGCAAGCGCCAACACCTCGGCTTTGGACAGCGCCTCGGTCGCCTTTTCGCCGTACGCGGAGCGACCGCTCGCCTCCAGCAGATCGTAGAGCAGGTCGGGGCCACGCTGGCCTTGAAGCGTGCCCGCGGCGAGATAGAGCTCGCTCGCTCGCTCGTGACGATCTTGGGCCAGCGTCACGAGCAGCTTGCGAACGACTCTGCGCGCGTCCTTGTCGGCCAACAAAGAGCCTGACCGTTGCAGCTGGGTCAGCGCCTGGTCGACGGCGCTGCCGAGGTTGTTCTTCTTGAGGGTCGCCCTCAGCGTTTCGATGGCGGCGGCGTCCACCGGTGGGTCGGCAATTGCGCTGGCGATCGCTGACGCTGACGCGGACGCTGACGCGGTGGCGCTCGCGCTCGCGATCAAGCTCGGAGTCGCTGTGACGACCGTCGGTGTCCCGCTCGCGACGCTCGTCGCGCCCGACTCTCCGGTGGCTTCGTCGCCGCGACTGAGCAGGTAGCCGGTGACTGCGACGATGGCGACCGCCGCGACGATCAGCGTGGCGTTGGGCTTGCCTCGGCTCTGCTTCGTCTCGACTGTCGCAGGGGACAGAACCGAGCGCTTGCTGTTGGGCGGCTCGTCTCTTGGTGGCTCGCTCGCGCTGGGCGGCTCGCTGGCGATGGGCGGCATCGGCTCACGCGGCGCAACGCGCGCCTCTGGAAGCGCCGCGTCGAGCGCGTTGATCAGCTCGTCGGCGGTCTGGTAGCGCGCGTCGAAGTCTTTCTCGAGCAGCTTCATCACGATCTCTTCGACCGCAGCGGGTACGGCTACCTGCGGCGCGCGCTCACGGAACGGCGGCGGCGCTTTCAGTCGTTGTTTGGCGAACAGCTCCGCCTCCGTCTTCGCGTCGAACGGGTGTTTGCCAGTCAACATTTCGTAGAACATCACGCCGAGGGCGTAGAGGTCGGCGCGCGCGTCGATCAGATCCATGCCGAACGCAGCTTCCGGTGCGAGATACTCGATGGTGCCGAAGATGGTTCCTTTGGTGGTGAGCCGCTCGTCGTCTTCGAGCTCGTCCGACGACACCGTCGAGATGCGCGCGCCATCGATGCGGGCCAAGCCGAAGTCGACGATCTTCACGAAGTCGCTTTCGCCGAGCATCACGTTGCGCGGCTTGAGATCGCGATGCACGATGCCGCGCGCATGAATCTCGCGAAGCGCTACCGAGATTTGACGTGTGATCTTCGCGGCCCGCAGCACGAGCAGCGGGGCGTCCTCGTCCAGCACGGCGCGTAGCGTGCGGCCGCGCACATACTCGAGCACCAAGTAGCGCGTGCCGTCGGCGAGCTCACCAAAGTCCGTGGCAGCAGCCACGTGTGCGTGCGTCACTTGCGCACCGGCGAGCGCTTCGCGTTCGAAGCGCATGTAGAGCTCGGGGTGGTCTTCCGTGCCAGGGTGCAACACTTTCAGCGCTACGCGCTTTCTGAGCTTCAGGTGGCGCGCGAGGTACACGCTGCCCATGCCGCCCATCGCCAGAATGCGATCAATCTGGTAGCGCCCATCGACAACTTGGCCGATGAGCCCCTTTGCGCGCTCGTTCGCGCGTTGATCGAAGCTATCGTTGCCCATACAGCAGACTGTCAGCCAGTCGGGGCTACCAGCACGTAGCCTCGAAGTCGCACCGATTGCAGCCGATTCGCGTCTTCTCCGAGCTTTTTTCGCAGGCGCTTCACGATCGACTCCAGCGCGTTGTCGCTGACCTCGACGCCCTCACCCCAGCAGCCAGCGCAGAGCTCCGCGCGTGACACGACTTTGCCCATTTGAGATGCCAAGATGGCAAGCGCGCGTAGCTCGCTCGGTGCCAGGTCGATCGGCGTGCCGTTCAAGCTGGCCGTCTTGGTGCCTTCGTCGAGCACGATTGAACCCGCCTCGATGCGCCGTGGCGCAGCGGGGTAGTTAGCCCTGCGCATCAACGCCTCGGCGCGCGCCAAGAGCACGTCCACCTTCGCGTCGGCCTTGGTGATGAAGTCGTCGGCACCGGCGTCGAGCGCGCGCACGAGATCTTCCGACGTGTTGCGCCCGGTCAGCATCAGCACCGGAAGCGTGCGGCCTCGTTCGCGTAGTCGGGCAACGACATCGACCCCGTCGACGTCCGGCAGCCCCCAGTCGAGCACGAGCAAGGCGTAGGTCTTCTTGTCCAAGAGCGCGAGCGCCTCGGTGCCGGTGCTGCAGGTGTCGACGGCGTGACCACGACGTTCGAACACGCGCTGCACGCCTGCCAGGAGCTGAGGGTCATCGTCAGTGAGGAGTACGTTCATGGGAAGCGCCATTCAGGGGAACACATTCAGGGGAAAACACACGCACGGGAAACGACGGTGGTGCACGTTGACGAAATAGAGCCCCAGAGAAACCCAGAGAAGCCCAGAGCAGCCCAGAGCAACCCAGAGAAATACAGAGGAATCCAGATCAACACAGCGAAACACACTGCCTACCGAAAGATGCGTCCGAATGAAAGCGGGTGCGCGGGGCGTGTTGACGCGAGCCTCGGTTGGGAGGCATCTTTCCCAATTGGTATCGGGCATGAAGATCGACCCCATCAACGTGGCCTGGTTTGGAGAAGACCACGAGCTCCCGGATCGCGCCCCCCTGTTCGGGGGTTTAGTGCGCCGTTTCCCGATGAATGCTCAAGCTGCTTTGTCGGCGCTCGGAGAGACGCGCTTCGACGCAGCCATCGTCCGCCTAGGCAATCGCGAGCTCTCCCTGCAAGTGGTTGCCGCGGCCACCGAGCTCACGGCGGTGGTTGTCGTCGACCTAGACGCGACACCCGAATCGTTGGCTGCTGCGCTCGCCGCGGGGGCCGATCTGGTAGCGGTCCACGATGACCCGGCGTCGCTTCGATCTGCAGTCGTCTGCGCAGTGAAAGCAGCTCGAGCGCGCGCTGCGCTGGGTGCGCTCTCGGCGTCGCTCGAGGTTGGCGCTTGGGTGGTCGACCCTGCCGGCAGGTCGTTGTTCGAGAGCAGGGCGGCCGCTTTGCTCGGCAGCGGCGCGACTGCGGTCGGTATCGTCGTGCCCCGCTCTGACGGGACCGCGGTCGATTCTTCGGCGGACGGGTTGCTCAGCGCGGCGGCTCACGCTGACGAGCTGGTCCATGTGATGGATGAGCAAGGCACCGAGCGGCCCGTGTCTCGTTCAGTCCGCGCCCTGGAGACGCCAGCAGGCCGCGTCGGCGTCGCGATTCACCGCGACGATACGGCTCGGGTCGATCTGGAGCGCAAGCTCATGCTCGCGCAAAAGGTCGAGACGGTGAACCAGCTCTCCCGCGGTGTGGTCCACGACCTCAACAACGCCTTCTGTATCATTCAGAGCTTCGCCGATCTGCTCGCCGAATCGACCGACCCCAGCGACGACCGTTACGCCGATATCGAGGAGATTTCGCGAGCGAGCATTCGCGCTGCCACCATGACGCGCAGCCTTTCCAGCTACCAGAAGCGCGGCTCGGGCCAGGTCGAGTCGGTCAACCTGCAAGAGCACTTGAGAAGGCTCGAGCCCCTGGCAAAGCGGCTCCTGGGAGAGCGCGCCGAGCTGGCGATCGACGCTTCGGCACCAGCTACCGTGCTGTGCGATCCGGCATTGTTCGAGCAAGCCGTGCTGGACGCAGTGTCCATCCTGCGGCCTCAGCGTGGCGGGGGCCTCGTGACTATCTCCTCGGCGGAAGAAGAGCGCTGGACGACACTGTTGGTCACCGGCTCGCTCGAGAGCGAAGAGGCCGCTCGTGTCGATGCGCTGTTCGACTTGATGCGCTTCGCTGGCGGCGAAGCGCGCGTGGTCGAAGCAGGCCTCGCGCTCTGCTTTCCGCGATCTCATCGCCAGGTCGGTGATGGCAAGGCGCCTCGGGCTCAGGCAGCCGAGACGATCTTGATCGTCGAAGACGAGCGGCCGGTCCGCCTGGCGATGTCTCGCGTGCTCGGGTCGCTCGGCTACCAGGTGCTCGAGGCTCGCCATACCGCGGACGCGAAGACATTCGCGGCGGGCCGCAGCATCGATTTGGTGGTGAGCGACGTGGTGCTTCCCGACGGAGACGGCATCGCGCTGCTCCACGAGCTGTGCGGCAGTGCGCCTCGCGCGCGCGGCATGTTGGTCACGGGCTATGCCGAGTCGGAGCTCGGCTCGCGTAGCTCCGGCCTACCCGTCTTGATGAAGCCGTTCACGACGCTCGAGCTTGCGCGAAAGGTTCGTCAGGCGCTCGACGCGCCTTTGGCTCAGCCCTCGGGCAGGTTGGTTCCCACCAGGTTGACGTAGGTCGCGATCGAAGCCCGCACTTCGTCTGAAGCGCCGTCGAATTCGATGCCGAGCGCCGCGCGGCCTTTGCCGTCCTTCAGCCAGCGCACCACACCGGTCACCGTGGCCACGACGCCCGTCGTTGGCAGAGCGAAACGTACACGCACCGATTCGACAGCGTCCGAGCTGGGCGTCGCTGCGCCCATGCGAAGCGCCTGCGACAACACCACCAACAGGCCGCCTTCGCTGATGTCTTCGCTGCGACCGTCGATGTTGCTGCCATCAGCGCGCAGCACCCGGCACGGCGCGATGTAAGGCGCGCGCCGGTGACGGCGGCGGGTGACGCCCGTAGCTTCGTTTTTGCCGGCCGCTGCGCCAGGAGCGCCGCGCGCGATGATGGCCACCGCGGCGGCTGCTTTCGAGCCGATCAGCGCCGCGATGAACGCTTCGGTGTCGGGAAAACGGTCTTCGGCTTTGGGCGCCAGCGAGCGCATGATGGCGGCGACCACGTGGTCCTCGATGCCAGCGACCAGCGCTTTCAGATCCGGCATGCGAGACGGCCCTGCGAGACGGTCCGAGATGGCCGGCACGCTGCCGAGCAGGCACTCGAACAGCACAGCGCCGAGCGCATATTGATCGCTGCGAGGATCCGCGATTTCCGGGTTCGCCAGCTGTTCGGGAGAGAGATAGTCGAGCGTGCCCAGCATGTCGCCGGCCTGCGTGAGACGATCGCGGTTCACTTCGCCGAAGGGTGCAACCGCGCCCGCGATGCCGAAATCAATCAGCCTGACAGCCTCTACGCCGCCGCACGACTTCAGGACGAAGATGTTGCTGGGCTTCACGTCGCGATGAACGATGCCGTGCCTGTGCGCACAGCCGAGCGCCTCTGCGACAGCTCGCGCGACATGCAATGTCTGTTCGATCGAGAGCGTGCGTCGCGCCGCCAAGATTCCGTCGAGGGTGCGGCCCTCCAGCATTTCCATCGCGATGTAGGGGCCGACCTCGTTGGAGATGCCGGCGTCGAACACCTCGACGATCCCGGGGTGCCGCAAACAGCCGAGGCTCTCCGCCTCTTGCAGCAGACGCTTCCGCGCCAGGTCTTGCTCGCGCACGTCGGGCGCGACGAACTTGAGGGCGACGCGACGACCGGTGAAGGTGTGCCTCGCCTCGTACACGATCCCCATGCCGCCCCGCGCGATTTCGCGCACCAGGGCGAACCTTCCAGCGACCGTGTCGCCTTTTCGCAGCACGCTGCGCGAAGGAGCACCATTTCTCGAGCTCGGTCCGCTTACGTCGATGTCCAAACCGCTGTACGCCATTAGGAAACTCCCAAGGAAGTATGCGGCTCGCTTCGCTGCAGGCTTTAGGGCCCGACTTGATTAGTCGCGCAACGCTGCAGCCACTCGCGCACGACGGCTTTCGCGAGATCGACCCTGTCCTGATCGATCGCGTGCAGATCGCCCGACGAGGTGATGTCCGCCTCGACCGCTTTGTCCAGCGCGAGCCGGCTGATCTTCGCAAGCGGCGTCGACAAGATCAGCTGCCGCGTGCGCGGTAGCAGCGCTGTCGTCGGTCCGACCGAGGCCATGCCGAGACCGCAGCGGACAGCCTGACCGGCTTCGACTTCGGCGATCGCTGCGAAGGCGAGAGCCGGTCCTGGTTCTCCGTCCAGCGACTCGGTCGTGCGCCACTCCCAGTGGGCGTCTCCACCCGGCAACACCAGCTCGACCGCGACGATCACCTCGTCTGCTGCTCGATTTCCCTGTTTGAACCCCGTTTGTAGCTCGGGAAACGGAATGCGGCGCTCGTCGTCGACATTTCGGACGACCACCACCGCATCGTACGCCGCCAAGGCGGCGACGCTCTCCGACGTCGGCGAGGCCACAGCCAGCTGGCCACCAAAGGTCGAGCGCGCTCGCGTCGGAGTCTTGCTGACCTCCTCGGCCATCCGCACCAGCAACGGTGCGTGCTCACGGAGCAGCGGATGGGCACTTATCTCGAGCAAGCTCGTTGCCGCGCCGATGCGCAGAATTTTCTCTGCAAACAGCCCGATGCCGGAGAGCTCGGCGAGCGTCGAAATCTGGAGCAGCGTCGGATATGCGCCCTCTTCGGGCAGCTGTAACGCACGCTCGGCGATCCAGTCGGTGCCCCCGGCGATCAGCACGAAGGGCTGCGCTTCATTGCAAAGCTCGCGCACTCGACTGCACAAGCTGGCGAGGCTCTCGACCTGCTCCACGCGCGCAGGGTAGTGACGTTCTGGCTTACCTGCTCGCGAAACGCTTCGCAGGCAGAGAGAGCCGGCGGCACGCAGGCTGATGACCCGCGACGCAGGCCTTGACGAACAGCTCCAGCAGCCCCGCCTGGTCCTTGGGGCCCGACACGCGGCGCATCTCGGCCAGGCCGAAACAAGCGCGCGCACTGCCTCCGTCGCAGCCAGCCGCGAACATGCGGCCGGCCTTCTCCAAGTCTTTCGGAACTCCCTCGCCTTTGGCGAGCCGCTCGGCCATCGCGGCACAGCCGCTCGGCTCACCCGCCTCGCACGCCGAGAACAAGAGCTCGTGGGCATGTGCGACAGCCAGCGCCGAGCGTGGCTCCGCGATCTCGAGGTTCGCGAGGTTGACACACCCGCGCTGGTTCTGCTCCGTGCATGCTTTCAGATAGAGGCCGCGAGCAAGCGACACATCGCGCGTTCGGCCGAGACCGAGCTCACGGCTCACACCGAGCGCGCTGCACGCGGCGGCCTCGCCGCTGCGACAGGCTAGCTCGAACTCGGTTGCAGCCTGTTCGGCGAGCTTCGGGTCGGGCCGCTTTCGCATCGCTTCTTCGACACAACCTTGACGGTCGTAACCATCCGTCGTCGAGAACAGGCCTGCGCCACAACCCGAGAGCGGCACGGCAAACAACAGCGACCAAACTGCGGCGCGTTTCATCAAGAGCTCCTTCGGCGGCCCTTCAAACCGTGAAACGCGGCAACGCGCCGCGTCTGGTAGGTCAATGGCTTTGCGCCCGCACCTTTCGAATGCGGTTGCCGTTATCGGTGGAGAGTCGGCTTCTTGGGTGACAACGGCACGTGCGCGCGGCGCTCAAGGACCGCGAGTCGATTTTCAGGCCGTCATGCGGTAGAGTTCGAACACGTCGGCGGGAATGCCCGGCTTGGTTGCCACCTCGTCGTCGTTCGCGAACAAACACGGCAGCGAGCGTCCGGTGCGACGGATCGAGGCTGGCGTCTCCGCCTTGGTGGCGTCCATCTCGTCGTCCTCGCCGTAGTCGAGCCACGAGTCGCGCACGCGAAGCTCGGACTGCAGACGGCGCGCGACCTTCTCGTCCTCGCCACGGCGGTCACCCATCTCTGTGAGCGCGTCGGCGCGAGCGAACAGCTCGTCCCAGACAGTTTCGGCGGAGATGAACGGGGTGGCTTCTGAGGGGATGGGAAGTTTCATCGCGACAGGGGCTATCGCAAATGCGATGCCAGCCTGAATTCGCGCAACTTTGGAGGTGCCCTCTCAATCAGAGACGAGCGTGGTACCCGACCCCCGGCCCGGCCGTCCCAGACTGGGATGGCCGGGACGCGACCCCGCGTACGAGTGTCTGATTCAGATCTTCCCTGGCGATGTCGGTCTATTTGCGTATCTGAAGCGAAATCAGCGTTTTCAGGTGCTGCCTGTAGAATGAAGCGGTGGCCGGTACCCCCACCCCGGACGAGCGCGCCAAGAGCCTGATCGGGCGGGTGCTCTCCGATCGCTATCGCCTCGACGGCATCGTCGCGATGGGGTCGATGGGCGCGGTGTATCGCGGCTTCCACCTCAAGATGCGCAAAGAGGTGGCGATCAAGATTTTGCATCCGGAGACAGAGGGCTTTCCCGATTTGGTCGATCGCTTCGAGCGCGAAGCGATCGTCGGCGCGCACATCACCCATCCGAACATCGCGGTCGCCAGCGACATGGGCACCTTCGACGACGGCTCGTATTTTCTCGTGCTCGAATTGGTCAAGGGTCAGACGCTTCGCGACCTGCTCGATCGCGAGGGCCCGCTCAAACCCGAGCGCGCGATGCGCCTTCTGCGTCAGCTGGCATCGGCCCTCGGCGCAGCCCATGTGCGAGGTGTGGTTCACCGCGACCTGAAGACGCTCAACGTGATGGTCACGGCGGGTCCTCCAGAGGTCGTGAAGCTGATCGATTTCGGCCTGGCGCGTGTGCAGATCGACGACATCGCGCCGGACACCTCGGCAGAGCGTACCGAGCAGCGATCCGTCAGCTCGCCAGGCGTGGTGTTCGGAACTGTCGCCACGATGGCGCCCGAGATAACGCTCGGTATGGAGGCCATCGACGAGCGCTCCGACCTCTACTCGGTGGGCGTGATGCTTTACGAAATGTTGGTCGGGCAACATCCGTTCGAGCTCGGCGACGCGACAGCCGTGCTGCTGCAACACCGCGACTCACCGGTGCCGCCGATGTCGGAGAAGAACCCCGCGGTGCACGTACCGCCGGCGATCGAAGCGATGACGATGAAGCTCCTCGAGAAGTCGCCGCGCGATCGGTACCAGAACGTGCCCGCGCTGCTCGAGGCGATCGACGCAGGCTCTCCGCCGCTGGACGAGTCCTCCATTCCGCGCGCATTCACGGCAGCGCCGAGCCACAACTCAGAAGAGAGGCGACGACTGTTCACAATCGTGGTGGGCGCGGTGCTCGCGCTTGGGCTGATCGTCCTCTTGGTCGGAGCCTTGAAAAAGCGCGATGGCAGCACGAGACAGGGCGCCGTCGACGAGAGCACCAGCCAACACGACGCCGCAGACCTCGGCTCGGCCAAAGCGCAAACCGCCGCAACGCGCGATCTCGCTCAAGAGCTGCGCGCGGACCTCGTCAGAGCCGCCGGCGGAGCCGACGACGCGGAAGCCGGCGCGATCTTGATTGCGCTGGCGGATACCGACAAGACCGCGCTGCGCGAGCCGGCCTTACGCGCAGCCGCGACGAAGATCGCCCTTCGCATCGGCGAGCGCGGGGGTGACGACGCAACACAGGCCTTTTACGCGCTCTCGTACCGCTTCGGCGCCTCCGGTCTGGACGTGCTGTACGAGGTGAGCCTCGCCGAGAAGAGCAGCAAGGCCAAGAACCGGGCTCAAGCGATTCTGGACGTTCAATCCAAGACCGACCGGCCCTCTCCAGCGCTGCGGATCTTGCTCGAGCTAAAGAACGCCAAGTGCCGGCAGAAGCCGCTCTTGTTCGCGCGCGCGAGCTCGGAGGGCGACGCGCGCATGCTCGTCGTGCTCGAGAAACTGCGTCCACCCGGGTGCGACCCCAATGGCGAGAGCTGTTGCTTTCGGCGACATCTCGGTCTCGAAAAAACGATCGAGAGCTTGAGCGCACGCACGGGCCCCAAGCCGTAGCGCGGAAGCGTGATCGGATGACAGAACCTGCTAGCCTCGCGCTCGCGTGGCGGACCCTACCGAAAACAAGAGTCTCCTGAAGCGAATCGTCGACGTGCGTGGCAACGAGCTCGGGCCGGCGCTCGTCTCCCAGCTGTGGATCTTCCTGGCGATGACGGCCTACTACATCATCAAGCCGATCCGCGGCCAGACCTTGCAGGACGTCATCGGCGTCGACAACAAGCCGAAGGCGCTCGTGGCCACGACGCTGTTCGTCGCGGTCTTCGCACTCGTTTACGGGCGCATTGCGGCAACAGCCGAGCGCAAGAAGCTGATCATCGGCACGTACCTCGTCTTCATCGGATGCGTATGTGGCTTCGCTACCGTGATGAACGCCCCGAGTGTGGTCACCGGGTACATCTTCTTCGTCTGGGTCTCTACCTTCAGCGTCATGATCGTGTCTCAGTTCTGGGCGCTCGCCGCCGACGTGTGGACGAAGGAAGAGGGCGTGCGCCTGTTCTCGTTCATCGGCTATGGCACCGTCGCTGGCGGCTTCTCGGGCACCTACATCACGAAGATTCTGCCGAAGCTGGACAGCTGGCAGTTCCTCTTGATCTCCGCAGGCATCCTCACGCTGTGCCTCGGCTGCTCGCTTTACATCCTGACCTTCGGAGCGAAGAAGGCCGACGCCCCAAAGGCGAACAAAGAAACCACCGCCGAGAAGCCTGACGAGAAGAAGCCAGCCGTCAACGCGCTGAGCATGGTGCTGAAGTCGCCCTACCTCAGGCTGATCGCCGCCATGACGTTGCTCTTGAATCTCGTGAACTCCAACAACGAGTGGATTCTCGACAAGATGTTCAGCCTGCATGGGGGCGGCGACTCGCGCACGTTCTACGCTGACTTCTACCTCTGGCAGAACGTGGCCGCTGCAGTCATCCAGTTCGGCATCACTGGCTTCGTGCAGCGCAAGTTCGGTGCCCGCGTGGCGCTCTGCTTCTTGCCGCTGGTCGGCATGATCGGCGGCAGCGCCTTCTTGCTGGTGCCGGCGCTGGCCGTCATCCGCGGCCTGAAGATCGCCGAGAACGCGACGGACTATTCGATTCAGTCGAACACGCGCGAGTTCTTGTATCTGCCTACGACCAAGCTGGAGAAATACGCCGCCAAGAACGTCAACGAGACGTTCGTGGTTCGCGCGGGCGATCTGCTCGCGGCAGGCTCGATCGAGATCGCCAAGATTCTTCTCGCGACTTACGCGGGCGGCGGCTTGAAGATGCTGGTGGTCGCGAACCTCGTGTTCGGCGCGATCTGGATCGTCATCGTTCTCCGCATCGGGTTGCTCAACCGCGAGCTGATGGAAGAGCGTCACGTCGAGGCTCCCAGAGAAGCGAAGTAGGCGCTTCTACCGCTGCCCCAGCCGAGCCAACGCCCGGGGCGCGCGGTCAGTCTTCCTTGGCGCCGATGAACTGATCGCCCTTCTCGGAGAAGAGCACGTTGAACGTTGTCAGCGAGCCATAACAGCCTGTGATGTAGCTCTGCAGCTGGATCTTGTCTTCGCTGCTCAGGCCGCTGTGCCCGTTCACCTTGGCCTCGAGCAGGCGAAGGCGATCGCGAATCATCACGACTTTGCTGAAGAGGGCATCGATGGGGATCCGCTTTTCGGCGGTCCCCTCTTTGCCCGGCTTCAGGATGACCTCGCCCCCTTGCCAGCGCGGAACCATCTGAGGCCGCGAGATGCCGAGTTCTTCTTTCAGCACCTCACGAAGCACGCGTCGGAAGTCGTCGATGTCCATGTCGATGTCGATCTCCTGTGGGAGCGCTGGTGAATCGGAAGAAACCGGACGGAAGACGCGCGGCTCGCCCGTGAACGACGAAGGCGCACGGAATACGGGCAGCGCGCCGCCTCGACGAGGCTCGCCCGCAGCACGCGGGCGGGGCGCCGCCGCGAGCGCGCCCTTGGGTCGATAGCGCGTGCAAGTTGCGCCAGCACGGATGGTGCCGCGATACACCTCGAGGGCACACTCGCCGACCTTGCCGAGCGAATCGTCGACGCGCACCTTGATGAAGGCCGCGCAGGTCTCGCATATGGCGTCGCCCTCTGCCATCTCCAGACCAACGATACCACCGAGCTCGCTAATCCCCAGACTCTGTCGACTCTGCCTGCGGATCGTTCTGCTTCTTGGATTGTTTCTGGATCGGCGGCTGATTCATCGAACCGACGCCGTACCCGGAGGGCGGCGGCGCCGTGCCCGCTGGCTTGGCGATCGCCTTCGGAGACGGCTGCGCAGCAAACGCCATCGGGTAGACGACGGTCGCCTCTTCGCCGTCGCGCGGCCGTGGAAATAGCATCTGCGAAAATACGCCCACGAAACAAGTCTTGGCGGCCTCCGTAAAACCTTCACCCGACGCAGCGACGTTCTTGGGCGAGCCGTCTTCGCGAATCGTGAAGCGCATCACGAGCTTGATCGCGACACGGGCCCCGCCCGCACGGGCCAGCTTGAGACACTCGTTCTTCGCCTTTTCATGATCCTTCACGACGCTGTCGATCATCGCGGCGGTGTCCGGCGCTGCCGCTGACACGGGCGGCAGCAAGACTGCGACAGTGGGCGCGACGCTGGCGCTGGCCGTTGGCGGCGTTGCCGACAAGAGGCGCGTCTCCGCTGGCGGTGGCGCTGCCGGCGGTGCGCTGCGCGCGAACACCAGAAAGCCAACGATGCCTGCCACCAGGGCGCCCGCACCGACGAGCCACGCGCGAGACGTTTGCCGAGAGGAGGGAACTGCCACCGCCTTCAGCTCCTCGCCAGTGCTCTCTTTGGAGAGGCCGATCATCGTGAGCGCAGGCGACGCCGGAATCGTCGCCGCCGGTGCCTTCGATGGGTAAGCATCCGACGGCATCGGCGTTTCTTGCTCCGTCCGGGCCATCGCCGGGTCGACGTGGCCGCTATCGACGAGCGCTGCTTGGCGGTGAGGACGGGACGACCACTCGCCGCCCGAGAAAGCAGCCAGCGCTGCGCCCAGCTCGTCGACGTCGGCGAAACGTCGCGCCGGGTTCTTCTCCAAACAGCGCATCACGATGCGTTCGAATTCGACAGGCAGGTCGGGGCGCAACGTGCGTGGCGACTCGACCGCGCACTCGATCACCATGATGGCGACCTCGGTCACCGTTTCGCCGACGAAAGGCACGCGCCCCGTCGTGATCTCGTACATCGTGACGCCCAGCGACCAGATATCGCTGCGTTGGTCGGCGCTCTTGGCAGAGCGCATCTGCTCGGGCGACATGTAGAACGGCGAGCCCATCGTCGTCGCTGTCTTGGTGAGCGAGCCCGCGTCGGTGGCGATCGTCTTGGCGATGCCGAAGTCGAGCACCTTCAGGCACGGGCTCCCGTTCGGGCGCTTGGTCACGAACAGGTTGGAAGGCTTCAGATCACGATGCACGATCCCCTCTTCGTGCGCTTCGCGCAGCCCTTCGCAAGCCTGCAACATCAAGAGGGCGACGGCTTTCGGGTCCGCCGGCCCGCTGTCGGCCAGGCGCTCGGCCAGGTTTTGCCCTTCGAGCAGCTCGAGCACCATGTAAGGCGGCCCGTCGTCGGGTAAGAACCCGAAGTCGATCGCGCGCGCCACGTGCTCACTCTTCAGCTTGGCAGCCGCCTTCGCTTCGCGCGCGAAACGCTCACGTGCGGCGGCGCTCGCCGCGGCCGCGGGGAGCATCAGCTTGAGAGCGTACAGCTCGCCGAGATCTTTGTGACGCACCGCCAGGACGATGCCCATCCCACCGGCGCCGAGCTTACGCTCGACGGTATATTTGCCCGCCACCACGCTGCCCGGCTCGGCCGTGTCTTTGCTGGGCAGGTCGACGTCTTTCACGCGAATGTCGGCTCGTCTTGCTCGAAGAAGCGCGCGCTCTCGCCATAAAAAGCCGTCACGTCTGCCGGGACGTCGAAATCGGTGATCGCGCGCTTGTCGTCCACCGACACGTCGACGACCTCGCCCGCTGCCTCCAAACGTTGCAGCACCTCTCGCAACGGCGGCGGGCTTTGCGACAGAAACTCGCCCAGCGCCCTGCGTTGAACGAGCACAGGGTGACCACGTTTGCCCTCGAACAGCGGGCGAACGGCGCTCGGCGCAGGCACCCGAGCCGCGGCAGTGAGCAGCTCACGACGGATCGCGCCGCTGGAGGCGGGCATGTCGACAGGCTCGATCATCAGCCATGCATCATCGCGGAGCTCACACAGCTCGAGCGCCGTGCGAATCGAGCCGGCGGGCCCGAGGTCTTCGCGCGCAGTCGAGATGACGATGTCGAGCCCGGGCTGAGCGAAACGCGACAGCACCCTCGCCACCTCGGCGCGCGTCACGAGCACGACACGCTCTGCGCCGCCCTCCAAATGAGCGCGCGCATGCGCGATCGCCAGCGGCAGCTCGCCGCTGTTGTCGCCCCAACGAATCGCCAAGAGCGCCTTTGGCCCACCCATGCGCTCGCCCAAACCTGCCGCCGCAATGACGGCGACGTAGGGAACAGCGGCTTCGTCTCGCAAGGAACCCATCGCCTCTCACACTCTCCCGGAAGGTGCCGGGAGGGAAGCATCTTCGGTCTCGGTTTCGGCTGCTTCTAGCGCGCCTAGTTGCGTTGTCGTGGGCTGCGTTTCTGGGGCCTCGGGTTCTGCGCCCCGAATCACGCCCTCAATCGACGCACGCCAGGCGATGAGCTCTGCCGCGATGGCGACGGCGATCTCGTTCGGACGGCGCGCGCCGACACGCACGCCCACGGGCATGCGCACCCGCTCGATGTCGGACAACGCGACGCTGCGCTGGGCAAGTCGCTGGCGCGTGCGCTCGGCCTTGGCTCGGCTGCCCACGCCCCCAACGAAGCGAAAGCGTCTGGCGAGCGCCCACTCGAGCACGCGCTGATCGAGCTGGTGATCATGCGTCATCACCACCAGCGCCGACAGCTCGGGCGCGGCGCCCAACGCGGCCAGCACCTCCGGGTCGTCGTGCTCTCTAGCGAGCACCCGCACGCTGGCTCGCTCGATCTCGGCAACGCGTTTCGGCTCCGAGGCTTGCTCTCTCGCATCGACCAACACGACCAAGAAGTCGAGCCCAGCCAAGAGCTTGGCGGTAGCCAGACCGACATGGCCACCGCCCACCAACAGCACCGACAACCCCGGTCGCAACACTTCAACCAGAATATCCGCAGAGCCGCCGCAACACATGCCCAGGTTGGGGCCGAGACGAAAGGTGTGAATGTTCGGCAACCCCACGCCCTTCTGGATCGCCTCGCTGATCGCGGTGATCACGGCCCGCTCGATGGCGCCGCCTCCGACAGTGCCCAGCGCCCAGAGCTCGTGCGGTGGATCTTGCAGCGCCAGCATCAGCTTCTGGCCGGGCGTCGACGGCGCGGAGCCTTTGCGCGAAACGACGGTGGCAACGCCCACCACCCGCCCGGCCCCGAGGGCGGCAGCCGACGCGCGCAGCACCTCCGCTGGGCCAGCGGTGCGAGGCAAGATCTTGCTCGTATCGAGCATCGAAGTGAGAGCGTGACAGGGCCGCAGTTTCGCGTCCACGATCGCGCGCAACTGTCGGCTATAACCCACGGCCGTGGCGGAACCGAAGCGACAGACGGCCGACGATCTCGACGAAAGGCTTCGAGATCCAGGCTTTACGCCGGGTATCCGCGCGCTGCCAGGGCTCGTAGCGCGCATCGCGGGCAACAACCCCGCGCTCGCCAAGGCTGCGACAAAAGGCGTCGGTCGCATCGACACGCCGATCGCAGACAGGCTCGAGCCCTTGCTGGCTCTGCTCGACGCCTCGGGCCAAAAGGCGCTCTTGCGCGCGCTGAGCGTCCGTGTCGGGCGTGGTGAAGACGACGCGCTATGCAAGCTCTTCGCAGCGTCGTTGGCTGCCGATGAAGAGGGCGTACGCTTGGCCGCGGCGCGCGCCGTAGGCAAATTGCCGGGTGAGCGGGCCCGCCAAGCGCTGCGAGATGCCCTGGCGCATGCTCGATCGGACCGAGAGCGCGAGTCACTCTCGAGAGCTTTGCTGCTCACTGGCGGCACGTTGGACCATGAAGGCAGCGCGCCCGGCTTGGCGTCGAAGGCCATGGGCAAGGCCCTTCTCATCGCAGAGCGAGACGCGAGGCGCACCGAGGCAACTCACGCGATCGAAGTCGACGTAGGTGTGCCGGAGCGGGCTCCCGTGTTCTTCAGCTGCAGGCGCGGCCTCGAGGTCGTCTTGCGCGAGGAGCTCGTGGAGCTATTGGGCGCGCCCGCAGCGCGCGCGACGGAGACACCCGGTCGCCTCGCGCTGAGTTGGTCAGGTCCGCTCCGAAGCCTCACCGAGAGTCGGGTTGCGCTGCGCTTCGGCTTCAGCTTCGAGGCGGCGCGCGCGACGAACGCGAGCGCGGCCGACGCCGTGACCGCCCTCTTGGGTTCGCCTGCCGTGCTTTCGCTGATCGGCGCGATTACGCCGGGCTCGGTCAGCTTCCGGCTGGCCTGGGCCGAAGGCGGCAAGAAGCGAAGCCAAACCTGGCAGGTCGCGCGCGACATTCGGGTGCTCGCGCCGAGCTTGATCAATGATCCGACCGACTCCACGTGGCAAGTCGACGCACATGTCGACGAACGAAGGGTGTGCGTCGACTTGATCCCGAACGTGGTCGACACCCGCTTCGGCTATCGGCAAGGCGACGTGCCAGCGTCGTCCCACCCCACCATCGCTGCGGCGCTGGCACGAGTCGCGGGCGTCGCACACGACGACGTCGTGTGGGACCCATTCGTGGGCAGCGGTCTCGAGCTCTGCGAACGCGCGCGGCTCGGACGTTACCGCAAGCTCTACGGCACTGATGTGGACGAACGCGCGCTCGCAGCCGCGCGCGCCAATCTCGATGCCCTCGGCGCGGTCGACTATCAGCTGTCTCGCGAAGACGCGCGCAGCGCAAATATCGAAGGGCTCACCTGTGTGGTCTCCAACCCGCCGATGGGTCGACGCGTGCTGCGCGGCGAAGACGTCGCTCGCGTGGTCGGCGACGCCATACGCGCGGCCGCGCGCACCTTGCTGCCCGGGGGCCGCATCGTGCTGCTGTCGCCACACCCGATGTCCAGCGAACGCGTCGCGCTCGCGTGCGGTCTATCGAAGACCATCGACCGCAAGGTGGACCTCGGCGGCTTCGACGCCGTGCTGCAGCGCTTCGAACGGGCGCTGTAAGCCGCTAAAAGCCCAGTTGGGGTCGAAACTTAAGCGCCAAGAAAGTGAGCGCGGCGGCCAGCACCAACACCAACAGGCACACGACGAAGAGGCCCGCGCGCGAGCCGCCACGTCGGGCGGGCGCTTGTGGTCCCGGTGCGCGTGGGTATCCACCGACACCTTGATCGACTTGATCGAAGCCCATCGGTGGCGCGTCCATGCTGGGAGCGTCCATCATCTGGCCACCGCCGTACCCGGGCCCCAGCTCGAAAAGCGCCTGCCCGGGGTAACCACCCTGCATACCCACCGGTTGAAACGGCCCTCCGCTGGTCGGTTGGAACGGACCCGGAAAACCGCCGCCACTCGGCTCGAAGCCCCCTCCCTGTGGGAAGCCAGGCGGCGGGCCGCCTTGGTTTTGCCCGCCATGCGAACCAGGCTGCATCGGTGACCCGCCCATTGGCCCGAGCGGGCCCTGCGCCATGGCACCTTGTCCATGCGGCCCTTGGCCCATCGGACCTGCGGGGCCGGGCCCCATGTTCTGCAGCGTGTCTTGAATGAGCGCCGACACCCCGCCCGCTTCTTGTTGTCCGCCCGGGGACTGATGCGGTGGCCGGTCAGTTTGAGCAACACCACCGAATGCCTGCGGCTGAACCGGCGGTGGCGCCGGTTTCCATTGGGCTTGCGCTGCGCGCTGAAACATCTCGGGCGCCATCACGGGCGACTCGCGCATCACAGTGCGCCCGCCATCATCGTCATCGGCGGCCTCGGGTGCAGGCTCGGCGACTGGCTCTTGGGGAGGCTGCTGATACGGGTACGGTGAATTGAAGCCAGGGCGCGGCACCCCAGCTGGTGCGCCGACGCCGCCCATGCCGAGCTGCGTTTGTTTGAAGGCGCGCGGCACTTGCCTGGGCGAATTCGGTGCGCCGGGTGGCGCTGCAAGCGGCGGCGTGACCGGCGCGTGCTGAGCCGGGCCCCTCGATTGCGCCAGCACCGAAGCCATGTCGGGGGCAGGCGCAATCTTCGTCGCTTGCCCGTAGTCCGGCTCGTCTTCCGCGGGAGGCGGCGCAAAACCCGCTTGCGGCTGTTGATATTGCACGGTGGCCGCAGGGTCCCTGGGAGGCGGCGGGCTCGAGCCCGAGGCGGCGCGGGCAGCCATCGCGATGATGTGCGCAGGCAGCTCACGCATCACCGTGGCGTCCTGCTCACCGAGCGGACTCTGCTGCACGGGCTCCGGTGCTTGCGGCCGCGACGGTCTCGGAGGCGGGCGAGGCGCGCCTTCCGAGGAGCGGGGGTCGAACGAAGGCGGTGCAAACATGTTGGCGTCCGACATGCTCGCCGGCCGGCTGGTGCTCGGCTCCTCGAACACCATGGATTCCATCTCCAACATCGCCGTGGCCGCCTGATCGTCTTCGCCACCTTCTTCATCCTCGAGCGCTGCTAGCGCGCGGATCTGTGGGTCGTTGGCCCAATGCTCGAGGTGCAAGCGGAAGGTCGTCACGCTCTGTGTGCGACGAGTGGGATCAGGTGCCATCGCCGCCGCGACGATCGCGTACAGCTGATCGTCGTTGATTCCGTACGCGCCGAGCGGCGGCACACCTTGGTAGATTCTGGCTTCGATTTCCGGGCGCAGCTCACCGAACGGGCGCGCTGTGGTCAGCATGCTGAACAACGTCCCTGCGAGCCCCCAGGCGTCATCGAGCGGCGAGAGCTGGCCGTTTCGGAAGCGCTCCGGCGAGTGATACTGGATCATTTCAGCCGTGCGCCGGACGTCGGCCACCAGCCCGCGGCTGGCAGGCGAGCCCGCCTCGATCAGGACACACGCAGGCGAAATGTTGCCGTGCGCAACCCCATGTAAATGGAGCGCCTCGAGGTGCTTTGCGAGGCGAACGGCCCAACCGACTGCATCTCGGGGTGGGAGGGGGCCTCGCCGATTGATCCAGGACGCGAGCGTTTCCAAACTCAGGGAGCTTTCACGAGCGTCGTAATCTTAGCGGACCTCGCAGGAGGCGGGGCAAGTCCCGACACATCCGTGGTCGCTCTCGTCATTCGCCGTTCGGACAGCATCCGCCGGAAAGCTCACAACCGGCAAATCTCGAGCGAAGCCCGAGCCACCGCTTCCGGCCCGCCCCCGTATTCGCGGGCGCGATCCAACAGATCGTCAGCGGGGCTGCGCAGCTTGGCAGTCGCACGCTCGACCGCTTCCAAATAGGTACTTTCGTCGCGGCCACCTGCGAGCCGAGCACGCCGCACGAGGCCACCTTTCGAGATTTCGATCATGCGAGAGGCGACCTCGCCGGCCGGGCGACCACGAAATGGCGCTTCGAGGCCCTGCTCTGCGACGCCTTTGCGCAAAGTGGCCAGCTCTTGGTGGGTGAAGCTCTCGCTTAACGAAGTGGCCTGACCGAGTGCCACCTCATCGTAGAAAATGCCGGCGAACAGAGCAGACGGGGCCACGACCAGCCCGCGGGGCAAAGAGTCGCCACCGCGAATCTCGAGCGTTCGCTTCAGCCTGACTTCCGGAAACAGCGTGTTCAGGTGCGTGACCCAGTCGCCGCGGGTCGCCTCTTGACCAGCAAAGCCGTACTTCATGAAGCTGCGAAACGACTGACCGGTATTCTCCAGCACGGCCCCGTCTCGCAAGAGCAAGAACATCGGCGCATCGAGCGCCCACTCGACGTAGTCGAGAAAGCGACTCTGCTCCGGGAACACCGCGGGAACGAGACCTTGGCGGTCTGGCTCGACGTCCAGCCAGACCCGCGCCCTGTAGCTCTTGCCACCAAACAGCGTGCCTTCGTAAAAGGGCGAGCTCGCGAACATCGCCGTGAAAAACGGAGCGAGCTTCAGCCCTGCGCGAAGCGACTGCATGGCGTGCTCTTCACTGGCGTAGTCGAAGTTCGCCTGCACGGTGGCGGTGCGTCGCATCATGTCGAGGCCGCACGCGCCGCGAGCCGGCAGAAACCGCCTCATGATCCCGTAGCGTGGCTTCGGCACCCACGACAAATCAGCCTGTTTTGCCAGCGGGTGGAAGCCCATGCCGAGCCAAGCGATGCGCTCGCCGTCGAACGCGGGAGCCAGCACCTCGGACACCGCCTCGAGCTCACGCATGTGCGCTTCGAACTCTTGCGCAATCAGATGGACATCGGCCAGCGGCGCGCCCGACAGCTCGAGCTGAGCGCCTGGCTCCAACGTGACGGAAGCGCCGTTCTTCTCGAGCGCGATCAGCGGACCATCGCCCGCTTCAGCGCGCCAGCCGTGACTCTTCTCCAGCTCGCGCATGACCGCCACGACACCGCGCGGCCCGTCGTACTGCATCGGCACGAGCGAACGCTCCGAAATGCCGAGCTTCTCGGCTTCAGCACCGATGCGAAACTCGCTCGCCGGCTTGCAAGCGTCGAACAGCGGCTCGAGCAGATCGTCGAGCGTACGAACGCGCTCACGATCACGGGCTTCGGGCGGGGGAGCCATGAGTCGAGGGGTTATAGCCGCTCACTCGATCGTTGGCGCGAACGATCGTCCCTCCCCTTCTCCGGGCGATGTACTAGAAACCGAACGGTGCCCTGGCTCCTCCAAAGGTCCGTCTTTGCAGCAGCTGCGCTTGCGGTGTCGCTGATCTCGGCAAAGGCCTTCGCAGAAGGCGACCCCAGGGCGGAGCGGGTCGAGCCAGCCAAGGTTCTTCCGTCGGCTGTTTTGGCTCCGCAAGGGACTGCTTCGCCGGCGCCGCCCGACAGCTCTGAGCTCGCCAAGCTCGGTCGAGCTGCGGCTCTAGCCGGCCGCCACCGCGAAGCCTGCGAACACTTTGCGTTGGCGATCGCTTCGCTGCCGCGAGCTGCCAGCGACGACGAGCGGGACGCGCTGGCAAAAGACTTGGCCGATTCGAAGAAGTGGGTCGCGACCATCGTCGTGCGCCTCGATGAGGACGTCGCCAGCGCAACGCTGCTGCTCGATGGCGCCGAAGTAGGAACCTTTCCGCAGCGCCGACCCATTTATGCCGAGCCGGGCAAACACACACTGACAGCCGAGTCCGTCGGGCGCCGCTTCTCGATCGTCTCATTCGTGGTGGCCGCGGGAAAGAACGTCATCGTACCATTGCCCGAGTACGGACGCACGCCGCCGCGCGCGATCGAAAAGCCAATCTGGCCGACGATCGCATTGGCATCCGTTGCAGGTGTGGGCTTGGCCGTCGGCATTGGCACCCTGGCCGCATCATTCGCCCGCGAGAGCGACGCGAGCAATCTCGGTGCCGAGATCGAAAAGTGCAACCTGAACGCGCTGAGTGGCGAGTGTCTCGACCTCTCCTCGATCGTGTCGGAGCGCAATCAATTGCGCGATGCTTCGACCGTCACGTTCGTCGCATCTGGCGTCGCGCTCGGCGCATTGGTGGCTTACGTGTTGATTCCCGCGCCGGAGAACGATCTCGAGGCACCACCGCCAGTCCAGCAGGCGCTGCGCTCGCTCTCGATTGCGCCAGGCTTTTCAGCCTCTGGCGCGTGCCTCGTCGTCTCGGGGGCCTTCTGATGCGCCACGAAGTCATGCTCGCGTTCGCGCTGTCCTTCATCGGGTGCGCCGACCTCTCGCTGTGCGAGTACGTAGCGTGCAGCGAGGGCGGTGCGGCACCGGGTGGCGGAGGCACCGGTGGCAATGGCGAAGGGGCAGCGGCGGTCGGCGGCGCCCCCGTCGGAGGTCAGCCCGAGAGCGGGGGGAGGGGCGGACAGGCGGGGGCGCCTGTCGGCGGCTCGGGCGATGGCGGGGCTGGTGGCGGCGACCCCACCGGCGGCAGCGGCGGCAGTGCTGGCGACGGCGGGAGCGGTGGCGCGACATGAGCTTTCTGTTCGAAGAGCCGGTTGCTGGCTTCGAACCGGGTCTCGCCGCCGGGCTCGACAACGACAGCGCGGCAGGCGACCCACTCGCATTCGTCTTCGTAGGGGAGCGGTTGGTGCTTCAGCCGGACAGCGATCGACCGATGTCGCTCAGCGAAGCGAGAGCCGCCGGCATGTTGCTGTCGGACCTCACGCCGCTCGGCAGGCTCGATGGGCGCGTCTGTGTCGTCGCCGCTACGAGCGAGCCGCTGCCTGAAGGCTTCAAGGCGAGGGTCGTGCGCAAGCTGTTCGGTCGCTTGGAGCTCAACGCCATCGCAGTGGCCGCCTACGCGAGCCAGATCGCGCACTTCGTCACCACCCACCGGTTCTGCGGCATGTGCGGCGGACCCATGGTCGCGTCGGCCAGCGAGCGTCTCGTTCGTTGCGAGCGCTGCCAGCGCGACGTCTATCCGCGGGTATCACCGTGCATCATCATCCTGATCCACGACGGCTCCCGCATCTTGCTCACGCGAGCCGCTCACTTTCCCGAAGGAATGTATGGCTTGGTCGCCGGCTTCGTCGAGCCGGGCGAATCACTCGAGCAATGCGCGCACCGCGAGGTGCTCGAAGAGACGGGCATTCGAATCAGCGACGTCCGCTACGTGGCGAGCCAACCGTGGCCCTTCCCGTCGCAGCTGATGGTCGGCTTCACTGCGCGTTTCGAAAGCGGTGAGCTGACCGTCGACAAGCACGAGCTCGAGGACGCGAATTGGTTCGAGCTGGATGCACTGCCCCAGATTCCACCGCCGCTCAGCATCGCCCGTCATCTCATCGATCTCCACTTGGAGGCCCGGTCCTCGGCGACCGAGCCCGCCCAGTAAGAAGGCCACAGGCTTCAGGCCACAGGCTGCAGCCAGAGCAGAGCCAGAACAGAGCCGGAGCCAGAGCGACGTGCGGATTGCCGCCTCTCGTTCTCCCTCTGGCTGAGGCCTGAAGCCTGAGGCCTGAGGCCTGACTCAGACCCCGACGAGCTCGCCGGCTTCTATTGCAATCGCCAGCGCTTGAATCGTCGCAGCGATGCGTACTGCATCGTGAACGTTGTCTTCGCTGAGACCGCCCTCGACCGTGATTTTTTCATGGGCTTGAAGGCAGGTCTCACAGCCGTTGATGGCGCTGACAGCCAATGAATAGAGCTCGAAGTCGAGCTTGTTGGTGGAGGGTTTGGCCAATTTGTTCATACGCAAGCGCGCGGGCTTGTCGGAGTACGACGGCTTTCCTACGAGGTGGCGGAAGCGGTAGTAGACGTTGTTCATGCCCATCAACGCGGCAGCGCCAACGGCGTCTTCGATCACCGCCGGCAGGACCGCATCTTTCGCTTCGGCAAGGAGGGTGGCGCTGACGAGTGCGTTGCGCGCGGCGATCGCAGACGCGACCGCCACACCCCAACGCTGATCGACAGTGAGCGAGCCGCTGGTCAGCACGCTCGTGAGGTTCAGCCAAATGTCTTTGGCCGGCTCGGGGACTTTTTCACGCAGCGAATCGATGTGCTTCATGGTCAGGCTCCCAGGGTGGCTTCGCCCTTCTTCCAGTTGCAAGGGCAGAGCTCGTCGGTCTGCAGCGCGTCGAGCACGCGCAAGACGTCGTCCACGTTTCGCCCGACCGACAGGTCATTGACGCTGACGTGACGGATAATGCCCTCCGGATCGACGATGAAAGTCGCCCGCAGCGGCACGCCGTCTTGCTTGTGAAGCACACCGAGCGCGGTGGAGAGCTCTCGCTTCACGTCGGCCAACATCGGAAACGGTAGGCTCTTCAGGTCGGCGTGGTCTCTACGCCAGGCGAGGTGAACGAACTGCGAATCGAGGCTGGCGCCCAAGAGCTGGGCGTCGCGGTCGGCGAAGTCGCGGTGCTTTCGTCCGAACTCGGCGATCTCGGTGGGGCACACGAAGGTGAAGTCGAGCGGCCACAGGAAGACGACCTTCCATTTGCCGGGGTAGCTCTCGCTCGAGAGCTCTTTGAACTCTTGCCCCTGCTCGAGGCCTACGGTTGCTTGCAGCTTGAATGCGGGGAACGTGTCTCCAACGGTCAACATTGTCTGTCTCCTCTTCTCGTTTGTCAGCTCTCGAGAGCTCAACCTAGTGACCGCGCGGAGATTGCGCTAACACATCGTAACGATGACTTCGATAGTCTAAGACTATCACAGCCGCCAACGGCGCCATGATAGCCTGTACCTATCATGCGTTTCCCGGCGCACTCTTTCACGCTGAGACAGCTGCAGTATGTGGTCGCCGTCGCCGAGGCGCTGTCTTTTCGCCGCGCAGCAGAGCGTTGCCACGTCTCCCAACCGTCGCTGAGCGCGCAGGTCGCGCTGGTTGAAGACGCGCTCAAAGTTCGCCTCTTCGAGCGCGACCGGCGGCGTGTGCTGCTCACCTCCGCGGGTCGCGAGCTGGTCGAGCGCGCCCGCCGCATCCTGGTCGAGGTCGACGATCTGGTGAAAGCGGCAGATCGCATCGGTGATCCGCTGTCGGGCACGTTGCGCGTGGGCGTCATCCCCACCATTTCGCCGTACCTGTTGCCCACCATTGCGCCGCGCCTGCAGGCCGAGTTTCCCGCGCTATCGCTCGCGTGGGTGGAAGACAAGACAGCCACCCTCATCAAGGACCTGGAGAGCGGCGCGCTGGACGCCGCCATCGTCGCCCTCGAAGCAGAGGTTGGCGACGTGGAGCACGCCGTCATCGCCAAAGACGCGTTCTTGCTCGCCTGCGCACCGTCTCACCCGCTCGCCAAGAAGTCGACGCCGACGTCGCCTCGTGAGCTCAATGGTGTCGACGTTTTACTGCTCGACGATGGGCACTGTTTTCGCGAGCAAGCGCTGTCTTATTGTCGCGCGCAGAAGGCGCACGAGCTCGAGTTTCGCGCGACCAGCCTGTCGACGCTGGTGCAAATGGTGGCGGCGGGGCGCGGGGTCACACTCTTGCCGGAGCTCGCCCTCGGAACCGAGGCGCGCCGCGCCGATCTGAAGCTCAAGCGCTTCATCGAGCCGGCCCCCGGCCGCACAATCGCGCTCGTGTGGCGCAGGCGCTCGGCGCTTGCCGCTGCGCTGACCAAAGTCGCCGTCGTGCTTCGCGCAGCCTATCCGGCCGCGCTGGCCACGCCGCGCATGCTGACGCCGATCGGCACCGCGAAGGTGCCGCGCGCTCCTGCTTCAGGGCAATCGAAGCGGCGGCAGTCGCCTCACCCGCGCCGTCGCAAGCCCTGAGCCGCCTCAGGGCGCGAGTCGACCCGCTCGCGCGTCTGCGCCGAGCACCGCGAACGCGGGATTGGACCCAGCTGACGCGAAGAATCTGGTAGCAGCTGTGCACCACGCAGCAGATGGCGAAGCCGAGAAGGCGAGGAGCGCCATCGACGCGTCGAGCCTGGCGGCCTCAATGAGCCCGCCGAGCAGAACGCCACCATCGGGGGCCCAGGCGAGGCTGTTGGCAACGAGCGGCACGAGGCTGGTCGGGCTCACGGGTGCCCCGACCTGCCATATCAGCTGACCGTCCACGCCCAGCTTGGTGAGCAGACCGACTGCGAACCAAAGGATGGACCCGTCATCGCTGGCCGCAACGAGCGCTAGCCCAGCCAGTTGCGCACCCAGCCATCGCGTCCGGATCCAGATCGATCGCTATGCCACGCGTGATCGATCCCGGTTTCCCGACCCGTGGCAGACGTGACAGCTCGCAGCAGCCTGTGTCTGTTGGGGTGCGCAGTGGTTTGGCTGACGACCGGCTGCCAGCACGTCATGTGGTACGGCTACGACGCCACACGTTCCACTCCGGTGACGAGGTCACCCCCTTCGACGAGGTCGTCGCAGACACCCTCCGTTTCGCGGCAGATGGCTCGACATGGGGGGTCGTCGCCGTAGCCGACGGCCGCCTGGTTTTCGCTTCTTCGAAGGGTACCGTCACTCCAATCGACCTCGAGGAGATAATGGGCGAGCTGATGCGCCGACGATCACCAGCGGGATACCAGGGCGTGCTCGACGGGCTGGTGACTGCCGAGCTCGAAAAGGCGTCGCGGCCCTGACGTGCTCTGGGCCCAAGACCCACGAGCCGCAAACTGGTACTGGGAGCCATGGCCGACGTTCACTTGGTCGACGCGACCTACGAGCTCTTTCGCGCCTACTTCGGCGCGCCCCCCAAAACGTCGCCGAGCGGCAATGAAGTAGGCGCATGTCGTGGCTTGGTCGCGACGCTCGCGTACCTGATGCGCGAGGGCGCGACGCACGTCGGCTGCGCCACCGATCACGTCATTCGCTCTTTTCGAAACGACCTGTTCGCAGGCTACAAAACGGAAGAAGGCATGCCCGAGGTGCTCGCCTCGCAGTTTCATCTGGCAGAAGACTTGATGCGCGCGATGGGCTTCGTCGTGTGGCCCATGGTCGAGTTCGAGGCCGACGACGCCCTTGCCACCGCTGCCGCCCGTTTCGCAGCCTCGGCGACACAGGTCCACATCTGCACGCCGGACAAAGACCTGGCGCAGTGCGTGCGTGGTGACCATGTGGTGATGCTCGACCGCAAAGGCAAGAAGACCTTGAATGAGGCGGCCGTGATCGAGAAGTTCGGCGTCCCGCCCAGCGGCATCCCGGACTATCTCGCGCTCGTCGGCGACACCTCGGACGGTTACCCAGGCATCACCGGCTTCGGCAAGAAAACCGCGGGCCTGTTGGTGACGGCATTCGGGCGCCTCGAAGACATCCCCGCTGATTCCAAGACGTGGCCGAGCGCGGTGCGCGGTGCGGTCAATTTGGCGCCGGTGCTGGCTGCCCGTATGGACGAGGCGCTGCTCTACAAGCGGCTCGCGATCTTGCGCACCGACGTGCCGATGCAAGAGTCGTTCGACGACCTCGAGTGGCGCGGCGCCCTGCCCGAGCTGCGCAAGCTGACCAGCGAGCTCGGCTTCCCGGACGTCTGCGATCGAATTCCGAAGTGGCAGTAGCGATTGATGGTCTGGCGCCGGCAGCTTAGGGCCTGTTCAGAAACAACTGGTAGCGAGGCAGCCGAGACCGAAGCGAGGCTGGCGCCTGAGGAACGAGCACCGGAAGCCTGCTCTTGCAGGCTGAGGAGCGGAGTGACGAGGCCGCCAGCCG
>Ga0163144_10002346_pt1 | contig 43806 bp, 39 predicted proteins | sample OliLak19BULKMAT1_FD_123175 | JGI IMG/M metagenome (GOLD analysis project Ga0163144, IMG submission 123175) | Freshwater microbial mat bacterial communities from Lake Vanda, McMurdo Dry Valleys, Antarctica - Oligotrophic Lake LV.19.BULKMAT1 | ecosystem: Environmental > Aquatic > Freshwater >...
CGCCGGGCGTTATTAGCGCGTGCGCTGGTGGATGAACCCGACCTACTCTTGCTCGATGAACCGACTAACCATCTGGATATCGAATCGATCATCTGGCTGGAAAAATTCCTCGTAGAAAAGAAGATTACCCTCTTTTTTGTCACTCACGACCGTACATTTCTGCAAAAGACAGCGACCCGGATCATCGAGCTGGACCGGGGGCACCTGACGAGCTGGGCCTGTGATTACCATACTTACCTCGAACGCAAGGCGGCCTGGCTCGAGGCTGAGGAAAAACAATGGGCCAGCTTCGATAAGAAACTCGCCCAAGAGGAAGTCTGGCTCCGGCAAGGGGTCAAGGCCCGCCGTACCCGCAACGAAGGCCGTGTGCAAGCCCTCATGAAAATGAGGAATGAACGCACCCAACGCCGGGAGCGCGACGGTAAGGCGAGGGTGGAGCTCCAGAAATCCGATCTCTCCGGGCAAAAAGTCATTGATATGGTCAATGTATCATTCAACTACGGTGAGTCCGCCATTATCTCCACATTAACAACCACCATCTGGCGCGGGGATAAAATCGGGATCATCGGTGCCAATGGCACGGGCAAGACGACCCTTCTCAAGCTTCTCCTCAAAGAAATCGACCCACAGATAGGAACAGTCAAACACGGGACAAACCTCCAGGTCGTTTATTTCGACCAGATGCGTGCCCAAATCGACGAGAGTAAAACCCTAGCCGAAAATGTCGCCGGCCACTCTGAAATGGTGACATTCCAAGGGCGCAATAAACATATTAATAGTTATCTCAAAGATTTCCTCTTTGACCCGGAAAAAGTACGCATGTCCGCAGGAATGCTTTCCGGGGGTGAACGCAACCGTCTCCTTCTGGCCAAGCTTTTTCTGAACCCTGCCAACCTCATGATCTTGGATGAACCGACTAATGATCTCGATGCGGAGACTCTCGAACTGCTTGAGGACCTGCTCGTGTCGTACGAAGGCACCCTGCTCTTGGTCAGCCATGACCGATCCTTTCTCGATGAGGTCGTGACCAATACACTTGTTTTTGAAGGTGACGGACAGGTCGGAGAATATAATGGCGGTTACGAGGATTACCTCAGACAAAGACCAAAGCTCCCGACAGAAGCAGAGGCGCTAAAAGCCTTTTCAGCCCCTAAATCAAAATCAAAAAAAGATAAACCCCGGAAATTCCTTAACCGGGAACGTCGCGAACTCGAAGAAATGCCCGTCGTGGTCGAAAAGCTGGAAAAAGAGCATATGGTCCTAAATCAAAAACTCGGTGCCCCTGAAACCTATAAGAATGAACCCCAGCTCATTCCTATTCTGGAAGGGCAAATTGCGGCATTGGACAAAAAAATCAAAGAAGCCTATGCACGCTGGGAGCATCTCGAAGTAATCCAGAAAGAATGTGAGGAAGAGTGACGTTCGACCAGCATAATCAGTCAGCCCTAAACTTTTTCCAGCGGTAAGACGATAGGTACTATGTGCGAAGTGCTAGGTTAGAAGACTGTATCTGTGGATATATATTAGGAGCAACTTCCGCACTGAGAACTGCCTCCTACCCCCCTACTTAATCGCTGCCCAGACACGGTGGACGTCATCGTGGTCGTCGAGGGCCTGGAGGAATTCACCGACTTCGGCAAGTTGTTCCTCAGTGATTGTCGGGAAATTCTTCGGGAGGTACCCCATTTCACTGGTCACCACAGTCCACCCGTTTTTGGCTAGCCACTGGGATGTATTGTGAATCTCGGCTCTTTCCGTGATGAATCGCGCCCCGCAGACACCTTCAGGAATATCATTATTCTGCGCATGGCCGATGGTTTGGAAATCGTTGGCACCTGCTTCGATAGCGGCTGACTCGATATCGGTAGCTGGATCAGGGCAGTGAGCCTCGACCAGGCCGACATGGTCAAAGAGGAATTTATTACTCCCGCTGATCCCGAGTAGACCATCACGGAAAAGAACCCTGATTTCTGGGGCTGTACGATTATGGTTATCGGTGAGGGCCTCGACAATGACTGGAACCTTGTGTGGGGCGTACCCCTCGAAAACAATGTGCTCCAGGGTGAGTTTTTCTTCACCGGTGCCGGCACCTTTTTTAATGGCGCGTTCTATGGCATCCCTAGTGACACTTTCCCTGCGGGCTTTCTCCATCGCTGCGGTCAACCGGGGATTCGTGTCCGGATCGGAGCCGCCAAGCTTCGCAGCAATCATGATTTCCCGTACAAATTTCATCGTTGCCTGTGATTTTTTCAGTGAGGCAACCGCCCGTTTCGCATGTAACCATTGTCTTCCCATGTAAGATGATATAGACAACTCCGTCCAAAAGCGCAAAGCAGAAAGATAACACGCCCGAGGGATTCAGGACTTCACGCAAAAATGGTGGGGCTTCGAGGGATTTAAAGCCATTGGGCATTTCCCCTAAAGGATCAAGTCGATCTGTGAGGCAGGACGCCCAATCACGGCTTTCTGGCCATGGACGACAATAGGGCGCTGGAGGAGGATAGGATATTCCGCTATTGCCCCGATCAAATCATCATCACTGGCTTGATCTAAATCGTGTTTGGTATATTCATCCTCCCCGGTCCGGATGATGTCTTTGACCGGTAACTTGAGTTTTTTTAATAAACCCCTGATTTCATCTACGGAGGGTGGCTCCTTGAGGTATTCCCTCACTTCAAAAGCAATTTGCTTTTCTTCCAGGATTTTTAGGGCCTCACGGCTTTTACTGCATCGGGGGTTATGATAAATGATAATGGGAGCCATGATTTTAGAATATTTGAATAACCCTCTTTTAAAGAGGATACCCCCTTGTTTGCAACCTCCCTTTGTGCGATTTTCCGGGAGGTATTGCTTTTCAAAAGGGTTTGGAAGGCTTAAACTTTTATTTGTTCACTTTTTTTAAAAAAAAGAATGGAGTTTTTATTATGTCCCAGAGTCTGAAACCGCTTGCCGTTGTACTCGATTCCTATCCCTTGGATAAAGGTGATGTCGCTTGGGACGGGATTGCCGGCCTCGTTAATTTGACACGCCACGATCAGACTATGCCTTCACAAGTCATTGAACGCATCCAGAATGCGGAAATCGTGCTGACAAACAAGGTCCGCATCAGGGCTGAGCATATGGCGGCTGCTACTCACCTGAAATATATCAGTGTCTTGGGCACAGGTTATGATTGTGTCGACCCGGTGGCTGCAAGGCAAAAAGGGATTCCTGTGTCGAATGTCCCATTTTACAGTAGTGCATCGACCTCACAAACTGCCATCGCATTATTGCTTGAATTAGCCCAATCGATCGGACTCCATGACCGTTTGGTGCATGAAGGAAAATGGGCCAGTTGCCCTTATTATTCATTCTGGGAAAGTCCCTTGATCGAACTTGAGGGTAAGACACTCTGCATCGTCGGGCTAGGTGCCATCGGAGGCCGGGTCGCAAAAATCGCCCAAGCCATGGGAATGGAAATTATCGTCGCCCTCACCTCGGGACGAGAACCAAAAAAGGATTGCCCCTATCGCGAGCTCCCGCTCAAAGAAGCATTTCAAGCGGCTGATTTTATTACCCTTCATTGTCCCCTCACCCCACAAACACGTTCGTTGATTAATACAGAAACGATTTCCTATATGAAAAAGTCCTGTAGGATCATTAATAATTCACGTGGCCCCCTGATTGATGAGAGTGCTTTGGCACATGCCCTTTCGACCGGGCAAATTGCTGCAGCCGCCGTTGATGTCCTCGGGACCGAACCCCCGATCGCGGCTAACCCCCTTTTAAAAGCACCAAATTGTATTATCACCCCTCATATTTCATGGGCCACAACTGAAGCGAGGCGCAAATTGCTCGAAATAACGGCGCATAATATCAGCAGTTTCCTCCAAGGCACACCGGTTAATATCGTGAATTAATGAACATTTTTTCTTAATTCAGTTGAATGTAATCCAGTAAAGATTAAATTAATGATATGCACATTCATATTACGCCTAGACACATAAAACTCACTTCTGCAATCCACTCGTTTGTGGCTGAAAAGATCGGTCATGCCGAGGATGTCGAAACTGACTTGATCGCCGCCCATGTCGTTCTCTGGGACGATGAAAAAAGTAATCCGAAGAAACGTTTTGTCGTGAAGGTCCATTTAAGCCTTCCCGGACCTGACATCCACGCAGAGGACCGCGAAGACGATCTTTATAAAGCCATCGACAAGGTCTCAGATATTATTTTACAGCAGCTACGGAAACGTAAAACTAAACTCAAACAAAACAAACGCCATAAAGTCCAGATATCCAAAGAGCGTGAAAAAAGTGGACGGAGTTAATCACCCCCCCCTCCCACGGTTGACTTCATGAGCGAGGAACTCTTCCAGTCCAAGGATACTCCTGCCCATGATCCCATGAACGGGGCCGCACCCCTGGCGACAAGGATGAGGCCGCGCTCATTGGACGAATATATTGGCCAATCCCACATTGTGGGCCCGGGCAAGTTACTCCGGCGCTCGATCCAGGCTGACCGTATAAATTCCGTAATTATTTTCGGGCCTCCGGGTACGGGCAAAACATCCTTGGCCCATGTCATTGCTTCCACGACCAAATCAAAATTTGAGTCGATCAATGCGGTCGAGGCTGGAACAGCGGAAGTCAGGAAGATACTCAGTGTCGCACTTAACCGCCTACAAACCTCGGGACAACAGACCATCGTCTTTATCGACGAGATCCACCGTTTTAATAAAGCTCAACAGGATCTCCTTTTGCCTGAGGTCGAGCGCGGGGTCATTCGATTAATCGGGGCGACCACCCTGAACCCCTATTTCGCCGTTAATGCCCCGTTAGTCTCACGTTCCCTTGTTTTTGAACTTAAATCGCTGACGGAAGACGATCTGCTCGTGGCCATGCAAAAGGCTTTAATGGATGAACGTGGATTAAAAAACCTCCCGGTAATGGTAACTGAAGAGGACCTCCGGTATCTGGCCCGCCTGTGTGAGGGAGATGCCCGAAAGGCATTAAACTCTCTGGAGATTGCCGCGCGTACGACCGAGCCTGCGTCATCAGGGGAAATCGTCCTCAACCAAATCATTTTTGAAGATTCCATCCAGCGGAAATCCCCTGTTTATGACCGGGACGGTGATCAACACTATGATACCATCTCGGCATTTATTAAGAGCATGCGTGGCAGCGACCCCGATGCGGCACTTTATTGGCTCGCAAAAATGCTGGAGGCTGGTGAAGACATCCGGTTTATCGCCCGGAGGATCGTGATTTGTGCTGCCGAAGATGTCGGTATGGCTGACCCCCAAGCACTCCTTATCGCTTCGGCAGCCCAGCAAATTACTGAGTTTGTCGGAATGCCCGAGGCACGGATTCCCCTGGCAGAAGCGGTCATTTATATATCCACAGCTCCAAAGAGTAATTCCTCCATCACTTCGATTGATGAGGCCTTATCCGTAGTGCGGAAGGAGAAAATCCAAGAAGTCCCTGATCACCTCAAGGATGGTCATTATTCCGGTGCTGAAAAACTCGGACACGGTAAGGGGTACAAATACGCCCATGACTACCAAGACGGATATGCTCCACAAGATTACATGCGTGAATCAAAAAGCTTCTATAAGCCCAGCGGACTCGGGTTTGAAAAAAAGATCCAAGAACGCCTTGATGTCTTCAAACAAAGGCGAATTGAAGCCCTTAAAAAAAATCAGGGTTGAATCAGTTCTGGAATTTTCTCAGGGGGATTTGCATACAACCAGACTTCCATCTGGGGGGGGAAATCATTTTTAGAAATGGATATTTCATTTGTCGGGAATCTTTTTACAGGCTTATTTTTGACAAAATCTTCTACCGAGTACAAGGGCACGACAGTTAAGGGGGTTTTGTAATGAATCGGGATGACGATTTTCGGTTTGATCTGGGCTAATAATTCCTCCCGGTCTGAATCCCCGATGGGGAGGATCAATACATCCACTGCACCGATTTGTTGAAGCTGTTTTTCCTTCAGACTCTTTTGCCCTAAATTACCCAGATGGCAGAACTTCACCCCGTCGAGTGAAAATGTATAAATCATGCTTTTATTACCGATTTGGGCAGTGGATGTCTCGTCTTTAATTCCTGGAGTACCTTTAAAAATAATCCCATTACCACGGTTTGTCCCCTCACCCGTGGAGCTTCTGAAAATAATAGGATTTCCGGCGATGAAATCAGTATTATTATGATCATCGTCCTCATTACTGACGAGTACGATGTCCATGGGGATATTTACGGGTAAAGGATAACGGTTTGTCTTGTTGTCAAAGGGGTCGATCGCAATACGAATCCCGACGGATGAAATCAATGTGACAAAGGATTGGCCGTACCATTTTATTTTCACAATCTTCGCAGGCGGTGGTACTGGGGCATCCTCGGCTTTTATATAGGGAGCGAGTAAGAAAAGAATAATGGTGAATAAAAAAAAGTTTTTTTTCATAGGGATTATGACGTTCATGTCAGGGGATTGATTCAATCAAAAAGAATTATTATATTAATTCAAATCAATAATCTTGTGAAGGGTCGGTTTATCAGCAGATTTCGGCCCGATAACAGCTAAAGCACATTGCTTAGGTGTGAAAAGTAAATTTGCGACTTCCTGGATGTCGCTGATGGAAACTTCTTCAAGCTTCTTCTTGATTGCCGGACATTCCTGGACACGACCATAGGCTAAATATGATTCCCCCCCCCAAATCATCTGGTCGGTGGTGCTTTCTAATCCCATGCTCATCATGCCGATGGTATAATCCTTGGCTTGGTTTAACTCTTTTAACATTACTTTTTTCGTCTTAATCCTATGAAGCTCACGCCCAATCAAAGCTAAAGCCCTCGCATATTTGTCAAAGGGAAGACCACCAAAAATAGTCAGAGCCCCGGTATCAGAAAAAAGGCTTTGGCCACTCCCGATCGAATAAGCCAGTCCGTGTTGCTCCCGGATCACTTGGAAAAGCCTGGAACTCATATTTTCCCCAAGGATAACATTTAATAACTTTGCGGCATACCGCATCGGATGAGAGCGGGACAATCCCCTGAAACCCAAGACGGCATTCACCTGTTCAATCTCCTTTTCTTCATAGAGGAAAGCAGGAGGATAATTCTTATTTGGAAATTTTTTAAAACCAGCTTTTTGTCCCGCTGGCAATTTTTTAAAAAAATCACCAAAAAGGCTTTGAGCCTCATCGACATTAAATTTTCCGGCAAGGGAGACGACCGTGTTGTTGCGGTTATAACGTGAATGGAAATACCCGATTAAATCCCGGCGTTTCAGTGATTTGACAGATTTAACCGTGCCCGCAATCGGACTACCGAGGGGATGTGCAGGCCAGAGGAGGGCTTGGAGGATCTCTTGCACTTTTTGTGAAGGTTGATCTTGGATCATGGATAACTCTTCAAGAATAACCCCCCTCTCCTTTTTAATCTCTTCAGGGGAAAATACCGACGACTGGTACATATCCGTGAGGACATCTGCCACACGGGAAAAGTGGTCTCCCGTGACGCGTGCATAATAACATGTATTTTCTTCGGTGGTGAAAGCATTCAGGTATCCCCCTATTCCTTCCACTTCTTGGGAAATCTGGTGGGATGAACGTTTTTTTGTCCCCTTAAAAATCATGTGCTCAAGAAAGTGGGATATGCCTTCCTGTCCTTTTGTTTCATGGCGGGAACCTACTCCAGCCCATATACCCATGGAGACAGTTTCCATGTGGGGCATTTCCCTGAGAATGAGGGTGCCGCCCCCTTTAAAGCTTAATATCTTGAACATCATCATTAATTTTCGCGCAACCATTAAGGTCACAGTGATAATCCATCACCGCTTTGAAGGCTTTATCCACAGAATCGGTGACGACAAATAAATTCTCGTCCCCTGGAGTGATATATTTATCCTTAAGAAGCTGGCCTTTGATCCATTTGACTAAACCACCCCAATATTTTGTACCAAATAAAACAATCGGACGCCGTCCTACCCTTTTTGTTTGGACAAGAGTTAAAAGCTCAAAGGCCTCATCCATGGTTCCGAATCCTCCCGGAAAGATCACAAAAGCCATGGAATATTTCACAAAACAGATTTTCCTGACGAAAAAATAATGGAAATTCACCGGGAAATTAATATAAGAATTTGAAGATTGCTCATGGGGTAATTCAATATTCAATCCCACGGAGATACCTTTGGCATTTGCCGCCCCACGGTTGGCAGCCTCCATGATTCCCGGCCCCCCACCGGTCACTACAGCGATATGGTTCCAGGCGAATTTGTAGGAAAGTTCAACGGCCTGTTTATAATAAATATTTGTCGGTTTTGTCCTCGCGGATCCGAAAAAACTTACGGCCGATCCGATCTGGGACATTTTTTGGAAGGCCACAACAAACTCGGCGGTAATCCGAAAAACTCGTGCTGTTTCCTCATTATCAAAATTTAAATCAACTGAATACATTTTTTGTTCAGGAGTTAAGGGATAATAAATATTTTACCGCTATAGGGGCATTTAACCTCTGTTCCACTCGGTAAACCACTCACGTCTATGGGCTCATCATACACAGCATAGGGACTAATCACATATCCAGGTTTTGCAGTTCTTAATCCTACTGCCTTACTCCCGGATTGATCCGTCGCCTTTTTCGGGCGTGATTTTGCCGGTGGAGGTGTATAAGCTTTATTGGCCGACGTCACAGGAGTTGTCTGGCCTACGTTATAAACTTCATGGGGAGCAGAATTTGTAACGGTCTGAGTAATATTAGTCGTAGTGGTCACCGTCGTTTTAGTTTTACCTGCTGTGGAAACTGCGGCGTTAGGCTCTTTGACGGAGGTACTTTCACAACCGGCAAAAAGGGATAATATCATTCCAAAAATCATCAATTGTAAGTAAGCTCTAAGTTTCATATGCTATCCTGATTAAATCTCATTATAATCCCACCCACCTGTGACATGGGATAAGAGAGGGAGTACAATTTTGTACACTATCGTGAAGCTGCCTCCTTGGCAAACGCTTTCAACAGAATAAGGATGTTTGAATAGGAAATATCCATACCAGCTCAGGTTCTTCTGTCATGAGGTTCATAGCCGCACCGGATGACTACTTGCAAATCCGAACGTGTCGGTCACATTAATATTCTTGACACGAGGGCCGGTCTACCTATTTGGCGTCACATAAATAAATTCATTATTAGCTTTTCCATAAAAGTCCAAAATTTAACTCTCCGGTAAAGAGTGTTTCGATCATTTTCAGATTATCCGCGCCTGATCAGTTTTTTAGTCGGATAATATAATCAAGATGCCGGTGCAAAAGGTATTCGAGCAAATTGCCTGAAAAATGGAGATGAAACATAATCGCGGGATGAATCTCCAACATCCCGATGACTTTCTCATCACAATTTTTATAAAACTCTTCCCATACGGCTTCAAAATCCCCCATGGTCTAAAAAAAAATCAATCCTAGAATGAGTTTTACTGGAGCCCGCGGCATACCCGTTAGCCTCCTAACCCCACATACCCGCTTTTTATCCGCCACTCATCAAAGAATCCTTTGGGAATCTCCGAAATAAAACGCGACGGCCCTTGGAGCATGTCGCTATAATTCATTGTCTGGCGGATGATCGGGTATAAGATGTAGAGTTCGTCTTTGGCCCTCGTCACAGCGACATAAAACAGCCGCCGCTCCTCTTCCTCGGCGCTGGTTTCCGAGTCGAGAGATTTTGCACTCGGGAACATCCCGTCAGCCGCCCCGATGATAAAAACGACCGGCCATTCCAGTCCCTTTGCCTGATGAACCGTGCTTAAGCGTACGTACTCATCATTTCGGAGGGGATTTGCCGATGATGACTCCATCTCGACAGAGGTCATGAGGGAGAGTTGGCCCAGGAAATCCGAGGCGGATTCGAAATTCCGGGAAAAAATGGCCAATTGATTCAAATCTTCCAAGCGTGATTGGTAATTAGTAAATTCCGCTTTTAAATAATCATCGTAATAGGCTTCGATGACGATTTTGATTTGTTGGGGAACCTTCCCACGGATATTTTCATCATTGAGTTCTCTAAGGGTTTTGACCACTTGTGACCAAGCGCGGTAAGCTTTTGCCGGGACAGACGCGCCCACTTTCCCTTTTGTAATATTGAGCCAGAATTGTTCTGAAAAATGTTTGGTGGCCAATAAATCATTTGGATCAGGAATGACTCCTGCACTGGCCAACGTCCATAATTTATCAGCCGTTTTCTGTCCGATACCCGGTAACATCTTGAGGATCCGGCGGAAGGATAACTCGTCAGAGGGGTTCACCGCCACTTTCAGAAAGGCGGCGACATCCTTGATATGAGCCTGCTCGAAAAACTGGATCCCGGAGGTGATTAAATAGGGGATCTGGCGGCGGGTGAGTTCCATCTGGAGCTCCATTGCGTGGAAATGGGAGCGATAAAGGACTGCACAATCATTCAGAGAAATCCCCTCGTCCCTGATCTCCATGAGGCGTTGGGAGATGAAGGCTGCTTGTTCCGAGGAGTTACTTGCCGGGATCACCACGGGGCGGACACTGGTTTTGCGGACAGGCCGGAGTTCCTTTTCAAATTGCTGAGTATTTCCTTTAATCACTTGATTGGCTAATGCGAGGATTTCAGGGGTACTACGGTAGTTAATCTCGATTTTGTAGACGCTGGCTCCCTGATAACGATCCGGAAACTTCAGGATATTCGTAAAATTCGCCCCCCGCCATGAATAAATACTCTGGGCATCATCCCCGACAACCATGATATTCTGGTGTGCTTTGGCTAACATCTCGATCATCTGGAATTGGACAGCATTCGTATCCTGATACTCATCGACGAGAAGGAATTGGAATTGTCTCTGGTAGAGATCAAGCACATCCGGATTTTTCTCGAATAACCCGATGATATTCAGCAGCAAGTCATCATAATCCATGCAATTTGCACGGACTTTACGTTCATGATATACGGGGTAAAGCTTTTCTATCGTAGTGGCTACATCCTCAAAATAGGCAAATTGCCGGTCAATAATGCTACGCAGGGGCGATTGAGTATTATTGGCATAACTGAATATTTCCAGGATCACATCGGCTTTTGGGAATTTCTTATCTTTCTTGTCGATTTTTAAGTCGTCAATACACAGGTTAAGCATGCTTTTTGCGTCATCCCGGTCGATAATGGTAAAGTCATTCTGGTAACCAAGCAGAGTCGCGTGGCGGCGGAGAATCCGGTTACCGACATGGTGGAATGTCCCGCCCCAAAGCTTTGAGATATTCTGGGGAACAAGTTGCTCGACGCGGTGCAGCATTTCACGTGCGGCTTTATTTGTGAATGTGAGAAGGAGGATATTCTCTGGGGCGACACCATTATCGATAAGATAGGCGACCCGGTAAGTCAGTGTGCGTGTCTTCCCACTGCCCGCCCCCGCAATCACCAGCATCGGCCCCGGCGGAGCCGTTACAGCCGTGTATTGTTGTTCATTAAGCTCCTGCTTGTAATCAATCGATAACGGCCGATGCTCATGGCGGATTTCATATTCGCGTTCACTCACGTTTTTTGGGCGAGGCTAAGGATTTCGGGCAGGTGCACATGGCCATCATAGAGGGCTTTGCCGACAATCACGCCATACAGGCCTTTGATCATCCCCAGATTTGTAATGTCTTCCTTCACACTGACGCCACCGGAGGCGATGACTTTTGCATCGACAGACTTGACCATTTCTTCCATCGCTGGGAGGTTTGGCCCCTTGAGCATTCCATCCGTCGAAATATCAGTATAGATAATGGTCTCCACTCCTGCGGTTGAAACTGCTTGGGCAAGATTGATCGGATCCCAAGTACCTGACTCTGTCCATCCTTTTACCGCTACTTTGCCGTCCTTCGCATCAATCCCGACAGCGACACGGTCCGCTCCAAACTCCTTGACCAAGGAACCGACGAATTCAACACTTTCACAGGCCTTGGTTCCCACAATGACCCGCGCGACACCGGCATCAAAAGCCTTTTTTGCCCTTTGGAGGTCCCTGATCCCCCCGCCCATCTGGCAAGGTATCTTTATAGCCCGGGTGATCTCACAGACAGCCGCTAAGTTTTTACCCTCTCCGGTGAATGCCCCATCCAAATCTACGATGTGAAGGTATTCACCCCCTTGTTCTTGCCAAAAGAGGGCTTGGGTGACCGGTGACTCCGAATAGATGGTTACGTCCTCGGCCTTCCCTTGGCGCAGCCTGACGACCTTACCGTCTTTTAAATCGATTGCAGGAAATATGATCATAGGTGGCAGAATCTATCGTGCAATAGGTAGATTGTTAATGAAAAAAACAAAAAAAGATCAGGATTCCCGTCTTTACTGACTATTGGGAACAGGATGATTTATGTCTTATTTTGATTTTGAATGTATTCCAGATGATTTTCTCGGGGGTTTTAATCGCAATTATCACCACTGAGCGGAGGGTTTTCTTTTGATGTACCCTATCATAAAACGACTATTACGTAAAAATTAAAAATAATCATTCTAATCAATAAAATCAGTATTAAAATAATACTTTTTTGAAATTTTGAAAGTTTAGTCAAATCAATTTTGATTTTTTATTTTCACTAATTTTTTAGTTTATACTTGAAATCAAGTAATGCTCAAACTAATCAATAAAACCATGAAGAGTCGTTTGCTGAAAAGAGTTGTCAAAAGTCAAAAATATCAAATCTTGACATCCATCAAGAAAAGTAATGGGGGACTGTCCGTTGCTGAACTTTGTGAAAAGATTGGTTTATCTTACATGGGGATCAAGCAGCACTGTATATCTCTTGAGAAAGACGGGTACCTTGATTGTTGGAGACGTCCAAAAGGAATGGGTCGTCCTGAGAAAGCCTACCGCCTGACGGCTCTGGCCCAAGAGTTCTTCCCGACACAATTTACCGAGCTCACACTGTCGATATTGGCAGCATCTGATAAAATGTTTGGTCCAAGCTCCGGTGACAAAGTCCTCTATTCGATTTATCAGGACGTCGCAGAAGATTACCTCAAAAAAATCAAAGCCAGCGATCCTATTAACAGGGCTCATCAATTAGCTTCACTCCGTGACGATGATGGTTATATGAGCGAGGTTATTTTTAAGGAAGAAGAGCAGACTTTTGAGATTGTCGAATACAACTCCCCTGTTATCGGGATCTCTGATCATTTTCCTATTATTCAATCCTTAGAAGAGCAACTTTTCCAAAAAGTCCTCGGAATGCCAGTGAAGCGTTCGGAACAAAGAACATCAGGATTGTATAAGTGTACCTTCCAGATTGATTCCCCGATTAAATTCCATACCCAAGACAAGATCATGCAGCAAGTCGCTGTAGCTTAAGTTTTTTACGCATTTTGCGTAAATAAAGATAAGTCTTGGTCTTAATACTTATCGGATTTTTTTCTAATTTTCTCTAGAGATTTCGACTGATTTTCTGTTGTAATCTTTAGTCTAGTGAAAAACAAAATCAAAGTTGCTGTCATCGGTGCTTCTGGGTATTCGGGGGAACAATTAGTCGCCCTCCTCGTCAATCATCCCCATGTCGAATTAACAACAGTTACTTCACGCCAGTATGCCGGCAGAAATCTCAGTGACGTTTTCCCCTCCCTACATTACCGGGGTGACCTTTGTTTTACTGAACCCGATATTGATGCTATCAGCAAAAATGCTGAAGCGGTATTCCTCGCCCTCCCCCATGGAGTCGCGTCGGATTTTGCCTGTCCTCTTGTGGAAAAGGGTTTGAAAATATTCGATCTGAGTGCTGATTTTAGGCTCAGATCAGCTGACACTTATCAGGAATTCTACCAGCACGACCATCCAGCACCGGCCCTCCTCCAAAAGGCCGTCTACGGTTCCCCTGAAATATACCGTAAAGAAATCAAGTCATCCTCCCTCATAGCTTGCCCTGGCTGTTATCCCACGAGTATATTATTGCCGACTATCCCGCTCTTGGAAAAAGGATGGATTGATCCTGAGCGGATCACAGCCGATAGTCTCAGCGGTGTGTCCGGCGCGGGGCGGAAGGCGGAGTTAGACTACCTCTTTGTGGAGTGTAATGAAAGCCTCCGGGCTTATGGTGTACCAAAGCACCGGCATTTATCCGAGATTGAGCAAGAGCTCTCACTTGCTCAAAAGAGGGCTTTCCCGGAAATAGCAAAACCTGTAGTCATTAGTTTCACCCCCCACCTGATGCCAGTGAGCCGTGGAATATTGACCACCCTTTATTTTGAAATGAGTCCGACCTTTAAGGATTTATTCCTCTCAGATAAGGCAAATGCTTCCTTAGGAATCACAAATCTCTATCAAGAAAAATACGGGAATGAACCCTTTGTATCATTTCTCGGTGACACCCGTTTACCGGACACAAAAAATGTCGTCAGGACAAATTTTATCGAAATATCATTCAAACTGGACTGGCGGATGAATCGGATATTGGCCTTTTCAGCCATTGATAACATAGTCAAAGGAGCCTCAGGCCAAGCCGTCCAGGCCTTTAATATTTCTTATCAACTACCAGAAACAACCGGACTGATTTAAAAAACTTATCTCTTATGGAAAAATTCACTGAAATCAAAGGTGGCATCACCGCCCCGCTCGGATTTACCGCCTCGGGTATTTATGCCGGAATCAAGGCCACAAATAAGACCAAGAGGGATATCGCCGTCATTTTCTCGGAGGTACCCTGTGTTGCAGCGGGAAAATTCACAACAAATCAGGTCAAAGCCGCACCGGTCAAAGTTTCAATCAAAAATGTAAAAAATAAACAGGCCTATGCCATTATCGCCAATAGCGGCAATGCGAATGCTTGTACAGGCGTCCGAGGTGTCGAAGACGCAAAGAAAATGATTTCTGCCACCGCAAAAGCTTTGGGGGTAAAGGATTCCGAGGTCTTGATCTGTTCCACAGGACGGATTGGTGTTTTTATGCCCATCCAGAAAATCGAGGAAGGAATCACCAAAGCCGTCAAAAAACTCTCCCGGAATGGGAGCAAAGATGCTGCCGAGGCGATTATGACCAGTGATTCTTGTAAAAAGGAAGTCGCCTTATCATTTCAAATCAATGGTAAACGCGTCACCATTGGTGCCATCGCCAAAGGTGCGGGAATGATCGACCCGAATATGGCGACCATGTTATGTTTTATCACGACAGATGCCTCCATTGACAAAAAATCCCTCGATAGGGCACTAGGTATAGCGGTGGAACAATCCTTTAACAGCATCACCGTGGATGGTGACATGAGCACGAATGATACGGTTTTGCTCCTCGCTAATGGTCTCGCAGAAAATGAGGCACTCACACCTGCCCATCCTGAATTTTCAAAATTCCAGAATGCACTTAATACCATCACACGCAAACTCGCCCTGATGATCGTGGCCGACGGAGAAGGAATCTCAAGGGTTGTAGAAGTCGTTGTCAAAGGGGCCAGTAGTCATCGTGATGCAAAACTCGCCGCCGAAAGTGTCGCAAACTCAAGTCTCGTCAAATGTGCTTGGTGCGGTGGCGACCCAAATTGGGGAAGGATTATGGATGCCATCGGTTATTCCTCAGCCAAGATCAAAGAGGAATGCGTGGATATTTATTATGACGGGTCATGTGCCGTGCAAAATGGTATCGTTTCAAAAACACCGGTCGAAAAACTAAGGAAAATCGTCAAAAAACCACGTTTCACCATCACCATTAACCTTCATTTGGGATCGGGCGAACATACGGTTTATGCCAGTGATATCACGGAAAAGTATGTCGAACTCAATAAATCCGAATAATCCCATGAATGATTGTAAAAAACTCCGTATAGCCCCATCCATTCTAGCCGCTGATCCCGGGCGTCTGGCTGAACAAGCCCGTGAAGCCGAAAAAGCCGGTGCCGACTACATCCATGTGGATATAATGGATGGGCATTTTGTGCCCAATCTCAGTTTCGGCCCGAATATCGTCGGGGCCCTCCGAAAGGCTGTAAAAATCCCGCTGGATGTGCATTTGATGATTACACAACCAGATCGTTATATCCGTTCCTTTATTGAGGCGGGGGCTGACATTGTCACAGTCCACCTTGAAGCGCCCCACCCCGTGTCGAAAACCTTAAAAACCATTCGTGAGATGGGCGCAAAATGTGGATTGGCCATTAATCCCCCGACCATCCAAGACAGGGTAATCCCTTTTCTTAAGGAAATTGACCTTTTGTTGTGCATGACGGTTAATCCCGGTTTTGGTGGACAACCATTTATCAAAGAGGTCATGGAAAAAGTACGCTTTTTCCGAAAGATCATTGATGCCGAGCTGATCAATTGCCAAATCGAGGTCGATGGCGGAGTCAACCAAGACACGATCAGTCTCTCGGCTGCAGCTGGGGCAAATGTTTTTGTCTGTGGTACATCCGTTTTTGCCAATGACATTGAGTCATCGATTAATAAACTCAGGAAAAACGCCGTCGAGGCCTCCCCTCAAACCCTTTAATTTTTCCGAGGCTTGTCGAGTACCCAGAATATCCTGAATTGATATTTTGTCATGGGCCCGGAATAAGCTTGCATGAATAAATGGCCGTCAAGGGATGAATAATCCTCCCTCATCTCGTCCATTAACCGGCTAATGGTCGAAAACGCGTAACCTTCCGTATCGATGACATTCTGGTCATTAATATCTTTAAAGCCTAAAATACGGAGGGAATCCGACAAAACTCTGGGGGTATCATAACCGATGACGATCTGTACATGTCGTTTATCTAATATTTCCAAGCTATCTTTGACCTTCAGAGCAGAATAAAAACGGGCGGAATCTACTATCCCGTCAATACTCTGGTGACTGCTACTGGCAACAATGGGATTACCCGTCCAGTAAAGCAAATAGGGCGACCACCACCAAGGTGCCATGATAATGAGGTTTTGATTTTTGGGGATAATCTGGGATAAATAACGGAGATCCTGCTGTTGGACGACCAGTGAATCGGGATCGGGCCTCCTCATGGATTCATTGCCTAGATACCTCACACAAGGTGAAATCAAGATCAAGAAGAATATCCATTTCCAAACTCGTCCCTTCATCGCCCCGAGTAAAGGGGGAATCGAAAGGGAGAAAAGTAACCCCGCACACGATACCCATCGGCTGTGATAAAAAGATAACAGTAGCAGTGAGAAAAAAAGGATCCCTGTGATCATCGTGTAAAAGAGTGGCAGCTCCCGTTTGCGGAATCCATGGATGAGTAAAAGGGGGCTTAACCAGATTAACCAACCAAAGTAAGTGGATAACTTCCCCGCACTTAATCCCTGAAGCTCCCCTATTGTCTGATACCAATTCATCAAGAAAGGATTTGCTGCAAAATCCGAAAACCGGATTTTCCAGCCTTCAATCGTCAGCATTAAAAAGATGATCATAACTAATGCCGCCAAGAAATAATGTTTCTGACGTAAAGGGTTTTTAATCAAAAACACAATAATAACGATCGTGAGTAAACCGATAATCAGGGGTTCGAACAAAGAGACCCAGAGGGCAGCACCCCATGATAAACCAGTGATCAAAGCGTAAACATGCGACAGATTCCGATGGTTCTGGAAATCACCATCACGTTTATTTTCCCTGATCCACAAGTAAAGCATGGTAATGAAGATAAGGATAAAAAGCAGGATCAGGCTCTGGTGATCAGGCCTCCCGAGCTGAAAGGCAAATATCAACGGTGGGGAAAAAATAAATGCGGTGATCAACATACCTCGTGCACTTCCCTGTAACACCTTTGCCGACCAGAACCATAGATAAATAAAAGCAATGAGCCCGATCACCGGGGAAACAAAGGCCCCTGCATAATCCAAGGAGGGGGTAAGATTGAAGAAAGAAAATATTTTACTTAATATCAGGATCGCATAATCCAGAAGAAGCGTCGTATGGGGGCTAATACCATAAGGGGCATTCTCAAAGGCATGTGTATGTATCACCCACTGGTTTGAATTCTCTAGCAGCAGGACACGGTACATCCTCGTGTAACAATCAGCATCAATAAAAAAGATATGCCCTCCAAAAAAGACAAAATCCCAATTTAAACAGCAAAGGGAGAAAAAGTAGAACGAGCAGAATAGAAAAAGGAGGCCCTTGCCTCCTTCCTTGATGATATTTTTTAGTCTACCAACAATCACAGACTTCCGTAAGATTTCGAATATCTCTTTTTAGGACTGTCATCCTCTCCTTCATTGTCATTATCTTTTTGGAATGCGGAAGGAAGTGGTTTTGGATCGGTTTCCCCGGAAGGTTTTGGTTTCTGAACCGGCACTTTTTCCGTCTCGGGAAGTTCTTTTGCCTTGGGTGCTGGGGTATTCTTTTCCCCTTCACCATTGAGGGATTCACGGGCCCCGACCCCTGCGACTTCGACAAAGGCCAAACGGACAGCTTGTAATGCCTGTTTTAAAGCATCTTCTTCTTCAGGCGTGCGGTTCCCTCTGCTTTTGATCTCAATAATCTCCAGCTGGTCAATGCGCAGTTTTGCCACTTCAAGATTCACCTCCCCTTTTCCAGTCGAAGGATGGGGGATTTTTCCGAGGAAAAATAGGGTTTCTTGGGCCAGCATCATGATGAACTCAATGAAACGGGCTGTGATTTCAGAATTAGGTTGCGGATCTTCAGCGTCTTTTTTAAACCATGCCATATCCTTTGAATCTATTGGTTGCGGAAGATTTTGTAAATTTGAAAGTAAAGTAATTTACGAGGTCGCAGACTAAGCGGGATATTTTGAGGCGAGTTTTTCGTATTCCGCCAGAGCCATCCCCACGACCTGATCCATATTATAATACCGGTAGGTAGCTAAGCGCCCCACAAAACTGACATTTTTCTCGGCCTCCGCTAGTAAGGCATACTTCTGGTATAATACCGCCGTTTCAGGTGCCGGGATCGGGTAATAAGGCTCTTTGCCGGGACCAAAATCTTCCGGGTATTCGCGGACAATGGTCGTCGCGTCACACTCTTGCCCGGTGGCGTGTTTGATTTCCACTATCCGGGTGAAGTCCTCGTCATTTGGGTAATTTACCTGCATAGCCGGTTGCCAAAATCCGGGTTTTCCCGCAATTTGCCCACGATCGGATGCCACAAGTTCATCCTCCGTGAATGATTCATTTTCAAAACGAAGTGAGCGGTAAGGCAATTTGCCCAAGCGGCAGTCAAAGTATTCATCCACCGGGCCGGTGTAGATCATGTGTGCAAATTGCACTTCGCTGAGGACGTCACGGTAATTCGTATTTAGCCGCACCTCCACCCCGGGACTGGCGGCGAGCATGCGTTCAAACATTTTTGTATAACCTTCTTTCGGGAGGGCTTGGAATTCTTCGGTTAAATAACGGTCGTCCCGGTTTATCCTGATGGGAATCCTCCCGCAAACACTCGCGTCAAGGTCTTTGGGGTCCCGCTTCCATTGTTTGAGAGTATACCCCTTAAAAAACTTCTCATAAAGTTCCCAGCCCACTTGGGAAATGATGACTTCCTCAGAGTTTAGCGGTTTTTCTATTTTCACTTTTTTACTTTCCAAATAAGCTTGGAATTCTTCGGGAGTCGATGGGGATCCGGTTAATTGCTCAAAAGTATTCAGGTTAATCGGGAAATTCCAATACCTGCCATCTGTATAACTCAGGATTTGATAGTTAACGGCATGCCACTCGGTGAATTGTGAAAGGTACTCCCGGATACGCGGGGAATTCGTCCGGAAATAATGTGGCCCGTATTGGTGGATCAAAACCCCGGCATCATCTAGTCGGTCATAAGCATTCCCCCCGATATGATTCCTCTTATCCACAATGAGGCACTTCTTGCCATGTTGTGAAGAGAGCCTTTCGGCGAGTACCAGTCCGGAAAATCCTGCGCCCACGATCAAGTAATCATATATTTTCATGGGAAAGGTAATATCAATATCTAGACTTTGACCATGGCATAATGCCCGACAGGCTGGAGTAGGTCTGTCACCGGCCCGAGTTTCACGAGCAATTTGTCCAGAGCATTGGTTCGGGATGGGATCTTGAGCTCCACCATAAAAATATATTCATCCAGACGGTTAAAAATCGGACGGGAATAAATCCGCGTCATATTGATCTTTTCGCTTTTGAGGACTGTCAAGACATCACATAAGGCCCCGGGCTTATCCCTAGTCTCAAAAAAAAGTGTCGATAATCCGGGTTTATTCTTGGGAGTAACCGGTTTACCAATAACAAAAAACTTTGTTTGGTTTACCGCATGTTTCCCCACATCCTTCGTAATAATCTTCAGTTGATAGAGCTGGGCTGCCTCGATACTGGCGATGGCCGCCCCTTGCGGATCCTTGATGGCTTCTTGTGCGGCCACCGATGTGCTCCCACAAACTACCCGTTCAGCCTTTGGTAAATGCTTTCGTAACCAAGAGTTACAATGATCAAAGGGAGCCCGGTGTGAATAAATCCGTTTGATCGCACTGGCAGGCAATTTGCCCTTTGCCATCAGGAGTAACTCGATACGCATGAGTAACTCCTCACGGACAAGTGCCGATGCCGGATTCCACTTCGGAAAACGGATCATCTCATCGACAGTCAAGTCGATCATGCCTCCTGAACCATTCTCGATAGGGACAATAATGACATCCGCCTTTTGCCTGCGTAAAGCGTCAAAACAGTCAAAAGCGGTTTTCCCGGACTGCATCTTGGCCTTGGGAAAACGCCGGCGCGCAGCAATTTGCGAAAAACTTCCTTCTTCTCCAAAAAATGTGATATTCATAGTCAACCTTTATAGACTCTAGACACAAAGCCACTCAGGCCTACAAAACAACCCTTTTTATTCCGTTTTTCATTCTGGATATCCAAAGACTGAACTGAATAATGCCCGGTTCATACCCTGACAATATGGAATCTGACATTATTCATCCCCTCTATAGGCTAAATCCCCTCTTGCGGAGTGTTGACAGACTCCCGTGCTCTGCTATTTTCGACCTCTATTTTGGCAGTAGAAATAAAAACAACAAAACGGCTAAGTGGAAAATTTATGAGCAAAAAGGCAAAAAAAACATCAAAGTCAAAATTGGCCTCCAAGGCCAAACCCTCCAAAAAACCGTCCTCTGTAAAGAGTCCAGGTTCTAAAGCTTCTTCCAAACTCGTCTATTATTTTGGCGGTGGTAAGGCTGAAGGCGGCGGGACAATGAAATCCCTCCTCGGTGGTAAAGGTGCTAACCTCGCGGAAATGACACGCATCGGGCTTCCCGTTCCTCCGGGATTCACGATCACTACCGAAGTCTGTACTTATTATTATGACAACAAGAGGACATATCCAAAAGCCCTCAAAGCCCAAGTGCGCGAAGCCGTTGAAAAGATGGAAAAAAACCTGAATAAAAAACTAGGTAATCCTTCCAAACCCCTCTTGGTCGCTGTCCGTTCTGGTTCCCGTGAATCCATGCCCGGCATGATGGATACTATTTTGAACCTTGGCTTGAATGACGCCACTGTCGCCGGTCTAGCCAAACTCAGTAATAACGAACGTTTCGCCTACGATTGTTACCGCCGCTTTGTCCAAATGTACGGTGATGTCGTTATGGGTGTCCAAAAACGCGCTGGTGAAGAGCATGAACCCTTCGAAACAGCTATTGAAGAACTTAAAAACGAGCTTTTCCCGAATGAACACGAAGTCGAAGACACCCGTCTCGATGCAGCAGCCCTCAAAGAGCTCGTGCGCCGTTTCAAGAAACTCGTGCACGACCGCACCGGTAAAGACTTCCCTTCGAACCCTTGGGACCAACTCGACGGAGCCGTTGGCGCCGTTTTTAACTCATGGATGAATGATCGTGCTATCGTTTACCGCCGCAAATACAATATTCCTTCGGAATGGGGTACTGCCATCAATGTCCAAGCCATGGTCTTTGGAAATACCGGAAACGATTCCGGATCCGGTGTGGCCTTCACACGTGACCCAGCCAACGGTGAAAAAGTCTTCTACGGTGAATTCCTCATTAATGCCCAAGGTGAAGACGTCGTCGCAGGTGTCCGCACACCTGAACCCGTCAAAAAACTCAATGACATCATGCCCAAGAGTTATGCCGAGCTCGAGAAGGTCCGCAAGACCCTCGAAGCCCATTTCCGCGACATGCAGGATTTTGAGTTCACGATTGAAGAGGGTAAACTTTTCATGCTGCAAACCCGTAACGGGAAACGGACCGGCCTCGCCGCTCTGCGTATCGCTGCTGAAATGGTGAAGGAAAAATTAATCACCACTGAAGAAGCTGTCCGCCGTATCCCAGCCGATTCCCTCTCCCAGGTGCTCGCACCGATCTTTGATGCGGAAGCTGTCACAAAAGCAGAGCTCCTGAGTAAAGGCCTGCCTGCAGGTCCGGGTGCCGCCAGCGGAAAAATCTATTTTAATGCTGAACGCGCCGTCGAAGCTGCTGAACGCGGGGAAAAAGTCCTCTTGGTCCGTGTCGAAACGTCCCCCGAGGACCTGCGCGGTATGATCGCTGCTGAAGGTATCCTCACCGCCCGTGGTGGTGTCAGCTCCCACGCAGCCCTCGTCGCCCGCCAAATGGGTAAAGTCTGCGTATGCGGTGCCGCTGACCTGCTCGTGGATTATGATAAACTGACTTTGACCGTCAAAGGACGTACATTCAAAGCGGGTGACTTTATCTCGATTGACGGAACGACCGGTGAAATCTTCGCTGGCCAAGTCAAGACGGCCCCTTCCGAAGTCATCCAAGTGCTCTTGAATAAGACACTCAAACCTTCCGACAGCTACACCTTCCAGGTCTTTAACCAACTCATGACATGGGCTGATAAATACCGTAAGCTCGCTATCCGCACAAATGCCGATCAACCTGATCAAGTCGAAAACGCCATCTCCTTCGGCGCCGAAGGAATCGGTCTCTGCCGTACAGAACACATGTTCTTCGAAGGTGACCGTATCAATAGTGTCCGCGAAATGATCCTGGCCACTAATCTGAAAGAACGTGAACATGCAATAGCCAAGCTTCTTCCTTTCCAAAGGGAAGATTTCGTCGGACTCTTTAAGTCCCTCAAAGGACTCCCGGCCACCATCCGTTTGCTGGATCCCCCCCTTCATGAATTCCTTCCTCACGAAGGCAGCATGATCCGTGAAGTCGCCGAGAAACTCGGTAAGAGCGCTGATTGGGTCCATGCCCGCGTCGCCGCCTTGCACGAAGCTAACCCCATGCTCGGTCACCGCGGTTGCCGTTTGGGAATCACCTATCCGGAGATTTCTGAAATGCAAGCCCGTGCGATCTTTGAAGCCGCTGCTGAAGTGCAGAAAAAAGGGATCAAGGTCAAACCCGAAGTCATGATCCCGCTCGTCGGGTTCCCCAAAGAACTGGAGCTCCAACTCGAGATCGTCCACCGTATCGCCAAACAAGTCGGCGAAGAGCAAAAGGTCAAGTTCGACTATATGGTCGGCACCATGATCGAAATCCCCCGTGCAGCCCTCATCGCCGATGAGATCGCCAAGCAGGCGGAATTCTTCAGCTTCGGCACCAACGACCTCACCCAGACAACTCTGGGCATGAGCCGTGACGACGCCGGTAGCTTCCTCCCTCAATATCAAGAACTTGATATCGTGAAAAATAATCCTTTCGCCTCCATCGACCAGACAGGCGTGGGTAAACTCATGAAAATCGGGATCGAAGGTGGCCGCGCCACCCGCCCGAATATCAAGATCGGTATCTGCGGTGAGCATGGTGGTGAACCTTCCTCAGTGAAGTTCTGCCACAAACTCGGACTCAGCTATGTCAGCTGTTCTCCATTCCGCGTGCCGATTGCACGTTTGGCCGCTGCCCAAGCAGCCCTCGAAGAAGCCTCAGAAAAGAAAAGTGCTAATAAGAAAAGTGCCAAAAAGAAATAAGTAAAACCCGAGAGTAATCCGTTTTTAAAATCCATCAGCCCCGGTGACCATCCATTTGTTCACCGGGGCTTTTTTGTTTATCAAGATATACCCCTACCGATCTAAAGCAAATTGCTCCAGCATCCACCTGCGGCTATCTCATTTCGAATTTCTAAATACAGTCAAAGATATCCTATCCAGCATGCAATTGTCCCTAATGATTACGGATAACCATTCCTATAGCGGGGAAAGTCCATCACCATATCTATTAGGATAAAACTTTACCTCGGACTAACCCGTTGCAGCACTCTGTCCCTACGCCTTGAGTTTCATGGTGCGGGAGCGGAGATAGTCGATGAAGTTAATGAGGGAGGTCTTGAACTCGGATGGGGCAAATGGCGTGAGTGCATTATGCGCATCGTCGAGGTGATTGCTAATAATCTGGATTGACTCAGAAAAAGCACCGGACTCCTCGATCATACGGGCAAGTTGCTTCCGGGCTTTGTCCGTGTGGTGGAGCATGAGTTCACGGACTTCTGCTTGGGCTTCTTGATTTGCATGGCTGAGGAAAATGAGGATGGGCAGGGTTAATTTCCCTTTATCTAGATCGGTCCCGAGGGATTTTCCGATTTCATTCTCCTTCCCGTAAATATCCACACAATCATCCCAAATCTGGTAGGCAACGCCGAGTTTTGTGCCAAATTCCCGCATCGCAGCGACTTGCTCCAGAGTAGCCCCGCTGATTTTAGCGGCGAGCTCGGTACTGGCCCGGAAAAGGGCCCCGGTTTTCATTTCGATTAATTTAAAATATTCCGGAATCGTCATGGTATAGTCATAACGGCGTTGTGTCTGGAGGATTTCCCCTTGGCAAACCTCATTCGACTCAAAAGAAATCCGTCGGCAAATCTCATTATCTGTAAAATATGTGGCCTCCATCAATGCATGGGCAAAAATCGAGTCCCCAACAAGAACCGCTGTTTCAGCCCCCCACTTTCTTTGGACGGTAGGTTGACCGCGGCGGACACTGGCCTCGTCGATAATGTCATCATGCACCAAGGTCGCCAGATGGATGAGCTCGAGGATCATTGCTAGTTTATCGTGCTCTGGGGTTTTGACCCCGCAAGCCCCTGCGGCAAAAAAGACCAAGGCTGGACGGATTCTTTTCCCGTGCGTGGAAAGCGTATACTGGATATAGGACTGCACTCCGGCATCAAATCGCTCCACTTGCTTGAGGACTAAATCCTCCACTTTTGAGATAGGTTCGCGGACACAATCAAAGATCGCAGCCAGTTCCGGGGATTCTTTAGTGATGAATTTTTCGGGGTGCTGAACGGCTTTCTCGACGACGTGTTGTCTGATTCTTGAGACCGTTTTTTGAACGAGAGATTTCACTGTAGACATAAATTAACGCCTAGTCGGGAAGAGTCAACACGAACTTTCAGAAAATATTGAAAGTTCATGGTTATAGTCAAAAATTAGCAAAATGAATTGTGGATGATTTTTAAAAAATCAGATAGATTGACACGTGTGATTCAGCCCTATCGTCCTGATACAGAATATGCTAAAAGGCTTGCGTTAGCCTTTATTGAATCATTTTTGATTATTTTACTATTTTTCTTGCTCTTCCCGATGCTCCGAAAGATGACCGCTTCCCATATCCAGCCCATTCAAACGACGCCGGCTGTTTTAACGATTGATACAACACGGACAGCCCCACAAATGCCTGTTCAAAAGCCTCCCATGATGCAGAAACAGCCGGAATTCATGCCGACCGATCCTGCCCAAGCCAGTAAAGTGGCTCCCAAAGACCCAAAATTCTTTTCTGCTGAAAATACAATAGCCGCGAGCAGTTCCCAGGGAAAGGAAGACAATACAAATCCCAATCAAGAAGGGGCAAAAGTTCCCGGGCTTGGTTTTGTAAACCAGAAACAATCTGCCGCACTGGAAGGATCAGGGGGTCCCCCCCAGAAAGCCCAACCAGCTCAACCCCAGCAGCCTTCTCCCCAACAACAATCACAGCAGCAAGCCAAAGAGCAATCACAGCAGCAACAGGCCAAGCCCGACCAACAAACTCCGCCCCAACCGCAGCCAAAACCGGTCGAAACACAACCCCAGCAGCAGACACAACAACCCCCTGCCCAAGAAAAACAGCCCGAGAAAACCCAAGACCAACAAACTGCTTCACCTAGCCAGGTAAAACCCCTCGATACCCCGCCCAAAAATCCCACGCCGGATGTTAAACAAACAGACCAGACAGCCGCACCGAAACCGGATCAGGCAGCCTTAATGTCTTCCGATTCAAAAACCGCCGAATTAGTAAAATTTAATGAAGCCCCGAAACTCAGACCGGAGAAAGTCGCTGATACAGCGACAGTATCCGCTCCCGAGGCCGCACAAACAGCGCCAAAACCCCAAATCATGAATATGGCTGATTTGAACCTAGCACAACTTGCTGCACTGAACCCCCGTTCCTCCGGCCCACCGCCCTCCCCGCTAAATCCAGGGGCTCAAGCATCCTCCCCTTCCGCATCCCCATCGACATTTGAACAACAAACGGCAATCGAAGGGGGACGCAGGGCCTCGATTAGTTCGATAACCTCCTATGATACTGCCGCGAGTCCCTTGGGCAAATATGTCCAGTATATCCTGATGTCTATTAAAAGCCGTTGGCTCGGTCTCGTGTCAGACCCGAATAAAATCGGCCTTTTAAAGGTCGGCAATGTCCGTGCGAAATTTGACCTCCTAGCCAATGGCACGGTGACAAATATCCGGCTTGTCAGTGATAGTAACGATGTGATTTTTACGGGACTATGCCACGACGCCATCTATCGTGGAGGAGTCCCGTATAACCCTTTCCCGTCAGAGGTAGCAGCAACTCTGGGGGATAAAAAAGAATTTGAAATTAGTTTCGCACTCTATTAGCTATCCCCTACCTATGTTTGAATTCATTACAAAAGGCGGTATTTTCATGTATCCAATCTTGGCGTGTTTAGTCGTCGGACTCGCCATTATATTGGAAAGGGGTGTCGCCCTTGTCCGGAAAAAAATAGTACCCTATAGCATTATCGATGCGACTGAGGCCGTCCGTGACATCGACGATATTCCGACATTAAAGAAAATTTGCGAAGATGATAAATCTGCCTTGGCCACCGTGATCTTAACAGCCATCAGCCATTTTGACTGGCCAAAAAATGAAAATTTAGAGGCGATCCAGACAAAAGCTAGGGTCGAAATTAATAAAATGGAACGTGGTTTGGTCTTTCTGGAAATCTGTATCGGGATCGGACCCCTGCTTGGTTTGCTCGGGACAGTGTCCGGATTGATGCGGATTTTCCAAGGCCTTGGGACAGCCTCCAGTGATTTGCAAACCCAGATCATCGCCCATGGTATTGCGGAAGCCTTAAATAATACCGTCGCGGGGATAGGCATCGCCATTCCCGCGCTGATCGCCTGGAGTTATTTCTCCCGGAAGATCGAAAGTGCCGGGGTCTTGATGGAAAGTGTCTGTACAGATCTTTTATCCAAAGTTTATAGGAGCTAGGTTTTTTGTCTTATGCAATTTGTCGTTAAAAGAAAACGTACCCCCCAGATTATCCTTGTGTCTCTCATGGACATCTTGGCTATTCTCTTGATTTTCTTCATGGTGACAACGACCTTTAAAAAGGCTTTACCCGAGGTCCAGCTCAAGCTCCCCGAGGCAAAACAATCACAGGATGGTAGCAATCTAGAAAATGAACCTCTCATCCTGACTATCGATAAGGATGATAAAATGTGGATTGCCGCTACGCCTGTGACTTTTTCGAACCTTGACCAGACTTTTAAAGATGCCAAAGAAAAACAGCCAAATCTGACTCTTGAAATCCGCAGTGATGAAAAAGCAACCTTCGGCACGATTATCAAGGTGATGGATGCTGCCAAACTCGAGAAGATCGATAATATCAAGGCTCTTACCCGTAAACCGGACATTCAAGAGGTTAAGTAATGATTCTTGAGATCGTCAGGTACGGGCATCCTGTCTTGTGGCAGAAGGGTAAAAAAATCACTAAAATCACCCCCGAAATCCACGAGTTCGCTGACGACATGCTCGATACCATGTATCATGCTGCGGGGGTCGGTTTGGCAGCCCAACAGGTAAATCAAGCTTTGCAAATGGCCGTGGTGGATATTTCAGGGGCGGATCGGCCTTCTAAAATGTGGTTCTCCGGTGTCGAAGTGGATCCTGAGGATTATATGCCCCTGATCCTGATTAATCCCGTCATCAAACCCTCTGGTGAACTCGAAAGCGGGACGGAAGGATGTCTGAGTTTCCCAGAAATCGGTGGTAATATCCTGCGCGCGCCAGTTGCCGAGGTCAAAGCCTCCAAACTCGACGGATCCATCCTGCATTTTAGGGCTGCTGGCCTTTTGGCCCGTGCGATCCAGCACGAGGTGGACCACTTGAATGGGATCCTTTTTATCGACCGCATGATCCAGCGTGACAAAGAAAAGGCCAAACCCTCCATACGCAAATTGCTGAAACAAACCCGTGCAGAACTCGGACTTAAAGACTAAAGTTTTATCCATGCCCTTATTCCTCTCTATTCTCCAAAGTCTCAGTACAATGAGCTTTTATGCGAAAGTCATCGACCATTCATTCGGTCAAATCTTTTGGTTACTCTTCCGCTTTATTATCATCATCATCGTGGCCAATGCCCTCAGCATGATTCCGTTTGCCAAACAAATCGCAGAGGAAAGTGGTGCTTGGGTCGAAAAAACCCTCCCACCTCTGACCATAAAAGCGGGAGTCCTCTCTTCGGAATCCACAACCCCTTTTATCTATAAGGGTAAAATCGAGGCAGCTACTGGCGGGAGTGAACCCTATGAGCTGGTCATTGACACTTCCTCGACAAATTATCCTACGATCACGTCCTCAAATCTTTCAATGACCTTCGCCGTAGCTTCCCAAGGCATCCAGATGGAGGCACTCAAAGGCCCTTTCCCCGCGAAACAAGAGATTACCTTCAAGCATCTGCCGGATGGCCGGATCAATGCCAAATATGTCGAGGACTACCTCTCAGCCAGCCTAAAGATGATCATCTTCGTTTTTGGCCTTTTTTTTGTCGGGTTCATGATCCTCTTCTACGGCTTCTTTATTAATCTATTTTTTATCGGGAGCACATTTGCCCTTGAGAAACTGACCGGTTCTTTCCTGACAATCAGTCAGATTTCAAAAATATCATGTTGTGCGACTATCCCTGCACTACTCATCTGCTCAATCTATTTTTGGGTCCGCTTTTTCCTGATCGATATCCAGCTTATTTTCCTTCTGGTTTACGGTATCTATTTCCTTTTAGGAAGCACAGCCGCACGGCGGCGACGTTTAGCTGAAATCGTCCGTAATAACGCCTCTGACGATGATGAAATGTAACGGGTCAAGCGATCCCGAGACTTTGCGCCCCGAGACTCTACCCTGTAGCTCTGCCTCCCGAGATAACGCAGCAATTTGCGCCCATCTAGGGAATTTGAATCCACTGACTTAACCGTGGTCGATTCGTAGAGGTAGAATTCATCAATCAATCCCGCTTTAAAAAAGGATTCCAGCACCTTTACCCCGCCTTCAATCAGACAAGAGGAAATATTTTTACCGGCCAGCCACCGTGCAATTTGCTGCGGGACCAATCGGCCTTTTTGTTTGGGAAATGATTTTCCGCTGAGATGGAGCGTTTTATTGCGGAATTCATCCGAGAGCAATTTGCTCGTGGCTGGCACGAGTCCTTTTGAATCAAGGATAATACGCCAGGGTTGCTCCTTACCCTTAGAATCGTAACCGTGTCGGAGGGTGAGTGAAGGGTTATCCGCAAGAACAGTTCCGGCCCCCACCATAACGGCATCAGTCTGGAATCTTAAATAATGGGCGTGTTTTCGGGAAAGAGCTGTGGTGATCCATTTACCGGGGTGCCCATTGATTTTGTCGTCCTTAGTCAGGGCGATTTTTCCAATGAAATACGGGCGTTTGAGGATTTTATGAGTAAAGAAAATGCGGTTAAGGGCCAGACACTCATCCTCCAAACATCCGGCATCTACTTGTATCCCAGCATTCCCGAGGATTGCGAACCCTTTTCCTGCATGCCGCTTATCAGGATCGAGACATCCGATGACCACCCGCGCAAATTGCTCACGAATAATTAAATCGGTGCAAGGTGCGGTGCGGCCAATTGAAGAACAAGGCTCCAGGGTTACATAAATCGTGGCCCCCGCGCAATTTGCTTTTCGTGCTTTGGCGTCCCGGACGGCATTAACCTCCGCATGGGCAAGACCTGCTTTTTGGTGGTAACCTTTCCCGATTATTTTCCCTGCTTTAACAATCACAGCCCCCACCATCGGATTTGGGGAAACGGTGCCAGCCCCTTTCATGGCTAAATTCAGGGCCTGCCGCATGAATTTCCCGTCTATCCGATCTGTTTTTTTCATAAATCTCCCAGAATAAAGTATCCCCTATTCCGTGAATAAACTCCGGACAAATTCCTTTGGTTGGAATGGCTGCAAATCGTCGGCTTGCTCGCCTAATCCGATGAATTTGACAGGGATTTTGAGTTCATTCTGGATTGCGACAATGATGCCACCTTTACTGGTCCCATCTAGCTTGGTTATGACTAATCCAGTTAGCGGGGTAATCTTGTGGAATTCGCGCGCTTGATTCAGGGCATTAGCACCGGTGGAACCGTCCAGCACCAGGATCGTCTCGTGTGGCGCATCCGGGATTTTTTTACCGATAACACGACGGACTTTTTCGAGTTCAGCCATGAGATGCGCTTTATTATGGAGGCGCCCGGCTGTATCAATCAAAATAACGTCCGACTGATTTGTCATACCTTGGGTCACCCCATCATAAGCCACCGAAGCGGGATCAGCCCCATAGGTGCCGAGGACAGAATGTATTCCCAAGCGTTCACTCCACATTTTGAGCTGTTCAATCGCCGCAGCCCGGAATGTATCCGCCGCCACAAGGGTAGGCTTCTGTCCGGCATTTTTGAGGCGGTACCCGATTTTGGCACAAGTCGTCGTTTTTCCCGTACCATTGACTCCGACCACGAGAATAACCGTCGGGCCGGTGGAGGCTGTTGCCAGGGGATATTCCTCATTGTCCCCATAGACAGAGAGGATTTCATTAATGGCTACTTCACGTAAGTCATCGACCTTTACGGTCACACTGGCACGTTCACGGACAGCTTTCATGACTTTCTCCGTCATGGAAAGTCCGAAGTCAGCCTGGAGCAAGGCCGCCTCAAGCGAATCAAAATCCAGTTTTTCACCGCTAAAAGCCCTGACTATCCCGACCCGCGCTTTTTGCAGCCCTGTTTTCAGCTTATTGATTATTCCAAACATGACTTTTTAAATTCCTTATTAAAGTAAAGGTCTATACATTCTCCTGCATGATTTTCCTCGCAGGCAATCCGCGAGACTATAACCCGCCACTGTTACTGATGCAAATTGTAATCTCTCATTCTTGCCCCAACGACAAGGGGTGTCCCCTATTTTTTGTCAGGCCTGGCTTTCCGTATGCGCATGGGCAAATTGCTTTGGGCACTTACCGGGAGGGAGTTTGTGATGGTAAGTCATCTGGATAAAACGAGAAAAAGATGTAGCCAAAAAGAGGCCTTCGAGGTATCCATTTCCTTCATGACCCCGATGACATCGCTCCGAGCCTCACTCTTTTCATATAACACGGTTGAACGCCTCCTGTTGGGCGATTTTTTCCATACGGTACAATGGAAAAGTGTGGCCAATGAGATCTCCGTTTATCCAAAAGACTGGCCTCTGATCGGGATAGGAACGACTAATTGGTTCAAGCGAAATGGGGAAATCATTATCCAAGGGACTGTCGGTGAACCGAAGGTTTATTGGTCTGATCCGGAGGGGGTTTCCCCCATGCACATTATCGATATCACACGGCAACGCCCTTCTGAATCAGGTCCGGTGCTTCAAACCCCTTCCTTGGGCGAAAACGGCGATATTCCTACATTTCCATTCCTCGCGGCAGCGGTCTGTGATCCCTCTACCGTTCAGACATGGGAAACCCCCGAGACAGACCATCTCCACGAATGGATCCAAGAAAAAATGATTGAATCTAATATCGGTTTGGCCGCAGTCCACGTGAATGGACCATTCGACTTTGTCAGCTATGCAACGGCTTTTTACCTTCCCTTAGAAGGACTCAAACTCACCGACGGCTACAATGCCAAAAATAACCTTAAACTCGCTGAATACGGCCCCGGACAATGGAGTGTCGGCGGGATATACGCCGCAAACCCAACGGTCCAAAATATTATCTCAGTAGCTACTCATCCCCTCCATATCCACGGTTTTGAAACTGGTTCGAATTGCGGTGGGCACATTGTACGGATGAAAACCGGCGGGGTTAAAATCTCCGTCTGGCCACTCAAAGACCTCGTCATGGAAATCAAAAACCTCGACGTCTCGTGGCAACCCATCCGGAATCTGTCTTTGGCTTGAGATATCAAGGGAGCAAGAATCACAAAAGCTCCCGATTATTTCTAGTAGTTCAGGATAAGGAATTTTAAGCTCAAGCCGCTTTCAGGCTCTTGAGTTGTTCAACTCTTTCGTAAGGGACACGGACTTTGCCCATAAGCTCGGGGCCCTTCAAATGCCCATGGCAATCTGAACCTCCAGTCGCGGCAAGATTGAGCTCGTGGCAGATTTTGAGGTAACGCATATTCTGTTTTTCATCATGACGAATATGCCAGACCTCAATGCCTTGGAGACCTTGAGCGACGAGATTGCGGATGCTGGTGTCTACGTGGGTAATCCCGGGATGGGCCAAAATAGCTACCCCGCTGGAGGCTCGGATCACCCGGATCGCTTCTTTTGCGGATATCCTTGGTTTCTCCACAAAAGCAGAACCCGACCTGATCAAATACCTGCCGAAAGCATCATCGATCGAGTGGGCATAACCTTTTTGCACGAGGGCCATGGCGAGGTGGGGGCGACCGACCGTGCCTTTATCTGAGTAAACCTTCATATCCTCTTCGGAAATTTGAAGCCCCAAGGCCTGGAGTTTTACTAACATCCTGCTCACGCGTGTGAGGCGGTGATTTTCCTGGTCCTTTAGTGAGGATAAAAGTACAGGATCATCCATATCCACAAAATATCCGAGGATATGGATTTCACGGCCATTAATCTCTGAAGTGATCTCCACCCCGTTAATCGTTTCCACTCCATACTCTTTTCCAGCCTGATGAAAGACTTTTAACCCTTGGACGGTGTCATGATCGGTCAGGGAAATCGCCCTGAAACCCTTTTCTGCTGCCCTACGAACCACCTCACTGGGCGAATCAGTCCCATCCGAGCAAGTCGAATGGAGATGAAGGTCGCATATATTCTCTTGTTTGGTCATTAGTTTTTATCCACTGCATCTAGGGCTTTGTCGTGCGTGCGTGTTTGGGTTTTGATTTTTGTGTAAGTATAGAGTGCGGCCCCCGCAAAAATCAATTCAGCAATTACAAAAGCTAGTGCGTACTCAATACCGCCCGCACCAAATCCATAACTGTGCAGCCCTACCCCCAAAACAAAATTAACCCCATACCAAGCCATAAGAATAGCCATGAATCCAATCACCGAACCGATGGCCAATCCAAAACCACCCCACCAACCGGCAATCCGTCCATGCAAGATAAATAAGTAACTCATAAAGGCCACCAATGCCCAAGTTTCTTTCGGATCCCAATCCCAGAAGCGGCCCCAAGAATAATTTGCCCAGACACCACCAAGAATCGTACCGATGGCTAACAATAAAACCCCGATCTGAATGGTTTTATAGAGGTAATTATAGAGTGAGGCCTCAATAGTATGTTTTTTTGAGAAGAGGACTTTTCCGAGAATAATATGGGCCACTCCCAAAGCGAGGGCAAATGCTGCATAAGAAGATGTGATCGTCAGCACATGCACAGTAAGCCAGAAATTATGCTGGAGCACGGGCATCAAAGGCCGTATCGAGTCATTCAAGACATTCGGCAGGGAGTCCGCGAGTAAAAGAGATAAAATAGAGACGGGTAAAGCACCAAGCAGATAATAACGACAGCGATATTTCCACTCGAGGATAATAGCAAAAATCGAGACACCAAAGGATAACCAGATGACTGTCTCATACATATTTGTCACCGGCGCCCTCTCCGAAATAATAATACGCATGACAAATCCGGATATTTGGAGCAATAAGCCCGTCAATACCAGTGCCCAAGCAATCCGATAACCCTTTTTCTGATTCATAATCGCCAGCAAGGAAACAAATGCCCCCAAATAAGCGATCCAAGCCCAGCGGAAAGGATGGAATTTAAAATAAAAATTCTCTAAATGCACTTTCCACGGGCTAATACTCGCTGCGGGGTTAAGTCCTCCGGCAAGCTCTTTAAACCGGGTAGCAGCCACCTTAAATTCAGAAGGATCATTTTTTAGGTATGCCGACCTCATCTGGTCAAAGGCTTCCGCCACAGGCAATGCCTGTTCCTTCTGGTAGGCAGAACCTAGTAACTGCACGGGGATAAACTCGATACTCCCGTTCGGCGCAGGAGGAATCACCCGGTACGCATCACCTGACACAAGCCCTTCAAAAATATGCAAACGGCCTGAAACCGACTCTACATCCTTTTGTAGGGGGTCGAGTTTATCATTGGGTTTTTGGCGTTTCTGTTTTTGCAGGCTCTCAAAGGCTCTCACAAATTCCTGATTTGAGACTATCGACTCGAAAGAGGCTAATTTCTTTTTCCCATCCATCCCGAGCAATTTGCGTAAGGGCTGGTAGTCCACGAGGATGATTTCTTCCTTGGACCATTTTTGTGGATTAAACCAGATTTCCAAAAGAACCTCACCGGCAGGAAGTTTTTTTTCTGAGAAACTGGGTTTGAATTCCTTTTTACCGGTCAATGACTGGAGGGTTTCGGCTGTGAAAACACCGAATGGTTTCTGGCGTCCGCCTGATTGGATAACGAGCCCGTCTAATGTCGTTGGATCAACTTGAGCACTTAACCATACGGGTAAAAAGAGGAGTAAGGCGGGTAATAGAGAAAAAAATCGTTTCATCATAATATTGTTGCCGTATCAGTGGTGGGGTTAATTTCCTTATTTTTAGAAGTGGCCGGTTTAGCATATGGTTTGCAGTAGAACATAATGAATATCCCTGCGCAAATACCCAATGAACCAATCCACTTAAAAAACCAGCCAGGGTCATACAGGACTTGGAGTGTGGTCTGGTTAAGGTTATTAGGATCCCATTGGGCTTGGGAAAATTTATAGGTCAACCCTGTAAGTGGACGCCACCATTCATTCGGATAAGTAGCTGGGTGATTCATTTTAGAAGTCTGGATGGAAGTATCACCAGTTTTAAGATGGTTGAACTGAATGGTACTGATATAATCCGCTGGATCATCGGTTCCTTGTCGTCGGGGAACCTGGAACTCCTGAAGAGTAATCAGGAATGGGATTTGATGAGCTTGGAGGCCAAATCCCACACGCTGTGGGCTGCCATCGGGACCTTCAAGAGTGACGACCTCTCCGCTGGGAATCCACTGAACCGGACCTTCCTGACCTTCAGATGTCCTGATCGAGGCCTTAAGAGCAGGAGTTAATGTTTTAGGATCCAGCGTCTGTACTTGGGTATCAGTGAGGACAACATTTTTTGTCAGAGGAATGGCTTTTTGAAAAACAGATAACGGAGTGACCGACCAATCAGCCCAACCGGGGATAATAGGCTCACCTTCAGTACTTTTCCCCGCCATAGTCACATATTCCCCTCTCATGACCATATACATGATTCTACCGTCGGGCTGGATAGCCATGATTAACTCTGGATGAGGTAAAGATTTTGATGCCCGTGGGCCTGGCTGGATACGGCCAGAGAGATTAATGAAAAGAGCCGGATTATTTTTCTCCTTACTCGCATTTCCCGGACGGCCCTTGACAATGGCGAAGTCAGTCCATCTTTCCGAAACTGAAACATTGACCCCATCTTCAAGGATAAATTTGGCGGGCAATTTAGCCGTTAGGTCGAAAGTCTTTTCGAGTCCCTCGGGTGAAATGATTTTCACACGGTCTTGAGTCCCCTCCTCAGCTACCAAAAAAGTAACGATATAACCGCTGGGTTTCCCCCATGAATTATCGATCACAGTAGATTCCGGACTCTTCGCGAAAACAATTTGATTTTCACTGAAGGGAATCCCTTCTCCGGGTTTAATCATTTTAGCAGGGTCAAAAGTGGGAAGTTCCTTGACGATCTTTAAAGTCGCCAATCCGAAAAGGTCGTAAGACTCGAGGCCTGAACCTTTCTTGAGCCAGAGAGGAACCTCAAAAGTCTGCGACATCATGGCACTTTGTAAACGGAGATTGACTCCCGGGACTGACTCGGGGTTATCGATGGCGGCCTCCAGATAAGGTTGAGCTTGGATACTCTCGGTATAATCACTGAGGATAATTTTCCTGTCACTGTCCGGGATTGGCATGACCACTGTTTTTTCCGGACGAGGAGGATGCATCGAGACATCGACATCAGTAATATAAGTCGCATGGTCCCTCGGACTATCGACTTGGAGGATGGTGCGGTTGGTAATAATCCGTCCAAGGGGTTTATCCTTATCGAGGGTTACATTCCCTTCAAAACCCCAGATACGACCGATCATGGCTCCGACAAGTAAAGTAATAATCCCGTAATGCGTCACAATAAATCCGAGGTGTTTATTCTGCCACGGCCACCGGGTCAATGTGACGGAAAAAAGATTCACGCAAAGAACAATCAACCAAAGATTAAACCACGGTGCTTTATAGATATATTCCTGGGCGACTTTGGTACTAAAGGATGATTCAGCAAAGGTCGCGATGGCGATGGCAAGGGCGATTGTGAAAATGAGAAACATGGCCAGTTTCAAGGAGCCAAGCTGGTGGACTAGCCACCAGTAAGGAGACTCTTTCTGCCTTTGCTTAATCAATTGTTCCCTTGTCGGTATGCCACCAGTATTTACAATCATCAGATGAATCCTAATCCTTATTAAGTTTAAACCAAGTCACGCAGACAAGGATCATGCCCAAGAGCATCCCGATCGTCATGGCAAAAAAGCTGCACACAACATAGAGGTGAGGATCCCCCACTTTGAATTGTGCCATGACCAACGCTCCGAGCATCATCCCGATATACATGCCGACCAGACAGGTCAGTAAATGGGCATATTTTATAAACACGCTTTCGTAGGCTTTAGGCAGGATAGAGTTCCCATAGGCCATACCCGGTATTCCCCCAGCAATCATCCCAATATGCATGAGGTTAATATGCGACAGGAGACCTTTACCCAGTATTGATTTCTCACAAGCACAAAGGCATATCCCGTCACGGACAATCGCTCCGAAACCGGCATCTGCCCACCATCCGGCTATCATAGCGAGATTACCGAGTGCTAACATGCCATAACAAGCTCGCAAAGTATAGGTCGCACCCGGACGGATACAGAAAATAAATCCTACGATGGCTATTAAAACAAAAACAAATGTCACCAAGACACCTGATTGAAAATCCAGGCGTGCTAAGTAAGATAAAAACGGGCCTTGTAACGCGACACAAAGAGCAAGGACAGAAGCTGTCTTTTCACGGAAAACCATTTCTTTAATCAAAGGAACGAGTCCCTCGCTTTCAAAGGGAATCGTATCGGTCTGCGAGAGTAGATTACGGAAACGGCCGAGGTCACCCTCTTGGATTTTTTCGCCAAGCCGGAATGCCCGCCAACTGACTGTGGCACTGGAAATGAGCATGAGAATGGCTGCCAAGACGGGATGGATCAGTCCGAGCATCGCTAGGGATATACCGATAATATTATAAAAAAAGGCAAACAGGATATTTGAGCGGATCCGGCGGATGACCAGGCGGCTTAAACAAATGGCATCAATAACATGGAGCAAATTGCCCCCGAAAAGGGTGGCTTGGGCGGACTCATGCGCCAAGGAAGTGCCACTACCCATGGCAATACTGGAGTAGGCAATCGAAAGGGCTGGTGCATCATTAGCCCCATCACCGACAAAAAGGACTTTTTTACCCGAATCCTGTAATGCCTTTATCCTATCTGCCTTTTCTTGGGGAGTTAAACCTCCCTGTATCTCATCGGCACCCAAACTCAGTTTACGGACGTTTTCTTCTTTATCCCCGGACATGATCACGGTGCGGATACCCGCCCGGTGCAAGTAGCCGGTAACCTCCTTGGACTCGTTGCGAGCGGCTTCACGTAAATAAATCAGGGAAACGAGTTTTTGATTGATGAGGACATTTAAAACAAGTGGACTTTCCGTGCTCGAATAACGTTTCTGTGTGAGCAGATCAGCTGCGGGCTTTTGGTCTGTGTGTAGCAAATTGTTATTCCCAATGACTAAAGATACCCCTCTTCCTGCGGAATCCTCGATAGACGCCTCAATTCCTTGGCCAGGCAAGGCATCCATTTTCAAAAGCCTGAATCCAGAAGTATCCAGGGTTGTTACGAGGGATTGGAATGCTTTAGCGATAGGGTGGTTAGAATGGCTCTCGACAAAATGGATCAGGCCAAGAACTTCTTCACGGTCGAGCCCGTCATCGACGATGACTTCTTCGACCTGGAGTTTTTCATCACTGAGAGTGCCGGTCTTATCAAAAACAACCGTATCAATGGCGGCAATCCTCTCGATGAATTCCCCCGTGTGTAGGATCAGCCCGCGTTTGGCCAAGGCGGCGATCGCACTCCATAGGCCGATGGGTGTCGCGAGCCCCATTGCACAAGGGCAAGCCACAATCAGCACAGCCATCGCATTAAAGAGCCCGACTTCCCACTGCCCCAAAAATGTCCAACCGGCAAAAGCGACAATCGAGCAAGCCGTCACCACCGGCAAAAACCATGAGACCATCCGGTCAGCCATCGACTGTATTCCCGAAGGTTTAAAGCGGGCTTCCTCGACGATTTTCAAGAGACTGTCGAGCTCGCGGTGACTTCCGTCTTTGGTTGCTTCAATGGTCAGTGAATTGTCCACGCAAATTGTTCCAGCCAGAACAGCATCCCCTTCCCGTTTGACCACTGGGTAAGGTTCCCCAGTCATGCCGGTTTCCTGTACAAACGCAATTCCTTCGCGCACTACTCCATCGACAGGAATACCTTCACCCATAGAAACCCTGATTTTATCCCCTATCTCGACTTCCTTCACTGGCTTTTCTTTGATTGAACCACAACAGGTAACCACCCGACATTGGGCAAATTGCGCACGGAAGGCACGGGCGGAAGAGATTGATTTCTGGCGACGCCCCTCGGACAAAAGGGTATTAAATGAATAAATCGCCACAAGGATAGCGACGACTTCATAATAGATTCCTCCCACACCAGTGAGAGTAGACTGGAGGGAGCCACAAAAGGCCCCGATAATGCCGAGAAGGAAAAGTTGTTCAACTACGATTTTCTTTTTAAACAATGCAGTAAAAGACAGCCGGATGATCGGGAGACCCGCCACTAAAATGACGACAAGAGCCGATAAAGCCAGAATCCCGTGGATAATCAGGCGAACCGAGCCTGTGGGCGGGGAGATATTCACGGCAAGACTGAATACCATGGCTTGTCCTGAAACCAAAAGAGCAACCCCGATACGAAACCATTGCATGGAACGGGAAGAATTTGATAAGGCAGATGAACTCTCCTCATTCAATTCTCCCTGAAGATCAGTATTTGGATTTGAACAACAACCAGCCATATGAGTGTCAGTGAATTATTCTATTGAAGTAAGTGAAAAAAGTAACATAGTCCGTATGGATTTCACGTTTTATTTACAATTTTTAACCGTTAAATATTTTATGGACAAGAAACGAGATGTTTTGAATGTTGATATCGTTAATTTATATATTTCACCAGGGCATAACTACTTTGGCCACCACGGAAAACCGGCGGACAAACACGAAATCATTGACTGTGATCTGATTGAAATCGAGGCCGGAAAAGGTGTCATTGGCGACCGTTTTTTTGATTTTAAGGAGAATTATAAAGGACAAGTGACTTTTTTTGAACAGGAAACATTCGAGCAGCTCGCCCGTGACCTCAAGATCAAAGGTAAAACCACGGCCGCTTTCCGCAGGAATATCATTACTCAAGGAATAGACCTTAATACCCTTATCGGACGTGAATTTGAGGTCCAAGGTGTCCTCTTTCTCGGAATCGAAGAAGCTAAGCCATGCTACTGGATGAATGAGTCATTTGGCCCCGGGGCTGAAGAGGCCCTGAAGGGAAAAGGTGGCCTCCGCGCCAAAGCCCTGACGTCAGGGACGATCCGGCGGCAAAAATAACCCCGCTACCCATTCATTCGATGCAAATTGATCCCAAAGAAAAAATCCGTTTTAGTGCAGGAATCATTGCCGGAGGCTACTCCACCCGGTTCGGACAAGACAAAGCCTTATTCCCTGTTAACGGCCAAACACTTTTAGACAAACAAATTGCGCTGGTAAAAGGTTTAGGTGCAAAAGAAATCCTCGTTTCATGCCGGCCCAAACAAAACCTTCCCGCGGACAAAGATAGGAAACTTGTTTTTGACGAGGTGGAAACCCTTGGTCCTATTGAAGGAATCAGGTGCTTACTGGGAGAATGCCAGACACAATACTTATTCCTGCTCGCGGTGGATATCGTGGCACTCACACTGCCTTTCCTTCAAAAAACGCTCGCGCAAGTTGCTCTAGAATCAGGAACAGGTTTTGTATATTCTCATGATGGATTTTATGAACCTCTTTGTGCGATATACCCAAAATCGCTTCTACCCCTGATCAAAGAGCAAATTGCGCAAGGGGAATATTCGCTCCAGAAACTTATCACTCAGGCGCTGAGAGCCAAACTGGTGAATGCAGCCCCACTGCTAGACCATGAAATTAAATTCCTTGAGAATATGAATACTAAGCCTTGATTTTAAGGCATTTAACCTGTTTTTTAGAAGATACTATTTATGGCGAAGAAATTTTATATTACGACTGCGATTGATTATGTGAATGGCAAACCTCATCTGGGTCATGCTTACGAAAAGGTTTTGGCCGATGTCATCGCCCGTTTCAAGAGGAGCCAAGGCCAGGAAGTCTATTTCCTGACCGGAGTCGATGAACATGGACAGAAGGTTCAGCAGTCCGCTCAAAAAATGGGCATAGAACCACAAGCTTTTTGTGATGAGATGAGCGCACATTTTTTGACCCTGTGCAAAAAGCTTAACCTCTCGAATGACGACTTTGTCCGTACGACCGAGCCCCGCCATAAAAAAGTCGTTCAAGATATCCTTCAAAAACTTTACGACCAAGGACTCATTTATAAAGGACAATTTGAGGGCTTTTATTCGACCCGCCAAGAGCAATTTGTCACGGAAAAGGAACGTGGAGAGGATGGAAAATTCCCCGAGATTTTTGGTGAAGTAGTCCAGCTCACCGAAGAAAATTATTATTTCAAACTTGGCCAATACCAAGAATGGTTGATTAGTCACGTGACCAACAACCCGGACTTTATCTTTCCGGAGTTCCGACGTAAGGAAGTACTGGGTTTTCTCCAGCGACCCCTGAGTGACCTGTGTATTTCTCGCCCGAAGAACCGGCTGGCATGGGGGATTCCCTTCCCCTTTGACGCCGAGTATGTGACTTATGTCTGGTTTGACGCCCTGATCAATTACATTTCCGTCGTTGGTTATGGAACTGAAGAGTTCGGCAATTTCTGGCCTGTTGACTACCATGATATCGGCAAGGACATCCTGATCCCTGCCCACGCCATCTATTGGCCTTGTATGCTCAAAGCCCTTGATTTGCCCCTACCCAAAACGCTTCTTACGCACGGATGGTGGACTGTGGATCAAGAAAAGATGAGTAAATCCATAGGTAATGTCGTTGATCCCCTCACCTACATTGACCAATTTGGCGTGGATGCATTCCGGTATTATCTGATGAGGGAAATGGTAGTGGGCTACGACAGCGACTTTTCCCATGAGAGTTTCCTCGGGCGTTACAACGGCGACCTCGCTAATGACTTGGGCAATTTGCTCAACCGTTCGCTTAACATGCTCAAACGCTACCGTGATGGGGAAATCCCCGCGGCAAAGGTTAAAGATGCTGTTGATACAGAGGTCGAGCAATTTGCTTCCGCGCAAATCGCCCCAGTTCTGGAGGGGTATAACCATGTGCAAATCCATGATGCTTTATCAAATGCTTGGCAAATTGTCCAGCGGGCCAACCGTTATGTCGAGGAATCCGCCCCCTGGGCACTAGCCAAAGACCCGACTAAATCGGATAAACTTGATACGGTCCTTTATAACCTCATGGAGTCAATCCGACTGGTTTCTGTTCTGATCTCTCCTGTCATGCCTGAGATGTCCGGAAAAATCCAAGGACAACTCGGGTTTACTGAAACATCCGCTGATTTTAACCAAGGGTTGACTTGGGGGCAAATTCCTGTCGCCCAAAAAATCGGGGAGGCAGTTCCTCTCTTCCCAAAACTCTTTGAAGAGAAAAAGGGCTAAAACGGAATAATCTACCATGCAGATAAAAATCACCTCATTATTGATTCTATGGTGCTTGATCTGCACGGGCATTATTGTCCCCGTGTGTGCACAAACTAATCGCTTCGACCAAATCACCCAAGCCTGTGGATTAACAAGCGAAGACATAACCAAAATCTCTTCAGGACAGATTATTTTTAAACAAGCAACAAAGACAGCGGATGAACAACTTTTTTTGTCCGGATTTTTCCTGCTCCAGACAACGTGTGATGAATTTGAAAAAGTGATCAAAGAAGGAAATATCATCAATACGAGTAAATCCGCTTTGGCCATTACGGAGATGTACCCAGTGCTCGGGCAGACAAATATCCAACCCGTCATCGAGAAATGTATGACTGAAGAAGCCGCTATTATTTACAAGAATGCTGCCCCCGGCCTGACTCTAAACCTTTCTAAGGATGAAATCTCTCAGTTCACGAGTCTCACCCTCGAAACAGACAATGCAAAAGCGGGCATTACACCTCGTGTTACACAAGACCTATTCACCCGGGCAGAAAGTTACCGATTATCAGGACTCTTTGGGGTAGCACCTTATGCCCGGAAATCCGGGGAAACTTCCGTCGCCAATGAAATCCGGGCCGCCGCCCTGTGCCTTCCCGATCTTTTCCCAGGGATAATCAATATCAAAGATGCCGTTGATGCCTATCCGATGAATCAACCAAAAGGGGCTGAACAGTTTTTCCAACTCACCTGCCAGGATATCGAGGATCGTCCCGACTTTATCCTGAGTCATTTCACATTTTTCAAACCCCAGCCTGATTCTTTCCTCGCCATTTCACGGCAGTACTATGTTTCCCATTCATATAACTCCCTCCTTATTGTCATCGGTGGTGTCCAAACGGAGAAGGGTTTCTTTGTTTTTTATTATAACTCCACATTCACAGACTTGATCACTGGCATGCTAAATAATGTCAAAAAAACCGTCGGTCTCGCGAAAATGAAAGGTGAGATTCAAAAACAAATGGCCACCTTCAAAAGCCGTTTCGATCAAAAAGCCCCTTAATTATCTTTCTCCTGAATTCCTTTTCAGTCGTATAGAAATCAAAAGCGGAGTACTGGGTGGAGAATCCTGACTCACTTACTCCTTTAAAATAGTATTAAAACTACCGCTTATCGGGATTTTGTTACCATTTTTAGAATAAAAGAATACCTGACACATAAATTGCTTTAAGGGATCAGGGCTTTGACGCATACATGAAAAGAATCAAAATATTATTTTTAACTCTTAGTGTTTTCCTCTGTATTCAGGCAGTAGGTTTAGCTCAGTCATTGATTACCGGAGTAACACTGACGACAAATAGTACTGCCGCGACGACTAATAAAGGGTTCCCCTTTTTGGGTACTAAAATATCACTGACAAGTATTACGTCCTCATATGGGACATTTTCAAATACAGGAGTGGCTGACATTGCTTTTGTCCGGAGAAATATGACCGTCACAAATCAATCCTCCATGTGGTATCAGTAC
>Ga0163144_10002347_pt1 | contig 43804 bp, 36 predicted proteins | sample OliLak19BULKMAT1_FD_123175 | JGI IMG/M metagenome (GOLD analysis project Ga0163144, IMG submission 123175) | Freshwater microbial mat bacterial communities from Lake Vanda, McMurdo Dry Valleys, Antarctica - Oligotrophic Lake LV.19.BULKMAT1 | ecosystem: Environmental > Aquatic > Freshwater >...
CGCCCATTGTCCAATATTCCCCACTGCTGCCTCCCGTAGGAGTCTGGGCCGTGTCTCAGTCCCAGTGTGGCTGGTCGTCCTCTCAGACCAGCTACGGATCGTCGCCTTGGTAGGCCGTTACCCTACCAACTAGCTAATCCGACTTCGGCTCATCCAATAGCGCGAGGTCTTACGAGCCCCCGCTTTCACCCTAAGGTCGTATGCGGTATTAGCCAATCTTTCGACTGGTTATTCCCCACTACTGGGCAGATTCCGAAGCATTACTCACCCGTTCGCCGCTCGTCAGCATGTATTGCTACACCTGTTACCGCTCGACTTGCATGTGTTAAGCACGCCGCCAGCGTTCAATCTGAGCCAGGATCAAACTCTTCACTTGAAGATTTTGAACTTCAACATGAATGACTCAAAGCTCATTGCTGGACTTTTGGTCACTCGGTCTTCGCATCCAAAGGGATACATCGACGCGAGTCCCCACACAAATTACCTGCCGAACTTTTAAAGAGCACCTCTAGCCGCTGGGGCCGAGGTCAAGGGCCGGGGAGTATAGCCCCGTGGCGCACTCCGTCAACCCGCATTTCTTGCGACGGAAGCTTCTGGACTGGCTGCGCGACCTGGGCCGCGCGAGGGTCTCGAATCTGCCGTCTTTGCCCTGCTTCGCCGGAGGCGCTGCAGGGGCAAGGGCGCGCATTATAGGTGGCCAATGGGCCCTGTCAACGATTCGTCATAAATATTTTCGCGGCGTGGCAAAGACCTGATTTACAAAGGCTTTTCGATCCTCACCCGCGCGAAGCGGCGCGGACCCAGCTGCACGACGTGCTCCGCGCCCACCGGCAGGCACAGATCGCGGTCCGCGACCTTGGTGCCATCGATCCGTACCGCCCCTTCGGCAATCTTTCGCGCCGCTTCGGAGTTGCTTGCGGCCAGCCCGGTGGCCTTCAGGACCGCCACGATGGTTTCGCCGGCGTCGCTGCGCCCGGGCAGCACCAGCAGCGGAAGATCGGTGGGCAAGGCCTTGTTGGCGAACCGCGCAACAAAGGCTTCCTGGGCGCCCTGCGCGGCCTTTTCGCCATGGAAACGGGCAACGATTTCTCGCGCCAGCTCGAATTTCACATCGCGCGGATTGCGGCCCTGCGCGATCGCGCGACGCAGGCCGTCGATCTGCGCGATCGGGCGGAAGGAGAGCAGCTCGAAATAGCGCCACATCAACTCGTCGCTGATCGACATCAGCTTGCCGAACTGCGCCTCGGCGTCCTCTGCGATCCCAACATAGTTGCCGAGGGATTTCGACATCTTGTTGACGCCGTCGAGGCCCTCGAGCAGCGGCATCGTCAGCACGCACTGTGGCTCCTGGCCGTAGCCTTCCTGCAACTGGCGACCGACGAGCAGGTTGAATTTCTGGTCGGTGCCGCCGATCTCGACGTCGGAGCGCAATGCGACCGAATCGTAACCCTGTGCGAGCGGATAGAAGAATTCGTGCATGGAGATCGGCTGCTGCGACTTGAAGCGCTTCGCGAAATCGTCGCGCTCGAGCATGCGCGCAACGGTGTACTTGGCCGCGACCTCGACGAATTGCGGCAGCGGCATCGCGCTCAGCCATCTGGAGTTGAACTCGATCACCGTGCGTTCGGGATCGAGGATCTTGAAGATCTGCGCCTGGTAGGTGCGAGCGTTCTCCTGCACGACCTCCGGCGTGAGGCGCGGACGCGTTGCATTGCGGCCGGTCGGGTCGCCGATCAGGCCGGTGAAATCGCCGATCAGGAACACGACCTCGTGGCCGAACTGCTGGAATTGGCGCATCTTGTTGATCAGCACGGTGTGACCGAGATGCAGGTCCGGTGCGGTCGGATCGAAGCCGGCCTTGATGCGCAGCGGCTTGCCGCGCTGCAGCTTCTTCACCAGCTCGGCCTCGACCAGCAGCTCGGCGCTGCCGCGCCTGATCTCGGACAGTTGTTCGTCGATGGGGGTCATTCTCGTCTCAGGGCTCGTGGTTCTCGTTCCTGAAGAGCGGGCGTCGGGGAGTTCACGGTCCGTGGCGCCGAAGATTGACCCGGCCTGTGCGGCTCGGGTAGCTTGCGCGCATCGTTGGACATAAGTGTAGTCCATGGCATTCGAGATCGGCTCCGGCCTGCCTTTCACGACTCCTCCGAAGACCCGCTGGCTCCAGGTCAGCGTCTGCGCGGTCGTCGCTTTCGTGTGGGTGAGGAGCCTCGATGCGCCTCGCGCCTCCGCCGAATCCCAGCCGCAGAGTCGGCCATCCATGTCGGCGCAAGACGCCTCGGTGCAGGGCTCGCTGCCGGGAGGCGCCCGGATCGCGAGCGACGCGGCGGTCGGCGCGGACGCGGCCGCCGGCTCCGATGCCAGTTCCGATCCCTACGGCAACGGCGCCAACGGTGTGGCACGCGGGCGAGCCCGCGGCCTGGCCGAGGCTTCGCTCGGCTTCTCGACGTTCGAGGTCATTGTCGGGAACAACGACACGCTCGATCACATCTTCCGCAAGCTGCAGCTGTCGCTCGGCGACCTCGCGACGCTGCGCGCCCTGCCCGACCTGCGCCGCCAGCTCGACCGCCTGCACGTTGGCGAAGCGCTGAAATTCAGCGTGCGCGGCGAGGAGCTCGTCGCGCTCGAGCGGCACCTCAGCCCCAGCGAAACATTGAAGGTCGTGCGCGCGCCGGACGGGTTCTCCTCCGACGTGATCGAGAATCCGCTCGAGAAGGACGTGCGCACGGCTTCGGGCACGATCCGCAGCTCGCTGTTCCAGGCCGCGGGCGCGGCCGGCATCGAGGAACAGACCGCGATGGAAATCGCCGAGATCTTCGCCTGGGACATCGACTTCGTGCTCGACATCCAGCAAGGCGACAGCTTCCGGGTCGCCTTCGAGGGCATCAGCCAGGACGGCGATTACGTTGGCGATGGCGACATCCTGGCGGTCGAGTTCGTCAATTCGGGCAACACCTATCGTGCCGTGCGCTTCACTTCGCCGGATGGCTCCGCCGCCTACTACACGCCCAAGGGGCAGAGCCTGCGCAAGGCGTTCATTCGGGCACCGGTGTCGTTCACGCGGATCAGCTCGCGCTTCAATCCGTCGCGCCGTCATCCGGTCCTGAATCGGCTTCGCGCCCACAAGGGCGTGGACTATGCCGCCCCGGTGGGTACGCCGGTGCACGCGGCGGGCGACGGCAAGGTCCGCTTCGTCGGCCGCAAGGGCGGCTACGGCAACGTGGTCGAGATCGACCACGCCGGCGGCGTCACCACGGTCTACGGGCATCTGTCGAAGTTCGCACGCGGCCTCTCGCGTGGCGATCGCGTGCGCCAGAGCGAAGTGGTCGCCTATGTCGGCATGACCGGACTCGCGACCGGCCCGCACCTGCACTACGAATATCTGCTCCGTGGCGTGCACAAGGACCCCCAGAAGGTGCCGCTGCCGAAGGCCGAGCCCGTGCCGACTGCGCTGATGGCCGACTTCAAGCGCAGCACGGCGACGCTGCTGGCGACGCTCGCGCAGCCTGCCGTCGGCGCGCCAGCCCTGGCGACTTCGGGCGGCCCCGCCCTGTCCTCGGGCACGGACTCGGCGCGCGTCCCGCAGACCGCCGTCGCCGTCGCCGTCGCTCGCCGGTGAGCTCGGGCCGCTTATCGCGGAACACGGGCCGGGCAGCGCAGCGGCACTTTCTGACCCTTCTCGTTCCTGATCCGGGCCTGCTCGCGAACCTGGCCCTGATGCCCCCCTATGCCGCCTTTTCCCACCGATCATTGCGGCGTTATGTCGAAGGCAGTGGAACCGTGAACTCGGGCGGCCCTGACTGTGGTGCCTGTAACACACGCCGGCGGCGAGTCGTGATTAAGTATCTGGACCCCTTCTCCGCACAGGACGTGCCGCCGTGGCGCCTCTCGACAGCATGGACGCTCCCGACCTCAAGGCCCCGCATCACCTGATCAACCGCGAACTCTCGATGCTGGAATTCAACCAGCGGGTGCTCGCGCAGGCGCGGGACGAGTCGGTGCCGCTGCTCGAGCGGCTGAAGTTCCTATGCATTTCCTCGAGCAATCTCGACGAGTTCTTCGAGATCCGCGTCGCCGGCATCAAGCAGTTGATGGAGGTGCCAGCCGGGCCGCCGCGCAGCCCGGACGGTCTCGATCCTGCTGGCCAGCTGGATGCGATCCATGCGCGCGCGACGCGCCTGGTCGACGAGCAGTACGCCTGCCTGAACGAGCAACTGATGCCGGCGCTGCGCACGGCGGACGTGCATATCGTGCCGCGCGCCGAGTGGGTGGGCGATACGCAGGCCTGGCTGGCGCAGTTCTTCGAGCGTGAAGTCGAGCCGGTGCTGACGCCGCTGGCGCTGGATCCGGCGCGGCCGTTCCCTCGGATCCAGAACAAGAGCCTGAACTTCATCGTGCGGGTCGAGGGCGAGGATGCCTACGGCCGCGAGGCCGACCAGGCGATCCTGCAGGCGCCGCGCTCGCTGCCGCGCGTGGTGCCGCTGCCGGAACGCGGCGGCGCGCCGCTGCGCTTCGTGCTGCTGTCGGCGATCATCCAGGAATTCGTGCCGCGGCTCTTCGAGGGCATGCAGATCCTCGGCTGCTATCAGTTCCGCGTGACGCGCAACAGCGATCTTTTCGTCGACGAGGAAGAGTCGGACGACCTGCGCCGCGCGCTCGAGGGCGAACTGGTGCATCGCCGCTACGGCGCGGCGGTGCGGCTGGAGACCTCGCGCGATTGCCCCGACGAGATGGTCAATTTCCTGCTGCGGCAGTTTTCACTGACGGAGAAGGATCTCTATCGCGTCCCGGCGATGGTGAACCTGCACCGACTGTCGGCGCTGTACGACCTCGTGAATCGCTTCGATCTGAAGTATCCCGCCGCCGCACCGGGCCTGCCGCGCCGGCTCGTGGGCTCACCTGACCTGTTCGCGGTGATCCGCCAGCGCGACGTGCTGCTGCATCACCCGTTCCAGCCGTTCACGCCGGTGATGGACTTCCTGCGCCAGGCGGCGGCGGATCCGCTCGTGCTGGCGATCAAGCAGACGCTGTATCGCACCGGCACCGACTCCTCCGTCGTCGAGGCGCTGGTCGCCGCCGCGCATTCTGGCAAGGACGTGACGGTCGTAATCGAGCTGCGCGCGCGCTTCGACGAGGAAGCGAACATCGAGCTCTCGAACCGGCTGCAGGAAGCGGGCGCGCACGTGATGTACGGCGTCGTCGGTTACAAGACGCATGCCAAGCTCTCACTGGTCGTGCGGCGCGAGGCCGACGGCATCCGCCGCTACTGCCATCTCGGCACCGGCAACTACCATTCGCGCACCGCCCGCGGCTACAGCGATTACGGGCTCTTCACCTGCGACCCGGACATCGGCCAGGACGTGCACGAGATCTTCCTGCAGCTGACGAGCCTGACGCAGACGTCGCGACTTAGCTGCCTGCTGCAGTCGCCGTTCGGGCTGCATGCGGCCATGCTCGAGAAGCTCGACCGCGAGGCTACGCATTCCCGCGCGGGGCGCGCGGCGCGCGTGATCCTGAAGATGAACTCACTGGCCGAGCCGCAGGCGATTGAGGCGCTGTACCGCGCCTCCCGCGCCGGCGTCGAGATCGACCTGATCGTGCGCGGCATCTGTGCGCTGCGGCCCGGGATCCCCGGTGTCTCGGAGAACATCCGCGTGCGCTCGGTGGTGGGACGATTCCTCGAGCACTCGCGGGTGTTCTACTTCGAGAACGGCGGCGCGCCCGAGATGTTCTGCAGCAGCGCGGACTGGATGGAGCGCAATTTCTTCCGCCGCGTCGAGATCGCGTTTCCGATCCGGCGCGAGGAACTGCGCGGGCGCATCCTGCGCGACCTCGAGACCTACCTCTGGGACAATACCCAGGCCTGGCTGCTGGACCGGGAAGGTCAGTACACGCGCGCCACGGCGGGTACGGAGCCCGCGGTGGAAGCGCAGGCGGAACTGCTCGAGACGTACTCCACCGGCGGCGGCAGCGCCGACGACTGAAGCGACCGAGCGGCGGTCCAGGGTGCGCCGGGACCGCGACCGGGGCCCGCGCTGCGGCTACCTTAGGGGTTCATCCCGTCACCGGTCGAGTGCTCGATGCGGATCGTGATCACAGGCGCCTCGGGCCGCGTCGGCCGCGCTCTGCATGCCCATCTGGCCCGTCGGCATGAGGTCGTCGGGCTGGACCGCGTGCCGTCCGCGACCGCCCGCGTCGTCTGCGACCTGCTGGACGCCGGCCGGGTGCGCGCGGCGCTGGTCGGCGCCGATGCGGTTATCCATGCGGCAGCGCTGCAGGCGCCGCAGATCGGGCAGGTGCCGGACTCAGAGTTCCGCCGGGTCAACGTCGAGGGCACGCGCGTGGTGGCGGGCGCCGCGATCGCGGTCGGCGTCACGCGCTTCGTGTACACCAGCACCACCGCGCTCTATGGCGCCGCGATCGACCGGACGGGCACCGCGCATGCCGCCTGGATCGACGAAGAAGTCGTGCCGCGGCCGCGCACGATCTACCAGGAGACCCAGCTGCGCGCCGAGCAGATGCTGCGCAGTTATGGCGAAGCGGGCGCGCTCGGGGTCACGATCCTGCGGGTTTCGCGCTGCTTTCCGGAGCCAGCGGCGGCGATGGCCATCCACCGCCTGCATCGCGGCATCGATCTGGGCGACGTGGCGACGGCGCACGAGCGGGCGGTCGAGTCCCCGGCGCGTGGCGGAGCGCGGGTGTTCGTGATCTCCGGCCGCACGCCTCTGCTGCCGCGCGACTGCGAGGAGCTCGCGCGCGATGCGCCGGCGGTGCTGCGACGGCGTGCGCCGGAGCTGGTCGCGATGCTGGAGCGCCGCGGCTGGGCGATGCCCGGGTCGATCGATCGGGTCTTCGATTCGCGGCTCGCCGCCCGCGAGCTCGGCTGGCACCCGGAGCACGGGCCCGAGCGCGTGCTCGAGATGCTCGATGAAGGCAGCGCCGGGGTGCTGCCGCCCTAGACCGCAGGTACGCCCCGCGACGAATAGACCCTGAGCCGGAAATCCGCGTCGCGCAGCAGCTCGATCTCCTGGCGCAGGTCGGCGACCGTCAGCGGATGCTCCTTCAGCCACTGGGTCGGGAAGCGGATCTCGAGCGAACGGCCGCGCGGCACCAGCTGCAGTTCGGGCAGCGGCGCGCTGCCGTGGCCGCGATGCAGCAGCACGGCGAGGCGCAGCAACACGATCAGGAAGATCGCGCGTTTGTCCCAGGGCGGCAGCAACTGGTCAAACCCGTCGACCGAGAGGCGGCGTCGATGGCTGCCAACGAGCTTCGACAGCACGCGCTGTTCTTCACGCGTGAAGCCCGGCATGTCGGCGTTCTCGAGCAGGTAGGCGCCGTGCTGGTGGTGGCGCGAGTGCGCCACGTCGAGCCCGATTTCGTGCAGGCGCGCGGCCCATTCCAGCAGCAGCTCAGCGAGCGGATCATCGAGCTGCCAGGCTTCGCTCGTCTGCGCGAGGAAATTGAGCGCCGTCCGTTCCACCCGCTCGGCCTGGGCCGGGTTGACGTGATAGCGCGCCTGCATCGCGCGCACCGTGCGCTCGCGGGCGTCCTCGTGGGTCAGACGGCCGATCATGTCGTACAGCAGGCCGTCACGCATCGCGCCGTCGGTGACGTCCATGCGCTCGCAGCCGAGCACGTCGAATACCTCGGCAAGGATCACGACGCCGCCGGGGAACACGGCGCGGCGCTCGTCGGTGACCGCCGCGAGGCCGACGTCGCGCACGTGGCCGGCGCGCAGCAGGAGCTCGAGCAGGCGCTCGAGGCCTTCCGGAGTGATCGACTTCGCGTCGGGCTGGATCTCCCGGATGGCCTCGGCGATCGCACGCACGGTGCCCGAGCTGCCGACTGCGTGGTCCCAGCCACGGCGGCGGAACGCGGCCTGGATCGGCTCCAGCTCCTGGCGGCATGCGACGCGGGCGCGGGCGAGGCGCTTGGCGGAGATCTTGCCGTCGCCGAAGAAGCACGCACTGGTGGTGACGCAGCCCATTTCGGTGCTTTCGAGCTCGAGCGGTTCGAGCTCCTCGCCGATGATCAGCTCGGTGCTGCCGCCGCCGATGTCGACCACCAGCCGCCGGCCGGCGCCGCTCGGCATGGTGTGCGCGACACCGGAGTAGATCAGGCGCGCCTCCTCCATGCCGGAGATGATCTGGATCGGGTGGCCGATCGCGGCGCGGGCGCGTTCGAGGAAGGCCTGCTTGCGGTGCGCGCGCCGCAGCGCGTTGGTGCCGACGACGCGCACGTCGCGCGCGTGCATCTCGCGCAGGCGCTGGCCGAAGCGTTCGAGGCAGGACAGCGCGCGCGCGACGACTTCGCGGTCGAGCCGTCCGTCCGCGTCGATGCCGGCGCCGAGGCGCACCATCTCTCGCAGCCGATCGATGATGACCAGCTGCCCGTGCGAATGGCGGGCAACGACCATGTGGAAGCTGTTGGAGCCGAGATCGACGGCCGCCAGCACTTCCGGGACCGGTCGAGTCGCGACTCGGGCCACTACGGAATCAGTTCTGGAAGTTCAGGGCGTCGGGATCTGCCGGACGCGCCGCCTCAGGCGGAGAACGACGAGCCGCAGCCGCAGCTCGTGGCGGCGTTCGGATTGCGGATCACGAACTGCGCGCCGTCGAGGCCTTCGCGGTAGTCGATCTCGGCACCGTTGAGGTACTGGAAGCTCATCGGATCGACCAGCAGCTTGACGCCGTGGTTCTCGACGCAGGTGTCACCGTCCTGCAGCAGTTCGTCGAACTCGAAGCCGTACTGCAGGCCCGAGCAGCCACCGCCCTGGACGAACACCCGCAGCATCAGGTTCGGATTGCCCTCACCTTCGATCAGCGAGCCGACCTTGCGGGCGGCGGCATCGGTGAACACCAGCGCCGGCGGCGGGGCGTCGTCGAGGGTCAGGGCGAGGTCGTCGGAAACAGTACTCATGGGCGGATCCGGGGGTGCGGCGGAGGAACGCGCGCTTCAGGCCAAGGAACTAGTTTAAGTCCCTGACCTACAAGCGTCAAAGTGGGGTTGGCCAGGGCAATATCAAGGCGAGCGGAAACCGCGCGGCAAGGTGGGCCAGCGGCGCGACCGCGCTGCCCCCCTCCGCTCAGGCCAGCAGCATCAGCCGGCAGCGGCGATCCGCGGCTCGGCGGCGGCACCGGAATCGGATTCGGCCGTGGGACGGGCAGGCTGCACCATCGGGGCGGCGCCACCGGCCATCGGAATCAACTTGCCGTCGATCTGGGCGCCCAGGGTCATTTCCATGGTGCCGTAGTGGACGTTGCCGGTGATGCGCGATTGCGGGCCGATCGCGACCCGCTCGCGCGCATGAACGTCGCCGATCACGGTGCCGTTGATGACGACGCTCGGGACGTCGACGCCACCCTCGACCGCGCCCTGCTCGCTGATCCAGAGCGTGGCCGGCTCGGCGCCCACGCTGCGAACCTGGCCCTGCACCCGACCATCGAGATGCAGTCCCCCGGAGAACTCGACGTCGCCCTGCACGCGCGCGGACTTCGCGATCAGCGTGTCGATGCGGCCGGTGATGGGGGCACTTTTCTTGCGACCGAACATGGTGACTCTCCTGCGAGGCTCAGCCGATCTCGACGGACCAGAGAACGGTCTGGACGACCGGCTCGATGCCGCGCCGGCTGGAGCGTATTTCTACCGTAAGTCGGTCGGGGAGGAATCCGGCAGGGATCACGATTTCGGGATCCATGTTCTCGAAATAGCGAAAACTGTAGGGAATCTCGCGCGTCTGGCCGCTGGTCAGCGTGGCGAGATCGAGACGCGTGGTCTTGCCCTCCGGCTGGCCGGGCTGCTGGCCCTCGAGGCTCAGCAACACGTTGCCGGTGACGATCGACTCGGGCCGGCTCGGCTGCACCAGCGTCAGGCGCACCGTGTAACGATCCGGACCGTTCGCGGCGGCCGTGATCCGCAGCTGCTGGATCGCGACCTCGGCCTTGTTGGCTTCCTTGACCACGATGCCCTTGTAGAACTCGAGTTCCTGACTCTGCCGCGCCACCTGGGCCTGCAACTCACCGATCGTGCGGGAGACCTCGGAGCGTTCCTGCGCCTGGCCGGCGGTCAGGGTCTGGTAATCGGCGGCCGTGCGGCGCAACTCGCGGATGGATGCATCGCGCCGCGCGAGCTCCTGGCGCAGCTCGGCGCGGGCGCGCAGCGCGGCAAGATTATCGTAGCCGGCGCGGCTGCGGCCGTACTCGAACATGAGGTAGGCGGCGAGCGCGCCGATGACCAGCAGCACCCCGACGACCAAGCCGCGCCGCGCCGGTGCATAGGTGCGGATGACGACCTTCTGCGAACTTTCGGCCATCGCGGGTCGCGGGCGGTCAGCGCGCGGCTGCGGACACCGACGGGTCGGCCGGCCACCACTGCGGATAGGGCGGCAAGCCCGCGGGGAACGCGCTGCTGCCGAGTTCGTGCAGGGCCTTGAGGTAGACCGGGCGCTTGAACGGGATCACTTCGCGCACCGGATCCCAGAAATCAGCCCAGCGCCACTGGTCGAATTCGGGCTCAGGGGTGTGATCGAATCGGAATTGCGGATCGTCGTCGCTGCGCAGCCGCAGCAGGTACCAGCGCTGCTTCTGGCCGATACAGAGCGGTGCCTGGTCGCGCCTCACGAAGCGGGCCGGCAGACGGTAGCGCAGCCAGTGGCGGGTCGAGGCCGCCACGGCGACCTGGGAGGGATCGAGACCGATCTCTTCCTTGAGCTCGCGGAACAGGGCCTGCTCCACCGGTTCGCCGCGCCGCACGCCGCCCTGCGGGAACTGCCAGCCGCGGTTGCCGATGCGACGGCCGAGGAACAGGCGACCGTCGTCGTGCATCAGGATGATGCCGACGTTGGCGCGGAAGCCGTCCTGGTCGATCTGGTCCATGACGAGTCGAGTATCGCCGCCGCTCCAGGGTCCGACAAGACAGCCTGTCGCAGGCTGTGACGGCCCCTGCCCTGTCCGGATGCACACTGTCTCCATCTGGCGTCGCTGGGCCGGGCTGGCGGCCTTCACCGGGCAGGTGGACCCGGTCGCGCGCACCGTGATCCTCGGCCTGCGGCTGCCGCGCACGCTGGCCGGCGACCTCTCGCTTGCGCACGAGCCCTGGCCGGCACTGCTTGCAGCCGCCCTCGCCAGCGGGTTCGCGATCACGTTCGGGCGCGCGCTGAGCCGCACGCGCGGGCGGCTCAGGCCCGCCGCTCGGTGATCGTGCGTCGGTCCTCGAGGTATTCGCGGCCGCGGGTCATCAGCTCGGTGAAGGCACCGCGATCGCGCGACAGCACGGCGCGTCGCAGACGCTCGACCGCCTTGGAGAGCGCCTCGAGCGACTCGGCGCCGTAGTCGTTCAGGGCCTGGATCTCGAAGTAGAGATCCGGGCTTTCCTGCGCGACCTTGCTGGCGACGTCGAGCTGGGCATCGAAGGTGGTGCTCGAGAGCCGCGCAAGGCGCGGCGCGGCCTCGCCGCTTTCGGCGAGCGCGGTGAAGAACGCGATGTTCAGCGCATGCGAGAGGCCGAGCACGTAGGCGATCAGCCGGTCGTGCTCGTCGAGGCTCATCACGACCTGCTCGACCATCGTCGGCGCGAACAGAGCGCGCGCGCGCTGCAGCGCCTCGGGCGAACCGACGTCGACGAAGATCACGTGGCGGCCGGACAACAGCTCGGTGTCGGGGCCGAACATCGGGTGCACCGAGGTGACCTTGCAGCCGTGCGACTTCAGTGCCATCAGGCCGCCGCGCAGCGGCGACTTCAGCGAGCCGAGGTCGAGGATCACGCCGGCGGGGCGCAGCATCGCGAGGTCGCGCAGCACGCCGTCGGTGAGCCCGAGCGGGGTCGCGACGACGATGAAGTCGTGATCGAGCGTGGCTGCGCGGAAGTCGCCGACGTCGATCGTGCCGGACGGCGCGCCCGACGGATCGCTGACCGAGACCTCGAAGCCCTGCGAGAGCAGAAAATCGGCGAACCAGCGGCCCATCTTGCCGGCGCCGCCGATCACCAGCGCGCGCTGGCCGGTGCCGGCGCCGTGCGCAACGACGCTCGCCTGCTCCTGGGTGGCGAGCGAGGAGCGGATCAGCATCCGCATCAGCGTCTCGGCGACCTGCGGCGAAACGCCGCGCTTCTGCGCCGCCTCGCGCGCACCGAGGATCACCTCGCGCTCACGGCCATAGTCGCGGGTCGCGTGACCGGTGGCGCGCTTGACGCCCGCGATCTCGCGGCTCTTCTCCTGGCGTTCGGCGATCAGCTCGATCAGGCCGGCGTCGATTTCGTTGAGGCGCTGGCGGAGTTCGTCGAGGGTAGGCATCGTGGGGCGCGCCGGCAGGTCGGGGAAGCGGGTTGCTTCCGGACGCCCTTTCTATAGACCGCGGTCCGGCACTGCAAGCGCCGGGCCGGGCCTTTGCGCGGCTAGTCGCGCCAGTCGCGGCCGCGGCCCCAGTCGCGCCGGCCATCGATGGCCGCGGTAGTGGTCACGGTCGCGGCGGCTGTCGTAGCGCAGTTGGCCGCCCGGACGATTCCCGCCGTAGCGGTAGTAACCGCCGTAGCGATCGACCCGGTAGCCGTCGTAATGGCCGCGACGATCGACGCCATACGCCGGCCGGTAGGACGGGCCCCAGCCCCAGGACGGGGCGATGATGATCTGGACGCGGGTGCGGTCACCAGCCTGTGCCGCGGGCACGGCGAGGGCTAACAGGGCGGCGGCGAACCACTTGCTGCGGGACATGGACGTTCTCCGGAGGATGGGCCTGGATCGCAGGCTGGGCCGACGGCTCTGAACGGAAGCTGAACCGACCGGGCTGCGATACCATTCGCGGATGCCCGTACCCGCACAGTTCCTGTCCGAGCCGCTGCCCGCTGAACCGCTGGCAGTCGCCGCTGAATGGCTCGCCGAGGCGCGCCGCCTGCGCAACCAGCCCAATCCCGACTCGATGGTCGTCGCCACGGTCGATGACCGGGGACAGCCCTCGGCGCGGGTCGTGCTCTGTAAAGAGATCGTGGTCCGGCCGGGCTACGTCGCGTTCTTCACCAACTACGAGTCGCGCAAGGGTGAGGAGCTTGCGGCGCAGGCGCGCGCGGCGCTGGTCCTGCATTGGGACCACCTGCACCGCCAGGTGCGCCTCGAGGGGCGAGTGGTGCGGGCGCCGGCAGCTGAGAGCGATGCGTATTTCGCGACGCGGCCGTGGCAGCGGCGTATCGGCGCCTGGGCCAGCGCGCAGAGTCGGCCGGTCGGCTCGCGCGCGGCGCTCGAAGCGGCCGTGGTCGCGACCGCGCAGCGCTTCGGCACGCCGGTGCCCGGCCCCGAAGACTCCGGTCCGGTGCCAACGGCGACGATCCCGCGGCCACCGCATTGGGGCGGCTTTCACGTCTGGATCGAGGCCGTGGAACTGTGGGTCGAAGGCGAATCGCGAATCCACGATCGGGCCCGCTGGAGTCGCGAGCTGGAGCCGGCGCACGCCGCTGCGGCAGACGCTGCCGGCGCCGCTGCGTTCCTGCCGGGACCGTGGTCGGTGAGCCGCCTGCAACCTTGAACGCGGCGCGTCCGCACGCCGGCGCGGCGAGCGCCGATCCCGCGCGCGCCCCGGCGCTGCTGCTCGGCAGGCCGCTCGCGACGCTGCCGCGACGCGAGGCGGCCAGAGCGATCGCGGTGCTGACGGGCCGCCATGCGCACCGCGGGCCCTGAGGCGCCGACGATCCCGAGGACCGGCGGCTGGCGCTCGAATCGCTCGAGCGGCTCGGTGTCACTGCGCTAGTGGCGCTGCTCGACGCGGCGAACCTGTCGGGACTCTACGGGACGGCGATCGTCGAGCTGCACAGCGGCACGCGGCGGGTCTTCGCCGCGGCCTGAGCGCGGCTCAGCGCAATGCTTCGAGCACTTTGTCGTGCAGCACGCCGTTGCTCGCCAGCACGGTGGTCGTGTCGAGCCCGACGGGCCCGCCGTCGAGGTCGGTGAAGCGGCCGCCGGCCTCTTCCACGATCACGGTCAGCGCCGCGATGTCGAGGATGTTGACGTCGGATTCGACCACGACGTCGAGCGCGCCGCGCGCGAGCAGGTGGTAGTGGACGAAATCGCCGTAGCCGCGCAGGCGGCTCAGCTGCGGCACGAGCGCACCGAAGCGTGCCCAGCGCGGGCCAGAGGCGAGCGTCTTGAGGTTGCCGGTGGAGAGGATGGTGGCGCCAAGCTGCGCGGTGGCGCTGACGCGGACCGGCTTGCCGCCGAGCCAGGCGCCGGCGCCGCGCTCGGCCCAGGCGAGTTCGCCGTAGACCGGTGCGCAGGACACGCCGAGCACGAAGCGGCCCTCGCGCAAGAGCGCGATCTGGGTCGAGAAGAACGGGCAGTCGCGCACGAACGACTTGGTGCCGTCGATCGGATCGACCAGCCAGACGCTGTCGGCGCCCATGTCGTGCTGGCCGGTCTCCTCGCCATAGAAACCGTAGCCGGGGAATCGCTTCGACAGCACCGCATGAATCGCCTGCTCGGACTTCACGTCCGCCTCGGTGACCGGCGACTTGTCGGCCTTGGTCACGATCTCGAGGTTGCGCTGGTAGAGCGAGCGGATCACGCCGGCGGCCGCATCGGCCGCCTCGAGGGCGGCGGTGAGTTCGGGTGAGGCCAAGGCGGTGTCCGGCGGTGGCGAGAACGAGGGCGCGAGCGTGCTGGCGGGCGCGCGTGCTGTCAATGCGGGGGCCTGTTATCGTGCGCCTCGCAGTCTCGGCAGGAATTCCGTTCATGGGCAATCGCCTCAGCAAGATCTACACACGCACCGGCGACGACGGCAGCACCGGACTCGGCGACGGCGCGCGCGTGCGCAAGGACGATGCCCGAGTCGAGGCCTACGGCACGGTCGACGAGGCCAACAGCACGATCGGCGTGATCCTCGCGGTGCCGGGCATTCCCGAGGCGGTCGCGACCTGCCTGCTCGAGATCCAGCACGACCTGTTCGATCTCGGTGGCGAGCTGTGCATCCCCGGCACGCGGATGATCAGCGCCGAGCAGGTCACGCGGCTGGAGACGATACTCGACGGCTTCAATGAGCCGTTGCCGCCGCTGAAGGACTTCATCCTGCCCGGCGGCGGGCCGGCGACCGCTGCCTGCCATGTGGCGCGCACCGTCGCGCGACGCGCCGAACGGCGCGTCTGGACGCTGGCGGCGCAGGGCAGCGACGTCGGCGAGGATGCGCCGAAATATCTCAACCGGCTGTCCGACCTGCTGTTCGTGCTGGCGCGGGTACTCGCCCGGCACGAGCACGGAGCCGAGGTACTGTGGCGCCACGATCGCGGCCGCGCGGCGGGTTGAGTCTTCGCCGGCTCGGGTTTTCGCCGACTTGGGTTTTCTAAAGAGGGCAACACGATGAAGGAAGGCCTGCCGTATCCGCCGTACATCGGCATCTCGGACGTCGCGACGCAGTCCCACGAACAGATGCGCGTCGAGGCATTCTTCGACGGTCAGCCGTCGCTGATGTTCGACGAACCCGAGGGCTTCGACATCGGCGACCCGCCGGACCTGCGCGGCCGCTCGCGGGGCTGGACGCCGGTGCACGCACAGCTCGCGGCGCTCGCCGGCTGCACGTCCATCACGATTGCCGTGGTTGCGCGCGACCAGCGGTTCCGCTACGCCGGGCTCGGGACGAAGCTGCGCTCGCTGATCGACATACGCGGCTTCTTCTTCGACCTGCACCTGCAGCCGAAGTACGAGCAGCTGAATTTCGACCTGACGCTCGACACGACGGAGAGTCTGCCGAAGATCCGGGCGCTGGCCGCCGAGACGCACCGGCGCTGCCCGCAGCTGGGGCTGTTCCGGCTGGCGAAGATCCCGCTGCGGGTTACCTGGTATCGCAAGGGGTCGGAGCGGCCGCTGTTCGAGGAGCGCTTCGGGCTGCGCGCCGGCAAGACGCCGGAGGAGCGGCTGGTCGAGGAGGCAGCGAAGAAGGCGGCGGCCGACGCGCGCCGGGAACGAGCCGCGGCCAAGCGCAAGACGCCCCGCCGCTGATATCGGCGGGACCAACCGGCGCGCTGCGGCGCGCCGGCCGGGGTCTCAGGCCGTCATCAGCGCCCGTTCGTCGACTTCGCTGCGGATCTGCGTGCCGATCACGATCGCGACCAGCACCGCGGCGGCGATCATCTCGAACGCGATCTGGTAATTGCCGTAGATGTCGTAGAGGCGCCCTGCCGCCCAGCTGCCGATGCCCACGCCGATCGATTCGAGCAGGCTGATCGAACCGTTGATGCGCCCGATCTCGCGCAGGCCGAAATTGTTGACGGCCAGCATGTTGTAGAGCGTGAACAGGCCGCCCCAGCCGAGGCCGATCACCAGCGCGGACGCGAATACCCACTCGCGTTTCATCGACGCCAGGCCGACGACGCCGATCAGCATCACGACCTGGCAGGCGGCGAAGACCTTGTGGCGATCGATCCGGTCGGCGAGCGCGCCGATCGCGAGCTTGGCGAACATCGCGACGACGCTGAACAGGAACAGCGTCTGTCCCGCCTCCTTCAGCGAGTAGTCGAAGCTCTTGTTCAGGTGCAGCACAAGGTGCTGCAGGAACGCGAAGATCGAGAAGTAGGTCAGGAAGCCCGACACGCCGATCGCCCAGAAAGTGCGGGTGCGCAGTGCTTCGCGGAAGGTCAGCCCATGCTGCTTCAGGTCGCCGATCGCGGCACTCTGGCCGTAGGCGACCGTGCCGGCCTGCGCCGGCGTGCCCTTGACGAAGAACAGCACCAGCAGGAACAGCACCACCGGCATGAAGGCGTTGTAGACATAGGCCTGGCGCCAACCGAAGGACTGGATCAGGTAGGGATTCACGAGAGGCAGGATCGCGCTGCCCATGCTGGTGCCGACCAGCGCGATGCCGATCGCGAGGCCGCGGTTCTTCACGAACCAGCTCGAGACCAGGAAGATCACCACCATCGAACCGCAGGTGCCGAGCGCCAGCGCGAACATCAGGTGGATCACGTACACCTGCTTCAGCGCGACGCCGCTCCAATTCTGGAAGTAGAACCACAGCGCGATCGCCGCCAGCACGACGGTGATCGCGACCAGCGCCGCCGCCGGCAGCTTCGGCCAGACCTGCCGGGCCGCGAACGCGAGCAGCGCGGCGAACGAGACGAAAGTCAGCACCGCAATCGCCTCGATCAGCGGCACCGGCGCGCCGGTTGCGATCATGCTGTAGCCGAAGTAGCCGAGCGACAGCAGGCCGCAGCCGGCCATCAACAGGTATTTCGGGTTCCAGCGGTCGATCAGGATGCCGAAGATCGGCGAGAACAGCGCAACCAGCGCGAAGTTCAGCAGGTCGCGCAGCTTGAAGTCGCCGCGGGACCAGCCGAACTCGTCTAATAGCGACGGATCGAAGATCGTGATGCCGGTGGCCGTCATGCCGTTCGACAGGAACAGCGCGAACATGCCGATGAAGGCGATGACCCACGGGTAGTACTTCGGCGCCTCGCGGGCTTCGGTATCGCTCATTTTTTTCTTCTCCAGGGTCAAAGCGGCAGGGTCAGGTGGCGACGAGGCGTCGTAACCGGGCCCAGTCGAAGGATACGCCGGGGTCCGTCTTGCGCCCGGGCGCGATCTGGTCGTGCCCCACGAGGCGGTCGGGGCCGAGGCCCGGATAAGTCGAACGCAGTGCCCGGACCAGGCGCGCCATCGACGTGTACTGCGCGTCTTCGTAGGCGTCGATGTCGGTGCCTTCGAGCTCGATCCCGATCGAGAAATCGTTGCAGGCGCTGCGCCCGTTCCATTCCGAGACGCCGGCGTGCCAGGCCCGGGCGTGGAACGGCACGAACTGCACCACGGCGCCGTCGCGCCGCACCAGCGCGTGTGCCGAAACGCGCAGGCCCTGGATGGTGGCGAAGTAGGGATCTGCCTCGGACGGCAGGTTGCCGCAGAACAGCCGGTCGATCCAGGAGCCGCCGAAGCGTCCCGGCGGCAGGCTGATGCCATGGACGACGATCAGTTCGGGCTGCAGGCCAGCGGGCCGCGCGTCGCGGTGCGGGCTCAGCACCTGGCGCAGGCCGCGCGCCAGCCCGGTGGCCGGATCGATCTCGATCCGCCCCGCCTGCGTCGCTTCCGGGTCGCCGTGCTGCATCGGGGAGCGATGATGCCAAATCCGCGGGCCTGGCGCGCCCGCGTGCCAGAATAAACCCATGTCCACGCCTTCGAACGCCGCACTGCGCGAGCGCGACCTCGCCCACGTCTGGCATCCCTGCACCCAGATGAAGGACCACGAGCGCGAGATGCCGCTGCTGCCGATCCGCCGCGGCGCCGGCGCCTGGCTGGAGGACTATGACGGCCATCGGTATCTCGATGCGATCAGCTCCTGGTGGGTGAACCTGTTCGGGCACGCGCACCCGCGGATCAATGCCGCCGTGGCCGCGCAGCTCGAGGCGCTGCCGCACGTGATGTTCGCCGGCTTCACGCACGAGCCGGCGACGCGGCTCGCGGAGCGGCTGACGGCGCTCGCGCCGCCGGGGCTGAATCGCTGCTTCTTCGCCGACAGCGGCTCGGCCGCGATCGAGATCGCGGTGAAGATGAGTTTCCATTACTGGCAGAACCGTGGCCGGCCGCGCAAGACGCGCTTCGTGACGCTGGCGAACAGCTACCACGGCGAGACGCTCGGCGCACTCGCGGTCGGCAGCGTCGAGCTCTACAAGGCGATCTACCGACCGCTGCTGATGGACGTGATCACGGCGCCCTCGCCCGATGCCTGGGGTCGCGAGGCGGGCGAGTCCGCCGCCGACTGCGCGCGACGCCAGTTCGCCGAGCTCGAGAGGGTGCTCGCCGAAAGCGCCGACGAGATCGCGGCGGTGCTGGTCGAGCCGCTGGTGCAGTGCGCGGGCAACATGCGGATGTACGACCCGGTCTACCTGCAGCTGCTGCGCGCGGCCTGCGACCGCCACGGCGTGCACCTGATCGCCGACGAGATCGCGGTCGGCTTCGGCCGCACCGGCACCATGTTCGCCTGCGAACAGGCGTCGATCCGGCCGGACTTCATGTGCCTCTCGAAGGGCCTCACCGGCGGCTACCTGCCGATGTCGGTGGTGCTGACGACCGACGAGGTCTATGACGCGTTCTACGACGAGTACACGAAGCTGAACGCCTTCCTGCATTCGCACAGCTACAGCGGCAATCCGCTGGCCTGCGCGGCGGCACTCGCGACGCTCGACCTGTTCGCCGAGGACGACGTGCTGGTGCGCAACCGGGCACTGGCGGCGCGGCTCGGCACCGCGGCGGCGCCGCTCGCCGACCATCCGCACGTCGCCGAGGTGCGCCAGCTCGGCATGATCCTCGCGGTCGAGTTCGTCCGCGATCGCGCGACGCGCGAGACCTTCCCGTGGCGCGAGCGCCGTCACCTGCGGATCCACCGGCATGCGCTCGAGCGCGGCGTGCTGCTGCGGCCGCTCGGCAACGTGATCTATTTCATGCCGCCCTATGTCGTCACGCCGGACGAGATCGACCTGATGGTCGAGGTAGCGCGCGAAGGCCTCGATCTCGCGGCGCGGGACTGAGCATGCGCGAGATTCGCGTCTTCGTTCCTGGGCCGCTGCAGGCGGACACCGACCTCGCGTTGCCGGAGACTGCGGCGGGCCACGTCGTCAAGGTACTGCGGCTGCGCGTGGGCGCGGCGCTGACGGTGTTCGACGGGCGCGGCGGCGAGTGGCAGGCGGTGATTTCGCGGCTCGCCGGCGGCGCAGTGACAGTGCGGGTCGGCGCCCACGATCCGCTGGAGCGCGAATCCCCGTTGCGCGTGACACTGCTGCAGGCGCTCGCGCGCGGCGAGAAGATGGACTGGGTGCTGCAGAAGGCCACCGAGCTCGGCGTCGCGCGGATCGTGCCGGTGGCGACCGAGCGCAGCGTCGTGCAGCTCGACGGCGAGCGCGCCGGGCGGCGGCTCGAACACTGGCAGGCGATCGTCGCCTCGGCCTGCGAGCAGTGCGGGCGCAATCGCCTGCCCGAGGTGCTGCCGCCGACGCCGCTCGAAGCGGCCTGCCGGCTCGCCGCGGCCTCGCCGGCTGCGGTGCGCCTGGTGCTCGCGCCGGGCGCCGGCGCCTCGCTCGCCGCCACGGCATCGGCTGCCGAAGCCGGCGCGAGCGAAGTCGTACTGCTGATCGGGCCGGAAGGCGGGCTCAGCGAGGCGGAGCTGCGCTCTGCGGAGGGCGCGGGCTTCGTGCCGGTGGCGATGGGCCCGCGGGTGCTGCGCACCGAAACGGCTTCGATCGCGGCGCTCGCGGTGCTGCAACTGGTGGCGGGGGATTTCGCGGGATCGTAGCGGTCGCGGCGGGAACTCGCCCCGGCCTCGCGCGCGTCGCAGCGCGGCGTTGCCCCTCCGCTCAGGCGGCGACGCTGGTTTCCTGCGCGATCATCGATTCGAGCCGCTCGACGTCAGGCACCAGCGGCGTCTCGCTCATCATCCGCAGCTGGCACAGCGCTGGCCAACGCTCCGGGATCGCGCGCGAATTGTCGGGACGCACCACGTCGGTCGTCACCCGCAGCACCTGCGGGAAGCCCTGCGAGACGAGCGCGAAATAGCCGCCTTCGAGCTCCGATCCGAGGCAGTGCAGCACGACGATCCGCGCGCGGCCGGTGACCGGCGGGATCGCCTCGCCGCAGATGCCCTCGAACGACACCAGCGGCACTGCGCGGCCGGTCCACTGGATCGTGCCGAGGTACCAGGGCGGCGCGCCCGGCATCTCGACCGGCGTGGAATGCGCGACCACCTCGGCGACGCAGGAACGCGGCAGGATCAGCCGCCCTTCGGCGAGCGGGATCAGGACGCAGTAGACCTCGGTCAGTCTTTCGGCCATCTCGTGACTCCTGCGCTGCGGTGCCGGCCGTTCAGGCCGCGCCCCCGCGCGGTGCACCGACCTGCGCGCGGCGGCGCGCGATCAGCGGCTCGATCGCCTCGAGCAGCTGCGCTTCCTGATACGGCTTGCCGAGATAGTCGTCGACGCCGAGCTCGATCGCCCGGGCACGATGTTTGTCGCCGACCCGCGAGGTGATCATGATGATCGGGATGCCGGCGGTGCGCGGATCGTTGCGCACCTGCGCCGCGACTTCGTAGCCGTCCATGCGCGGCATCTCGATGTCGAGCAGGATCACGTCCGGCAGGTTCTCGGCGAGCACCGTGATCGCGTCCATGCCGTCGCGCGCGGTCAGCACCTTCATGCCGTTGCGCTCGAGCAGGCGCTGGGTCACGCGGCGCACGGTGATCGAATCGTCGACCACCAGCGCTATCGGCTGCGCATCGAGCTTGTCGCGGGCCGCGACTGGAGCCACGCGCGAGCGCCAGTCGGCGCGCACCAGCGGCCCGATGTCGAGGATGATGACGATGCGGCCGTCGCCGAGGATCGTGGCGCCGGAGACGCCGCGGATCGCGGAGATCTGCGGGCCGACGCTCTTGACGACGATCTCGCGGCTGCCGATCAGCTCGTCGGTGACGAGGCCGGTGGAATGATCGCCCGCACGCACCAGCACCACCGGGATCGTGACGTCCTGGGCAGGCAGCGGCGATGGCGTCAGGCCGACGAACAGGCCTAGCTGCTGCAGGCGATAGCGCTGGCCGGAATATTCGAAGCTCGGGCTCTCGGTCGCGAGGTGCTGCTCGACTTCGTGGCGCGGCAGGCGCACGACGCCTTCGACCGTCGGCAGCGGCAACGCATAGAGCTCGTCATCGACGCGCACCACCAGCGCATGGCTGATCGCCAGCGTGAACGGCAGGCGGATCGTGAAGCGCGTGCCCTCGCCGGGGCGTGTGTCCATGTGCAGCGCGCCGCCGAGCTTCTTGATCTCGGTGGCAACGACATCCATGCCGACGCCGCGCCCGGCATGCTGGGTCAGGCGGCCGGCAGTCGAGAAGCCGGGCTCGAGCACGAGTTGCATTGCATCGTTGTCGGACAGTGCCTGGCCTTCGCGGATCAACCCAAGCTCGAGGCCCTTGCGGCGGATCGCGGCGAGGTCCATGCCGGCGCCGTCGTCGGACAACTCGACGATGACCTCGGAGCCCTCGCGATGCAGGTTCATCGTGATGCGGCCGGTCTCGGGCTTGCCGCGCGCGGCGCGCTGTTCCGGCGTCTCGATGCCGTGCACGACGGCGTTGCGCAGCACGTGCTCGAACGGCGGCAGCATGCGCTCGAGCACCTGCCGATCGAGCTCGCCCGAGGCGCCCTCGATCAGCAGCTCCGCCCGCTTGCCGGTGTCGGTCGCGGCCTGGCGCACGATGCGCGCGAGCCGCTGCACGTGGCGCTGGAACGGCACCATGCGGGTGCGCATCAGGCCGTTCTGCAACTCGGTGACGACCCGCGCCTGCTGCTGCAGCAGGTTCTGCGTATCCTGGGTCAGCGTCTCGAGCAGCTGCTGGATGCTGCCGACGTCGCTGGCGGTCTCGGCCAGTGCGCGCGAGAACTGCTGGATGGAGGAATAACGGTCGAGCTCGAGCGGGTCGAAGTCGCCGCGGTGGGACGACTCGCTCTCGTAGCGGTGCAGGATCTGCTTCTCGGTCTCGATCTCGAGGTTGCGCAGCTGTTCCTTCAGGCGCGTGACGGTGCGCGACAGCTCGCCGAGATTGTGGTCAAGCGCGCCGACCTGCTGCTCGAGCCGCGCGCGGCCGATGCTGACTTCGCCGGCGTTGTTGAGCAGCTGGTCGAGCAGCTCGGCGTCGACGCGCGCCATCTCGGGTCGGTCGCCCTGCGCAACCGGCTCGCGGCCCGGCGGCACCGCGAGGCTGGCGAACGATGCAGTGCCGGCGCCGGCGCCGACCGCCGCCAGCAGTTGCTCGGATTCGACGGGCATGACTTCGTCAGCGTCGAGCGAAGACGGGAAGTCGATCCGCTCGATCACGCCGGTCGTGTCGACCTCGATACCCGCGGTGGTGTAGTGCTCGCCGGACGGCGTGCCTTCGGTGTCGTCGCCGGCTTCGGCCGGGAGGTCGGCGCGAGCGTCGGCGGTCGCGTCGGCGAACCCGGCGGCCTCGGCCCGCGGCGCAGCCGTCTGATCCGACGCGGGCGCCGGAACCGCGCCGGCCTGCTCGTCGTCGGCGCCGCCCAGCAGCGCCTGCAGGCGCGCGAGCAGCGCGCCAGCGGACGGCGGGTTATGGCCCTGGGCGACGCGATCGCGCATCCGCGCGAGTTCGTCGACGCCCGCCTGCAGCGCCGCAAGCGTGCGGTCGCCGGGCTCGATCAGGCCGAGTTCGAGGTAGCCGATCGCGGTCTCCAGCTCGTGGCTCAGGTCGCCCATCGCACGGATGCCGGCCATGCGCGCACCGCCCTTCAGCGTGTGCAGTGGCCGCTTCAGCGTGTCGAGCGCGGCCACGTCGTGGCGCGAGTCCGCCCAGCCGTGCAGTGCCGCCTCGATCGTCTCGAGCAGCTCCGCGGCTTCCTCGGTGAAGATCGACGCGATGTCGGGATCGAAGCCTGCGTCGGTCTCGTTCGCCTCGGGCGCGCGCGACGAAAGCTCGGTGGCGACCAGCGCCGCGACCGGCTGCGCTGCCTGTGGCACGGGCGCCATGGATTCGTACGCAGCCGCGGCCGCCGCCGCGGCGGTCAGCGCAATGCGATGTTCGAGATCGGACTCAGCGGCGTCGATGCGCTCACGCAGCACGTCGTGGGCGATGAAGTAGGCCGTCGACTCGTCGGGGCGGCGCGCGACCTGGTACATCGCGTCCATGCAGTCTTCGAGCAGCGCGAGGTCCGCGGTGCGCAGCCCGCCGCCGCTGTTCCAGCTACGACGCACCCAGCGCTCCAGCGGCTCGGCAAGGCGGATGCCGTGGCGCGCCTCGGCCATCTTGGAGCTGCCGCTGAGCGTGTGGCAGGCGCGGTACGCGGCCTCGCTCAGCCGATGCGGCTCGCTGCGCCAGCGCTGCTCGGCAATGAACGAGCGCACCGTCTGGACGTGCGCGTCGGTTTCGCGCAGGTAGATCTCGCGCAGCGCATTGGCTTCGCGGCTTGCCGTGTCGGACAGCGGGTCTTCCCGATCGGTGGAGCCCGCCGCCGGAAGGGACGCCGCGGCGACGACAGGCTCCGCATCCGCACTCGACGCTTCCGCTCCCGCGTCGGTCGCGGGCCCGGCTGTTCCGGTCGAGTTGTCCTCAGCGAATTCCTCTGCGGTCGCAGCCTCTGCACCGACCCAGGTGGGTGCCTCGACCGCGACCTCGCTGCCGTGCGCAGCATTAGTGACGGAAGCCTCGGCGGCCGCGGAGCCTGGCTCGGCGGATGAAACGGACGCATCGTCCGAGGAACCGCTTTCAACCGCCGGCGAAGCCATGACGTCGGGCGGCCGCGCCGGCGCGCCGATGGCGGACGACATGGCCTCGATGGGCGCAGCGACCAGCGGCGCCAGCGCCGGGTACAGGCCGCTGGCGGAGGCCACATCGTGCTGGCCGGCCGCGAGCGCGTGCGCCCGCGCGACTATGGCACCGACGTCGAGACCCACCGGCGCGCCGCCGGCGAGATGCTCGACCAGCAGCGGCGCGACGGCCACGGCCTCGCGCAGTGTCGAGGCGACCGCGGGCGCGCGCTCGAGCGTACCGTCGAGTAGTCGGTTCAGCAGGTTCTCGATCGACCAGGCGAATTCGGCCAGGTCGCTGGCGCCGACCATGCGGCCGCTGCCCTTGAGGGTGTGGAAAGAGCGGCGCACCGTGCGCAGCGACTCGAGGTCGGCAACGTTGCGATCCCACTCCGGGAAGAAGCGCGAGATCTTCTCGACCTCTTCGCGCGCCTCCTCGATGAACACCTCGAGCAGTTCCGGATCGACGTCGTCCGCCAGCGGGCGCAGTGGCGCGGTGCGACGCGCGACGGCCGGCGGGATCGAGACCGGCCCGGCCGCAGGCAGCACCGGCGGCGCGCCGAGCGCGATGCGCCCGGTGACGCCCGGATCGCGTGGCGATTCGGCCCGCGCAGACTCGCCCGCCGCGCCCTCGGGCACGCGCCCAGGGTCGGCGGACGCGCGGGAAGGAGGCGCAACAGGCGAGCCTTCCGGGACGGCGCCGAGCACCGGCGGGGCCGCGTAGGCACGCGCCGCGGCCGGGTCGAGCCGCACGGTCTGTGCGAACGAGGCCGGCTGCAGCGCCGGCGTGACGGTCGGTGCGATCGAATCTGGTGCGCCGAGCAGCGCGTCGAGGCAATTCTGCGCGTTGTCGAGCATGTAGCCAGGCTCGGCGCGCCCGGCCTCGAGCGTCTCCATGTAGTACTCGACGCTGACGATCGCGTCGGCGAGGCGGTCGAGGTAGCTGGCGGCGAGGCGCGTTCCGCCCGGCTGCATCACGCGTTTCAGGCAGGTGGCGATCGATTCGACCACGGCCACGGCGCGCGTGCGGCCGAGCAACAACAGGCCCGCCTTGATGCCGCGCATCAGCTCGGGCCAGGCGTCTAGGGCCGCCGCATCGACGGTGCCGCCGACGTTCTGCGCGATCGTGTCCTTGATGCGCGCGAGGTTAACGATGCATTCGCGCAGCACGGCCGACTGCACGTGCAGGAAGTCTTCGCTGGCAACTTCGCCGGAGCCATCGCGCTGCGGCGCGCCGGCGCCCTCGCCCGAGGCGCCACGGTCCGGCACGATCATCTTCAGCAGGCTGCTGTCGAGCCGGTCTTCGATGCCGATCAGCGTGGTGGCGATCTCGACCAGCAGCGGCTCGCTCGGCGGAACGCGGCCCGAGACGATGTCGTCGAGGCGCACGAGCTCGCCCTGGATCTTGCCGCGCAGCTCGCCGAGGCCGAGCACGCCGAGCGTATCGCCAATCTTGCGCAGCAGCTCGAGCTGCGGCGCAAGCTCGCCGGGCTGGCCGCCGCCGCGGCGCACGAAGATGTCCAGCGTGTCCTTGACCTTGCCGAGGTCCTCGCGGATCGCCGCGGCCACCGTCTGCATCAGCTTGATGCTGGGCGCGGACAAGGTTTCGCGCGCCTCGTCGATCGCCTGGTCGACGGGCAGCAGCTCGTCGAGCCGGAACGAACGGCGCACCGCGCTGACGCGCGTCCCGCTGCTGCTGGTGCGCGCGACGTAGTACAGCAGGTTGTTCAGCAGCTCGACCGGCGGACTCTGGCAATACCGCGGCTCGCCCTGCTCGTAGAGCCGCTTCAGCTCGCGATCGGCGAGACCGAGCAGCCGCTTGACCGACACGCTGCCCTCGAGGCCGCCGTCGCGCAGCGCCTCGATCACCGCGCCGGTGACCCACCAGAGCTGGAACACCGGCTGGTCGTGCGCGACCTGCTCCATGCGCGCCGCGACCTGCGCCAGCGCGGCGAGGTTGTCGGCGACGCGTTCGCCACGAATCCAGCCGACCAGGCCGAGCTGGAACTGCGCCCGCAGGCGGCGCGCCCACTGCAGCACGGTCAGCTCGGGCTCGCCCGGCGGCAGTCGCGCCGGCACCGGCGTCTCCTCGGACCTCAGGTTCAGCAGCAGCAGCGTGCCTTCCGACAGCAGCGGGCTGCCGCGCACGGCACGCAGGTCGTTCAGCAGCGGCAGCAGCACCAGGGCGAGGTCGCGCCCGCCGGCCAGCACGCGGTCGAGATAGGACGGCAGCTGCACGATCGCGCGCAGCAGCGCATCGAGGCTCTCGGCATGGTTGCGGCGGTCGGCCGCGGTGTCGATCAGGTAGCGGGTGACCTGCTCCATCTCCTCGGCGAGCAGTGCGGCGCCGTAGATCTCGAGCACGCGCAGCACGCCCTGCACGCGATGCAGCTCCTCGGCGCAGCGCTGGAGCAGCGACAGGTTGTCGGGCTGTTCGACGTACGCCTCGAGCGCGACGCGCGACTCGTTGAGCGTGCCGCCGAGCTCACGCCCGACGAGATCGAAGGTCTGTGGTGCGACCTGGCTCATGCGGGGCGCGGCGCCTCAGACCGCGGCGCTGCCGGAGCCGGCGAGCTTGGTGACGGTCTCGATGCCGACAGGCGCGGCGGGAGCGGCCGCGGCAGCCTGGCGGGGCAACTCGCGCCGCGGCGTGGGGACCGCGGGCAGGCGGAAGCCGGACACGGAGGTGCGCAGGCCCGTCGACAGCTCGGCGAGCTTGCCGACCGACTGCGAAGTGGCGCTGGTGGATTCGGCGGTCTGGGTGCTGATCTCCTTGAGCACCTGCATGTTGCGGGTGATGTTCTGCGCCGCCTGCGCCTGCTGGCGCGAGCTGCCGGAGATGTTCTGGACCAGGCTCGCGATCTGGTTCGAGACGTTCTCGATCTCCTCGAGCGCGGCGCCCGCGTTCTCGGCCAGCAGCGCGCCGCCGACGACATCGGTGGTGCTGCGCTCCATCGAGACCACGGCCTCGTTGGTATCAGCCTGGATCGTGCGCACCAGCACCTCGATCTGCTTGGTGGCGTTCGCCGCGCGCTCGGCGAGCCGCTGCACCTCGTCGGCGACGACCGCGAAGCCGCGGCCCGCCTCGCCCGCCATCGAGGCCTGGATCGAGGCGTTCAGCGCGAGGATGTTGGTCTGCTCGGCGATGTCGTTGATCAGCTCGACGATGTTGCCGATCTCCTGCGAGGACTCGCCGAGGCGCTTGATGCGCTTGCTGGTGTCCTGGATCGTCTCGCGGATCGTGTTCATGCCGTCGATCGTGCGGCGCACGGCGTCGCCGCCCTTGTGCGCGACGTCGACCGAATGGCGCGCGACGTCGGCCGCGCGCTCGGCGTTGCCCGAGACTTCTTCGGTGAACGCGGCCATCTCGGCGATCGACTCGGTCGCCGAACCGATCTGCTTAGACTGCGCCGAGCTCGCCTTCGCGAGATGCGCGGCGAGCGCGGTCGTCTGGCGCGCCGCGCCGTCGAGCTGGATCGCCGAGCCGTTGATCGTGGTGACGAGGCCGCGCAGCGCCTCGACCGCGTAGTTGATCGAGTCGGCGATCGCGCCGGTCATGTCCTCGGCGACGGTGGCCTGCACCGTCAGGTCGCCATCGGCGAGGCTGGAGAGCTCGTCGAGCAGGCGCAGAATCGCCTCCTGGTTGCGCTCCGCGTCCTTGCGCTGCGACTGGGCCGCGAGACGCTGCGCCTCGGCGTCGCCGCGCAGCTGCCCGGCCTGGCGGAACAGCAGCGCCAGCGGCACCAGGGCCAGCGCCGAGGGGATCAGCGGCCACCAGGGCACGCCGCCGGCACTGGCGCCGCCGGACTCCGCGGCAGAGCGCGCCACCGCGCCGGCCTGCACTGGTAGCTCGTCTGCGGCGCGCACCGCGCCGGGCAGCGCCGGGGCGGCACCGACCGCGCGCCGCACCGCGCCATCAAGCGCGGCGAAATCCCGGGTGAGGCCCTGCAGCTTCGATTGCACGTCGGCGTTGGCCGGCGGCCGCGGCAGCGCGAGCCGGGCATCGGTGCCGGCCAGGCCGTTGACGACCTGGCCGAGATAGTCGGCGCCATCGGCAAGGCGCCGCGCCGCGGCCTGCGGCTCGCCCGTGCCGCCGGCGAGCGCCGCGACATCCGACTGCAGCCGCTGCGCGCGCAACTCGAAACGCTCGAACACCCGCGGCATCGGATCAGCCGGCGCGCCGGCCATGGCGGTGACCATCTCGGCGAGGCCGGTGACGAGGCGCGGCGCGAGCTCACGCGCGTCGCCGGCGGCCTTGCCGGCATCGACCAGCGGACTGCGCGCCTGCGCAACCGCATCCGCGGCCGAGAGCAGCTTCGGCAGCGCGGGGTCGGCCGCCCAGGCGGCACCTGGCGCAGCCTGCGCGAGCTCGCGCAGGCGCCGGCTGCCGCGCGCAATCCGTTCGATCGCGGCGGCGTCTCCGGCGCGTGCCGGTGCGGCACTCGCGACCAGTTCCTGCAGCGTCACCAGCGGCGCGGCGACGTCCCGGCCGGCGCCACGCGGCGCGAGCAGGAAGCCTGCCGCGGCGACGATCACGAGCACCGCGGACAACGCCAGCAGCAGCGGGATGTTGCCCACCAGTGCGATACGCGCGGCGCCAGGGTCGGCGCGACCGGCGGAACGGGGCTCGACCCGGTTGTCGGACTTCATGGGGTGGGATCCGGCCGGCTCATGCGGCAGCGTCCTGGAAGCTCGGACTCTCGACCAGCGTGCGCAGCGACAGCACCGGCCAGTGCTCGTCGCCGCGGCGGAACGCCCCGGCGAGGTAGCGTTCGCAGCGCACCACGGTCGGCGGCGGGTCGCCGGTGAACTCGGATTCGGGGAAGCGGCGGAACCCGAGCACCTCGTCGACCATCAGGCCGGCGGGAATCTCCCGATGGTTGACCACCAGCACGCGCGTGTTGCGGGTGGCGAGCGTGACGCCGCTGCCGAGGAACTGCCGCAGGTCGAGAACCGGCAGCAACTGGCCGCGCACGTTGGCGAGCCCGCGCAGCCAGGGCTTCGCGCCCGGCACGCGCGTCAGCGGCGAGGGCACGCCGAGCACCTCGCGGGTCTCCTCGCGGGCGACCAGATAGAGCTCGCCGGCCATCTTCAGCGCCACGCCGACCCACTCGCGCGCCGAGGGGCTCTCCTGCGCCAGCTGCGCCGAGACGGCGCGGCCGCGCCGCTCGAGCTCGGCCAGCAATTCGAACGGCTGGTCGCGCAGCGACTTGAGCGAGGGCGAAGCGTTCATGGTGACGTGGCGGTCGGGAGCGGCGGCCGCGCGCGTCAGGCAGCGAGCGTCGACTGCGCCTTGGCGACCAGATCGGCCGGCGACACCGGCTTGACCATGTAGTCGATCGCGCCCTGGCGCAGCCCCCAGATCTTGTCGGTCTCCTGTCCCTTCGAGGTGACCATCACGATCGGGATCGCGCTGGTGACCGGGTCGTTGGTCAGCGTGCGCGTGGCCTGGTAGCCGTTCATGCCCGGCATCACGATGTCCATGAAGATCAGGTCCGGGTGGATCTCACGGGCGAGGCGCACGCCTTCGGCGCCATCGCCGGCGACCGCGGTCTGATAGCCGTGCTTCTCGAGGGCACGCTGCATCACGTGCACCTCGGTCGGGGAATCATCGACGATCAGGATCAGGGGCATTCGGTCATCTCCCGATTTGCGACTCGATCGCCGAGAGCAGCTCGTCCTTGGTGAACGGCTTGGTGAGGTAGTGCTCGGAGCCGACGATGCGCCCGCGCGCGCGGTCGAACAGACCGTCCTTCGAGGACAACATGATGACCGGGATCGACTTGTAGACCTTGTTGTGCTTGATCAGGGAACAGGTCTGGTAGCCGTCGAGGCGCGGCATCATGATGTCGACGAACACGATGTCGGGCTGGTGGTCGGCGATCTTGGCCAGCGCATCGAAGCCGTCCACGGCGGTGAACACCTCGCAGCCCTCCTTGGTCAGGAGGGTTTCGGCAGTACGACGGATCGTCTTGCTGTCGTCGATGACCAGGACCTTCAGGCCCTGCAGACCCGGTTTGGCAACCGTCTCCAATCTGCTCTCCCTGTATGCTTCGGGCCACGCGGCAAGCGATGCGCACCCTCTCGGTATCGCACACAATCTCGGCTTCGGCAGGGAGTCGTTTTAACATATGCGTACCACCCCCGCCATGCCACGCAGTTCACGTTTCTGAAGGCTGGCCGCATCCGGAATCACGACATGCCAAACCGTCCCCGTCTCGCCGTGGTCATGGACCCGATCCAGGACATCAAATTCGCGAAGGATTCCACCCTCGCGATGCTGCTCGCTGCCAGCGCCCGCGGCTACGAGCTGGTCTACCTCGAGCAGCGCGATCTTTGGCTGCGCGACGGAGTCGCCTGCGGCCGGACCCGGCTGCTGCAGGTGTTCAAGGGTCCACAGCGCTGGTTCGAGCTCGGCGAGCCGAAGGTCGAGCGGCTCGGCGACCTCGACGTGATCCTGATGCGCAAGGATCCACCGTTCGACACTGAATACATCTACACCACCTACATCCTCGAGCGCGCCGAGGACCAGGGCGCCCTGGTCGTGAACCGCCCGCGCGGGCTGCGCGACATGAATGAGAAGGTCTACACGGCCTGGTATCCGCAGTGCTGTGCGCCGACGCTGATCACGCGCGACCAGGGCGACATGGAGGCCTTCCTGGCGGAGCACGGCAAGGCGGTCTGCAAGCCGCTGCACGGCATGGGCGGGCGCTCCATCTTCGTGATCGAGCGCGGTGACAAGAACATGAATGTGGTGTTCGAGACGCTGACCGACTACGGCAGCCGGTTTGCGATCGTGCAGCGCTACATCCCCGAGATCGTCACCGGCGGCGACGCGCGGGTGATCCTGGTCGACGGCGAGCCAGTGCCGTTCGCCCTCGCCCGGATCCCCAGCGCCAGCGACAACCGCGGCAACCTGGCCGCCGGCGCCACCGGCGTCACCCGGCCGCTCGACGATCGCGACCGCTTCCTCGCGGCGCAGATCGGCCCGCGGATGGCCGAGCTCGGCATGCTGTTCGTGGGGCTCGACGTGATCGGCGGCTTCGTCACCGAGATCAATGTCACCAGCCCGACCGGCATCCGCGAGATCGACAAGCAGCGCGGCACCGACATCGGCGGCCTGATGATGGATGCGATCGGCCGGCGCCTCGCGCGGGCCCAGCTCGCGCGCGCCCATTGAGCCCCGCAGCCGTCGGCGCACCGGGTAGCCCGGCGCCGATCGGCGCCGAGACCCCGGTCCGCGACCGGCTGGTCACCACGCTGTTCCTGGCGGCTATCGTGCACGGCATCCTGATCCTCGGCGTGTCGTTCACGGCCGGGCAGATGTCGCGCTCCGCCGCGCCCGGGCTCGATGTTCAGCTGCTGGCCGAGGACGCCCAGGACGAGCCCCGCGATCGCGAAGCCGCGTATCTCGCGCAGGCCTCGCGGGTCGGCGCCGGCACCACCACCGAGCGCATCGCAGCCAAGACGCCGTTCGGCCCGCCGCCCGATCCGCAGGCCACCGACCGCGAGGACGGCCGCGACCCGGCCGCCGAGTCGGGCGATGCGGCCGCCACGGCCGGCGGCGGCCCGGAGTCGGTGCTCGCGAGCTCGGCGCGCCGGCCGACGGTGCGCTATTCGGGTCAGAACCCCGCCGATGCCCGCGCCGCCGACGACCTGCCGCTGCTGACCGGCATCGCCGGCGGCTCGCGGCCTCGGCTGCCCGCGACGGTGGATTTCGGCGGCGAAGACGCAGTCGATGCGGTGGAGCTGACCGGTCCCGCGGCCCGCGCCGGGGCCTTCGTCTCGCCGGACACGCGCCGCTCGCTGCTCGCGCCCTACCTCGACGGCTGGCGCCGCAAGGTCGAGCGCCTCGGCACGCTGAACTACCCCACGGTCGCGCGCGAGCAGTCGCGCACCGGGCGGTGGCCGGTACTGGAAGTCGAGATCAGCGCCAACGGCCGGCTGAAGTCCGCCAGGATCCGCCGCTCGAGCGGCGACGCCCGCCTCGACGATGCCGCGCTGCAGATCCTGAAGCTCGCGAGCCCCTTCGACCCGTTTCCGCGCGACATGGCGCAGGTGTTTCCGGAACTCGGGTTCGCCTACGAATGGCGATTCGAGGCCGGCGGGCCGTTGTCGGTGCCCTCCTCTCCCTAGCCGGACCTGCGGCAGGACGGCATGCGAATCGCTTGCTGCCGCGGAAACGGCCGAATTCCGACTTTCCAGCCCTCCCAGCGGCCCGCATACTGGTACGCATGGCCGAGACCACGAGCCTCACGAACCACCTGCTGATCGCGATGCCTTCGCTGGCGGACCCGAACTTTGCGCAGACCGTGACGCTGGTCTGCGAGCATAGCGTCGACAAGGGTGCGCTCGGCATCGTGATCAACAAGCCGCTGCCGATGACGCTCTCGGAAGTGCTTTCGCAGATGAAGCTCGAGGCGCTCGATGCGCGGATCGGCGCGCGCACGGTGCTGCGCGGCGGGCCGGTGCACCGGGACCGTGGCTTCGTGATCCATCGTCCCGGCGGCAGCTGGGATTCCTCGCACTCGGTCTCCGAGCAGGTGCAGGTGACCACCTCGCGCGATGTGCTCGCGGCGATGGCGCGCGGCGAAGGGCCGCGCGATGCGTTCATCGCGCTCGGCTACGCCGGCTGGGAAGTCGGCCAGCTCGAACGCGAAATGCTCGACAACGCCTGGTTGCCGCTGCCGCTCGACGAGCGGGTGCTGTTCGAGCTGCCGTTCGAGGACCGCTGGCACGCGGCCTGGCGCAACCTCGGCATCGACGTCGGCAAGGTCAGTCATTTCGCCGGACATGCCTGAGCCGGCGCCGGACGGCGCCGCCGCAGCCCCCGGCCCCCAGATCCTGCTCGGCGTCGACTTCGGCCTGCGGCGCATCGGTCTCGCGATCGGCGATACGATCACTGGCCGAGCACGTCCGCGGCCGGCGCTGCAGGTGGCAGCCGGCCGCGCGCCGGGAGATCCGGAATTCGAGCGCATCGCGCGCGAGCTGCGCGACAGCGGCGCGACCGGCATCGTCGTCGGCTGCCCGTATAATCCCGACGGCAGTCAGGGCGCGCTCGCCACGAAGGCGACGCAGTTCGCCGCCGAACTCGGGCGCCGCAACCGCCTCCCGGTGCATCTCGTCGACGAGCGCTATTCCTCGATCGAGGCGACCGAGGCGCTGCGCGCGATGCGCGCCGACGGCACGCGCCGCAGCCGGGTGGAAAAGCCCGACATCGACAGCGCGTCGGCGGCGGTGATTCTCGAACGATGGATGGCGGGCGAAGGGGAACGATGAACGACACACCGGCAACCGGCCGCGCACCGATGCTGCGCGCCGATGGCAGCCTGCGGCACCTGCTGACGCTCGACGGCCTGTCGCGTCCGCTGCTCGAGCGCCTGCTGGAGCGCTCGCAGCACTGGTCCCGTCCGCTCGGCGCGGCGCCGGCACGCGGCACCGCGCTGCAAGGGGTCACGGTCGCCACGCTGTTCACCGAGCCCTCGACGCGCACGCGGGTTTCGTTCGAGCTCGCCGCGCAGCGCCTCGGCGCCGACGTCGCCAGCGTCGAGGTGCAGCTTTCGTCGCGCCTCAAGGGCGAGAGCATGCTCGATACCGTGCACACGCTCGAATCGCTGCACGTCGACGTGTTCGTGCTGCGCGACGCGCAGGCCGACGTGCCCGACCTGGTGGCGCGCAACGTCGCGCCACACGTCAGCGTGCTCTCGGGCGGCGCCGGCAGCCATGCGCATCCGACCCAGGGCCTGCTAGACACACTGACGATCCTGCAGCACAAGCATCGCATCGCTGGGCTCTCGATCGCGATCGTCGGCGACGTGCGCCACTCGCGCGTCGCGCGCTCGGCCTGGCATGCGTTCAGCGCGCTCGGCGTCTCCGACCTGCGCCTGGTGGCACCGCCGGCGCTGATGCCCGAGCCCGGCGAGTTCGCCGGCTGCGCGCGCTCGACGAGCCTTGCCGAGGGCATCGCCGGCTGCGACGTCGTGATGATGCTGCGGATACAGAAGGAGCGGATGGCGCAGGCGTCGATCCCTGGCGCCGAGGCGTATTTCGCCGAATGGGGCCTGACGCGCGAGCGGCTCGGGCGCGCGAAGCCCGACGCCATCGTGATGCACCCGCAGCCGATGAATCGCGGCATCGAGATCGCCTCCGACGTGGCCGATGGTCCGCAATCGGTGATCCGCGACCAGGTGCGCAATGGCGTCGCAGTACGCATGGCAGTGCTCGAAGCCGTGATCGAAGGCCGTCCGGCAACGCCGCAATGCGGCGCGGCCGGCGACGTCGCGGGCTGGCTGCACGCTGCCGACGGCGCCGTTGCGAACGCCGGTACGACCGCAACCACCCCCGGAGACCGCCGATGAACGACGCGTCGCTCGAAACTGCGTCGCCCGGTGCCCCGTCGCCCGGTGCCGCGACGCTGGCCACCACGACTCCGGCGCCAGTCCCGCACCCGGCGCATCGCGGTTCGATCTGCCTTGAAGACGGGCGTGTACTGGCGCAGACCGCGTTCGAAGGCGCGCAGTGGGTTCTGCGCCTGCAGGCGCCGAAGTGCGCGGCACGCGCGCAGCCCGGAAGCTTCGTGCACCTGAGCTGCGACGACGACATCCCGATGCGCCGACCGCTGTCGATCATGCGGGTCGCGCCGGCCGCGGGCTGGATCGAAGTGCTCTACAAGGTGCTCGGCCCCGGACTCGCGGCGCTGTCGCGACGCCGGGTCGGCGATGTTCTCTCGGTGCTCGGCCCGATCGGCCACGGCTTCATCGCCCATCCCGAACGGCCGCGTACGCTGCTGGTCGGCGGCGGCGTCGGCATTCCGCCGATGGTGTTCCTCGCCGAAGCGCTGTGTGCCGATGCACGCGCGGCGTGGAAGCCGCTGGTGCTGATGGGCTCCGAGATCCCGTTTCCGTTTCGCGCCCGGCCCTCGACGATTCTCGTGCCAGGCATCCCGGCGGGCACGATCGCCTGCATGCCGCTGCTCGACGGCTGGGGCGTGCCGAGCCGGCTCGCGAGCCGCAGCGGCTTTCCCGGCTGCCACGACGGCTTCGTCACCGAGCTCGCCGACCTGTGGCTCGGCGCGCTCGATTCCGGCGCGCGCGCCGAAGTCGAGGTGTTCGCCTGCGGACCGACCCCGATGCTCGAGGCGACGGCGAAGGTGGCGCGGCGCCACGGCGTGCCCTGCCAGGTTTCGCTCGAGGAGTTCATGGCCTGCGCGGTCGGCGGCTGCGCAGGGTGCGCGGTGCTCGTGCAGACGCCCGAGGGCCCGGCGATGAAACGCGTCTGCGTCGACGGCCCGGTGTTCGATGCTGCCGCGGTGTTCACGACCTGAGGCTTTGGCGCAGCGCGCCCTGGACCGACTCGCCCTACCAGACCAGGTCGTCCGGCACCTTGAACTGCGCGTAGGGATCGTCTTCCGCCGCAACCTGATCCGTCGCACCGGGATCCGTCGCACCGGGGTCCGTCGCACCTGCGCCGGCCGCACCGCTGGCTTCGGTTCCAGCGTGCACCACCGCACGCGGCTCGCGCTCGCGGACGCGGTCGGCGATTTCGGCCGGCACCACCAGGTACTGACCGTGGCTGCGCACGATCGCGAGCATGCCGCCGATCAGGGCGACGCGGCGCGCCGGATCGACACCGACGCGTGCGATGCGGCCCTCGTGCACGAAGTTGTAGAAATCCTCGGTCTCGGCGATGCGCGGCAGCGCGTGCTGCTCGACGATCTGCCGGATCTGCGCCGCGCGCGCCTTGCGTTCGGCCTTGTCGCGCTTCTTGTGCTCGAGTGCCTGGTCCCGGGCGAGCTTGGCCGGATCGACGTTGCGGACGGGAGCGGGCGGACGACCGGCAGCAGCGCCGGCGGCGGGCCGCTGCCCCTTGCCCTGCTGGTGCTGCTGCTGGTGCCGGTTGCGATGCTGGTCTTCGCGGGCGTGCTTTGCCTGGCTCTTGGTGCCGAGGCCAGCCGCGAGCAACTGGTCGCGCAGGGACATGCTCATCGACGGTGGCTCCAACGACGGATGACGGGGTGCCCCATGTTACGCGACTCCGGGCCTGCGCCGCCGCCAGACGCCGGGTGGGCGCTGGCCCTGCGGGAATCATCCCGGATGAGCCTCGCAGCATGCCGCCGCCCGCCCGGCACTGTCGGTCCGCGCCTATGGCCAGCGGCAACGCAACATCGTTCAATACACGCAATGAAATCAGAGGTCCGGCTGGCGTATTCCGGCGGCCAGGTGACCTGCCGCAAGCGCGGCGCACCTGCACCGCGTCGTGCCGGCGTGCGCACGGCCTGCCTGCTGGCCGTGCTCTGCTGCGCCAGCCTGGCCGTGGCGGCACCGCGCAGCTTCGCCGCGACCCCTGCCGCCATCGATGAACCGCCGGCGACCGGTCCGCGCGACGCGCAGCGAGCCGCGTCCCCATCCGCCAGGCCCGGCGCGCCGACGCCTCCCGCGTCCACGACGGCGCCGGGCCGGAGCCGCCCGATCCGCGGTAAGGTGACGCTCGCGATCGAGGGCGTCGGCGACGAGCTCGCGCAGGCCGCGCGCGCCAATCTCGAGCTGCAGAACTACCTGGATCGCGAGCTGACGGGGCGCCAGCTGCGCGGCATGGTGGCGCGCGGCGAGCAGCAGATCCGGCTCGGGCTCGAGCCCTACGGCTATTACGCGGCGCAGGCCAAGGGCAGCCGGGTGCGCGAGGGCGACGGCTGGCGGGTCACCTTCAAGGTCGATCCGGGCCCGCCGGCCCGCGTGCGCAATTCGAGCGTCGCGGTGCTCGGAGCGGCCACCGAGCTGAAGGCGGTGCGGGATGCGCTGCAGGCGTTTGCCCCCAGGCGTGGCCAGCCGATCGATCACGCGATCTACGAGGCCAGCAAGGCGCGCGTGTCCACCGCGCTGCAGACCACCGGCTTCTTCGACGCCACGCTGGAGCGGCACCGGGTCGAGGTCACGCGTGGCGCCGGGACCGCCGACATCGACGTCGCCTGGAACAGCGGCGAGCGCTACCGTCTCGGCGCCACGAACCTCTCGAAGGTGCAGTTCCCGCCCGAATTCCTCGCCGGCTACCTGCCGTGGGAATCCGATGCGTTCTACACGGTCGACGACCTGCTGCTGCTGCAGCAGCGACTGATCGACGCCGACTATTTCGGCCTGGTCTCGGTGCAGCCCAACGTCGCCGGGCGCCGCGACGGCCGGGTGCCGGTCGAGGTGCTGCTGACGCCGGCCAAGCGCACGATCTATTCCGCCGGCGCCTACGCCAGCACCGATTCCGGGCCGGGCGGCCGGCTCGGCATCCAGCGGCGCTGGATCAACGACCGCGGCCATAAATGGGGCGCGGAAGTCGAGTATTCGACGCGCCTGCAGGCGGCCAGCACGTCCTACCGGATCCCGCAGCCGGGCGTACGCAACCGCTACTACGACTTCGCGGCCGGCTATCGCGACGAGACCACCGACACCAGCCGCTCGACCCTGAAGCGCCTGTCGGCATCCGAGGTGCTCGACCGCTGGCACGGCTACCAGCGCACGCTCGGCCTGCGGCTGCTCAATGGCAGTTTCGACATCGCCGACGAACAGCGCTCCTCGAAGCTGCTCTATGCCGAGGGCTCGCTCGCGCGCACGCGCGCCGACGACCCGTTGTTCCCCGCCAAAGGTGTCGCGGTGAACTACGTGCTGCGGCTCGCGGCGCCCGGGCTGCTGTCCGACAGTTCGCTGGCCCAGGTGCGTGGCGATGCGCGCTGGGTCCAGCCGGCCGGCCGTGGCTCACGCGTGCTGCTGCGCGCATCGCTCGGCGCGCTCGAGGCCAGCAACTTCGACGCGCTGCCGCCGGAACTGCGCTTCTTCGCCGGCGGCGACCGCTCGGTACGCGGCTTCGACTACCAGGCGATCGGCGAGCGCAACTCGACCGGCGGCGTGATCGGCGGCCGCAACCTGGTGGTCGCAAGCGCCGAGTACGAACACTATTTCCTGGCGAACTGGGGCGCCGCCGTGTTCGTCGATGCCGGCGACGCGTTCAGTTCCGAACTCAACGCCAATGTCGGCGCCGGCATCGGCCTGCGCTGGAAATCGCCGGTCGGCGTCGTGCGCGTCGACTTCGCCGTGCCGGTCACGACCGACCTGGAAGACAGCGGCCTGCGGTTCCACATCGTGATCGGGCCGGACCTGTGAACGCGCTGCGCGCGATCGGCAGCGTCGGCGCCGTGCTGCTGGCACTGGCACTGCTGCTGGCCGCCGGCCTCGTGGCGCTGGTGGCCACCGAGCCGGGCGCCCGCTTCGCGCTGCGCACCATCACCGCGCTGACCGATGGTGCCGTGCAGGCCGGCGACATCCGCGGCACGCTGCGCGGCACGCTGACGCTGGTCGACCTGCGATATCGGGACGCCGGCGCGGGCCTCGATATCGAAGTCGGCAAACTGCAGATCAGCCTGCAGCCACGTGCGCTGATGCAGGCGCGCCTGCAGGTCACGAGCCTCGATCTGCAGCGGGTCCGCGTGCGCCTCTCCGCACCGACCGATCCGCCGAGCGACGTGCCATTCTCGCTCGACCCGCCGTTCGACCTGCAGATCGATGCGCTGGCGCTGCGCGACGCCACCGTGGAGCGCGACGGCGAGCAACTGGTGGAAATCAGCCGCAGCGCGGCAGCCGCGACCTGGACCGATGCCGGACTCGACATACGCCAACTCGACCTGCTGGGGCCGCAGGGCGAACTGCATTTCGCTGGCCTGGTCGATGAACGGGACGGCCTCTACACCGGGCAGGCCGCCGGGCGCTTCCGCTGGCAAGCCGGCGAGCGTCGCGTCGCCGGCCGCATCGAGGCGCGCACCCGCGACACTCTCGCCGACCTGAAGCTGCGCCTGAGCGAGCCGCTGGTGGCGCGCGTGGATCTCGCACTCGAACAACGCGAGAACCTGCCGTGGCGCTTCACGCTGGACGTGCCGGCATTCGATCCGCACGAAAAGCTGCTGCCTGACACCACCGTGCAGCGTCTCGCGGCGCGCCTGGCGGGCCGCGGCAGCCTGCTGCGCGGCGAGGCCACCGGCACGCTGCAGGTCGACGGCGAGAAGATCGAGCTGCAACCGCTGCGCCTGGAGCGGCGCGGCGCGGATCTCGCGATCGACGTGACACTGCGCCACGCCAGCGGCGTGCTGCGCGCCAACGGCGAGCTCGGCCTGGCGCGCAAGCCGCTCGGCGGGCGCTTCGATCTCGACTGGCGCGACGTCGTGCTGCCGCGGTCGCTGGTCGGACAGGTGCTGCACAGTCGCGGCCAGGCGAAGCTCGAAGGCAGCCTCGAACGCTACAGCGCGCGCGCGAGCTTCGCGCTCGGTCCGCCGAAGCGCCTCGCCAACGTCCGTCTCGCCGCGCTCGGCACCGCGCAGGGCATCGACCTGCAACAGCTGGAAGTCCGCGAGGCTGCCGGTCGGCTCGGCGCACGCGGCCGCATCGACTTCGGCGACCCGCTGCGCTGGAAGCTCGACGCGGAAGCAAGCGACTTCGACCCCGGCGTGTTCGCGGCCGACTGGCCCGGCCGGCTCAGCTTCGTGGTCGCCAGCAGCGGTGCCGCGCGCGGCGCCGCGAACACCACCGCGACGCTGGACCTGAGCGCACTGCGCGGGCGACTGCGCGGGCGCGCCGTGAGCGGCAGAGCCGACCTGCGGCTCTCGCCAGGCCCGCTGCTCGCCGGTTCCGCCGAACTGCGCTCCGGGGCGAGCCGGCTGCGGATCGACAGTCGCAGCGGCACGCAGCCGCAGGCACGGGTGCAGGCCGACGTGCCGAGCCTCGACGACTGGTTGCCCGGCGCCTCGGGTGCGTTGACCGCCGACGTCTCCGCCTCCGGCAAGTGGCCGATGCTGTCGGTAGCGGGCGAGGCCCGCGCGCGCGGCCTGCGCTACGACGCGCTCAGCGCCGATGAGGTCGAGCTCCACCTCGACATGGTGCGGCCGCTCGAGCCGCGCGGCACGCTGCGGCTCGATGCGCGTGGCCTGCGGGGCGCAGGACTCGAGGTGCGCACGCTCGCGCTGCGCGCCGAGGGCGAGCCGGCCGCGCATCGCGTCCAGCTCGAGCTCGACGGGACACCAGTCTCGACCCAGCTGCGTTTCACTGGCGCGCTCGTCGATGGTAGCTGGCGCGGGGAAGTCGCGCAGCTGGTGCTCGACGCACCGCGCGTCGCGCGGCTCGCGCTGCAGCAGCCCGTCGCGCTCGCCTGGTCGGGCAAGTTGTTCGACCTTGCCCGGGCCTGCTTCGCCGATGGCGAAATCCGACTCTGCCTCGAGGGCCGCGGCGGCACCGACGGCGCGCTGCAGGCCCGCTACGAACTCGCGAACCTGCCGCTGGCGCTGGCGGCGACGTTCGCGCCGACCGCGCTGCCGGTCGCGTTCGACGGCACGATCGATGGCGAAGGCCGGGTCGCCCGCGATGCGCAGGGGACGCTGCAGGGCGCGGCGCAGCTGCGCTCGGCGCGTGGCCGCCTGAGCCTCGCGCCGGCCGAAGGCGAGACCGAGGCGCAGGAGCTGCTGGATTACGCAGACCTGCGGTTCGATGCCGACTTCGCCGGCACCGGGGTGAGCGCCAGACTCGTGGCGCGCATCGACGAATACGGCAGCGTCGACGGCCGGCTCACGGCGAGCGACGTCGGCGGCGCACGCACCCCGCTCGATGGCCTGCTGCGGGTGCACCTGCCGAGCCTCGCGGTGGCCGGGGCCTTCGCGCCGCGTCTCGCCAACGTGGACGGGCGCCTCGATCTCGATGCCACGATCGCGGGCACGCTCGACGAACCCGTGCTCGGTGGCGAATTGCGTGCCAGTGAATTGCAGGCCGACGTGCCCGAGCTCGGCCTGGAACTGCGCGCGGGGCGGCTGCGACTCGTGCCCGAAGGCGCACAGCGGTTCGCGCTCGACGGCGGCCTGCGTTCCGGGACCGGTGAACTGACGCTGCAGGGCACGGCGCAGCCCAGCGGCGAACTGGACCTGAAAGTCGAAGGCCGCGACTTCCTCGCCGCCGACCGCCCGGGTGCGCGGGTCGTCATCGCCCCGGCGGTCGACCTGAAGCGCTCGGAAGGCCGCATCGACGTCGAGGGCCGGATCCTCGTGCCCTCGGCGACGATCGACCTGCAGCGCCTGCCGCGCGGTGGTGCCGGCGCCCGCGCCGCCTCGCCGGACGTCGTGGTGATCGACGACGAGCCACGGCTCGCGAAGGATGCCGCCGCGCTGCCGCTCTATGCGAACGTCGAGGTGCGGCTCGGCGAGCAGGTGAAGCTCGTCGGCTTCGGTCTGGATGCGACGATCGCCGGCAGCCTGCAGGTCACCGAGCGCCCTGGCGCCGTCACGACCGGCTCGGGCGAGATCCGCGTCGCCGGCACCTACAAGGCCTACGGGCAGGACCTCACGGTCCGCCAGGGCCGCCTGCTCTACGCCGGGACACCGCTCGACGATCCGCGGCTGAACGTGGTCGCGGTGCGCGTGATAGACACCGTCACCGCCGGGCTGCGCGTCACTGGCCGGGCGCAGGCGCCGCAGCTGGAGGTGTTCTCGGATCCGGCGATGGGACAATCGAGCGCGCTTTCCTACCTCGTGACCGGCAAGCCGCTGGGAGCCATCGGCCAGGGCGATGCCGAAGGCGATGCGCTGCAGTCGGCGGCGCGCTCGCTCGGCACCGCCGCGGGCGGGCTGCTCGCGAGGAACGTCGGCCGTCGCCTCGGCATCGACGAGGTCGGCATCAAGGAAAGCGCGGCGGTCGGCGGCGAGGTGCTGACCATCGGCCAGTACCTCTCGCCGCGTCTCTACCTCAGCTACGGCGTCGGGCTGTTCAAGCCCGGCGAAGTCGTGACGCTGCGCTACAAGATCTCCGAGGGGCTGTCGGTCGAGGCCGAAAGCGCGACCGATGCGTCGCGTGCCGGCGTGGAGTACCGGATCGAGAGATAGCCCGGCGGGCGCCGCACGGCGTCGATCCGCGTGCCCTCGCCCGCAAGCCGGGGGCTGCCCCATACTGCCGGCGCGCCAGCGTGACCAGGAGTACTCGACCCTTGGATCCGACCGCCGATCCCGCACCGCCTGTTCCAGCCGACCAAGCGGCCTCGGACCAGGACCTGCACTGGCAACCGGGCTGGACGCCCGAGGAGCGCGAGAGCTTCTTCGTCGCCACCGCGCGCCATGAGCGCGCATCGTGGCGGGTGACGATCGTAGCGGGCGCCGGCATCCTCGTGGTCGCCTTCATCGTCGCGGTGCTGATGGCGCCGATCCTCTACGCGCTGCTCGGCACGCTGCTGGACCTCGTCAACCTTGCGATCCCGATGCCTGACCTGACGCGCGCGCTGCTGCGCCGCCTCGGCGACGTCGTCGACCGGATGGAGACGCTGCCCTGGACGCGCTGGCTGGCAGTGACCGCAGTCGCCTCGATCCCCGGCGTACTGCTCATGGGGCTGGTCGTCGCCACGCTGGCCCGGGCGCTGCGCGCCGCGGACGATCTGGACACCGGCGTGCTGGCGGTGCGCCGACCGCAGGCGACGCAGCTGGCGGAGCAGCGCTTCGCCAACGTCGTCGCGGAGATGGCCGTCGCCGCTGCGATCCCCGAGCCGCGCGTGCTGATCGCCGAACGCAGCTCGCCCAACGCCGTCGTGCTCGGCGCGGATGCCCGGCACGTGACGATCGTGGTCTCGCGCAGCCTGCTCGACCTGCTCGACCGGGACGAGATGCAGGGCATCGCCGCGCACCTGGTCGCGACGATCGCCAACGGCGACGTGCGTGCCGGCGCCCGCGTCGCGCTGTCGCTCGGCCTGTTCGGCCTGATCACGCGCCTGACGGGGTCGATCATGGACCCGGGCGCCGCGCAGCTGCTGCCGAGGCTGCTGCTCGCCGCGCTGCGCCCCGGCTCGGCGCGCGCACGCGAACTGCTGGCGGCGATCGCCGACCCTTTCGGCGGCGCGGCCGTGGGAGCCGCGCGCACGGCGCCACGCCGCGGCGGCGGCGCCGACAAGCTGAGCTGGCGCGAATGGACGGCGATGCCGTTCACCGGCCCGCTGGTGATGGCCGGCTTCTTCGGCGGCATGGTCAGCAGCTTCGTGCTCTCGCCGCTGGTGGCGCTCGCCTGGCGCCAGCGCAAGTATCTCGCCGACTCGACCGCGGTGCGCCTGACGCGCAACTCCGACACGCTGGCCGAGGCGCTGCAGAAGATGGGTGCGGCAGGCAGCGCCGCCGACCTCGCGCCCTGGGCGGCGCATCTCGCGGTGGTGCAGGACGGGCCGGCCGGACGCGGCGCGACCCTGCTCTCCGCCTCGCCGGTGCCGATGTTTCCCGGCCTGGAGCGACGCCTGAAGGCGCTGGTGCGCCAGGGCGCGAGCGTCACGGTCGTCGAGCGCAAGGTTCCTCCGCTCGCCTGGCTGATCGGCGTGCCGGTTGGAGCGTTGGTGGCGGCGCTGATGTCGACCGTGATCGTGCTGCTGCTCTGGCTCTCGATGGCCCTGTCGGGCCTGTTCACGCTGCTGCCGTTCGGCGCGCTGAACCTTTTCCTGAGGTGGCTCGGCGGCTGACCGCGCAAGCCTCGCTGGCGGCACCGGCACCGGCACCGGCACCAGCGCCGGCGC
>Ga0163144_10002348_pt1 | contig 43803 bp, 22 predicted proteins | sample OliLak19BULKMAT1_FD_123175 | JGI IMG/M metagenome (GOLD analysis project Ga0163144, IMG submission 123175) | Freshwater microbial mat bacterial communities from Lake Vanda, McMurdo Dry Valleys, Antarctica - Oligotrophic Lake LV.19.BULKMAT1 | ecosystem: Environmental > Aquatic > Freshwater >...
CATTTCTGCATCTGCAGCAGACCGTCCAGATCAACCACTGCCTGAACGTGACCTGTCTGAATGTCGCGCTGGGAGCGGAGGCCGGCATCGTTCGATTTACGGATGAAAAACGAAAAGACGACAACAACCGCGTGTCCCTTGACACAGGCGCGGGGATGCAGGTTCCGTGTGTGACTCTGGCCAGCCTGATCGACGAACATCGTCTCGCCCGAGTCGCGATGCTGAAGATCGACGTCGAAGGCTTTGAGATGCATGTGCTTCGAGGTGCCGAGTCCGTTCTGTCTCGAGTCGACTGTCTGTATGTCGAAGTGCTGGAACATACGCTGCAGAGATTCGGAAGCTCAGGCGCAGAGCTGATCGGGCTGCTCCGAAATTACGGTTTCACCTGCTATTACTTCAAAGACGACCGCAGCAATGTTGTCGCATTTGCCGGTCATGTGTCGTCCGGGAAATGGCAGAAGGAACTGGTGGCAGTGGAATAGTCGTGAGGATTGAGGATTCCCGTAAAGCAGCAGCGGGATCAATTGTTCAGGATGGTTTTCCCGCGGATTTGAGGATCGAGGGTTTCGATGTCTGCAGTGTTGTCCAGCAAAGCACCCGTCAAACCGCCGGTGACGTCGAGCTGTCCCGCCTGTGGAACTCCCTCCGTGCAGGCCCGACATGCCTGGAAGTTCATCAATGCACGCGGTGAGACAGACTGGCTCCGGTGTCCGTCGTGCCGTTCGTATTTCATGGACGGCGAGTACAGCCTGGCGTGCGAGATTGAGCACACACAGCAGATGACTTGGGGCGATTCGCACCACGGTGTCGAACTGAATCAGTACAAACAGCGGATGTACACGGCAATTCTGGAACAGATCTGCAGAAAGATGGCACCGACCGGTCAGTCACTTCTCGACGTCGGCTGTGCCTACGGTGGCTTTATGACGGCTGCTCAGCTCGCCGGTTTTGATGTCTGCGGCTTCGACATCGTCCCGGAAGCTGTGGCCCGGGTGACAGCCTGCGGGATGAAGGCCCAGTGCTGCGGACGGATGAAGGACTTCACGCTGCGGTCTGGTCCTCTGGATGTCATCAGCGTACTCGACGCCAACATTTACTGGCCCGATCAGCCGGCAGAACTGCGTGACATCTTCAATCGGCTCGCTCCCGGTGGACTGCTGGTGATGCGAATTGTCGATAAATCCTGGATGGCCCGCATTGGGGCCTTCCTTCAGCAGGTCAGCCCCGCACGAGGCGAGAAGATCCTTCGCCGCGCGGTGAATGATCACCGGTTCTCGATGCCGGTCGGCAGCTTCCTGAACGTGCTGCAGCGGACTGGCTTCCGAGTCATCACCGCTTCACCCCGCGGAGCGGTCCACAGCGACCAGACCAGCCTTGCGGTCAAGCTGAGTTTTTCCATCGGCACCGCGCTCTGGCAGACGCTGGGCGTCTTCCTCGCCCCAGGGGCCGTGATCATCGCCGAAAAGCCCGAAGCGTGAACTGATCCGCTGGACGCCGTGGTCGCAACGGTCACACCAGTGCCACTTCTGGTCCCCAACCCGAAGCGTCAGCGAGGGATCAGGTATTCGTACGGGCGCAGTGATTCCTGGTCATTCTTTTGCCATAGGGTTTGGGTTCAGGTGCGAGTTCTCCAGTTGCTGTCGGTCCTGTGCTTCCGTGACATACTCGATGACCGTGGACAATGAGTCGCTGTTCCAGATATAGCGGATGCTCCCCCGTTCTGCCCACCAATTCTGCCGCAGCGGATTCGATTTTTCTTTCAGACGCCTTGTACACCAGGCTTTGATGTCCCGGCGAATTTTCTTTGGGTCGGTGAACTGAGATCCGATCACGATGTGCATGTGATTCGACCGGCAGTTGGCAGCATAGAGCGTCCAGCCACGATGGAGACACGTTTCGTGCACTTGAGTCTCCACCAGTGTCCGTTCCGATTGATTGAGCCTGCAGGCCTCGGCGGTCATTCGACTGGCACAGTCGAGTTCCAGCAAAGGCATGGGCAATTGCCAGCCGTGATGGTACTCCACCCAGCCGCGCTCGTCACCAGGTAACCATGTCCCGTAGGTTGGCCAGGTGATGAAGTAGGCATTGGATCAGACATGGGAGGCGTACAGGGATCTGTGCGAATGGAATACTCGGTCATGATCGACTCCCTCGCTGACGCGTCGGGTTGAGGAATTCACAACCCGAAGCGTCAGCGAGGGACGAAGTGAATCTGCCAGCAGCAACCTGAGAACTCACGGTCTCAGCGATGGACCCGTGCTGGAGATCGGGTCGAGTAGCCGAAATCGAGAAAGATCCCTCGCTGACGCTTCGGGTTGTGATGCGGGTGTGGATGAAGTGGAAGACAATCCTACTTCTTTCGATCTGAGTTCTTGCCCTTGCGGTCGTTCTTTTCCCGCTGTCGGTCGGCTTGTTCGCGGGCGTTCTGAGCGGAGTCGAGCAGACGTTGCAGGAATCCTGGAGGCTTCTGTGGCGCGTCCTTTACGTCCTCAATGGACTTCAGCTTCCATTTCTTACCGGAAGCAGGATTGGACGGCGGTTCAATCACCTGGACCGACCCGGCTGTGGCCGCCGCAGCTTTGCCGGTTCCCAGCAGTGTCCGCTCGGCGATGCTCCACAGGCTGGACGCGATGAAGTAGATACACAGGCCGGCGGGCTGATGCCAGAACATGAAACCCATGACGCCGGTCATGATGTTCATCATCTTGTACTGCATGGCCTGCTGTTCATCCTGAGCCGGCGGCATGAACATTTTCTGCTGCACGAGAAAGAGGACGACCGTACAAAGTGGCAGAATGCTGAAATCGCGGCCCAGTCCGAAGAGTGGAATCTCGAACGGCAGCCTGAAAAGTGCATCCGGAGCGGCCAGGTTTTCAATCCAGAGGAAGCTCTGCAGCCGCAGATCAACCGCCGAGTTCAGGGCGGTGTAGAGACCGATGAAAATCGGCAGCTGCAGAAACAGCGGCAGGCAACCGGCTAAAGGATTGATCTTGTTCTTCCGCCAGAGTTCCATCTGGGCCTTGGCGAGTTTTTCCTTGTCATCGCCGAACTTTTCCTTCATCGCGACAATCTGCGGCTGAAGTTCCTTCATGCGTGCGGCGCTGATGGCCTGCTTGCGGGAAATCGGAAACAGACAGCCTCGCACCAGCACAGTCAGCGAGATGATTGCCAGGAAATAGGGCATGCCAAAGTTAAAGAAGCCGCCAAGCAGGAACAGCATTCCGCGAGCGACAATCCCGAACCAGCCGAAATTCAGGACCTGAGTCGCCGCAAGCGGTTCGGGATCGAGCAGTTCGCTGCGTTTCGGGCCGACGAAGAACGCATACTTATGAGTCACCGAATCGCCCTCGCCTTTCGCATTCAGAATGATCGGCGATGAGGCAAGGCGAATGCTGACGTCGGACTTCCTCGCTTCTACGGCATTGGCGCTGATCAACACCGGATAGGTGCGATCGAGCCACTTCTTCTCGAGTCGGTCGTCGGGCGATCGATCATCCAGCGGAGCAATCAACGCGGCGAAGAACTGAACGTCGACGCCCGCATAGCGAATGGCGGATGTCCATTCGTGATCTTCCCGCAGTTCGGCACGCTGTTCTGCCGGTGTCGCCGGTCGCAACAGTTCTTCGTCGAGATCATCGCAGTAGCCTTTGACGGTCGCCGCCGCCAGAGTCGCGGCTTTGGCATCGCCCACGAACTCGATGTGGATGTCACGGTACTTCGACGTGTGCTCTTCATTTTCGAGCAACACACCGACTGGTCCCTGAATCTCGTAGTCCACAGTCCGCGGTGCCGCTGACAGGTTGATGATTTCCAACGTCACCTGAACCGTGTAGAACGACGGATTCAACCGCCACGCCTGCTCAAGGTCTTTGCCTGTGAGTTTCAGCCTTGGGAGCGAATACGACTTGCGGACTCGCAGCGTACCGTCCGGAGCGTCGTACTCGAACACCGCAATGGAGGAATCATCGCCCGCCTGGTGATCCACCAGTTTCCAGTTCGCCGATTCCAGCGATTGATTGTGCGCTGCGAGTTGCTTGTCGATGGCGATCACCGCTGTGGAGAAAGTGCGATCGCCGGTGTTCGTGTTCCCGACAATCGTCGCCTGTTCCAAGCGACGCTGCAGATCCCGAAACTGAGGTGACGTGAGAGACACGCTGTCGATCGCGGCCCCGGCAGTGGTCAACTCAACCTGCAGCGCGTAGCCGCTTGCAGGATCGAGCGATCCCAGGGAAACTTTGGACGTCGGATGATCGGGGATGACGACAGTTTCACCTGCGACCGGAACATCAACAGCCGCAGCGGCCCCGACTGCGTTTGCAACAGGAATTTTTGCCACCGGCAGCTTGGGATCGTTGGCAACCGGTACGACGGCCGGTTTCATTTTCGGAGGCGGAAAGAACTTCGGCCCAAGCACGGATCCCCATAGCCAGAGGAACAGCAATGAGGTCAGCAGGAAGGTAAAGAGTCGGCGATTTTCCATGAGTTCGGATCGCGGGGCATTTCGTCGATTGAGATGGCAAGCTGGCGGCAGTCCGCCGCATTCAACGGCGGGCAGAATAGCCGATGCGAACGCGGCTGCGTATTGCCGGATCTTGAGAACTGCCTTTTCCTGCAGTTTTCAATCGAAACGTTGAACGCCCAGCCCAAGACGCAGGCTCTGTGACGTGCTTCCGTGCAAGTTGAGTGAGCCTCCGGGCGTTAAAGCGAGCGGCAGAGAATTTCTTCCCTGTTCCGTAGCTGGTTTCGCAAGAATTCAGAGTCTCCCTGAATTCTTGCGAATTCAGCTACGGTAGATTCGTTTCTGCCGCTCGCCTTAACAAGATGAGCCCCGGCCTCTGCATCATTTCATGTCCAGTCGCCTTCCCGCTAACGAGAAACATGAACGGTGCTCGTCTCATGACGCGGAAGCCTGCGGGACCTCATTCAAAGCACGGCGCGGTTGGTTGCAGACAGAAATTCGTTTTGTCATATTGCCCGGCCTTCTGCGCGAAGGACGATTTGTCAGCAATTGAATGAGTCGGATTGTTCAAAACTGCTTCCGGGTGCGTGATCGATGATGTTCGCCGCTCAATCTCTGGCTGAGTTCTTTCAGACGTTTCTGAGCGGCCGGGCAGACGGCTGGCATTATGTGATTGCCGCTGTGATCCATGCCGTGTTGCTGGTGCATGTGTTTGCCGTCTCGCCATTCGCCTTTATCTGGCTGGAACGCAAGGTATCAGGCCGAATCCAGGACCGTCTCGGCCCGACTCGAGTCGGCGGACTCTTTGGATGGCTGCAGTCGCTGGCGGATGGAATCAAGCTCGTCCAGAAAGAGGATCTCTGTCCTCCTGCCGCGGATTCGATGCTGTTCCGATCGGCTCCTTACATCGTCTGTGTGGCGTCGTTTGCCGCGTTCATGGTGTTGCCATTTAGTCATGGCTGGGTCGCTGTCGCTGCAGACTGCGGGTTGTTCATCATTCTTGCGATCCTGTCACTGGAAGTGTTCGGGATCATCATGGCCGGATATTCCAGCGGCTCGAAATGGTCGCTGTTCGGCGGCATGAGAGAGGCCGCTCAAATGGTCAGCTATGAGATTCCTCTGGCGATCTGTGCGCTGGTGCCAGTCATCGCAGCGGGCTCTCTGAACCTTGGCGAAATCGGGGGAATGCAGCGTGGCTGGTTTTTCAACTGGTTCATGTTTAACAACCCGTTCACGTTCATTGCCTTCTTCGTCTATTTCATAGTCGCTACAGCCAGCTGCAAGCGAGCTCCGTTTGACCTTGCGGAAGCAGAGAGTGAGTTGGTCGGAGGGTTTCACACCGAATACAGCGGAATGCGGTGGTCATTCTTCTTCATGGGTGAATATGCCAGCATGTTTGCCGTCTGCGGCATCGCGGCGATTCTGTTTGCCGGCGGCTGGAACACGGGAATCGGGCCACTGGATGAAGCTCTGTATCTGGCTCGCAGCCACGGCGCATCCGGCGAGGGATCCTGGGTCGTCGGCTATTTGGCCAATGTGCTCGGGGCCTTTGTGTTCACGACGAAGGCCAGTTTCGGAGTTTTCGTTCAGATCTGGCTGAGGTGGACTCTGCCGCGTCTGCGTATCGATCAGGTGATGACGACGTGTCTTAAGTATCTGGTTCCGATCAGCTGCTTTCTGTTTTTGGGAGCAACGCTTTGGCCACTGGTTCTGGCATCAACGATTTCACGGACATCATGGACTCCGGATCCGATCGGTGAACGCTTTGGTGAAGAACTGCCTGACGCGAAGAAACTTTCGGCTGCACTTCCGAACGCGGATCACGGGATTCGTGTTGGTCTGACACCGCCATTGAATCAGGTTGCTCAGGAGGGGTCTGTTCAATGAATGGCGAATCCTTCCTGTTCACCGTCTTTGCACTGCTGACCTGCTTCGGTGCCATCGCAGTGGTGGCCAGCCAGACGGTTGTCCGCATGGCTTTCTGGCTGGTGATTTGCCTGGGCAGCACAGCGGCATTGTTCTTCCTGGCGAATGCCGATTTCGTGGGTGCCGCTCAGCTGCTGATCTACGTCGGCGGGACACTGGTGCTGCTGGTGTTTGGCGTGATGCTGACCGCCAGCGGGCCGTATTTAAAAATTGAAACGTCTCCGGGTGAAACGGTGATGGGGGGACTCGTCGGTTTGTTGTTTTTGTTCGTGGTGTTTGCTTGCCTCAACAATGTCGAATGGCGACCGCCGGTGGCTGTCACAGCATCGGCTCCGGGGACTCCGGGGGTAGCGGGCAACACGCTGCGGCCGCTCGGACTGAGTTTTCTCGGGCTGCGGACCGATCATGATCTGACGGCCGACAAGGATCAGGCGAGTACCGGCTATCTCCTTCCATTCGAAATTGTGTCTGTGCATTTGCTGGTGGTCTTGATCGGTGCGGCTTATCTGGCTCGGGCAAAGCGTCGAAGCCCGTCGCCAGTTCCGTCAGAATAGCGTCGAAGATTGCGTTGGGGCCTCGAAAACGTGCAGCGCCAATCCATGGCGCGAATCGCCTGACGGAGTGGAGTGTCACAATGGCTGCGAGTCCGCATTGTTAAGGTGTTTGAGTTCATGGCTGCCAGTCTGAATGCTTATCTGTTCGTCGGAGCCGTGCTCTTTGTCTGTGGCGTGGTTTGCATGGCCACAAAGCGGAACGGGATCGGAGTTCTGATGGGCGTGGAATTGGTGCTCAACGGTGCCAATGTCAACTTCGTCGCGTTCTCCAGGTATACCGATCTGGGTCTGGATGGCCAGGTGTTTTCGCTGTTCGTGATTGTGCTGGCCGCGGCGGAGGCCGCAGTGGCGTTGGCGATTGCGCTGAACTTTTACAATAACCATCTGACAATCGACGTGGACCGCGCGAACAAGCTCAAGGGTTAGAGTAGGTTGGACATTCCTGTCCGACTTCAAAGCGACGGGCAGGAATGCCCATCCTGCACCGGACAGATGCTGAATTGCCGTTTAGTATTCCTGGATGAAACATGGTTGGCGAAACACTGAGGAACCTGCTGACGATCGCCTGGCTGCTGCCACTGGCGGGCTTCGCCGTTGAAATCTTCGGCGGATTCTGGGGAACGCGCAAGAGCCGGCTGGCGGCCTGGATGTCCGTCGGATGCATTGCGACCGGGTTCCTGTGCAGTGCGAGTGCCCTTTTCATCTGGGGCCAGGCAAACCACTGGACGGTGCTGGAGAAAACGGATCATCAGGATTCCGGCATTCCGGCAGAAAACCATCATGGAGAGCAATCGGCTGCGCCTGGCCACGCGACCATCCATGCTGCATCACCATACAAACTGACGTCTCTGGCAGCTGATGAACAGTCGCTGCCACATTCCGCCGGGGGCCAGACGGTTTACTCGGGAACGTTCTACTATCTGGCCAGGTTCGGCTCGCTGGATATCTCGCTCGATTACTACATCGACAGCCTGACACTGGTGATGTTCACGATGGTCACGTTCATTGCAACGTGCATCCATTTGTTTGCCATGGGCTACATGTCCGAAGAGCTGACCGACGAGTATGTCGACCATCAGGCACATCTGTCGAATGGCCATCATGTGCATCGCCCGGGTCGCTATCATCGGTTCTTCGCGTTCATGTCGCTGTTCTGCTTTTCGATGCTCGGTCTGGTGCTGGCCGGCAACATTTTCCAGGTGTTCATCTTCTGGGAACTCGTCGGGATCTGCAGTTTTCTGCTGATTGGCTTCTATACGGAGCGCAAATCGGCCGGCAACGCAGCCAACAAAGCGTTCATCATGAACCGAATCGGCGATTTCGGTTTCCTGATTGGTCTGATGGTGCTCTGGACGTACTTCGGAACCTTCCGCTTTGGCGAAACCGTCAATGAAAATGGGAGTGTGGTTCAGGCAGGTTTGTTCCAGATGCTGCAGCGAGACGACACGGGAAATGTGATCCGCGACGCTGTATCCGGTGACGTTGTGATTGGTGCGGCGTCGGCAGCTGGCGTGGGGGTTCCCAGAACAATTCCTTACTTTCTGCTGGTCGTCGTGGGTTTGGGTGTGTTTGCGGGCTGCGTGGGAAAGAGTGCTCAGTTCCCGCTGCAGACGTGGCTTCCGGACGCGATGGAAGGGCCGACTCCTGTCAGTGCCCTCGTTCACTCGGCGACCATGGTCGCCGCCGGCGTGTATCTGGTGGGTCGATTCTATCCGATGTTTGTGCAGGAAGTGCTGCTCACGATTGCGTACGTCGGCTGCATCACTTTGTTCATGGCAGCGACCATCGCGGTCGTGGCCACTGACATCAAGAAGGTTCTGGCGTATTCCACGATCAGTCAGCTCGGCTACATGATGCTGGGGCTCGGAGTTTTCGGCTGGGGTGCCGGACTGTTTCATCTGATCACGCATGCATTCTTCAAGTCGCTGATGTTCCTCTGTTCGGGCAGTGTGATTTACGGCTGCCATCACGAACAGGAAATGACGAAGATGGGCGGGCTCTGGCGCAAGATGCCGATCACGGCGTTGACGATGCTGGTGGGCGTGATTGCGATCGCTGGCCTGGCGATTCCCGGCGTCATCGCGTTTTCAGGATATCATTCGAAAGATGCGATTGTCGCGACGGCGCTGGCATTTGTGAAAGCCAATCCGTCGCACTTTCTGTTGTTTCTTGTACCGCTCATCACTGCCGGGATTACAGCTTTCTATATGTTTCGGTTGTGGTTCTACACGTTTGCCGGCAAACCCCGCGATCAGCATCTCTACGATCACTGCCATGAGTCGCCCTGGATCATGACGGCACCTTTGCTGGCTCTGTCGGTGTTCGCCGCATTCTGTGCAGTTGGAGGCGAAGACGGACGGCTGTATCTGCTGATCACCGGTGACCAGCCGGCCCATGTGGCTCATGGAATTGCAGCGGCGACCGGTGCAGGTACGCTGACCATGCCGGGTCACGACGCCATCCACGCTGTGCATTCCGAAGCCGGAGTCATGGCTCTCCTGGCGGCGATCGCTGGAACTCTGATCGCCTGGGTTTTGTACGGCACGAACCTTGTAAACGTCGCCGAGATCAAGCGGCATCTCGGTTTGGTCCACAACTTCCTTGTCCACAAATGGTACTTCGACGAACTGTACGATGCCCTATTCATGAAGCCGGCTCATGTGGTCGGAAAGTTCTGCGCGTGGATTGACCGGATGATCCTGGACGGCATCCTGCACACGACAGCGAAGTCAACAGTGCTTGTCTCGAAATGGGACCGGCTGTTCGATGAATCCATTGTCGATGGGCTGGTCAATCTGCTTGGTAATTCCACGTTTGCCGTGGGTCGGTCTTTGCGAGTGATTCAGACAGGCAATCTGCGTCAGTATGTGATGTTTATCGTTGTGGGTGTGGTGGCGTTGTTTGCAATCCTCTTCACAACGTTTCCGGGATAGCGTCGGACAATGAATTCAGAATTCCTTCTCTCACTGATCATCTTTCTGCCGACGCTCGGCGCGCTGGGGCTGGCGATCTTCGACAGCAAAAACGCTGAAGCGATGCGTTTCTGGGCGTTGGGGATTACCATCGCCACGTTCGGACTGACGCTCGCGCTCTGTATGCAGTTTACGTCAGCCGACGGAATGCAACTCGTCAGTTCCCGACCCTGGATACCCACCTGGCACGTCAATTATCGGCTGGGTGTAGACGGCATCAGTCTGCCGCTGGTGCTTCTGACGGGACTCGTATGCATGCTGTCGATGGCGGCCAGTTGGAATATCACGAAGCATGTGAAGGGATATCTGGTGCTGTTTTTACTGCTTGAGACCGGCATGATGGGTGTCTTCCTGTCGCTCGACTTCTTCCTGTTCTATGTGTTCTGGGAAGTCATGCTGCTGCCGATGTACTTCCTGATCGGCGTCTGGGGCGGGCCTCGCAAGGAATACGCCGCGATCAAGTTTTTCCTGTACACACTGGCCGGCAGTGTGCTGATGCTCGTTGCGATGCTGATGTTCTATTTCAACAGATCCGGCAGTGGCGCTGCGACGGACGGTTTCAACATGATCGCCCTCGCGCAATCGGCGTCAGTGGGCGGATTACTCAGCCCGAACCTTCAGATTACAGCGTTCATCCTGCTGTTCATCGGTTTCGCGATCAAACTTCCGGCATTCCCGGTGCATACCTGGCTGCCGGACGCTCACGTTGAGGCTCCGACTCCGATCAGCATGATTCTGGCCGGTGTGCTCCTGAAAATGGGCGGCTACGGCATCATCCGCATCGCGTTCCCGCTGTGTCCGTACGGGGCTCAGTATTGTGCATACGGCATGGTGGCGATCGGCGTCTTCAGCATCATCTATGGTGCGTTTGCCGCTCTGGCTCAGACGGACTTCAAACGCATGGTGGCGTACAGCTCGGTCAGCCACATGGGCTATGTGCTGCTGGGACTGGCCGTCTGGAAGATCAACGAAGCCACTGGTGAAACAACAAACTCTGAATTCTGGCAGATGGGGCTGAACGCCGCCATGTTTCAGATGATCGCACACGGGATTTCCTCCACCGGCATGTTCTTTATGGTGGGCGTGGTTTATGACCGAGTTCACCATCGTGATCTGAACAAGTTCGGCGGCCTGATGGGTAAGATGCCGCTCTACAGCGGGTTGGCCGCCGGGCTGTTCTTCGCTGGTCTGGGGTTGCCCGGTCTTTGCGGCTTCATCGGTGAAATCTTTGTTGTGCTGAGTGCGTGGAGCTTCAATCCGGTGCTGGCCATCATTTCAGCATCGGGAGTCATCCTCACCGCCGGCTATATCCTCTGGGCACTTCAGCGTGTCTATCTTGGAGCCGAATACAAGGGGCCGCATGCGGAAGATCTGACGCCGATCACCGGACGCGAGACTTCGATTGCGAGTATTCTGTTAGCCTTCGCGGTGGTGCTCGGAGTCTTCCCGTTTTACTTGTTCAACATCATGGAACCATCCGTCAAATCAATGGCGAAAGCCGCGGAAGCTGGTTACCAGCAGTCGGCCAGCCAGGTCAGTCAGCTACAGGCACAGCGGTAGCGGGACCGTTTCCGGTGTCAGGCTCTTTGCTTCGTTTCAAACTCGTTGGTAACTCTGGCAATGCTGTTTTCTCAGCTCATCGAAACTCTGGTCAGCGACACGATGCAGGTGTCGCTTCCGCACTTCAGTGTGGAATTGTGCCTGAGCGCCACGATCGTCGTGCTGCTGCTGATGCGATTGTTCGGGGCCGACAAACTGATTCCAGCCAGCCTGACAGCGACGCTGGGTGCCTTGATTGGCTGCTTTCTCGCTTACCGCCAATACGCAGAAATGCGGAGCGGGGCGGCTCCGGCGTCACAGGAGATGTTTACGGGGCTGTTGATTCATGACTTCTTCAGCATCTATTTTCGCGCGTTTCTGAGTCTGTTTCTGCTGCTCACGATTGCACTCACGAGTCTGACCGGGATTCCGGATGAAGACGACGGACCGGACTTCTACACGCTCTTGTTCGGTGCCACGATTGGCATGATGCTGATGGCCACATCCAACAATCTGTTGATGCTGTTTGTCGGCGTCGAAATGACCAGCGTTCCCAGTTACGCCATGGTCGGATTTCTGAAAGGCCGCAAGCCAAGCAGCGAGGCCGCTCTAAAGTACGTCGTCTACGGTGCCGGTGCCGCTGGCGTGATGCTCTACGGTCTGAGCATTCTCGCCGGCGTCCTTGGAACCACCGACATGTCGGTGCTGGTCGAACGCCTTGGGACTGCTGCGACCGGCGGGAGTGGCGGACTGAGCGATCCCGAGCTGCGGGCGGTGTCGCTGGGCATCCTGCTGGTCATGGTCGGGATCGCATTCAAGCTGTCGCTCGTACCCTTTCATTTCTGGTGTCCGGATGCGTTTGAAGGAGCGTCCGCCGAAGTCGCCGGGTTTCTGTCGGTCGCGTCCAAAGCGGGTGCGTTTGGTTTGATGGTCCGCTTCTGCCTGTCCCTGTCCGGGGCTCCGGGGACGGAATCCCTGATGATTGCGTTCGGCGTCGGGATCGGATTCATCGCATGCGTCACGACCACTTTCGGAAACCTTGCCGCCTATGCTCAGACGAATCTGAAGCGGCTTCTGGCGTATTCCACGATTGCCCATGCCGGCTATATGGTGATGGCTGTCGCGGCGCTGCTGGTGCTGGCGAACAGCCCACAGGCTGCGACCACGCAAGTGGATATGAACAGGGCCGTCGAGGGCCTGCTGTATTACCTTGTCGTGTACCTGTTCATGAATCTGGGTGCTTTTGCGATTGTGGCCATCGCCCGCAATCACACCTTCAGCGAAGAGATCGACAGTTTCAAAGGGCTGGTCAGTCAGTCGCCGACGCTGTGCATCGGGATGCTGATCTGCATGTTCAGCCTTGTGGGAATGCCCCCGTTCGGCGGATTCGTTGGCAAGCTGATGATCTTTGCTGCCGCATTCAAAGCAGGCGAAATTCATTGGTTCATGTATGTGGTCGTGTCCTTCGGGGCACTGAATACCGTGTTCAGTCTCGTGTACTACATACGAGTCCTCAAGACGATGTTTCTGGATGAACGTCCGGCAGATGCCCGGCCAGTACCCGTACGACTGGCATCGCTTGAATCCGCCTTTGTGATGACGCTGGCAGTATTCGTGCTGCTGCTGGGTCTGCTGCCGAACATGATGAGTCAGACAGCGAATGAGGCGGCTCAGTCACTGGCTTTGTTCCGATAGAATCAGGGTTGGAAATGACGTGCCAGGATAACGAACGTCTTCTGAATAACGTCCTCATCCAGATGGCTCGCAGCTTTCTGCAATACGTTGCGGAAAGTTGGCCATGGGTCAACACGGAGGATGCGTCTGTCGAATCGCAGGTGCGAGTTCTGGCGGCCCGACAGCGACAGGATGTTTCCGAGCTTGCTGCGTTCCTCGACCGTCGTGAGCATTTCATCGACTTCGGTTCCTTCCCGACGGAATACACCGACCAGCAGTTCCTTTCACTGCAGGCGCTGATTGGTCGATTGAAAACCAGTCATCAGCTCGTCTGCAGCCGCATTGCGAACTCGGTGACGTCTCTTCGCACCGCCGGTGACGCGGAAGCGAGCCAGTTGCTGGGCACGCTCGAAAGCCACGAACGGGACATCCTGAAAGCACTGGGTGACATCGAGCAGGAACTGTCAAAGTCCGCAGCCGCTGCCTCAACTTAGCCTGGCGCTGTCCAGGCCGAGCGGGTTTTCCTGCACACTGCTCCTCACAACACGCCGAACGTCTCAAACGCCTGAGCGGCCGACATGCCAGCACGGATGGCGTCACGAACCTCATTCTCCGCATGTGCCTTGTTCCACGCCGCCTGCACGACGTCCGCTTCGACGCTGCGCGGCACGATCACAATGCCGTCCCGATCCGCTGCAATCAGATCGCCCGGACAGATCTGAATTCCGTCCAGTTCGATCGTGATATCCATGTCGATGACCCGTTGTCGGTCACGACTGTCATAGGGATTCATGCCGCGGGCGAACACCGGGAAGTTCATCGCCGTCATCTTTGAAACATCCCGGACCGCACCGTCCACGATGACTCCGACACAACCGGTGTTGCGAGACGCGGTGGTCAACAGCTCGCCCCAGATCCCGGAGCGATTCGATCCAGAGGCCGCACAGACCAGGACATCGTCCGGCCTGCAGGAATCTACGGCAGCCAGTTCGAGCTTATAGGGTTCGGGATCCGGATGAGCCATGTCGGCCCACAGCGTCGTTTTTGCACGGCCAATTAGAGTACATCCGGGCATCGTCACGGGAACAATCGGAAGGCGCGGAGCCTGCCGTGTGTACCCGAACGCATCGAGGGCATCGCACAACAGCGGCACCGAAAGCACTTCCCGCATCATGGCGAGTGAAATGGCCGACGTCGGATGACTTACGCCGGAATCTGGATTGCGCGACGGCTCTTGGTCAGAGTTCATGAGGATTTCCCGAGGGACGAATTCGCAGATTCTGCATCGACAGGTTAAAGAACGAAGTTCGGACCACCCGGCATTCTCGAATCATTCCTCACGGCTGCAAGCGATGCAGACCGCGCGCGGCCCGCACAGCGTTCACCGCGGCAAGTGCTTCGGGAGCTTTCGCGATGAATCGAACCAGCTGCGACGCCGAACAACCCAATCCTGCCGCGGCTTTGCGAATATCGAATTCCTTCGCATCAATCGCGTCGAGCGCTTCGGCCATCATCACGGGAAAATCGGCATGTCGCTCGCTGCAGGAAATCCTCTGATTCCGGCACCGGGTCGTCCAGAGGTCCGTTGGCTGCACATTGCTCGAAGTCACGCTGCGAATTCTGATCGCCAGCAGCAGCCGCAGCCGAAACACGGCCACTTGCCGATTGGCCTCCTGACTCCGCAATTCCGCTGCAAACGATGTGACGCCTGTCGGCTCATGCACGATCTCGATGGCCGTCTCGACCTTGTTTCGATGCTGCCCGCCGGGCCCGGAATGCCGCGTCCGCCGCATCAGGCACTGCTCCAGCAGCATCGCTTCAGACAGTCTGCAGGGATGGAGCAATTCGCGGCAGATCCGTAAAGAGTGCTGTTGCAGAGCGGGCAAAGCTCTTGGGACGACTTGCCACTGTCCCGAGAACCGATGAAATCGGCTTCGTTCAAGCTGCGTGCTCCGGTCATCAGAGTTCGCGCCGACTTGTCTGACCGCGATTCGACGGACAAGAATGCCCATGTTACCGCTCGATTCCCCGCGCCGGTAAATTCGGCGAGGTTTTTCCAGATTCCCTGACCGGAATCAATCTCGCGTTCGTGTGCTCCGATTTCAGTTCGGGCAGTTGTCATTTGCCGAAAAAGCCCGTCCAATAGAGAAAGCAGAGCGGGCCGGCTCAGCAGAAGGACTGAACAATTGTTGGGTGGAAGTGCTCGAAGCCGGCCATGGTCTGAGGCAATGGTTGTGCATGAACTTTGCCTCAAGCGGCAAATCACGGGCCGGGGCTTGTGGTAGCCGATCGATTGTTACTTTCCTTCACTCTCCTGTCTCATGCCTTTGGCACATGGAAAAATCGTTCCTCTTTGTAGAACTGGCGAGCCCGACGTGGCTGGTGTATGTCGGCCTTCTCGTCTTTGCGGTGTACTTCCGGTTTACGCGAATCCTGACCGTTCGGAATCTGGATCTGACACTGCTGCTGTTGCTGTCTACGGCGCTCGTCGTGACCGCTGAGTATCGCGATGCGCCCGTTCCAAAAGCTGACGACACAGTGATTTCGTCAAATCCTCAGGCGGGCGCGAAGCCTGGTGAGGACACGCCGGATCTTGACTCCGGCAATGACCCGACTGGTGCGACATCACAGGGTGTCGTGAATGCCGAGGAAATCAACGGGAACACATCAGCATCAATCGACGGTGCGGCATTGCGCCCGGATCCTGCAACGTTCTCAAAGGATGTTGTTGCTTTTCATCCTGTCTACATTTGGAGTTCACTGACGCTGCTGGGGCTCACGCTATTTCTGCTGGTGAGGCTGGTTTTTGATGAGAATTTGACTCGCCGACCGCGGCTGGAGCAGAATCTCAATCAGGCTGGGCTGACGTTTCTGTGCATTCCGGCATTTGCAATTCCAATGCTTGGGGTCTTCATTAACCCCCCTCCCGATCACAATATCAAGGCCCTTGAACATGGTCGAGCGCTCCTGGAGCGGCGGGAAGTCAACGAAGACCCGGTCGATGGGACAGAGCAGCAGCCGGCTCCGACGGAGACGTTGATTGCCGCGGGTGGTACCGCAATGGCCCAGCTTTCCGGCAACCTCGATAAGGTTGTCGGCACCAGTGAGTCCGGGCCGACTGCGGTCGAACGCTGGCTGGCAAGGATTCTGATCGTCATTGCTCATACCATGGTTGTACTTGGGCTGGTGCACATCGGCCGCCACCATTTCGCCAGTCTTCAGCTCGGGATCTCCATGAGCTGTCTGTATCTCCTGCTGCCCTGCACCGCGGTCAAGGTCCATGAACTGAATCAGGTACTTCCGGCCGCGTGTCTGATCTGGGCGATTTCCAGTTATCGCAATCCGATTGTGTCCGGAATCCTGCTGGGTCTGGCCAGCGGGACCTTATTCTTCGCTGCCTTCCTGCTGCCGCTGTGGGCTGTTTTCTATGGGCGAAAAGGCGGACTGAGATTCGTCGTATCGGTGATGGGCGTGACCGCGGTTCTGATTTCCTGTCTGCTGCTGACCTCCGGCGATGCGAATTCGTTCTTCACTAAGCTGGTGACAACCGCCAACTGGACAGTGTACCGACTGCTGGATGACACGGGTGCCGGCGCCGATGCTTCTTTGAGTCAGCTCTTTATCCGGATACCGATGGCGGCGATGTTCTTCGTGATGTTGACGGCGATGACCGTGCTGCCTCGCCCTCGCAACCTGGAAAACCTCCTGGCGAACTCGACGTCTCTGATCGTGGCCGCACAAATGTGGTATCCGGACGACATCGGGACGTATGTGCTCTGGTATCTGCCACTGTTCCTGCTGGTGATTTTTCGGCCGCGGCTGGATCGCTTCACACCACCGGAAGCCGTGGAACGCCAGTCGGCGACTGTTGTGACTCCGGTGACTGCCGGAGCTTCGTCGACGGTGGCGATGTCGCGGCTGAGTCTCTTTCGGTGACGGTCAGCCGCCCCTCTCAGTCACCGCATCCTCCGGCAAAAGATGACCCATTTTGTCACGCTTGGCGGCCATGTAGCCGGTACGGCGTTCGTGAACCGGAGCGACAATCGGGACTTGTTCCACGACCGTCAGGTCAACGCCTGCATACACGAAGGCGTCTGTTTTCTTCGGATTGTTCGTCAGCAGCCGAACTCGATTCAGCCCCAGATCCTTCAGGACCTGCAGTCCTACCATGTAGTCCCGCATGTCGGCTTTGAAGCCCAGGCGGTGATTCGCTTCGACCGTATCCAGTCCCTCATCCTGCAGCCGATAGGCTTTGAGTTTCGCCATCAGGCCGATGCCGCGCCCTTCCTGAGGCAGGTAGACAACGGCGCCGCAGCCTTCCGCGAAAATCATCTGCATCGCCATCCTCAGCTGGTCGCCGCAGTCGCAGCGAAGCGAATCCAGAACGTCGCCCGTAAAACAGGATGAATGCATCCGAACCAAAGGAGCTCTGCTGCTCTGCAGATCACCCCAGACCAGAGCCAGTGGTTCCTGGTGTTCGTGCGCGACAGAATAACCGATGACCGTCGGAGTTCCGAACTCCGCCGTGGGCATCGGTACAGCGACGACGCGCGTGACCAGCTGCTCCCGCATCCGGCGATGACGGATCAATTCTTCGATCGAGATCATCGGGATGTCATGCAGCTTCGAAAGAATCTGCAGTTCGGCAAAATCAGCCATGCCGTGCGTCGTCTGACTGCAGATCTCAATCAGCGCACCGACCGGCCGCCGTCCCGCCAGTCGGAGCAGGTCAATCGTGGCTTCCGTGTGTCCCGCCCGTCGGAGCACTCCTCCGTCCATGGCCATGAGTGGATTCACATGACCAGGCTGGAGAAAGTCATCTGCCGCCGAGACCGGATTCGCGAGTGCCTGAATCGTGCGGGCCCGGTTGAGAGCACTGACGCCGGTTCCTGCCGAGACATGATCCACCGCTCGCAGGAAGGCGGTCTTATTCGGTGCCGTATTTCCGGAATCTTCAACCACCGGTCGCAGCTTCAGCCGGGCCGCTTCTTCGGCGGTCACCGGAACGCACAGAGTCCCGCGACCGATTCGCAGCATGAAGTCCACCTGCTCAGGTGTGATCGTTTCTGCTGCGCAGATGAAGTCGCCTTCGTTCTCGCGTTCTTCGTCGTCGACCACAATGATCAGCCCGCCCCGCTGAAGTGCGCCGATGGCCTGATCGATGGTTTGAAGTGCCACGGTTCTGTTTTCCGGATGATGCTGAAAGTGCGATTGGCGCAGCGTCGGTCGCTATCCTCCCCGTCAGCAGGATTCTAGAACCCACAGCCTCATCATGACAGACACTGTGTGCCGGCAATGACCGGCGATCGTTTGATTCCGTCCAGCGTGCTGCGAAGAATCAGGAATCTCAGTAAGACTCGCTCCCGATTCAGGTACCTCCGGCAGCAACAGTAGACACACTCGAGACAGCAGGAGGTTCGCATGTTCCGGATTCGAAATTCGACAGATCGCGGCCACGCCGATCACGGCTGGCTGAAATCGAGGCACACGTTTTCATTTTCGTCCTATAGGACCCACAGCGAATTCAATCCATCTGCGACTGAGCCCGTTCATCTGTACCAAATCTGGCTGTACCCGGAGAGAAAGGGTCTGATGCCCGGCTACGAGCAGAAGCGATTCTCGCCGGAAGATCGGCTGAATCGCTTTCAACTGGTCGCATCGCCGGAACCGAACAGCGGTTCACTAATGATTCATCAGGATGCCAGAATTCTGCTGGGCGACATTCGAGCCAGTCAGGCGCTTTCGTACGGTATTTCCGCCGATCGTCATGTGTGGCTGCAGGTTCTGCGGGGCGAGATCGCAGTCAATGGAGTTCACCTTCACAGCGGCGACGGTCTCGCCGTCAGCGACGAACGATCGCTGACGCTCGAAGGCGTCGCCGATTCGGAACTGATGCTCTTCGACCTCGCCTGAACGCTGACCACCGTGGGGCAGGCATTCTTGCCTGCCGCGCTTGTCTGACCGTCGTGGAATGTTTCTTATCCGCAGTGTTTGGATGAGTGAAGGAAGCAAAGGCAGGCAGGAAAGCCTGCCCCACTCTGCTGAAAGACAGCGTCATGTCTGAAGGGTTGTTTCGACGGCGCCGGTTGCCGCATTGGGACGTCGAGGACGCAACCTTTTTCGTCACTGCGTGTCTCGCCGGCAGCATCCCGGCACAGGGCCTGATCCGGCTGCAAACATATCGCGACCAATTGGAATGCCAACCTCAACCGGCATCGATGTCGGTCGAAGATTGGGAGACCCACAAACACAAAATGGTCTTTGCGCGGTTTGATGAGATCGTGGACTCAGAGCCAGCGGTGCGACATCTTGCAGTTCCCGCGGCCGCCTCAGCGGCGGAAGGCAGTTTGCGTCATTTCGCCGGTGAACGTTACGACTTAGTCGCGTTCGTCGTAATGCCCAGCCATTTTCACTGGGTGTTTCATCCTCGAGCCGACTGGGTGCAGGCTAGTGTTGAAGACGAACGGCAGGCTGGAAAGCCTGCCCCACGGACTCCGCGTGAACGGATCATGCAGAGCGTTAAAGGCTACTCGGCCTATCAGTGCAATCGACTGCTCGGTCGACACGGAGAATTCTGGCAGGACGAATCGTACGATCACGTTGTCCGAGATGACGACGAGTTGCTCCGCATCATCGAGTACGTCGAAAACAATCCCGTGAAAGCGGGGCTTGTCAAGCGGCGCGAGGACTGGCAATGGTCCTCGGCGCGCGACCGACTCCGATTGGGGATCCCCGATGGCGACCCGCTGCCAGCAGTCTGAGACCCACAACGCGGGGCAGACATTCGTGTCTGCCATTCCTCCCTGCAATTCACTTCAGTCTCGTTTGCCGTCCGGCACAAAGCAAACAGGAATGTCTGCTCCACGGTCACGCTCACGGCCTCCCGCTGCTTCGCCGACAAAATCCGCCCCACTGGCTTCTGTTTTCCGGTTACGTGGTCTGGTACTGCAATTCCCGCAGATCCAGGTTGGGAGAGGTTGGGAGTGCGTTGGGAAAGGTTCAGTATCTCAATTGACGGTCAAAGAAGACACTCACGATCCGATTCGGTTCAACAGCGATGTCGCGGGCTCGAACTCCGAGCGGAACAGCCCAGACGGCCGAGCTAAACACAAATGTCGGCGCGCACGCTCGCCAAGTGATGATAGCTCTGAAGTGACCATCGCGGATCGGCCTGGGATCCATCCTTCCATGCTCGCGCCAGGAATCGGCCCGTCCCGCCCGAAAGGACATGGAGCGCTTTGCTGAAATTCCGGGCGCAAGCCACCGACGATTTGAGCCATGAGAAGTACCGGAGTATTTCCTGTTGCCGGCTCGGGATCATGTTGATGCGCCATGCATTCGCAGATTGATTGTTGATGCGCACAAGGACTGGGAGGGGCTTACGCCAGCCCGGCTTGATGGCGGTCGCTCTGGCGGCGCTCACGAGGACGTACGGGGTTCCGTCGCGCATTTTTATGACCGCAGTGAAACCTGAAGTCGCCATCGCTGTCTCGAAAATGAGTCTGCACAACCCCCCCTCATCCGGCCTATCGGCCACTTTCTCCCCCTTGCTGGGGGGAGAAGGGACTTCGCGAAAGTCCTGAATAACACTGCGATAAATCCTTCACGGCGTCGCGATTTGGGGGTGCCAGTGTGACAGATGAGCGCGACGGGTTATGATAGCTTTACACTCTAACACGCGCAGCTTGAACGTTGCGATTCCCATTGAGGTCCGCACGTCCTCCGATGACTCTGCTTCCGTTCATCAAAATGCATGGCTGCGGCAATGACTATGTGTATGTCGATTGTTTCGAGAATAGAGTGCCGGAGAATCCCGGAGCTCTGTCCATCGCTGTCAGTGACCGGCACCGAGGCGTCGGATCGGACGGGCTGGTACTGATGCTGCCGCCGGATGTTCGCGGTGCGGCGGCGCGGATGAGAATGTTCAATGCCGATGGTTCCGAAGGAGCGCTGTGCGGGAACGCGCTGCGGTGCATGGCGATGTGGCTGCATCAGACCGGACGCAGCGGGTCGGGCTGCACGATTGCGATGGCTGACCGGCAGATCCAGACACTCATCGTGCAGTCCGATCCCGGAAGCCACTCGGCGATGGTGCGAATCACGATCGGGGAACCGTTGCGGCTGAATCCGTCGGCCGCCGACCAGTTGAGATTTGTCTTGCCGATATCACTGATGGATGTGTCTCTGCCGATGTTGATTGCTCCGGTGCTGCAGGTCTCGATGGGAAATCCGCACACGGTACTGTTTGTCGAATCACTGGATGGCTGCGACGTGCATGGACTTGGCCGTCGCCTCGAACATCACGTAGAGTTCCCGAACCGGACCAATGTTGAGTTTGTGGAAGTGACCGGGCGATCATCCGCCAGCGTTCGGATCTGGGAACGAGGCTCGGGAGAAACTCTTGCCTGTGGTTCCGGAGCCTCCGCGGTGACTGTCGCGGGCATCGTTGCGGGCCTCTTCGATTCTGCGGACCCGGTTACGATTCACATGCCAGGCGGCGATCTGCAGGTTCACTGGGACGAAGCCAATCTGCTTCATCTCGAAGGCCCGGCTCAGGAATCGTTCCGGGGCACTCTCGCGCAGTTTCACGAGTGACGATTCTTTGTTCAACGCCCAGCCGGAGGTGCCGGGTGCCCACTGCGTTTACAGCTCACACGCTGACCAGTCGATGATTGTGCCCCTGAATTAGTGAGACTTGCGTCAGGCGGCAGAGGTCGAGCAGTTCGTTGGCGGTCTGCATAATTCCGATGATGTCTTTGTCCCGCTCAAGGGCATCCATCAGCTGGTCTGCGACCTCGGCCATATTGTCGATGCCTGCATTTGCGGCGGTGTTGTGCAGTTTCTGAGTGAGATGTCGCAGGTCATCCAGGTTCTGATCGTCCAGAGCCGCGATCAGGAATTCGATCTGCAGGCCGATATCCAGCGCGGTATCGGTAGACACGTCAGGCATTTCCGCGCGATAACCCGAACGCAGCCGAACTGCAAAGATGAATCGTTCAACCAGTTCCGGATCGAACTGCGTTCCCGCACATAATCGCAGCTCTTCAAAGGCTTCCGTACGAGACTTGCGGCGACGATAGACGGCGTCAGAAGTCATCGAATCAAAAGCGTCTGCAATTGCCAGCACTCGGGCGCTGATACTGGGCATGGATACCACAGGACTGTTGTGACCGCCTTTGCTCATGTCAAACCAGACAGAATACTGAGACACAATTTCTGTCAGGACTTCGGACCCGAACGAGGCCTTCACCAACTGCATACTGACGGCGCGGCGTCTGCGCATGATCGTCCATTCGCAATCAGTCAGTCGTCCGGACTTTTGCAGGATCGCATCCGGCACACCGATCTTGCCGATATCATGCATCAGGGCGGCGATTTCGAGGATGTAGCACTCTCGCATCGACAGCAGGCTCTCGGCAGTCGCCACGCACAGGTCGGCCACTCGACGACTGTGAGCAGCCGTCGGCTGATCCCGAAACGACATCGCGGCCGAGAGTGCCGTGACTGCATGGAACGGGATGGCCGCATTGTCCGCCTTTCGGGTGACCTTCCTTGCCGTCGGTGCTGTTTCCCCCAGCTGTGCGATGTGTTTTTGAGCTTTATCGAAACGCACAACCTGATTTCTGCCATGGCGTTTGGCAACGTACAGGCACTTGTCTGCCTGGTCGAGCAGCTCCTGTGGAGACTGAGCGTTTTGCGACAGGCTGGACACGCCAAGGCTGGCGGTTACCTTCAAATCTCCCACCACCAGCGCCTTGATCGCCAGTCGGATTCGTTCGGCCCGCAATTCGGCGTCGTCGAGGCTCGTGTCCGGCATCAGGACAGAAAACTCCTCGCCGCCGTATCTGCACACGACATCATCTTCGGCCGCCGTCTGCATAATCACGGCCGCGACCTTCCGGAGAACTTCATCCCCGCGGGAGTGACCGTGGTTGTCGTTGACTGATTTGAAGTGGTCGATATCAATCATCACCGCAGACAGTTCACGAGTCCCGGACTCGTCGGTCGCCCATGAGGACTCGAAGAGATTGAAGAAACTGCGGCGATTCACGCAGCCGGTCAGTGCGTCGCGTGTCGCCAGCCATTCCAGTTCGCGGTTCTGCTGCCTGATCTCGTCGCTGGACTGTTTCAGTGACGTGACCGCGTCACGGAGTTCTTTCTGTTTATGATCCAGTTCGGTCACGTCTTCGAAGCTCGCGACGACGCCCCGGCAGCGGTTCTTCTCATCGTGAATCGCAACGGTGCTGACAGAGAATGTCCGTTCATCGACGGCCTGACCAAACTTCATCAGCGTTCCACGGATGGTCTCTCCAGAACCGATCGTCACAACCCAGGGCAACGGCAAGCGGCTGGATTCATCCCGGTGCCGGAAGCCAATGTCGCAGGCGTGTTTGCCGATCAGGCTGTCGACGTTGATCTTCGTGTATTGCGCGAATGCGCTGTTTGCGAGTACAATCCGCTGTTCGTTGTCGAGCACCAGCAGACCTTCGGCGAGTGCATCCAGGGCCTCGCGGACACGCGGCGGGATCACCTGCGACGGATTCAAATGCTGCAAAATTCTGCGCAGATAAATGGAAAATGCGACGAACAGTCCGCCGCCCATGAAGAGTGACAGCGAAAACTCCGGTCGCATCAGATGACCAAACGTCCCGGCAGCGACGTCCCGGAAGCGGACTTCCAGTTGTCCCCAAACCCGATCGTTTGCGGAAATCGGCACGATGAACTCACGCGGCGTCACCGGTTCAGAACCTTGTGTCCGCCAGAGCGACAGATGGTCACCGGCAGTGAACAGCAGGTGGCCGTCATCCGTTCTGACCGCGATGGTCTCCACTTCCGGATTCCCTCGCCGAATGGAATCAAAGGTCTCCCGGATCTGTTCCTCGTTCATCCGCGGAGCCAGCGCCATGAAGCTGACGGCAGCAACTTCGCAAAACGCGGAACGACTTTTCTGCGCCGATGCATTGACGTCCGGAATCAGGCCCAGCAGTCCGGCCACCAGCAGTGAGCTGACAGTCAGGCTGACAAGGCCAAGCACAATTCGCAGAGTCGAGGAGAGGTGAAGCATGGGGAACGTTCTGGTCAGCAAAACAAGTGTCGTCGAACCTAACGGCTTACGGCTCCCTTGACGGCACTGGCAGCCTTGCCAGTCACCAGAGTCAGCAACGAATCGTCGTCCTGATCTTTTCGCCGCTCAACGGACTGCAGCACCGTCAGCGGATCAAATGCATGCCAGGCAGGCAGCGACGACATGAACGCGGTCAACAGCGAGCCTCCTCGCAGGATCCAGATAACATAGCCCACAGACAGGGACGTCGTGACAACCGCGGTCGAACACACCATGAGTTTGTCACCGCGTCCGAATGCAGAGTCTGTGCCCTCGCGGCTCTGCTGATCGGCATCGTGCTCGATCCGGAAAAACCCTGCCGCTACAGTCGCGTCAATCGGATTAACCTCGAAAGTCGAATCTCCCCACAACCGTCCCAGTGTGCGATCAACCGTGCTCGCGGCAGGGTTTTGTTTGCGGAGTTCTCCGATCTCCTCTGCTGTTTCCGCAAATCCCGCCACGAGGAACAGCGGCTGCATCTGAGCGGTCATCGTGGATTCTTCTTCGATCATCGTGTCCGCGCTCGTCAGATCAGACTCGGCTTTGCTGCGGTCACGCGAATCAATCTGTCCGGCACCCGGCCCGCCGTAGTGACGGACGTCGCGATCGTCGTCACTCGTATCGGAATCAGAACCATCTTCGCGGTCGCTGCCTCCACTGCCTGGAGTACCATCGCTGCTTCCGGACGTCCCGCCGGTACTGGGCGTCCCCCCGGTTTCGCCCGTGCCACCGCTGCCACTGCCTGAGCCTCCGGAGCTGATCGTCGACTGGATGGTGACTGTGACCGACACGATGTTGCCGGAAAGGACGCCATCGGACGCGACATATAAAAAGGAATCAATCCCCGTGTAGGCACCGGACGGCGTGTAAATCATTGATCCGTCGGCGTTCAGCGTCAGTGAGCCATTGGCCGGGCCGCGGACGAGGACCGCCCGCAGCGCTGCTCCTTCCGGATCTAAGTCGTTGAACAGCACTCCTCTGGCAACCACGGAAAGAACACCAAACTGCATCGTCGTGAACTGGTCGGCGACGGCCAACGGCACCTCGTTGACGTCCGTTACGCTGATGACAAACGAATTCCCGAAGAACAGCCCGGCGGTATCCGTCACGCGCGCTGTGATGGTCCATGAACTGGCCGCTTCAAAGTCCAGCAAAGCCGGCGTGAATACTGTAATCTGTCCCGTAAGAGCGTTGATCGCAAACGGCTGTAATGGACTGCCTCCGACGATCGAATACGTCAATAACTCACCGGTATCCTGATCTGTCGCTGAGATGCTGCCAATCACTGTTCCAGCGGCTGAATTCTCCGGGACAGTCATCGGCGGCGCGGCCGTGAAGACAGGAACTTCGCCCTCATTTAGCACCAGAATCTGCACCGTCGCAGGCATCGAGGTGGCCGTTCCGTCGAAAACAGTCAGTGTCAGCGTATACTCCGAAGTGTTTTCGAAATTCAGCTGAGATGCATCGACGACAAAGATCCGGCCGGTCACCGGGTTGATGCCGAATACGCCGCCCGTGTTGCCGCCGGTGATCGTCCAGTTTTGCAGTGTACCGACACTGTCCGAATCGGTCGCGATGACATCGCCGACCACGGCACCGACGGATGAGGCTTCCGACAGGCTGAACTGCTGTCCCGGAGTCATCCTCGGCGGCGAATCGTTCTGGTCGCTGAGGCTGACTGTGTATGCCTGCGTCGAGGATGATCCGTCCGCTGAAGTCGCTCGGACGACGATGCCGTGCGACGCGGCGGCCTCTCGGTTCAACAGCGTTCCGTCGGCGACCGTCACGACACCGGTGGAACTGTTAATTGTGAAGCGTCCGCCCGCATTGTCGTCGAGGCTATAGGCAATCGCGTTCGTCGTCCCGTCCGAGTCGTTTGCTGACACTGTGATGCCGACCATCGTCCCGTTCGCGGCGTTTTCATTCACACCGTCGGTGCCGACGTTACTGTCGCTGACCGGACCGACGTCGAATTCATCGACGTCCGTGCTGGTCACGCTGATGGCTTGCGAGTCGACGCCGCCTTGACCGTCACTGACTTCAACCGTGACTTCATAGATCCCGTTGCCGTTCGCATCGCCGGGCAGCTCGAAATTTGGTGCGGTGATGAAGGTCAGAGCGCCTGTACCACTGTGAATTGAAAACAACCCTTGGTCGGCACCGCCAACGATAGAGCATACGGCTGTGCCGCCATCGACGTCAGACGAAGTGACCGTTGTGACTGAAGTCGAATTCTCATTCACATTAATGGCTGCCGTGGCTCCACCGCCATTGCTTGTGATAACCGGAGTGTCGTTGACGGCGGTGACGGTGACGTCGATGACGTCGGTCGCGGCACTGAAGGGATGGCTGCCTCCGGTGCTGGCGGTGCTGACTTTGGTACCTGCGGTACCGCCTCCGGTTTGGTCCCACGCACGAACCGTCATCTCTGAAGATGACGTACCGTTGTAGTCCGCTCCTGCTGCGAAATGGAGCCGTGTGCTGGCGTTGTCCGCTAAGAGCAACGACGAAGCCGAGCTGACCGTACCGACGGCTGTCCACGTCGTACCGCCGTTCGTCGTGTAATACCAGGTTCCATTCGTTTCCACGCTCGCCGTGATCGCAATCCCTTTGACGGCACCCCTATCGACCTCGGTCACACCGCCTGTAAAGCCGCTAATTAACGAACCAACTACACCTGTTGGCACGCCCGCGTCCTCGGCGACAGTGATGCTGAGGGCCGTATCGGCTAGTACCGGTGAATCGTTCACGGCCGTCACCGAAACATCGATCACATCCGTTGCGCTCGAGAAGGCGGTGATGCCTCCATTGATGGACGTATCGGCTGTGCCGCCGTTGGTCCCGCCGGTTTGGTCCCAGGCCCGAAAGGTCATTGCGCTGGCGAGAGTGCCGTTGTCGTCAGGATTTGCCTGGAAATAGATTCGTGTATTGGCATTGGCGGCGAGCAAAAGCGCGCTGGTATCGCTGGTCGCGCCAACGCTGATCCAGTTCGTGCCGCCGTTTGTCGAATACCACCAACTGCCGTTTGAGCTGTTCGTTGCCGTGATGGCAATGCCCAGTTGAGCGCTGCTGTCCAGGTCAGTCACATTGTCCGCCTGGCCCGATGGCGATGCAAAGTCCACGAGCGACGACACGAGTGTCCCGACGGCTCCTGACGGTGCTCCCGGATCTTCATTGATGGTTCCCACCGCGGGACTTTGGGCAGACTCCAGTGTCGGGGCCGTGTTCGTCAGAAGGCTGACCTCGCTTGAGGTCAGAGCGCGGTTGTAGACGCGCACGTCATCGATCAGCCCGACGAGTGGGTCGCGAAGCCCAGCGTTGTTCTGATCGGCGCCAATCAGCATTTTGTCGACACCAGTGACACTGCTCAGGAACATGGTTGAGGACGCATTGCCTGCGGAGTAGGTCACCGCCGCCTGAACACCATCAATGAACAATTTGTTGCCGCTGGCATCCACAGTCACCGCCACATGGTGCCAGTTGTTGTCGTTCACAGTGGCGTTCGATTTGACAGAGAAGATGTTGGAATTGTTTTCGTATACTTCGAAGATAAGTCGGCCGCCGGTGATCCATAGATCCGCAAAACTGTCAACTTCTGCGGTGTCGTCTAGTGCGAAGATCGTGCCGGAAGTATCTGAGGTTTTAACCCATCCCGCGATGGTTCCCTGGGGCAGCGAAGCGAAGTTGGCGCGGTGAGCGGACAAGTCAACGAAGTCGTTTACGCCGTCCACCGACAATTTGCCCGCGCCGACCTTGTTCGTGCCACCTGTGGTGTCGATCACGGCGCCATTGGTCAGCGTGCCGTCGTAGCCATTGCCGCTGATGTCCTGGGCGTGGGCGTCGAATCTCCAATGGCCGACAAGCCCCGAAGCGCTGACGTTCGCAGCGAACTCGGACGTCGAGCCGTATGTGCCTCCCCCCAGATCCACCGTCGCGGTGGCGCTGACCACATGACCAGCGGTCAACAGGACACCGCTCAGCGTCGTATCGATCGTCGAATTGCCACTGCTGTTGCTAGTGACGTTGACAAAACCCAGGTAGGTTTGTCCCTCCCCGTTTCCACTCGTGTCAGCGGTTGCGGAAGAGAAAAACTCGATCCGGTAGCTGGTGTTGGCGTTCGAATTGAACGTACCGACAATGGTTGTGCCGGCGCTGTTTGAATTGGCCGAGGTCAGCACCGGGAAGTTCTGCAGGCCGTTGCCGCCGGTGTCGGCGTCACCAGCGTCGTTGGCGGTTACTCCATCATCGTTAAGATCAATTCCTAACCCACCGTTACCAGCAATGCGATTCTGCAGAAATACGTTACCTGTGCTGCTCGCGGACGAAACGACAATCCCATCGTTTGTATTTCCTGGGAAGCTGCTCTTGTCGGCCGACATGCCGATGATATTACCCAAAATGCTCGTGTTACTGCCTCCGTTAACATTCACTCCCGCGTTGCCGCCATTGGTAATGACGTTTCCTTCACCGGCGTTCAACCCTCCAATCGCGTTGCTTGCGCCGGAAGTGATCAAGATTGAACTGCCTGTCGGCGACGTGAGTCCCGAGAGCCCGGAAGCCGACGTACCAACATAGTTACCTTTGATAACATTGGTATCACCCAGAATCGTGATGTTGGTGGTGGTGTTGCCGCTAATGACGTTGCGTTCGGCCGAAGTGGAGCCACCGATAATATTGCCGGATGACGCCGCCAGACTGCAGATCCCCGTGCCGTTTGCCTGGCTGGCGGTACCTGCAGCATTCGTCCCTATGTAGTTTCCGGCAATGGTAACATTGTCCGCCCCGTTCAGGTAAATGCCATAAGTCGCGAAGCGATTGATTACGAAGCCGTTGATAATTGAGTTGTCTGCATTCTCGCCAAGATCGAATCCGTACACTGTTGCCGCAGCGTAACTGTTTCCGTTGATCTCGATGAGCGGCGCATTGGAGTATCCCGACTGAGTCGTCGCATCGAGGATGACGGTGTCAGTGATTTGAGGTAGATTGCTTAGAAGGTTGATCGTCTGAGCGCCCGAGCTGATATTGAACGTAATCGTGTCCGTTCCAGCATTGGCATTCGCATCCAGAATCGCCTGCCGCAGCGATCCGGCTCCGCTGTCAGCCGTCGTCGTCACGGTGTACGTGGCGAGAATCTGTTCCCATGTGGCCTGGAAGTCATCTGAAAACGCCACCTGTGTGGAAATGCGGCCCGTTTGATATTCCAGTTCCCAGTCTCCGCCGAGCGATTCATGTCCGGTCAGGTCGTCACTGGCGGCCGTCTCTGAGTCCGTCAGCTGGCTGATTTCGCTGATGAGATTCTGTCCGTCAGCCGAGGCCCCAAGGTTACATCCGTAGATCAGAATGTCGGCGTCCTCAGACATCGAATACTGCCACGCACTGATCGCCGGACGGTAACGGTCCAGAGTGTCCAGTGACAGTTTCGTAGAACCGAGCTGGATCTGCCCGGCCTCCCCGTGCGACACAATGTGCAGACCATCCACGCCGTTATAGCGAAGCAGTGCCGATGTGATCTGAGCAATGCCGTCCTTCTGTGAATCCAGCAGAATGAATTCCAGGTTCCGCGACGGATCACCGGCGTTCGCGCTGCTCAAGTCAGCCATCATCTGATCGAGATTGCTGATGGACGAATCCAGAAACACCAGTTCCAGAATCTGTTCGTCGGCCGACTGTGCAGAAGACTCATCCCCCGCAGCAATCCGGGAAGGCAGCAAGGTGTCCGCGACCATTTCCAATAGCTGACCGTCCGTCAGCGTAAACAGACCACTGTTTTCCGCCAGCACGGTCGATGCCGCTCCGGCACCCGCCGCCTCGGCCATCTCGACGGCAATGGGAGCAATCGCCGACGCACTGAAGAGCAAACGTTCTTCCAGTCGAGTCAGCTCAGGAGGCTGTTCGAGTCGGCTGTGACCGGACGTGGGGCGCGTCTCATGCAAACCGTGCTGGATCAGCAGGTGAGTCCGCCGAATGAAGTTCGGCAACGACATGGTGCAAATCCTCATGAGGTTGTGGCTGCGACCTTCACGCGGTGTTTTCCGCGCGTAATGAGGGCGCAAGCAACCTCGATGAGAACGTAGATTACGTTTCGGCAGGAAGTGCCGGTTGGGGGGGCCGGTTGCCGTTTCGCGTCAGAAAACGATAAACGATGACGAATTTATCGATTGGCCGGAGGAAACAGTTCAACGGCAGACACTGATCGCAGCGTTTGAGAGCTTTACCAACTTGTTTTTCTGTCGGGCGGCTGAAAATTCCCGGAACTGTTGCAAGTTGCGTGAAACGGGTATCGCCGTGACTGTGTTTCGGACGGATTGATCCGGAATCGCGCCATAAAAAACCGTACTGCCGGTTTGTCAGGAACAGGGGAAGTAGAGATACTCGCACTTGCGTAAGCTATGTGGGGATCCTATTCACGTGCTTTGGCTGAGAGTCGGAAGCACATGCGTTCAGGCTGGCTTGTCAGGAGAATGGGTACGCCAATGGATGCTTTCATGGCTCGACAGCCGATCCTGAATCGTGACCTGAAAGTATTCGGATACGAGCTGCTGTTTCGGAACGGGGCTGAGAATTACTTTCGACCCGTGGACGGCGATTTGGCGACAAAGAGTTTGATCAGCGATGCCGTCCATCTCCATGACATCGAGAGTCTCTCCGATGGCCGCAAGTGCTTCATCAACTTTACCCGGAATGCCCTGCTCAGCGAACTCTATACCATGCTGCCTCCGCCAACGACGGTGGTGGAGATCCTGGAAACGGTGGAATTGGATGAAGAGCTGCTGCTGGCTTGCCACCGGGTTCGAAAACAGGGTTACATGCTGGCCCTGGATGATTATGTGCTGGAACCACGATTCGAACCTTTGCTGCCTTTGATCGACCTGCTGAAGGTGGAATTCCCGGCGCTGACGGAACTGCAGCATTACGCTGTCGTCGCGTCCGCCGAAAAATTCGGATTCGAACTGCTGGCAGAGAAAGTGGAGACTCCCGAGCAGTACGATCTGGCGCGTCGGCATGGATATCACTATTTCCAGGGTTATTTTTTTTGTAAGCCGCAGATGCTGCGGGCGCGCCGTCTGCCCCAATCAAGGGTGCAGTGTCTGCGTCTGCTCCAGCTGATCGGAAAACCTGAATTTGACATCGACGGGATCGAAGACCTGATTCGCGGCGATTTGTCGTTGACTTACAAGCTGCTTCGATACCTCAACTCACCCGTGCTGAGGCGGCAGAATCCAGTGAACTCAGTCCGCCACGCCATCACCACACTGGGGCAGCAACCTCTCCTGAAATGGGTATCACTCATCGCCGTGAACGAGTTTTCCGGCGAGAAACCTTTAGAATTGATCACCACTTGTCTGGTCCGCGCCCGGTTCTGCGAGTTGGTTGGGGAGCGGGTTCATGATCACACAATGGGGGCCGACTGCTTTATGGTGGGAATGTTCTCGTTACTGGATGCCATGCTGGACCAGCCGATGAGTCAGTTGATAAAGGAGCTGAATTTTTCCGATGCCGTTCGCGATGCGTTACTGAGGCTGGAGTCTCCGCTGCTTCCCATCCTGGAACTTGGATTGGCGATGGAAAACGGTGACTGGCCGGAGATCAGCCGCCAGTCTGCGAGTCTCGGGATTGCGGAGGCAGAAGTGTTCGCTGCACATGCTCAAAGTATTGATTGGTCAACTGACCTGCAACGTGCAACTATGGATTCGGCCTGACCGCCAGACGTCTATCGATGTCGGGCTCTCGCAGGTTTTTGTCATTGCCTGCAAATCGAGAAAAGCCGATGAAAGCAGCTTCCGTTTGGAGGCAGCGGAGTAGCGGCCCAGGAAGTCGTAAGACTTCAGTCGGGAACTCTCACGAGTTCCGCTGTTGGCACACGGTTTTACCGCCGGTTGCTCCTTCAACTTCGCTCAAAGTGGTCTGAAACGCCGACGAGCTGTCCTGGTTTTGCCAGAGCCTCGTCCCGAATCCGTCGTTCTTTCCTGAGCAACAGGCCGGTCTTTCTTGACATCCAACAGCCCGTTTGACACCATGCCCGATTCGCATCAAAAACGAATGCACATTTGTCAACCTTCGAACCGCGAAGGTTGGTCATCTGGTGATTGAAGCGGGATTCGAAACCGGGCCGGGCTGCAGGTTTTGAATGTTATTGCCTGGTTGAAGTGTCTGGAATTCTGAGCGTCTGGAAGAAGTGTCATGCCGGTACCCAAGAGAAGGCATTCGAAGACTCGTTCGCGTAAGCGCAACAGCCACAATGCCATTAAACCCCGCCAGTTGGCGAAGTGTCCTCAATGCGGAACGATGTCTCCGACTCACATGGTCTGCCCGACCTGCGGTTACTACCAAGGGCGGACTTTGGTTGAGGAAGGTGAGGAATAGCCGCAATGCGGATCGCCCTGGACGCGATGGGCGGTGACTTTGCTCCCGGTCCCAACATCAGCGGTGCCTACGAGGCCGTCGAGCGAATTCCGGAACTGGAAGTGCTGCTGGTGGGTGATCGTTCCCGGCTGGAAGAAGAGATCGCCAAAGTTGGTTCTCTTCCGACTTCGATTCGCATCGTCGAATCGGAGGGTTTCGTCGGGATGGAAGAAAAGCCGACTGTCGCGCTGCGCGAAAAGCCGAATTGCTCGATCGTGCGCTGCTGGCAGCTGATGGCGTCAGGAGACGCCGATGCAGTCGTCAGCGCCGGCCATACTGGTGCTGTCGTTGCCGCCGGGCTCAGAACGAGACTCTTTCTCAAGGGTGTCAAGCGACCCGGCATCGCGGTCCGACTGCCCACGATCAAAGGCTCGTGCATCGCGATCGATGTCGGAGCGAACCCGGCCGCGCGCCCGGAGCATCTGGCACAGTATGGCCTGATGGGTTCCGTGTATGCACGAGAGATGCTGGGGATCAAATCGCCGCGCGTGGGTCTGATGAACATTGGCAGTGAAGAGGGCAAAGGAACGGATCTGTACCGCGATACTCATGCGATCCTGGTGAAATCGCAACTGCACGGGACGTACATCGGCAACGTGGAAGGCCGAGGCGTCTATCAGGGTGAAGCGGACGTGATCATCTGCGAAGGATTCGTCGGGAACGTCGTGCTGAAAGTCAGCGAAGGCATGGCCGAATTCGTGCTGAAGACGGTCGGCGCGGCTCTGATGAAGGCCCTGTCTGTCGAACGCGATTTGGCGAAACAGACACTGACCAAGCTGACAGAACAGTTTCATTATCAGGAGTCCGGCGGGGCGCCGCTTCTGGGCATCGACGGAATCTGCATCATCTGCCACGGCTCCAGCGATGGCCTCTCGATTCGCAACGCAATCAAGATGGCCACCGAAATCGACAACCGGCATATCAATGCCCAGATCACCGAATTGCTTTCGCGCCAAACGACGGCCTAGCCGATTGCTTCAGCGTGGCCCAGTTGCGGCCAGCATATGGCGTCAATCCCAAGTCGGGAGTTGCGTTGAGGAATGCTTTCAGAATGGCGGCTCGCAACGCTCTAATCGCAGGCCCCACGACGGCGGTCATGGAGGCTGCCAACCGACAAGGAGTTATTCCAGGGTTGTGCCGGGGCGACAATGCTGTCGAGAGCCGGAGAGAGAACGAGTCGCGGTGCGACGCAGCCATGTGAGTCAACATCCGACCGGCGTCACGGATTCGTAACTCATCGCCAGGCTGTTTGCTGATCGAGGAACCGCATCACGGGGTCCACTGCCCATGCGTCGTCAAGTTCTGTCGCAGCGATTGTCACCGGAAAAGTCTTCGGCGATTGATCCATGGTAACTGGTGTGTGCCGGAAGGCGCCAGACTTTGCTGGCGAGACGGTGGTCGGTGGCGACTTGCGGAGTTCTGCACCGTCTGTCCACATGTCAGCTTCCCGCAGGACTGTCTTGCCCGTTGTTGACGATTGGCCCTCCGACTGGTGAGTGGAAGACGTCAGGTGCGAGTCCGCCGCCAGTGTTGATTCCGCAAGCAGCATGACAGGAACTGCATCGTCCATTCCGAACGTTGCAGCTGGATCCTGCAGCGAATCCGGAGTGAATTGAGTGACCTCGATGATCTGGAAATCCCTCAAAGCGCTCCAGGGTGCGTAGTCACCCGTGCTGCTGACGGCCCGCACCCAGACGCGATACGTGCCGGCGGGCAGAGCGACGACGGGCGTGAACTGTGTCTGCTCGATGTTGGTCTCGCGGATCACACCCGACGGGACGTCGATCCGATTGACCCACAGCGAATAGCTCGCAGCACCGGCGACGGAACTCCAGGTAAATGTCGGCGTCGAGTCGGTTGTATTTCCGACTGGTGAAATCAATTCCGTGCGACCGCCGACGTAGATGTCGGTCCTGATGCTCGCGAACGAGTACAGGTTCTGAGCATTGACGCCGAATACCCACCAGCGATACGGACCATCCGGCAGATTGATGGTCGGGGTCCAGCTCGTGGCATTGATCGCAGGCTCATGGAGTGTCGTTGCACCCGTGTTGCGGTTGATGACGTACAGATCGTACCGCACAGCACCTGCAACCTCCGTCCAGGCAAACTCCGGAGTCCGATCGAATGTCCCGCCGAGAGGTGACACCAGTACCGGTTGCGTTCGGATCAGAAAGTCCCGCGGCACAGACCACGCTGCTGCGACGTCGGCACCAGCGATCCCTCGCACCCAGACTCGGTAACTTCCAAGCGGGAAATCGAATGCCGGTGTCCAGGATGTTGTTTCGACGTCTGTATCCCGGAAGAACGGCACGGAATCAGTGCTCTTGTTAATCCAGATTTCGTAACGCACCGCTCCCTGAAGCGGATCCCATGAGATCGCCGGTCTTGCGATCGGCTGATAGAGATCCAGTGCGTGCAGAACCGCCGATGTGTTGATTCGGAAGTTTCGTGGAAGACTCCAGGCCGATGGATGTCCGGCGGAGTCCAGACTTCTGACCCAGACTCGATATCCGCCAATCCCCAGCGGCAAAAGCGGTGTGAAGCTTGTGCCGGTGACCGTGACTCGCAGAACGGGACTCGCGTTGGTACTGAGATTGGAAATCCAGACATCGTACGACGCTGCACCCTCGGCCGGTTGCCAGCTGATTTCCGGTTGCATGCTCTGCGTCGTTGTCGGTGGAGCCAGCAGTACAGGAACGCCCGGAGCCAAACGGGTCGTGGCCTCGACAGTTTCCGAGTAGGGCTCCGTGAATCCCACGTTGTCCGTGGCAATGCTGAAGAAGCGGTACGTCCGGCCCTGCACGCCGGTAAAGGACGCAGAATCACTGGTCGTTGCCGTTTGAAAGAGTGAATAGGGACCACCATTCTCGGAAACATACACATCGTATGTGGCGACGCCAGAACCTGGCGCCCCATCGGCATCATCCAGGCCCGACCAGTTCACGTCGAACGTCGCCGTGTGTGTCACAGCCGGCAGCGCGTCAACACTGCTGGAAGGTTGCCCGTCGTCAATCCGGTTCACAAACGTGTTCGTCACAATCGGATCGTTGATGTCGAAAACGATTGACGCCTGGGCTTCGATCAAAGTGCCGGTCAACAGCCCTGTCTTAGGACGTACCAGATAATTGATAAATCCTTCGCCTCGACCCGAGTCGTCGTTGACGGGCAAAAAGCCGTCGAACACTCCTTCTGGCAATCCTCCCAGTTCGGGATCGACTGAGCGGAAAGTCCAGGTCACGATGCCGGTCGTGAAATCCAGCGCTCCCTGAAAATCCACCAGCAGGTCGCTTCCGTCCTGATTCTCGTACGTAACACGAGTATCGAAAGCATTTCGTCCCGCCGGAACGCTGATCACCATAGAACCGAACCCGACATCACCCAGCTCAAACGTAGTCCAGTCCAAGTCATCATCGAGTTGCAGTGTGACAAACACTTCCTGTGCGGGTGCGGTCGCCTGTTCCGGATCGTTTTCAAATCGGATCGTGTACGGGAAGACGTGATCGGATGTTGTGTAGTTTTCAGGACCGAAGCCTGGCGGCCCCGTGATGTCATTGGGGTCATTGGCGAAAACATTCGGGATAAACCATTGCATGATTTCGCGCTGGCGATATCGAATTCTCACCCTGAGCGCATTGACAAGGCATGAGTCGCCATTCAAAGGGTTAAGCGTATAGGGCCGCCGCTCGGCATCGATTTCTGCGATGATGCGCCGGAGTAATGCCTCATCGTCGAATTCGGCAAGAAGTGTGTACTTATCCTTTTTCTCGCCCTTCCTGTAGTGGAACGCTCCGTCTTGTCCGAGCAGCCCGATAGCCAGGCCGAATGCATTTTCTTGTCCGACCAGCGCGACAGCCAGGGGGTTAGGGCTGCCCACGGTACCGTAAAATCCGCTGGTACCATCGGAAAAGAAAATCTCCGTATGCGGAGCACAGGGGTTGCCATCCAGAAATGTCAGCATCAGGGATGCCTTGAATCCGCTGGGATCGACGAACGAGACCGGATTGTTGAATGCATACTGACGCAGATTGATGCTGCCGCCTGCAGTCTGTCCGAGCGGATCATTCGACAGAAACTGTCCCGTCCCGGTGTCGTAGAATCTTGCACGCATCTGATAAAAGCCATCGCCTTCGTCGATGACTCCAAGTTCACCACCGAAAGTAAATGGATTCGACACGCTCACGGTCTGAGTCGTCATCTCGCCAAACGGCAGATATTGATATTCGTTCAGGATATTACCGGTCATGTCGGTTAAGGCCGCCGTATTGCCCACAGCATCGAAGTCGTAGTAGGCCAAACCAGTCTGATCTGCGCGGCCAACCAGACCTGCGCCCTGAATGTAATTTGCCAGGACGGCCCCCGAGGAATCGTATTCGCCCACGACGGTATTGAGCCCTGCCGGATCAATCAGGTACTCGGTCCGCGCGCCGTCTCGTGTCGAGGCGACTCGGTTACCAAGAGCATCGTACTCGTAATACGTTGTTCCGCTCGGGCCGACAATCGCAATCAACTGTCCCTGAACATCAAACGAGAAGTTGGTGGTTCCGGAAGAATCTGTACGTGTCGCGAGGTTTCCGTCGGCATCATATGTATAAGTCGTGTTACCCGCGCTCGTGTACTGATTGCGAATGTCCGTCACATATTCAGTCGTGACGCCGCTATCGACGACCCGAGTCCTGTTGCCGGCATCATCATATCCATAGCTCAGCGTACGACCGCTGGGCAGCACGATTCTGGTCAACTGACCGCTCAGGTCGTATGTGTAGTTTGTGATTCCTTCCAGTGTGGTCATACTCAGGACCTGACCCAGCGCGCCATATGCGTATTCAAACTGCGAACTGATCGTCCCGTCCGGTGCATGGTTGGCGAGGCTTGACAACTGACCAACCGCGTCGTAGGCATAAGTCGTGAACGCGCCGCTGCCGACATTCTTTCGCACCAGTTGACCGGAGAGCCCGAATTCATAGGACACCAGCAAGGCACCGGTTCCGTCGGTCATGGCACTCAGGCGTCCATGGGTGTCGAACTCGTAAAACTGCTCGAAACCGGTCTGATCAATACTGCGGGTGCGACGGCCCGCTGCGTCGTATGAAAACTCAAGGAATCGTCCGTTAGAATACGCCATGCGTGTCATGCGATCAGCGGTGTCATATTCCATCACGATCGTATCGCCATTGTTGCTTGCGGTGAGACGATTTCCGCGTGCGTCATATGTGTATTCCTGAAAAGTGCCGTCCTCGAAGTCCTTTCGCAACAACTGTCCACTTGCATCATACGAGATCGCAATTTCATTGCCACGGCGATCAGTCACTCCGGTGGCGTTCCCCTGCGCATCCGTGGAAAATGACTCTTGGCTGCCGTCAGCATATTGAATCAACTGCAACACTCCATTGTCGTCCCGGACATACTCCGTCACATTTCCAGCGCCGTCGGTGATGCTCGTGAGATGACGGAACTCCGGATCGTAGGTCATCGACTCCTTGATTCCTTTCGGATCAACGGTGCTCAACAAGCTGCCGCAACCGCAGAAATCGAAGAGTTGAGAATGCCCCGTCGGCAGGAACAATTCTGAGAGGTGATTGTCCGAGTCATAGTTGTAGCTGGTCTGACGCCCCAGGCCGTCCTGCAGAAACTCGACCTTTCCGACATCGTTAAAGAAGGCCGTGACGGTCATACCTTCGGCGTCGGTCGCGGTGAGTTGTCTGGAGGAACCGTACTGATAGTTGATCGCATTCTCACCGTTATTATATTCGGTGCGGATCACACGGCCGAAGGAGTCGTACTCCAGAAACAACTGGCTACCGTCTGGCCGGAAAATGGATGCGATGGCATGCTCTCGCAGTTGAGTGTCTCCGTTCAGATAGCTGTATTCTGTGACGCCTCGTGCAGTTTCCACACGGACAAGATGCTCATTGTCGTAGGTATACACAGAAGACTCGCCTGTTGGATCAGCAACTTCGACGAGGCGTCCTTCCGTATCGTACGTGAAAGTCAATACATCGCCGCTGTTGTGATTCAATGACTGCAGCAAGCCATTCGCATCGTAACTTGCAGTCACGATGTTGCCGAATCGGTCTTCGAGCGAATCAAGCAACCCGTCCGCACGAAAAGTCATGATCTCTCCATGCACTTCGCGTAAACGATAAAGACCATTGATGAGTGTCAGCACCGCTGCGTCCCCAGGTGCGCTCTCAAAAGTGCCGTTCGGAACTTTGACGAAATTTCGCACGCCGCCAGCCTGACTGATCACTGCGTCGCCCTGGGCATCTGAAGCGATGGAGATTTCCCAGCCATGCGTCCAGCCGCGGCCCATTGGCCCAAGGCGGTATCTTCCCGACAGTGTTTGACTGGAGATTCTGCTGAGTGAAAGTCCCAGGCCAGAACCGCGAGTTGCGACATCGGCACCATCGGACCGAGCCATGCCGGCGATTACGGAATCAGCTTCGGCCATAGCGGCCCTGGCCAGTCGTTCCGGATCGGAAGTTCGGATTCCCAGGCGACTCAGATCGGTCGCTGTATTTGCCAGCATTTGCTGATAGTCGGCAATGGTCGTTCCGGCCTTTGCCGTAAATGCGCCCCAAATGACATTCCACGCTTCATCACCAGTAAAAAGCGGCTGTTGCTCGTCTTTTTGAGAATCCCAATCTATCTCCAGGCCCAAATCCTCTGGCTGTTCAAGGGAAAATGGTGCCAACCGATCCTGCGCGATAAAACTCGGAATGTTGAATCGGAACATCGTTCGACTCGTCTCGCCGGGACGAAGTATCCCCGCCGGGCCATCCTGGCTGATGGCAAGAAACTGCTTGCTTTGGGTGAACGGATCGACGAAACTTGGCGCAGCTGACGGAAAATCCGGATCACCTTGCTCAGACAGGCTGAGATATGCAGCCTCCGAACTGAGTTGCAGGAGCGGGGCGGTGACGTCGGTATTACCGTCGTTGCGAACCTCAACAATTAACGAAGTCGTCCTGAGGCGACGATAACTCCCCGGTACGATCACTTCGATGACCAGCGGCATCTCCACTCCCGGAATCACTTCAAATGCATCAAACACGAGGTCATTCGCCGCGCCGTCAGACACAAACATGTCGTAACTGCCCATCGCAGCGCCCGACAGGTCGAACGTAGCAAACAGATGCGAGGAATCGCGGTAGTCGATGGCCACGGTGTGAATTGTCGTCGTGGTGTTAAAGATCTGCACCGTTGTGGTCGGCGTCAGTTCAGTGCCGTCGATCCTCACTGTGACTCGCCCCGTGTTGCCGCCCTGGTTCGGCGAAACTTGTGCGATCTTCATGCCGGGGAGACGAGCGCTGAGTGTGAAGCCATCGGTTGCGGCATCGCCAAATTGCCCCTCAACCATCATGTAATAAATGCTCTGACCGACTGTTCGCGGAATCACCAGACTGGCATCCGGCTCAAACGACTGCCCGCGGAAATCAAAATCGCCTGGTGCCGGCATCACTCCTCGGCTGACATAGACCGCCGATGCGCCGCTCGTTGCAAGCGAGTCGAGCGTGATCGTAAGAGACCGATCCTGGGGCGGAACGACCTTAAAATACTGTCGCTGACCTGGACCCCACAGGGTGCCGGCCAGATCGACGCCTACGAACAGTTCCGGGACGTCCAGATTGATCGTTGTGGACGATGCAAGTATGTCGTTCGTCCGGTTGTCCTGCAGCACTTGCCCGCGACGATCGGTCAGGATGAGGATGTAATAGTCACCTGGAACCACCGCTGGCAGCGATGCCGTCAGACTGTCCGAATAGAAGTCACCAATCGTCAGGCCACCGGTATGCAGCTTCGTACCAAGGAGAACATCGTCCGGACTGAGCTGTGCGTCTTCGCTGATGTAGACGGCGTCCTGCCAGTTACCGGTTGCATCAAACACGCCTTGATTGGATACGTCCCAGTTGATCATGGCCGTTTCACCCGGACGACTTACGACAGGCAAGTAGATTGTGTCCACCTGGAGATCGGCAAACTGCTGCTGGAAACCGAAGTCAAGGTCGGGCACCGTTTCGTCCGCGACAATGGTCGCGTCAAAAGTGACCGACAGCGGAGCGGACTGCACGAAGGCGTTTCGCTGCTCGGCAACAATGCGGTAGGTTCCCGGTACAAGTCCGGTGAAGGCGTACTGACCATTGGCAGCGGTCACGACCTGCGTTTCGCCGTTTTGGCGCACTCCGTCGCTGTTGGTGTCCAGAAAAACTTTCCAGCCAGCCAAACCAACTTCCGGAACGTCGTGGTCGCCATCGGCATTCGCGTCGGAAAACACCTCGCCACGCAGTGATCCGCCACCGAGCGGACGCAGGAAGTAGAAGACGTCGGCGCGTCCGTTGGTATCACTCTCGATGAGGTCGAACGAATGACTGGAAAATGCGACCATGCTGCCGACCGCATCAATCTGCGGTCTGGCAGTCAATACGCCTCGATTTGCTGGTGCGGTGCTCGAGTGATTCAGGCTCGCCACGGTCGTGGTCTGTTCCTGGACATCGTAAAACAGCATGTCGCTGGTGGAGGTCAGTCCATTGGACGCGACTGTCGTATCAAGGAATGCAACGTAACGACCGTCTTCATTGACTGCAGAAACGTAATCCACATCGCTTCCGGTATGGACGAACTGCATGGTCTGGCTTCCCAGGTCGCGACGGATGAGACTGATCCCGGTCGGGCCGGACAGGGAATAGAGCACGATTTGGCCGTTGCGACTGATCGTGGGGTTCGTCGCGCCGGAGTTTACTTCGGGACTGATCAGTGTCGTGGTGTCTGTCGTGAAATCACGGACGTAGACATCGAACGAATTATCTGTGTCTTCAGCGACAAGTCGTGCATTCGTGACGAAAACAAGGCGGCTTCCGTCGCCGCTGAGAGCGTGTCCGAACGCTGCCGCGGCAGTACCGTCGGCTCTTAGACTCGCCAACTCAGTGGTCCCGGCTTCCAGATCGCGGACATAGATTGCTCCGATGGTGCCGCCGGCCGAACTCAGATCGGTCGCGTCACTGGTGAAAACCAGAAATCGGCCATCATCGCTGAAGATATTGTGTCCTTCCCCCACGGCACTGGTCTGCAGAATCGTCGACTTGTCGTTGCCTGCGTTACCGGATGAGTTGGCACTCACCAGACTGAGCACATTCAGTTCCAAATCAAACACGTAAGCATCGCTGCTGCCGTTCGTGTCCTGGGCGAGGAGCGGCTGACTTGTGGCGAAGACTGCGTATCGCCCGTCCGGGCTGATCATAAACCGCTCACCGCCCAGGCCAGCCACGTAGCCAGCCGAGTTGCGGTTGATCACCTGAGTCGTTCCGAGTTGCATGTCCCGAACGAAAAGTCCGCGAGGGCCGCCAGGAAGTCCCGGCGCATACTGCAGACCCGGCACAGGGGTCAGGTCCAGACTGCCGAAGATAACAAACCTGCCATCGGCACTGACTGCGGTTGAGCCGGACACCCCCGAACTGTTGTTGCCTCCCGATCCATCCGGATTGACACTGACCAATTCGGTGGTGCCTGACTGACGATCATGACGGTACGCATTCCTGCCCGACACGGTATTGGTCACCAGGTCCTTAGCTTCGCTGTTGAACACGATATAACGACCGTCCGTGCTGACGCCTGTCGGCTGTGGCTGGTCAGTGACGGTGGTGCGCGACGTGTACTCAAGCGGTTGCAGCGGGTCGCGCGGTGTAAGCAGGCTGATTTCGCTCGTCGCGACATTCAGCACGAACAGATCTTTCAACCGGTTGTTGTCATCAACGACCAGATTTGTGGCCTGGCTTTCAAACGCCAGCGATTCACCGTCACTGGAGATCACTGGAAACGCGGACGCAGCAATCCCCGGTAACGTATCAATCCCTCGGCTCAGCAGCGAGGTCGTCCTTGTGGGCAGGTGTCGGGCATAGATCTGGCTCAACCCATTTGTATTCTCGTCAATCAGATTGGATGCAGTGCTCGCGAAGTAAATGGTCTCACCATCAGGACTAAAAGACGGTCGCGACGAGACGCCGTCAGCAAGGTGCGAAGTGCCGGCATCACTGAAGCGATTCGCGCTGACCAGCAACGTCGTATTGTTGATAAGGTCACGGACGTAAATCTGTCGATGGATCTCGGTAATCGAGCCTTCATACGCCACGTATCGGCCATCCGGACTGAACGCAAGAAACGGCAAGGTCGTTTGCCTGGCGGTTTCTCCGTCGTACGTATTGTCCAAACTGATGAGCGTTGTCGTGTTCAATAATGTGTCCCGCAGATATACCTGGCCTGCAAACGGATTCCCAGGCACGAGGTCTCGGGCTTCACTCGCGAACGCAACGTATCGGCCAGTTGGATCAAAAACAGGGCCGTACGAGCTGTTGTTTCCCGACTCGGAACCAGCATCATTCATGCTCGCCAGAACGGTAGTATTCAGTTGCAGATCTCGAATGAAAACGTCTCTCAGGGGGCCGTTGCTGTCGTTTTCAACGAGATTTGTGGCAGCCGAATCGAAAACCACAAAACGATTGTCCGGGCTCAAGCGAGCCTTGTTAACTCCAAAGGAATCCGGATCGCTGCCGGTACCGTCAAAGTTTGCAGTCACGAGCGTCGTCGTGTTCGCAGTCAGATTACGCACGTAAATGTTTTGCTGATTCAGTGGGGAAGTAGTGACAAAATTTGTGCCCGGACTGTGAAACCCAACCAGTTGACCATCCTGGCTAATAAAATCGGCACTGGAATGGTTGTTACCCGAACCGCCTGTCACGCTGACACTGACGAGTGTCGTCGTCTGATTCAGCAGGTCACGCACGAACACATCCCGGAACGCCCCGTTCGTGTCATTCGTCACCAGATCCTTCGCTTCGCTTTCAAACAGGACATAACGCCCGTCCGCGCTGAGCTGCGGATTGAATGACGGAGCACTTCCACTCACGCCATCCGGAGTCATGCTGACAAGCGTTGTGACGCCGGAACCCAGGTCGCGCACAAAGATGTCCTGTCTGCCGTTGAAGTCATTCAGAGTGAGATTGCCGGCATCGCTTTCAAAGGCGATCAGCTGCGAATCTGCACTGAAGTCCGAGGCATTGCCTGAGATTCCCGCCGCACTGGCTCCCCAGAACGCTGAATCCGCCAGAGTGGCCGCCGTCGCAGTCAACAGCGTACGAGGCTCGAGCGATTCTACTCGCGGGCTCCTGGTACGCCGAA
>Ga0163144_10002350_pt1 | contig 43796 bp, 38 predicted proteins | sample OliLak19BULKMAT1_FD_123175 | JGI IMG/M metagenome (GOLD analysis project Ga0163144, IMG submission 123175) | Freshwater microbial mat bacterial communities from Lake Vanda, McMurdo Dry Valleys, Antarctica - Oligotrophic Lake LV.19.BULKMAT1 | ecosystem: Environmental > Aquatic > Freshwater >...
AAACTAAGTTGCCCGGTTCCTCGCAACGTTTCTTAAATCACGCGCGGCAAGTTGCCTTCATCGCGCCCAACGCGGGGGCTTTAGAAGCGTTGCCGTTCTTGGCGGAGCTGAAGGACTTGCGGTCGTATGTTTCGCATTCATTTAACTTCAAAGTCGGCGAATTTATTCCGCTGACTGAAGATCTCGTCACTTCACCAGGGCACGTCGAGTTAGCGCATCCGGATCCCACCGTAGTTGAAGCGGATTACCAGCTAATCCGTAAGTGGGAACGCCAAGGTTTCTTCCGCATCCGAGAACGGGTAAAATAAAGGTTCTCCCCTCTTTAAGAAGGTTCCCTTGAAAAACCATCTCGCTTTCATTCTGCGACTCGCCGTGTCCGCCTGTCTTATTCTGCTAGTTAGCTGCGGTTCTTCAGACGAATCAGATACTTATGCAGCGGGCGGGCGCCGGACTCCGTTACCGGCCATGGCGCTAGTGCGCGGAGCTATTCCACAAACCGCGCGTGCTGAGCACTCTATCTATGGTGGCACTCAGCTTGTGTCCTTTACGTTTGGTTCGACCGTGGCACTCCAACCCGCGTTTGAAATTGCGGATGTGCAATGGGGGAGGGCGCAAGAAGTAGAAATCGTTCGCCCCGGATTAGAGGGCTGCGAACTCACGGGCATGGATATTTACTTTGAGAATGCTACTCCCAACGCGCGTGTGCATGCATGGGGATGGGACGCAAATAATGGTGAATCTTGCGACCGGTTTTTTCAGCGAGTTTTAAATGAAGGTCTGACTTGGAGAGCGAAGAATCTGCCGGGAGTCTACGGAGACACGATTCGCCAAGCGGATTTTGAATTCCCGCCGGCGAATCGCATTCCTTAAATCGAACTACATTAAGTCGCCGCCGAACATCATGCCGACGTACATGTTGGAATCGTTAATCTTGTTCGCAAACGGATAGATGTTTAAGTACGGCTGCAAGAAAAGGCTGCTGAAACTGTATTTAACGCCGGCGCCAACGTTCGTTGGTCCTGCCGAAACAAAGTTAAAGAGTCCTGCTGCGCGCTTTGTCTCCGTGGTAGCTTCCAGAATCGCGAACACAGTCCAAGAAGAATCGACGATATAGTTCACGCGGGGGCTAGCGTAGAGAAAGCTCTTCAAGTCCCCGTTGTCGTGTACTGCGAAACTTGGGGCAATGACTGCTTGCAATTCCCAGCTAGAGGAAGGGAAGCGATATGCGATCGAATTCACCGAACCTGGATTTAAAACCATTCCGTCTTTGCGACTGCCAGAAGACAGTGGCAAAGCATTGTCGAAGCGCGCCCAGTAGCTAAAGCCACCACTCGTGTAAACCGTTCCCACCACTCCAACGGTTGGATCCTTCAATTCGAAAGCGCCTTTATCCGGAGTCGAAAGCAGAGGGCGCACTGAGAATTGTGGCATCACGACGAAATCAAGTCCGATATTGCTTGGGTACGTCACCGAAAGCTGATTCATGATTTCGACAGGATCGCCGGCCTTACCGTCATGGGTTGCCTGACGACCGTCCCACTGACCGATACCATTTCCTTTGGTCCAGCCGAAGAGGCCAACCTTCAATTTATCGGTGAACCCACCCGAGGTGGATTCTTCAATCGAGCCCGATGGTGTTGCGGCCAAAGCCGGATGTGCCATGCTCATAAATAAAGATAGTACTGCCCCTAAGACAAAACGAATCATGTCGAACTCCTGTTACAAAATTAATGCCCAGCAGCAATGCCACGAGTGTTCCGAAAAATCAAACGACGAGCCCCCCAAAAGGTGCCCATCTACTTTTCGGCCGGAAAAGAGCAGGGTGTCCCCTCAAAAAATTGCACCCGCTACCTTTACGGCCGAAAAGTAGATGGGCACCTTTTAGGTCGTTGCGAGGCCGGTAGGCCGAGGCAATCTATGCGTCTAGTTGGGGGTAATTCGGGATGGGGAGGGTTTCGACGGCGTTGCGGCTTTTGCGTTTGGCGTCGTACATAGCTTGGTCGGCCATTTTGAGTAGGGATTCGAGTTTTTCGGCGTGGTCGGGGAATGAAGCTACGCCGATGCTCAGGGTGGCGCGCACAGAGGATTCTTCGATTTGGAAGACCCGCTTCTCGATGCTCTTTCTGAGGCGTTCGGCGACCTGGATCCCTCGTGAGAGATGGGTGCCGGCTAAGATCACTACGAATTCGTCGCCGCCGTAGCGGAATACCGAGTCTTGAGTGCGGACTAGGTTTTTAAGGGAACGACCCAGGGCCTTAAGTAAGCCGCTGCCGACTAGATGGCCGTGTTCGTCGTTTACCGCTTTGAATTTATCGACGTCTATAAAGAGGACGCAAAAAGTTTCCTTCTTCTCGCGAAAATCGTGCACGGCTTTGTCTAAGCAATGGCGCAGGTATCGGGCGTTGTAGAGGCCAGTTAAATCATCGAGGAAAGTTTGCTGCCGCATTTGTTCCAGGCGGCTTAAGTTGGCGTGCGAAAGTTCTAAATGCTCTACCAGCGACTTCGCTTCCTTTAAGCATTCTTGAGAGGGCTTCTTCTTCAGGCCCGTTACGAGAATTCCTTCATCAACAAAAATGCGGCTAGGAATCCACAGAGTCTGATTTGTATTTAGAAACTTCCATTGCATGCGCGAGTAATTTTTGGCGCGAGCGGACCAGCGCACACTGCGCGCGCCGATTGCCTGCTTAAGAAATTGTAGTGCAGTAATCCGCAGCAGCGTTGCCGACGAGCAAGCGCTCATTTCTTTTACGGCTTCTAAAAGTCTTGTCGGCGATTGGGACCACTCTTCGCGGGCTTGTCGTCGTTGCTGGCAACGTAGAATCGCCCAAGCCAGTTCGCCGGGGTTCATTGGCTTTACCAAGAAATCGGCAAAGCCGGCTCTCAAGCAGCGCATGGCGATTTGAGCCGAGTCTTCGCTAGAAAGCGCGACCCACTCGCTGTCAGGAAAGAGTGCGCGCAATTCTTCGGAGAAAAGTTTTACGGGTTCGGTTTGTGAATCCAAGTCGAGCAACAAAATACTGGGTTTGAGAGTCCCGCGTTCATCTAATACTTCCTGCAGGCTAACGTGCCAGCGGACATCGGCGCCAATCGAACGCAGGGTCGCACCGTATAATTTTTTCAGCTCTGAGGACGAGCTCACGACGATTACTTGTAGAGGTAATACGGCGCGCATTAAGTTTCCTTGTTAAGCAGAGAACTACAGAGACCCAATCATAGCAGAGGCCGAACTAAAGCGCGTTTCGCGCCGCTTTCAGAGTTTATTATTCGAATTTCTGAACCGGACTTAAATAAAGGTACGGATTTTTTTCCAAGCTGCGCGCCCACTGCAATTCAGATGCAGCAGTTTTACCGACGATTTGCGAAATCGCATCGGCAGTTTTTGCGTCCGCAAAAGCTTCAGACCACGGAAACATTCCGCCGCCACTTTGCACTTCCCACCATTCAGTATGATCCCAATCCGCGCCGCCGGCTTGCGCAGCGTAACGAAGCGCAGGCATGTAGCCGCCCAATTCGTCGGCTAATTTTAATTGTTTCGCTTGATCGCCTAACCACACGCGGCCTTGTGCAGCTTCCTCAGCTTTTTCTTTTGTGATCGAACGGCTCGTGGCAACAAAGCCCACAAAGTTTTCGTAATAGGTATTCAGCCTCTGAGTCATGACTTGTAATTCAGCCGCGCTCCACGAACGATCTTCGGAAAACAATCCCGGATACGGCGACTTAGAAATAATCTCTTTGTTCAACTTGAGCCACTTATAAAGCCCCGAGAATTGAAACTTGCCCATAAATACGCCGATAGATCCGGTCAGAGTTAATGGATTCACAAAAATCCGAGTTGCGGGCGCCGACATGTAGTAACCGCCGCTTGCCGCCATATCGCCCATGCTAACGATGACGGGTTTGTCGGTCTTCGCTTCTTTGACTAGGTCTGCGAGCTCTTGGCTGGCCATTACTTCGCCGCCTGGACTCGAGACCCGAACGACAATCGCTTTGGTTCGCGGGTCTTTAATCGCGTGATTAAGTTTTTTCTGAAACGATCCGGGTGTGACTTGGCGTTGTCCGCCAAATGAGAGGGGTCCGCTGTGACTTTGTAAAATCGCTCCGTCCGCAACCACCACCGCCACCAGATCTGGCAGACTTAAGCTGCGGCTGCGACGCGAGACGGTCTCGGTGATGCGCATGCTGTCGTCGAGCTTTTGCTTCATACTACGAAACGGCAGAGTGTTATCGATTAAGCCTGCTTGCTTAGCTTGTCCGGAACTAAATAGCGCTGTCTGCTGCATTTGCTTCCACTGTTGTGTCGTAATTTTGCGAGATTCCGTCAGCAGCGAAAGAATCAAAGTTTCTGCACGTTCCAGTTCTTCGAGAGTTGTTTGGCGACTCACTGGACTTGCTTCGGTGCGCATGAACATCTCAGGTGCTGATTTGTATTTCCCGCGCGCTAAGAATTGCCCTTCGACGCCAATTTTTTCTAAGGTGCCCTTGATGTAGTAACGCTCTGACTTTACTCCGAGGAATCGTAATTCGCCTTCGGGCTCCATATGTATCTTGGAGGCAGCACTCGCGATTAAATATTCTTTGAGTCCGGCTTGACCCAGGTGCGCTTCGACTACAATTCCCGCCGCTCGTAACTCGAGCAACGCCGAATGCAATTCCTGCGCGGCTGCTAAGCCCAGAGAAAACGAATCGATTTCCAAAAGCACTGATCGAACATTCCGAGAGTCTTTAATTTTGCGAAACTTCTCGAGGACAGACAGCAGAGAAGGGTGCTCCGATCGGAATAGCCCGCCGGGATTTCCTTCTTCCACTAAACTTGAATCCAATTTGACGTGCAAAACCGCACTAGGCGCCAACACCGTTTTTTGCGCCTGTTGCCCCGACGTCATTCCAATCATCACCATGCGATCCGCTGCGCGCGGGACAAAAGTCGAAATCACCGAGCCGTAGTCAAAATCAAATTGCAGCCCGAGCTGCCACTGGCGCAGAGTGTGATAACCGGCCTGAAGGCGTATGCCGTCTGCGGGCATCCAACTTGCCGCAACCTGCGCATCCACTGTTTTTAAAAACCGGTCGGAATTCGAAATGCCATCGAGCGAAAGATCAAGCGAGTCGGTAACTCGAACCGTAGTTCCCAAAACAATTTCCGCCGGCAACTTCACACCACCACTCGGCGGCAAATTCCAATTTTTAACCATCAAACCAAACGCCAGCTTCTTCAAAGGCCGAAACTGCAAACCGCTATCCCAGCCGTCATACGACAGAGCTGAATTGTAAAAACGATTCAAAGATACGCGGTGACCAAAAAACCATTTGGGTGTCAGCATAGTGCCAAACGCCAGCAGGTACCGATTCAATTGACCCGCCCGCCGTTCCCAATGAAATCCAACGGGTCCATAACTCAGGCCAATGCCGTAATCATCATTGGAATTGGGGCGAACACCAGCATTAAAGATCGACTGAAAATCACTGCCGTTTAATTCTGAATCAAACGCCAACCCCGCCGGGTGAATGCGCGTATCGCGGGCGCCGTAGAAGCCCGAAACAGAAGTCATGTCGTCTAAGCCGCTATTAAACGGATCCGCCGAGACAACTCCACTTACCGAACCGAACCCAACCACCACCGCGAGGAATAGTTTTTTCATGTCGCCGTAATTTCTAAATCAAAACGCTATCGCTGTCATCGCGCCGGATTGCCTCGGCAGAAGTCGTTTGGTAGGAGATTTGGATGGGCTTAGATCCGATGGAAAAAGATAAGTTGCGACGACGCATGGCGCTAAGAATGCAGGCTTTCGCCGAGGGCCAATCTAAAGTGACGTGCGTGAGCGCGCACTATCATGACGAACCTGTGTATTGCGAACTGGCCGAGGCCAAGACTACGGATTCAGAGCTGTTGGTATTGAAGAACCGTTCTGGCAAAACCATGCGAGCTGGTTTGTCGAGCTTGCGCGAAATCATTCGGTATCAGATTGTAGACGTCGAAGATCTTGAGAAATGGATCGAGAAGCTCAAAGAGCTTCGTCAGGAATCCGTTAAGCGTAAACAGCTCGAGTTGCTTGCCCGCGAAGAAGAGCGAAAGAGGCTTGAGAAAAAAGTCATCGTGCGCAAAGCAAAATCTTAGAAGGCGATAGCCCTAATGCAGTCTCTCCGAGTCGACACCCTAGCTATTGGCGACGAACTTCTTGTTGGTCGAATTTCCGATACGAATTCCACATACGTTGCTGCCGAATTCTTTAAGATCGGCGTGCGGTTACGCCGCACGACGGTGATTGAAGACCGTATCGAAGTCATCATGGCCACTTTGAAAGATCTTAGTCATCAGACCGACGTAGTGATTAGTTTTGGCGGCCTGGGTCCTACTTCAGACGATTTAACAGCAGAAGCAGTCGCGAATTTATTGAAGTGCGACATTATTGAGAACCCTGCGGCTCGCGCCCGCATCGAGGAGCTTTGCCGGATTCGTAAACGCGAAGTGACTCCACAGATTTTAAAGCAAGCCAAGTATCCCAAAGCGACCACGCCCATTCTCAATAACAAAGGGTTGGCCGTCGGTTTCTTAGCCGTGATTGGTGAGTGTAAGTGTTTCTTCTTTCCGGGTGTGCCCGACGAAATGAAGTCGATGTTTCCTGGTTCGGCGCTTCGCCACGTGGAAGAGCGAGTGGCGGAAGGAGGCGATGTTCTGCGCTTCAAGCGGTGGAAATGCCTTGGCGTCGCTGAGTCTGAATTGCAGCGCCACATGGATCCAATTGAAAAAGCTTTGCCGAAAAATATGTGGCTTGGCTATCAAACCAAGTTTCCAGAAAACCATTTAACGCTCTACTGCCGTTGCGCACCCGATCAAGAGATCGACGAGGCGATGGCCGGGTGGCCCGCGCGTATTCGCGAAATCGTTGATAAATGGGCTTACACTGAGGATGACAAGGAGCTCGAGTACCTAGTGATTGAAGCACTTCGCGCTAAATCACAAAAGCTCGCTTTGGTGGAATCGTGCACTGGCGGCACGGCTGCTCGTCGATTGACCGATGTTCCCGGCAGCTCCGATGTTTTCTGGGGAAGTTTTGTTTCGTATCAGATCGACGCCAAAGCAAAAATGCTCGGTGTGAAGCTGGATAAACCCGAGCAAGGTGTTGCGCGCGAAGTGACTCGCTGGCTCGCGCAATCTGCTTTGCAAAAAAGCGGTTGCGATTATGTCGCCGCAGTGACGGGCTACATGGGCCCCACGGGCGGAACTCCGACGGATCCCATCGGAACGGTTTATCTCTGTGTGGGTAACAAGGACTTGGAAGAAACAAAAATCCAATTAGTCGACATGGGCCGAACCAGAAATCAGTGGGCCGCAACGACTCACTTGCTCGCTGTGCTGTATCGCCAGATAAAGCAGAAATAAAAAAAGGGCGCCGATTTCTCAGCACCCTCTTTTCAAACAAAAAACGGTCTACTGGCCTATTCTTCTGGGCTGCTGCCGAAAATCGACGAGCTCGCACCGAAAGAAGAGAGTCCAGAGCTAACCGGAGAAAGATTGGGTCCATCCGAGTTGGATTGCATCGAACTCGTTGGATACGCACTTACCGGTTTGGAAGCGGATTTTGCAGCAGATTTTTTCTTGGCTGCTTTCTTCGCTTTTTTCGCGCCTTTTTTCTTGCCCGCGGCTTTTTTCTTACCTTTTTTGGCCGCTTTCTTTTTCTTCGCTGCCTTCTTTGCTGGTCGCTTGGCCTTTTTAGCTTTCTTGGCCTTTTTCTTCTTCTTCGCCATTGGATGCCTCCTTACAGAATTCGATCAGGGTTGATGATTGGCACAAAATCTCGCCATTATTGTCGACGAGAATTATCATACTTTTGAAAACTCGTCTAACTGATTTGAATCTAATTAAAATTTCCCGAGTTTGATATTGCAAAGATTGCAAAAAGAGTTTATCCCTTTAACTAGGTCTTAACGAATTTTCATACTTTAAAATTAGCAATTTTTTAAAAACTGAATAGCGGAACGTGTAAAGCGTGAAAGTCGCGAGGGCAAAGGGCTTGAGAGGTTGTTTGTCTCAAGTCTCGGGGGCAGTGCAGTAAGGGGTTGATCGGCAAATAAAACATGGGGTTTTTTTGGGGGGGATGACTTATGGCCAAGCCGGCTAAGTCTAAGGTTTCACGACCAGCAGCATCAGGGACATCAGCAAAGCCAAAAAAGCAGTTAATCGCAAAGCCAGCTCCGAAGTTGAAAGCAGTCGCGTCACCGACGAAAGAAGTTAAAAAAACTTCTGAAGAAGTGACATCTGCAATTTCAGCGCGTCACAAAATGGCGCAGAAGTTGGCCGAGACGATCGAGAAGCGCAAACTGGAAAAAGAAGGTGGAGCTGGCAAACCCGGCAACAACAAATCCTTCTTTGGCCGTCCGCCTGGCAGACGGGGACGCCGTCCGAAGTCAGCCGCTGAGTACACGCCAATGCAACAGGAAGAAGATTCCTATGTGTTGGAATCTGATTACGAGCGGCTGGAACACGACACGGGCATCCGCATGAAAGAGGGCGGAGACGACGGTGCGTTTAGTTTCGATCGGATGGAAGATTTCGACGAAGAGTTGAACTTCGATCCTTGAGTCGCTGGCTAGAGTTTACTTAATTCAACGGCCCCTTCTGCCTCCAACAAGCACGCTTGTTGGACAGGTAGCGGGGGCTTGTTATAAGGTGTGCGTATGTCCCAACCATCGGGATCCGAACACAAGACGGACCTTCGCGAATTTATCAAAGAAAACGACCAACGCGTTTACGACTTTTGTTTCTACATGATTCAGGGAGTCGTACCGGTTGATGATTTCGTCATTGGTCTTTTTCGCGCTTTCTCAGGCGAATATCGTCGATTGACGCAGGTTCCTAACGAGTGGGACTCGACCTCTCTTAAACTCCGCCTCTACCAAGTTGCTTGGGAAAAAATCCGCGCCGCTTCTGTAACACCGATTTATATCGCCAGCTCTGGCCGCGACATGCGTTCGCTGCGCGAAATGGATGAGGACGTCTTGGCGATGTCTGAACCGCGCGATAAAGCCCTCGCAGCGCGGCGAGAATCGCTCGTATTAGAGCGCCTGTCGCGAGTGGATTTTGAATTTCGCGCACCCTTGGTTTTGCGCGACATCTTAGATTTTAATGATGACCAGGCAGTCCAAATTTTGGGGCTACGCTGGGCGGTTTACCGTCACCGACTGCACCGCGGCCGAGTGGATTTTAAGGATGCGTTGCGCGGTTGGCCCGTTCGTTCTGAAGAGCGCAAAGGGAGCATGTTCGCATGACCGAAACAGAATCTACAGAATCACGGCGCCCAGGATTGAGCCCGTTCTTTTGTCAGAATCAGCTTTCCGAATACATGGATGGATTGCTGCCGGCGAGTCGCGCCGAAGAAGTGAAAAAATCTCTCGAGACTGATCGCGAGTGCGCTCGTTTTCATAAAGATCTTCAGGCCGCTATCGAAGTAGCGCGCAATATCGGACCGCGCCCGCTAAATCATGATTTGGCGCTGCAAATTGTCGAAGCTAGCGAAGCAGGTCGTCGCCGTTTTGCCTCGCGTGTTTTCGTGAGCCGCGTTGTTTTGGTCATGGCTGTGCCGCTGCTGCTCTTTGCGACGGCCGTAACCACGTTTCCCTCGCTTTTTCCTTTTGTTCAGCAATGGAGCTCTGGAAGTGGTAGTGAAGATTTCGTTCGCTACTTCCCCTTGCTCCAGGGTGCCGGCGATCTTATCGAAGAGCAGGCAAATTGGTTGCACCTCCGTGAGCCTTTTAAGGTGAGCGTTTGGGAAGAAGGCGGATTATCGCCGGAAGAATTCGAAAAAAGTTTTCAGTCTCGCTCTCCCGTCGGCGAAACGGGTGACGAAGAAGTTCCATAAAGAAGTTGTTTTGTGAAAGTTGTACTCGCCCAAATCAATCCAAAACTCGGGGATATTGCTGGCAATACTGCGCTTGTTTTGGATGCGCTTTCGCGGGCTGAGAGTCAGCGGCCGCAACTTGTAGTATTTCCCGAATTGTCGCTCACAGGGTACGCACCGCGCGATCTACTTGGCTCTACTTCTCTAGTAACCGCAAATCTCGAAGCATTGAATTCCATCGCTCTGGCCGCACCTCGGAATCTTGCCGTGATTGTTGGCTACGTCGATAGAAACGAGTCAGCCACCGGCAAACCTTTTCGAAATGCTGCTGCCCTTCTTCGCGACGGCAAAATCGTAGCGAAGTATTTCAAACGGCTGCTGCCTTACTACGACGTATTTGAAGACGATCGTTATTTCGAAGCGGGCACTGAATCGGCTGTTTGGGAAATTGCTGGCAAGCGTGTCGGCATCACGATTTGCGAAGATGCCTGGAGCGAACCGGGGTTTATCCGCCGCGCTTACACAATCGATCCGATGAAGGATCTTGGCAGTAAACAGTGCGACCTCGTCGTCAATCTTTCCGCCTCACCGTTTCAAGTGGGCAAACTTTCTGTGCGGCTCGAGGTTTTGAAAAAGGCCGTCAGTAAATGCAAAGCTCCAGTCGTCTATTGCAACCAAATCGGCGCGCACGATGATTTGATTTTCGACGGCAATAGCTTTGCGCTCAATCGCGACGGAGTTCCCATCGCCTTCGGTAGACCATTTGAAAGTGATTTAGTGGGCGTGGATACCGATGCATCTGCCGCCGCCGAGTCCGTCGATAAACTGCAAAACTGGACGGAAGCCGATTGGGTGATGCGCGCGTTACAGCTTGGCATTCGGGACTACTTCGCTAAGAGCGGTGCTCAAAAAGCGATCCTGGGCCTGAGCGGCGGAATCGACAGCGCCGTGGTTGCAGCCCTGGCAGTCAATGCTTTGGGCAAAGTAAACGTTTACGGTGTCTCGCTTCCGAGTCGCTACTCGTCGAAAGAAACGCGTGCGGATGCAGCGGCGCTGGCAAAAAATCTCGGCATCGAGTTTCACGAAGTTTCGATGGACGCAGTATATGAGCAGTACCGTGCGTTGCTATCACCGCTGGGTGTGCAAACGAACGGACTTATCGACGAAAATCTCCAGCCGCGGATTCGGATGATCGTTTTGATGGCGCTTTCACAGAAATACGGAGCGCTTGTTCTCAATACCAGCAACAAGAGTGAGATTGCTTGCGGGTACGCCACGCTTTACGGCGATACCGCCGGCGCACTTGCGGTGCTGGGCGACCTAACGAAAAAGCGAATTTTCGATTTAGCGCACAAGCTCAATGAGTCTAAACAGGTTATTCCGCCTACGATTATCAACCGGCCACCTTCGGCCGAGCTTCGCCCGAACCAGAAGGACGAGGATTCATTGCCTCCGTACGCGGTTTTGGATGCATTGGTCACAGAAGCAGTGGAAAACGGCAAAGACCAGCAAACACTGCTGAGAAGCTTTCCCAAAGAACACGTTGAGAAGTTTTTTCAGCTTTATCGGGGCAGTGAGTTTAAGCGCCAGCAGCTCCCGCCGGCACTTCGGGTGACCCCACGGGCCTTTGGGCGCGGCAGGCGGATTCCGCTTGCATCTTACAAGCCGCTCTAGTTTCCTCTGGGCCCTATGATGGTTCAATCCTCCTATTGGCGCGACATGATGACTTTGACCAAGCCGCGGATCTGCGTGCTGGCCCTTTTAATGGCGGTACTAGGATATTCGGTCGGAAGTCCCGATGGGTTCTCCTGGCTCGCTCTGATTAAATCGATTATCGGCATTGGGTTGGTGGGCGGCTCGTGCGGCGCCATCAATATGTACATTGAGCGCGATATCGATGCGCTGATGAACCGCACCAAAAATCGGCCACTGCCATCAGGAAGAATGCAGCCGCGAGACGCGCTGATTATGGGCGCGGTCACTTTTGTAATCGGCACCGCAGCACTTTGGTTTTGGTCAAATCCCCTGACTACTTATCTGGGGGTCGCCACTTGGTTTCTCTATCTCTTCGTTTACACGCCCTCAAAGCGCTTGAGCACTTTGTCTACTTTGATTGGGGCAATTCCCGGAGCGATGCCTCCTTTGATGGGGTACACCGCAGCGACCGATCGATTGGGTGAAGAAGGTCTCTTACTGTTTGGTATTTTGTTTCTGTGGCAGATTCCGCACTTCCTAGCGATTGCATGGATGTACCGCGAAGATTACGCGCAGGCTTCGTTGCCGATTCTTTCGGTTGTGGATATCGAGGGTTCGACCACTTCGCGCCAGATTGTTGGTTACACTTTGGCGCTGTTGCCACTGAGTCTATTGCCCACGCTGTGGGGAGTTACAGGCGCTTGGTATTTCTTTGGAACGCTAGCTTTAGGAATTTTGTTTTTAGTTTACGGCGGGCTCCTCGCTGTTCGACGCACGCGCGTACAAGCACGGAAGTTGTTTTTCGTTTCGTTGGTTTATTTACCCGCAGTGGGCGCTTTGTGGATCTGGGATCGAGTGCCGAGGGTGTTTTAAAAATGGAAAAAGCAGAATCCTTTTCACCTGTTTCTTTCCGCTGGAATCCAAAAGCGATTCTTGTGGGAGTGGTATTGGCGGTGGCGTCTGGCGCCGCCGGAGTTTATTTCCTTACGCCTAAGCACACGGCCGAAAAATTTGGCGCGGTACCGGAGTTCAGTTACCCCATGGCGCCATCGGGAACATTTGGTTCGAAGGATCTAAAAGGCCAGGTTTGGGTGGGCAGTTTTATCTTTACTTCGTGCAAAGGCATTTGCCCCATTGTTAGTTCGAAAGTGAAGCGAGTAGCGGAGACTTTTGCTGGGCAAAACGATTTTAAAGCGGTCTCCTTCAGCATTGATCCCGAGCGAGACACTCTGCCGGTTTTAGATTCTTACAGCCGCAAGTGGGCGACAAATACTGATACCTGGAAGTTCCTGCGTCCGTCGAAGGCAGAGTTAAAGTCTTTCTCGGATGGCGTGAAATTGGTGATGGGTACTATAGGGGATTTCACGCATACCTCGCGCTTGATTCTCGTGGATCGCGCTGGCTGGATTCGAGGCTATTACCAAGCTACCGACGAAGATCAGCTATTTCGCCTGAAAGAAGATATCCAGAGTATTCTCGAAGAATAGGGCCGTAAAACGGCAGTTCTCACCACTCACTGTACAGCCGTTTCTCGTCACAAAACTACCTCCACCGCATTAACTCGCTGAAAACAGTAGCGATGGACCCCGTGGTATAGCGCTTGCAATCTATCTCTCCGACCCAGCGAGCTTTTGCTTGCGTGAGGAGAGAGATTTTATGAAGAAAATGATTTTTAATTTGTCGATGGTAACTGCGTTCTTGCTGGTAACAGCTTGCGGCGGTGGCGATTCCGATTTTAACGGAACGTTCATTGGCCAAGAGACTTCGCAAATGGGCGGACAGTCCATGCAAGTGACTGCGCAGTTGCAAAGGAACGGCAACAACATCACCGGTAACTACATCCTAAGCGGACAATCCGGCCAGCAAAACGGCCAAGTTACTGGCGTCGTTCAAGGCAATCAGATTTCGCAATTCGTAGTGAACTTCAGCTCCGGCAACGGCGGCTCTCAATGCCCGCTGCAAGGAACTGGTTCGCAAACTCAAGGCGTCATCACGATGCAAATGAGCGGTTGCGGTGCACAGACGACAGTTCAACTCCGCCGTCAGCAATAAGTTTTTCTTAGTAAGTCAAAGTATCGCCCCACAAGCTGCCTGGCTTGCGGATGACGAGTAATGCTTGAAGGCCCGGTTGCCGAATGTTGTTAAGCGGGCTGAAATTCGCCGTCTGATTGTACGACGGTCCAAATCCCTCGTTAAAATCCACGTCCAAAGTTTGAGCTTCACTCGGGTCGTAGCTAATCTTCTGCACTCTCAACATCATTTTGTAATTCTGACCTGGCAACGAAGCTTGCACTTGGCGCTGCATCGAATTCCACAGCTGCTGAATGCCGCCGTTTGCATCTAAGAAGCCATTCATCTCCGGAGCTACTAGGTCGACGTTCTTCACGCGCACAGTAATGCGAAGCGTGCCACCCCATTGCAATCTTTCAAAGCCGTGCTGAATGAGTTTACGGCGTTCTTCGCGAGTGAGCGTTTGCCAAACTTCTGGTGCGAGCACGTGGTCGACCAGCATGGGTGCGGTCTGCGGCGCCGGTAGTGTCCAAGGCATAGTAGCAGGATCGACTGGTGCGGCGCTTAAGCCAGGAAGAAAATCAGAATTGTTCACCGCGTAAAGTTGTAGGCCAGAGAAAAACCAATTCAGATCACGGCTATTCTCGATGACTAACAAGTTAGGTTGCTTGCCAGTGTACGAAGCGATTGCACGCGGATCGAGGTTGGTCTGCGCCCGCGTTCCGGCCGAATAAAACTGCGAGAAAATTTGAGCGCCGTGAACGACGATGGGTTCTTCTGTTGGAACCTGAAAGCCCAAGCTCTGAAGCGTGTAGTTAACGGGAACGGCTTCGCGAGCGGCGTTGCGCATTACCTTGGAAAGATTTCCGCCCGCAGTTTGAAAAGCTTCTGCGGGGTTTTTATCGACGATAAAATTGCCGCAAAGACCAAGTACTCTCGGATCGACATTGTCGTTGGCGGAAACGGATTGGGAAATTACGATTGAAAAGAAAACTGCGGAAAATACACAAGCGCCAATACTGAATCGTTGAAAAATCACAGATGCCCCCTCACCAAGTTGCTAACAAAACCAAGAATTATTTTCTCGGTTCGTAGACTGAAAAAAATACGTTGGCAAATAATATTCCCAAAAGCGTTTTGGCGCACCGGATAAATTACTTGCCTTTTTTTTTGGCACGACTAACAGTGGAGATGGTTTTGGTAGGGGAAGTTTCTAAGATTTAACATCGTCGACTGTTTTTCCCTCCTGACTGAGTTGGAGGTATGGGCTTGTGGTTGGTCAGCAGGTAGTGGGGCTGCTGAGGGTCTCCCTATATTTTCTTTTTGCCGTTTTAGTTTTTCTTCCTGTGGATAGCTACGGGAATGGTAAGAGCCGAAACAGAGGGCAGCAATTTGGCGGCAATGGTAACGGCCAATCGGGAGCACGTCCCGGTGGCACCACGTCGGCAAATCCTGTCGCGGCTGTACCGCCTGCGAATCCGGATGCGTCTGGACAACGCTTAGGGGGTACCGACGGTGGCAACGGTGGCACGCGTGCAGCGGGAGAAGGTCCTTCGGGACCCGTTTCCGACTCGGGTGACAGTCCCGCACCAGCGCGATCTCCAGACACGAGGGTGCAATTGCACGTACCCGGCGACCTGGAAGATGCGGGTTGGGGGAAGGAACTGGTTGTCGGGTTACCAGGTCCTATTAGAGCCTTCATCGTTTGTCTTCTCTATGTTTCTAGAATTCCAAGATCGTTTCCAGAAGATTTCCATTCGTCGTGGGCGGCGAAAGAACGCATTCGGCCCAATCCTTTAGATCGGATTAAGCAAACATCGATCTTGAAAGCGCTGCTCTCGAAGACTTTAGAGATTTACGACAAGCCGCTGGTATACACGGGCGGGCTGATTCAGACTTTTGACGACTACAAAGCGATTGTGGCGCCGTTAGAAGGGGATGCAGAAAATTCGTTCCGTCAGGAGTTCGAGCATATTTCTGAAGTCCTCGATGCCGGAGTTGCTTCGGCGAGAAAAGTGCCGATTCCGTCGATGGAGCAGGGTACGGGCTTCTTTGCTAATAGCGACGTGCAACGGATGGCGCGCGAACGCGAAACGATCAATCGCCTCTTTACTAAGTCGATGGCGATGGCACTGCTTACGCGCGGTTCCGAGCGCAGCGCTGCCACTTACATTTTTGAAATTCTAATGCGGTCCTTTGCTTCGTCACTCTTCGCAAACGCTGGCGAGCCGCTCGCTGCGCTGGTCGAAGAAGGCCTCAATATTTTAGAAGGCAAGGGCACCGTTTACGCCATGCCGCAGCAAACGCAGCAGGTTGTTCCACAAAATGCATACCTACGCTTGGGTCGGATGGCCGTGGATGGTATCCGCGCTAGTTCCAACTACGACGGTTTCCAAGAAGCGTTCTTCGCTTTCTTGCGACGTTTCGCCGCCATGGATGAAGAGAGTTTAACGACCGTCATTGAAGCTTTTGAGTCCGCATTGGGAGAAGTGGTTCAGCTCTTTGCTAAAGAAGCAAAACGACTTACAGACGTGAACGAAGCTTTCGCGAACCAAGGCAACCGCGCGAATCAGGCAGCCGCGATTACCGTGTTCATTGAGCGGTATCCGCATTTAGTGCGCCAGGATCTTTTAAAAGACATCATTCTCGAGCTTTTAGTATTGCCCGTTACGCGCTCTGGAAAAGACAGCGATATTCTCGGTGTCATTCTAAAGTACGCGGATCCAATTACTCAGAGTTTGGTGCAACGTGGACCTCGCAGTGCCGGTTTATTTGAAGCGATTAAGAAAAAGCTTCAGAGTTCCAATCGCAAAGTTCCGCCCACTGCTTTGAAAAAGATTTTGAAGACCGATAGCAGCGGCTACATTGCGCCCAATGCGGAATATGCTGCGGTAAATCTCGGCGAGCAGACAGTGGAAGGCGAAGAAGCCAAAGTTTTCGATCAGATTGATCCTGAGTCGCTCGGCGCCGGTAAGTTCTTTGTCGTTCACCCAATCCGCGATAGCAAATCGGGAACAGTGAAAGTAGCTAAGGTCCTTAAGCCGGATTCGGAACGTGGCTTGGAAGATGGCGTAGAAATTGCGACTTACCTAGCAGACGAATTGGCGCAGGTGGTGTTTGGATCTTCTTCGACCAAAGACAACAAGCGTCTGTCCAACCAGGTGCTGCGTGAGATCAGCAGCTTGTCGGTGGAATTGCGTCGCGAATTGGATGTCGGCCTAACGGTCGCCAATCAGCGCGAAGCTTATCGCCGGTTCGACGGCCGCAAGATCACTGTGCATTCCGAAGAAGGACCTATTCGATTTATCCTGCGAGTGCCGGCAATCATGGAAGCCGCACCTAAGTCTCAGATCATGGTGATGGATGTTGCTCGTGGAATTATGCCGACCAGTGAATTTGTTCGTCGGCACCAAACGGCTTCACCGCTTGCAGCACGCGTTTTATTCAGCCAGTTCTTTGAAGAGCTTATTTTTGGACCTCGTACTGCTTCGTTGGGAACCGTGCAGCCGATCGTCAATACCGAGGCTACGGGTACTTTAAGTACTGGGGAAATTGCAGCGCAGGCAGCCTCCGTGGCCGCCGCAGTAGCTCCTGTCGAACATCTCGGGTTTGCAAACTTAGATGGCCACACCGGTAACAATCCGCTGGCCTACCTTGGAATCGCAGCAGACGGCGTGAAAGAGTACGAGCTTTGGTTTATCGATTGGGGTCTAGTTACCCGCTTGAAGGTTTCTGATATCGACGCCCTTTTAGGTTTGGGCTTCGGCGGCTCTATTAACGATCCCGCAGTGATTAGCACCATTCTGTGGGAGCTTTCGAATTCCGGTAGGGCTGCCAAGACCGAAGGCCTTGGGCCTGAGCGCCAAAAGGAGCTCCAGGATCGCAAACGCCAGGTTGCCACCTATGTGCGGGCGAAAGTCAGAGAGCTGAGGCAGAACCGGCAGTATTGGGGGCCTTCTGAGTGGATTTACAATCTCTGGCGGCACGGGCTACTCGATTTCCCACCGAACTTAGCTCGGTTGCAGGAAGGTATTTCGGCCATCAATGAAACCACAGATACCCTAACCGGTCAGGACACGTCGGGCTTGGAAGGGGACCCGGTTAATTTGGTCGGCACCGAAAACTCCAAGAATCTCATCGATCAGTTACAGGATAAGGCGTTCTGGCATGCTATTGGGGCAGCCAAGGCCCGGTTCGGAACTGCCCAGACCTGGTACAAAATCGCCAAGTATTTCGTGGCTGAGCGGTCTAAATCCTGCGCCCTGCGTATGTTCGAGATGGTCGGCTTTAGAGCCGCCCGGGAATACGTCGACCCTAATAAATAGAGAGTTCTAAAATAGTGCTCGCTCTTTAATGCAAGACACCGTAATAATTGAGCCCGCTCTATGCAGTCCACACGAGGCCACGGCACGTCCGCGAATACTTCACTCGTTATCGGTCAGAGAGTTCTTGCGCAAAATGAACCCGAGCTTGGTCTTGGGATGGTCGTTGGGATTCAAGGTCGTAATCGGGTAGAGGTTCTTTTTTCCGCTGCGGGAGTGGTACGCCAATACGCCGTCCATAGCGCCCCCATTCAAAGATTTATCCTGCGAGTTGGCCAAAAGGCCGTACATAAAAACGGTGAAGGCTTTGTCATCGCCAAAATCGAATTTTCTGAAAACTTGTACTGCTACCACGGCACCAAAAAGGGCGAGTCCGTGTGGGAGTATGAGCTGCACCATCAGTTAGAAGATCTAGGTGCGCTTAATCAGTTTCTCTTGGGCCGTTGGAGCCCTCACCGCAGTTACGACTTGCGCCTACAAGGCTGGCAGTTGCGTAGCCAAAGTCTCGACCCTGAAGTGCGGGGTTTGGTTGGTGCGCGCGTTGGCCTATTGCCTCACCAGCTCTTTGTTTCTCGCCAAGTCGCCAGCCGTGAAGTGCCGCGGGTGCTATTGGGTGACGAAGTCGGACTTGGTAAGACAATTGAGGCAGGGCTTATTTACTGCTCGTTGCGTTCGTTGGGGCGCGCTGGCCGAGTGCTGATTTTAGTTCCCGACCATTTAAAGTTTCAGTGGCTGGCCGAATTGTATCGTCGATTTAGCGAGATGTTCACCATTCTCGATGAAGAGCGCAGCGAACAAGAAGAGTCGTCGCAAGAGACTAGCCCTTTTGCTGTTAATCAACGCATCATCTGCTCAATTGATTTCTTGCTCGAAAATCCAGAGCGCTTGAAACAAGCCGCAGAAGTAGCTTGGGATTTATTGATTATCGACGAAGCCCACCACTTACAGTGGGACGAAGAGCAACCAAGCGATGCTTGGGTCACTGCTAAGATTTTGGCGGATCGCGCGCATGGTATGTTGCTGCTTACGGCGACCCCCCGACAAAAGGGCTTAGAGACCCAATTTGGTCTTTTGCATTTGGTGGATCCACAAAGGTTTTCGGAGTTTGCAGAATTCAAAAAAGAGATGGAAGAAATCAAAACCACCGCCGAATTGGCGCAGCGGGTTTGGACTTCCGAAGGCTCCGACAAAGAAGCTTTGGCAACGCTGAAGAAAAAGTTTTCTAAAGATCCAGAAATTAAAGACGCAGTTACCGTCATTAAAGAAGACGGCGGTTTGGATCGCGTGATGAGCGCGCTCGTAGATCGCCACGGCACGGGCCGAGTTTTTGTTCGCAATCGTCGCCAACGCCTGGGTGGTTTTCCAAAACGTGTTCTGCACGCTTACCCACTAAAGGCCGATGAAGAGACCGCCAATCAGTGGAAAGCAACGGCGACGAAAGATCATCTGCCGCCGATGCTGATTGCGTTGGCCGGTGGTCAGCGTACTTCCAAACAAGGTTTCGCGGAGCGCGGACGTTGGTTGCTGGAAATGCTGAACAGGCTTGGAAAGAACAAAGCGCTGCTGCTTTGCTCAAGCCCTCGCCGCGTGGCTGAATTAGATGATTTTTTACGGACCAATACTGCTGTGAAACGCGCGCTCTTCCACGAAGACATGGATTTAGTGGAGCGCGATCGCCAAGCTGCGTGGTTTGCTCAGCCTGATGGCGCGCAGCTTTTGATTTGCAGCGAAATCGGCGGCGAAGGTCGCAACTTCCAATTCGCGCACCAATTGATTTTATGGGATTTGCCTCACCATCCGGATTTGCTCGAGCAACGCATCGGTCGTTTGGATCGCATTGGCCAGCGCGATCAGTTTGAGATTCATGTGCCGTATGTGGAAGACACTTTAGAAGAAGTGCTTTTCCGTTGGTACAGCGAAGGACTAGGCAGTTTTGAGAGCGTTTGGAACGGCGGTCCCGGGATTGTCGAGAAACTGCAGGAAGAAATCCTCGATACACTGACGGCTTACTTGCCCAAATCTAAGTCGTTTGCGAAGCGGGAGCAGAAGTTGCGCGATTTAATTGCAGCAACGCGGACCCAGTATGAGTCCGTAAAAGCGGACTACCAAAGCAGCGTTGACGCGCTCGTGGATTTTAACTCCTTTAATAAGACCTCCGGGCTCGCGCTCAGCAAGCGAGTGGCAGATATCGATAATTCGCCAAGTCTTAAGCAGTACATGGACATGGTATTTGATTATTTTGGCGTTCAAAACGAGCGCATTGATGATCAAGGCATCATGCGCCTGAATGCGCACTCGCTTACTTTCGTCGATAATTTTCCAGAACTTCGCAACGACGAAGACAAACTGGTTACCTACAAACGCGAAGTCGCTCTAGCGCGCGAAGAGATTACGTTCCTCACTCAAGATCATCCGATGGTGCAAGGAGCTCTTAGCTTGCTGCTCGATCGAAATGAAGGACGGGCTTCCGTGAGTCGTTGGGAACACCACCCAATGGAGCGAGACGGAATTCTTTTGCAGCTGTCGTTTGTATTAGAAGCCAGTGCGCCCGCGGCGTTAGAAACCCAGCGCTATCTGCCTCTACAAGCGATCCAGGTGTTTATGGATTCCGGCGGCAAGATTCTAGACGGTGCGACTTTAAAGCTCGATCCAATGGCGTTAACTCCGCTGGCGGATGCGAAAGTTCGCCCTTACTTAGAGCAGCTGGAGCGCGTGTTACCGCCGCTCGTCGATAAAGCTTCTGCTTTTGTTCGCAAACAGTGCGATCCAGTGATTAAAGCTGCGGTTCTAGCAGCCCACATGCGCTTGACCGAAGAGCAGATTCGCTTAGAGCAATTGCGCAAAGGCAACGGCACGGTTTCCACCAAAGAAATTAAGCGCCACGACGAGAAGAAGCAGTGGACGATGGATGCCTTAAAAGAAGCTTCTATTCGGTTGGACGCTCTTCGCCTGATTTGGATGGAATAACAGTCGACCGTCAGTCGGACTTGCGCTTACCTTTTAACTCCACCAGATACTCTAGATAATCAACGACTGAAGCATATTGATGGCTGCGATAGAACGCGGCCTGCAATTCTAAGTTGCTGCCTTCTAACTCACGATACAGCTCTTCAGCGCGTTCTGGTTCGGGATCGCCCTGATAACCATTTTGCCAAATGCGAGCGAGCGCTAATTTGCCGTGTAGCGAACCCGCAGCCATCGCAATGCTTGCGAAGTGACGAGCCAAAGTAAAGTCAGGCTTGAAGCCGTTTAGCTCTCCACCTTCCATGTACTCATCGAGTAAGTAGTGCAGGTGTTCGAGGTTTCCGTTTTCCGCGGACTCGCACAGGATGCGGACTGCAAGGTCACATGCCTCTTTGTTCCCAGCGGCAACCAGCTCTTTGAGCGGCTTTAATTTTGGAACTGTCTCAAAGATATCGTTCATTTGTCGTCGCCATACTCCACATAGATTGCGGCTTCACAACGGTATTTGATGAGCAGCTTCGAGCCGGTGCTAATGCCGACATTGATGCCCAGGATGTCAGCGCCGTCGCCGTTATTCACTTTGAAGTGATATTCGATCGCGTTGCCATTGCGAGTTTTGCGGTCAAGCGTCGTCGCCTTGATGGTAGCGGTGCGAGAGGCTTTGTTGATGCTGCTCGAAGTAAGTGCGCACGATTTGTTCATCGCAATCATGTAGCCGATGATGAATTGCGCTTTGCCGCCTTGCACGCCGTACGTTCCCGAAGTTGGACCCGCTTGGCTGAGAATGAGAGAGCCAAATGATTTGTAATTATTTGTATAGAGATTGTTGTAATAAAAGAATCCAACAGCGCCTTCGTAATCTGCGTCCCCGGCAGCTACCATCTTCGTCCACAAACGCTGAGAGTTGAGCGCTTTGGTCATCAACAATGTCATCGAAGTGCCAGTACCTTGGATGCAGCCGCGGTAACCGTCTTCACTCGGATAGATTTTTTCAAAAGCGTCGCATGCTGCTTGCACGACCGGTGTTGGCGCCATGGCCTTTATCATGGCGTTTCCGATTTCGGAGAACTTGATCTCCATTTTGTCTGCATTGGCCGTTGAAGAGGCGAGCAAGAGCACCAAGGTCAAAAATATCGTCGAAAAACGGCTTGAAATCTTCATGAAGGCCTCCCCTAAGAGTGATCTATGCATAATAAGTCCGCCGCAAATTAAGTTCATTGCCCGGAGCACCGAACCTGTGACAGTTTGCGTTACTGATGAAGAAATGGAATTTGCTCGATTCGGTGCAGACGGAAAACGGAAAGACGATGAGTTTTCACGAGCACGACGGCAAGTACGTGATTCGGGTCAACGGCATGGAGTTAATGTCCACGCGCCAGCACGAATCAGAAGAAGAAATTGCTCGCCTGGTTTGTCGTCATCTCCATGGTCCTGAACCCAAAATCTTGATTGGTGGTTTGGGGTTTGGTTTTACTCTGCGGGCCGCATTAGACGCCGCGCCTACCGATGCTCATTTAGTGGTCGCTGAAATCGAGAGTGCCGTAATTAGCTGGAATTATGATCCGCGGTTTAGGCTAGCGGCCGACGTGATGGGCGATGAACGCGTGCAAATCGTTCATAGCGATGTTGCCGATGTTTTATCTGCCGAGAAGCACGGCTTTGACGGCATTATTCTCGACGTCGACAACGGGCCCGAGGCGTTTTCTCGTCAACAGAATCAGTGGCTGTATGAAGCCCGAGGACTGGCGACGATTCGTCGCTCACTCCGAGCCGGTGGCTGCGTCGCTTTTTGGTCCGCGAACGATTCACCGGCCTTTAGCAAGCTACTCAAGCAATCTGGATATCGGCTCGAAGTTCACAAGAGCCGTGCTCGTCCCGGCTCGGGCAGCACCCACACTCTATTCCTCGCTTTCTCCCCGGATTGACGGCAATCCCAAAAGACTTTAGTTCCGTTGCGTGCCCACACCTTACTTACTAACGGTTTTGCTCGTTCTATTTGGCGCCGTTTCACGGGTGATGGCAGAGGGTGACGATTGGCTTGCTGAAACTGTTCAAAGCCAGCGAACGTTTCAGGCTCCGCTAAATCTCGTTGCGCTTCGCTGGGGCCCGACAATCAACGGGCAACAGATCTTGCTTGCCCGCTCTCAAACAAATCCGATGGGGGTACCGACTTCGGTACCGATGATCAACGTGGGGCCTGATTGGGGCTCTCCCTTTAAATTTATAGAAAGAGCGGCCAAGGAACTAATCAACGAATACACAGGGGGGAATCATCGACTGGAGCCCGTTCTTCTCCAAAAAGTTCGCAGGTCGATTGAAGCGGCGTTGGCTTCTAGAGACCCCAGAGCGATTTGGTATCAGATTCACCTGCCAGCAGGCGCTTTTCCTCGGCCGGTGGCAGCTACAATGCGGGCGTTTGATTCAACGACATTTCCAGCTTCATCGATTCCTCTGACCAAGTCTCCATTGGAAGAGTGGTTAGATTGGGATTACCCGGAGCGATCTGCATCGCCAGAGATGGCGCATTTGGAGCTTCAATTTGCTTTTCGAAATCCGCTGCCGCAAATTCGTGCTCTGGATGCCTTTGATCACCTGCTGCGGGAAATCGGTTCGTATCTGGATCTTTTTTATGTCAGCCGCGCTATTCCCGTCTTGGTGCGATTTATTACGACGCCGGACCGCGCCAAAGTTTTTCAAAACCCAGTTACCTATGGTTTCAAAAAAGACGAGCAAGCGCCGACGTCTTCCGCTCTTGTCGTGTTGAAAATGAGCGGTGAAGAATTCGTTCGTCGGTTTGGCACACGCCTACCGACCTGGCAGCGTATGTATCCAGATGTGCAGCTTCCTCCCAATGCTTTGGCGAATTCAGAGCCCTTGCGTGCGGCTTTACAGCGCAAGCTTGCGCGCGCGCAGCGCGATCACGATTGCATGCAAAAGGTGCTAGCAGGTGGATCTCCGGTAGGGATGGGATTCAATGAGCCACCTGTTTTTTCCTTGGAAGAAATGCCGACGGTCCTGCACTATTTAGATGGACTGTTTGAAGCACTCTTTGATGCGGCCGACTTGCCGCTTCTTTTTTAAGATTCCTATGAGAAAAGCATCTTCGCTTTGGTTCATCCTAGTAACGGTTGCGATTGACTCCATTGGCTTGGGAATCGTGATCCCAGTTCTTCCCGACGTTATTCGCCGGTTTCTAACAGATGAATTTCACGTCTCTCGCATGTTTGGGTACTTCGTTGCGACGTACGCTTTCGTACAGTTTTTCAGTTCGCCGTTTCTCGGGAGCTTGTCTGATTGGTTTGGACGGCGCACAGTTTTGCTCGTCTCGTTGTTGGGAGCAGCGGTGGACTACTTCTTCATGGCGTTTGCTCCGACGCTGCCGTTGCTTTTTTTAGGGCGAGTTATTTCTGGTATGAGCGGCGCAAGTTACACAGTTGCCAGCGCGTATATCGCCGATATCAGCACGGACGAAAATCGATCCAAAAACTTTGGCGTTATTGGTGCGGGATTCGGCATTGGATTTATTGCGGGCCCCGCGATTGGTGGTTTCCTGGCGCATTGGGGCCCTCAGTATCCGTTTCTCGCAGCAGGGTGCTTCAACCTACTTAATTTTGTGTTTGGATTTTTCGTATTGCCAGAATCGCTGTCGGCAGAGAATCGTCGTCCTGTTCAGTGGGCGGCGCTCAATCCGTTTCGCGCCATGGGTCGCATTCTGTCGATTCCTACCATTCGCCCGTTAGTAGTTGTCTCTACACTTATGTACCTGGCGGGACATACGCATCCTTCGATATGGACACTCTATACGGAACACCGCTTTGGTTGGACACCGGCTCAAGTGGGAATGTCGCTAGCGCTTGTGGGGTTGCTGCAAGTTTTTGCCCAGGGCTTTCTCACTGGTTTCATCGTGAAGCGTTTTGGCGAGACGCGGGTGTTTGTATGGGGAGTGTTTGGCGAGTCGTTGAGTTTTCTGGGATTTGGTTTAGCTACTTCTGGATCGATGATCTACGCCGTTTTACTTTTGTCGGCGGTGTTTTGGGCGGCCCAGCCAGCGCTTCAGTCGCTGATTAGTCGAGAGGTCCCAGCCGATCAACAAGGAGAATTGCAAGGTACGCTGATGAGTCTTGCCAGTGTCATGGCGATTATAAATCCACTCATTGTGACGTCGTTGTTTGCGGCCACTTCGGATCGAACGGCCGAATTTTATTTACCCGGCAGCCCGTACATTTTTGCTTCGAGCATGTTGTTTCTCGCCTGGGTGATTGCTTGGCGGACGGTAAGTAAGACGCTGGCCGTAAGCAATCAAGCGCCGCTCTAAAAGTTCCCAAGACGCAGCGGCAATGGCGATGGAAATCAGCGTCATCGTAATTCCGCTTAAAACTGAATAGTACTCTCCCACCTTGCCCCAGAAGTGTACGAGCTCGTGGTACAGATAAATCGAGTACGAAATTTTTCCGAAATAGACCATCGGCGAATTGCCGAGCAGTAGCTGCGTAATGGATTTCTCTTTCGCCGTGAGTGTGACGGCCACCCAAAGCAATGCAGTGAAGGGCACCCCCGGATAGAGAAATGCATTCATTGCATCTTGGGGAGTGTGAAGGTCGTTCGACTGCCAAAAATAATAAAGGAGCGCCGTTGTTAAAGCGATGGCCGTTGCAAAAAATGCAGCTCTGGCTTGATGGAGTATCTTTTTGGCGATGGGAGATTCCCACGCAGCCGCGAGGAGCATTCCCCAGAGTAGGCCATCGGGTCGAAGGACAAAGTAGGCGACGGAGCTTGCCGGTCGTTGCACGGCAACTGCGTATCTACCGAGAACGCAAAGGACCAAGCCCGTTATCGCGACCGGAACAATCGCCTTACTTCCTTTCCAAAGGAGAAAACACGGCACGACGAGATAAAAATATTCTTCCCATCCCAGGCTCCACATTGGATTCATAAAATGAATAGTCCAAACGTCGGTCCACGCGAGCCATATTGTTTGCATATGAGTAAGGAAAATGGGCCACTCAACGACACCCGAGTTGAGACCCAGGACCTTCAATGAAAGATACGAGCAGAGTAAAAACAGGTAGTAGGGCACCAGAATTCGGAGCGCGCGTCGTGAATAAAAGACCCGCGCGAAATTCTCCGCAGCGTGGTTCTTCATCACTACACGAGTGACGAGAAATCCTGAAATAACAAAGAAAAGGTCCACTCCAGCCCACCCACCGACTAGAAAGCCGGTCACCCAGTCTCTGCCTCGGAAGCGCAGCACGGAGAAAAAGTGATGTCCCAGTACTAGAGCAATCGCGATAGTGCGCAGTCCATCTAAGGCCCGAATGCGGGGGGATATGTTCATGGAAGTGTAAATAGTATAGCACCCAGCCCTTCGGACGCTGGCAGCGTGCAGGAACAAAACTTGTCACCGGCGCCCGAATCTTGGACAAAAAGGCGCCTTAAAACCGCCCCTAAACCTCTATGGCGCGCCGTGTAGAACCTGGTGACTTCCGGCATAGCTTTTGTAAGGTTGGGCCCGCAGACGACGGCCATTAGGGCCGTTCTGGGGTTTACATCTATGAAGGCATCTTTGAATTTACGCTGGATTTTCTACTCGATTGCGCCAGCCCTACTCTTGTCGTGGATTTTCTCGGGCTGCGGTAAAGATTCCAGCATCCAGATCTCCAAAAACGAACTGCAAAGCGCTCCGGCTTCTTACCGCGTGCGCGTCGCTTTAAAATTTGAAGGCAAAGATCAATCGGGCGGCGGCATGATCCGTTACGCCGATGGCACGCCGCTGTTGTCGAATGCTTCGAGCACAGAAATAACCCTACAAGAAGGCGCTGACTTATCGCTCCAAGCCATTCCCGGCCGCGGCTGGAAGGTAAAAGAGTGGATGATTTCTTCTGCCGATAAAGCCCGCTCTGAGAGAGTGGATGCGGCTGACTTAAATCTCCAAGCAATCAAAGAAGATGTTGTCGTCGAATTAGTTCTCGAAGAGAAGAAATCGGTTTGGGTAAAAATCCGCGTCGGTGGACCGGATATTTATTCTGGAAAGAATTCCTATAACGGCTTTGTGGAGTGGTTTTACTACTACACTGACCGCAACGATTTTAAAGGCTTCAACCGTTGCCACCCTACCGGCAAGGAGTTCACGCCGATTACAGAGTCGACCTGCAAATTTGTGGAGGTCCCACGCGGCGTAAAAGTGGAAGTGAAAGCCAAAGATCGCCAAGGCAATGAGACCGTCGAAACCTACACGATGGACGATGATCTCCAACTCGACTTCGAATTTACTGATACTCCCGATCGTCGATACAAATAAGATTTCAACCATATCCCCGCTCTGGCCCTGTTAGCTGCGCTTTGGGTTTGACACGCATAGTCGAATCCGGTTCAACAAAAGCACATCTATCGAGGGTTATAATGAAATCAATTTCTTTATGGACGAGCGCTGTCCTGGCTCTGGGAGTGTTTGCTTTGCAATCCAATGATGCAGAAGCCTCTAGCCTTATCTGTCGTCGTAATCTTCTCAAGAAGCTAAACCAAGAATACCTTCGCCTTCATCGCTCCAAAGAATCGAAATATTGGGCCCAGACCATGGGCCTCGCCTCCAAGGTGGATGGTGCGTACAACGAAGCAGAGCACCAGCTGATTTTGTGGCGATCCGATCCTGTTTATGTCCCGCAAATTGACGCTGCTCTCGGCACGCGCGTTCCCGAATGGATTCGCACTCTGATGGATCGCTTTGGCGGATTTATTTTGGGCATGGACCGCAGATCCACCAACGGTGTGAATGAAGGTCTTGGGCAATGGCGCCGTTATTTTGAAATCAATGCTTATCCCGACAAAGCGTTGAGCGAGATCAATCGTAGAATTTTAGCGCTCGAAGAAAAACTGGCGGAGGACAAAGGAGCTCTGGAGCTTTCCTATTCGGATAGTGCTGGTGTTACTCACAGTGCAACAATTAGCAAATTGCGAACGCTCGTTGGGGCAGAGCCTGATGCAGAGAGCCGTCGCACGGCTTGGAAGGCTCTTGAAAAATTCGAAAAGGTCGTACTGGCGAGTACTTATATCGATGTCATTAAGGCCCGCCGCGAATTCGGCACGGCGGCAAAATTTCCGTCCTTCTATGACTATCGTACCAACTCCACGGAGCAGATGACCTCCGACGCGATTTTCGACGTTCTCGACGATTTAGAATTGAATACGCGCGAGGCCGCCCGGCAGTATGTCGAGCAAGTAAAAGCCACGCACGGCGCAGATGCGCTCCAGCCTTGGAATTTTTCTTTCGTTACGAGTGGTGATCTTGAAACGAAAATGGATCCGTATTTCCCATTCGCGGAATCAGTTAAGCGTTGGGGACAGACATTTTCTGCCTTGGGCGTAAACTTCCGCAACGCCGAACTCTCTATCGATTTAATCGACCGCCAGACCAAAACTCAAAATGGTTTCATCCGGGCACTTTCGCCGGCGTATTTCAATCCGCTCACCGGGCAGCATGTTCCCGCGTCTGCGGTTTTCACCAGCAACGGTGTGCTGGGCAAAGTCGGTGCGGGTTTGTCGGCGCATAAGACGATTTTCCACGAAGCCGGTCATGGTTCACACTTTGCCAATATTGAAACACCGTCGCCTGCTGGCTCTCAAGAAGAAGCCCCTACGTCGATAGCTGCTGCGGAAACGCATTCGATGTTCATGGATCAACTACTGACTCATCCGATTTGGTTGAAGCGATATGCGAAAAACGGTGCGGGCGAACCAATGCCTGAGGCTCTCATTGAGGAAATCGCACTCAAGAAGCAAGAAGCGCTGGCCTACAACTTGCGAACCATGTTGGTAGTGCCTTACTTCGAAAGGGAGTTGTACCGAATCCCGGCGGATCAATTGACGCCCGAGAAGATCCTAGAAATTGCTCGGGCAACGGAGCGCAAGCTGCTGCTTAAAGAAGGAAACGGATTTCCTGTGCTCTGCGTTTTCCATACGCACACGCAAGAAGCCGCCGCTTACTATCATGGGTATGTACTAGCGAATTTGGCCGTCGCGCAAACACAGGCCTATCTCGATAAACGGTTCGGTACTTATGTCGACAACGCGGATGTTGGACCACTGCTGACAGAAGCATACTGGAAGCCAGGTAACTCGGTTGGTTTTTCGGACATGGTTAAGCGCCTTACCGGCGAGCCGTTTTCGGCTCGTGCAATGATTGACCGTATCAACCGCACACCTGCCGAGGTAAAGGCATCTGTTCGCGCGGCCATGGTTCGAGAGTCCGTTACTCCCAAATACACTGGCGCAATCTCGCTCAATGCTTCGGTTAGGATCGCGGATGGCGATACGGTCATCGCGGAAAGTGTCCCAAATGGGGATTCCTTCGAGGTCATGTCCCAGCGATTTGCGGACGAAATACGTCGCAGAGAAGCAGTTTCTAAAACTGGCGATTAAGTAAGGTGTATTTACATTAATGAAAATTAAGTTATTTAAGTAGCTGAGATCAGTGGCTAATCTTAATATAATTTAAGTCGTTTGACTTCGCATGGCATAAATGGAACTTGTCAAAAACGTAAGTAATCGTTTTTGGGGAGTAGCATGTCCCGCGCTGCAATTCCGGTTGGTCCTTTCCAAAGCCTCGCATCCGCGATTGGGTTTTTAATCGCCGCCACTGTTTTGATCTTCCTATTGGCTCAGCTCTATCTTGCCCACTCTTACGAGACTGCCATCGTCCTCCTCCAAGCTCTCTAGGCGTGTTAAAATTCTTGGAAACCCTGGAGCACCCCCGTGGCACCCTTGACCGGCTTCGACGCGACACTTGTCCAGTCCTTGGAATCAGCCCTTAAATCTTTGGAAAAGGCGACGAGCAAGAAGAGCCTCAGCGAACTCGAACGCGATGGCATGATCCGCCGTTACGAGCATCTTTTCGAATTAACCTGCCATGTAATGCACTCGATTCTGATTGCGATTACCCATAACAAGCTCTCGCCGCAGTTAGAGCCCATTCTCCAAGAGGCTTACGATAAGGACCTGATTGAGGATATGGAGGCTTGGTCGTCGTTCCTTTGGGCTAGCCGCGCTTATGCCGAATCCTTCACCGAAGCCACCGCCAAGAAAGTCAGCACCATCATTCACCGCTATCCTGCAGCAGCTCACAATCTGCTTGCGCGTATTAAGCGCGAAATTCAGCAGGGATAGTACGCACTTAATCGACGTTAAAAACTGCTATTGACTCAAGGCGTCGTTTTGGTCCATCACAGATCTAAGGGGGTTTGATGGGTTTCAAAATGGGGTTGGTTGTCATTGGTTTGGTTTCTTCTTCCTTCGTAAGTTTCGCAGAATCAAATAATCCAAGAGAAACACCAGAAGTTCTCGCCATTCGTGCTGCACGCAAAAGCGTGGTTTTGATCAATACGGTGTCGGAGCCGACGGAGGACGAGCAGCTCATTCTGCCGTTTGGCTTCTATGCACCCAAGGGTCCTCGTAATGGAATGGGCTCTGGCGCTATCGTCGATAAACGCGGCTATATTCTTACAAATAACCACGTTATCGAAGGCACGAAAGAAATTAAAGTCACTGTAGAGGGTACCAAGACTCCCTATGTGGCCACGGTGGTTGCGTCGATGGCCGCTGGAGACCTAGCACTTCTAAAAATCGAAGCTCCCGTTGATTTACCCTCGATTGCTGTGGGGATGTCTTCGGACTTGGAACTCGGAGAAACGCTTATCGCGTTGGGACATCCGCTTGGCTTCAAGCAAATGGTTGCGACAAAGGGCATCTTAAGCGCAGTCGCCGAGGATATAGAAATTGGTCCAAATACGACGATACCAAAATTACTGCAAACCGATGCCGCCATTAATCCTGGCAATAGCGGGGGAGTAGTTATCAATCTTTCTGGTGAGATGGTGGGAGTCGTCGTCGCTATGGCTGGACGCGCTCAAGGAATTGGATTCGCATTGCCGGTGGATGAAGTGCGCTTAAATCTAGCTACTATGGTGCGCAAAACTAGCGCCGATAGAACAACGGGATTTGCTGCCAAGGCTCACCTTGTCGGCGACAAGCCGCAGCTTTATGTCGAGTCTGTGACGGACCAAGCAGAGTGCGCTGGCCTTCGCTACGGCGACAGAATTTTGCAAGTGAATGGCCGCCCTGTGTTTGACGAGGCGGAATACGAATTGGCGATCTTGGGTTCGTTGCCGGGTCAGGCGTTGAATGTGCAAGTAGGCCGAGGCAACAGCGAAGAAAACATCGCTGTTACCGTCGAGAAACCTGCGTCTAAATAATTTAGTGATATTGGAGTTCGGGAGCTTGCTCTGGGCTCGCGCGGTATAAGAAATCCGGGCGGGCTGCACGAGAATCGTTAGCTTGTACTTTAAAAGGTTTGCGTTGTAAGCGATTCGCAATCTTACGTTTGGGATGTGACTTGGCTTTAGTAATTTTAGCTTTTGCTTTGGACTTAGCTTTGGAAGCGACTTTCGACGATTTCTTAGGAGCCTTTGGCGCGTTTACGCTAGCAATGACACGAGTGGGGAAATTAGGAGTCGCTGGAGCAGGTCCATCTAAACTGGGTAGCATGCCTGCGGAGTCAGCAGCTTCGTAATAAGGCGAACGAATCACTTCGTACTGGTTGATGTACTTAGGTGCGTAATTAAACTCGGTGGCTTCCGATTCTGCCCCAGCAACTTGGCTAGTGAGAGTTACGGTAGCGATAACGATCAAAGCTTTTAATAAGGTCTGCATAATTCGCCTCTGTATACAGAGTGTATTCTGCAAAACGGGTGCCGCCGCAGGCTATTGAAACCACTAGCGAAAAGCCTCCTATAGGTGATGATATTTTAGACGGTTTCGAACGAGTTGGTCAGTTGGACTCTCTATTTGAGTTTGCTGCCAAAAAACAGACCGACGAATGCAGTCGTGGAATCCTGAACCTCGCCAAACGGATAAACGTTAATCGAAGGCTCGAAGAACATGCCCGCCACGCTGTAGCGCACTCCCAAGCCTAGGTTGGTATCCTGAGCGGAAGTGAAGTTAGTGAGGCCAGCACCTGGCTCTGTCTCGGTCGCAGCTTCTAGATACGTAAACAGCGCCCAGGAATCGTCGAAGATGTAGTTCACGCGAGGGCTGAAATAGAGATAGCTCTTGAAATCTCCACCGCTCAAAAGCGAAACGCTCGGCGAGATTGTCGTCTGCAGTTCCCAAGGGGATTTCGCAAACCGGTAAGAAAAAGTATTCACGGAACCCGGGGCAAGAATGACTTTGTCGTCGCGACTGCCCTGAGAAAGTGGCAATGCATTTTCGAACCGCGCCCACCAGCTAAAACCACCCGATTGATAAACCGTACCCACAAGTCCAAAGGTGGGGTCTTTTAATTCAAAAGATTTAAACTCGGCATCCGACAGAAATGGTCGGAACGAGAACTGAGGCATCAGAACAAAATCTAAGCCGACGTTGGTTGGGTGTGTGATCGAAACCTGATTAACGATTTCGACTGGATCGCCCGGCGTGCCGTCGTTGTTCGGCTGGCGCCCGTCAAACCGTCCTACGCCACTGCCGTAAGACCAGCCGTATAACTCCACTCCGATTTTATCCCAGGTCGTAGTGGGAACACTTTCCTCAATAGAGCCGTCAGTTGGCGCTGCATAGGCGGGAGCAATTCCCGCCGAAAGGATCAGGACTGCGAGAGCAAACAGATTGCGGTCAAACATCTTTTAAGTTCCCCAAAATCAGGTGGTCAATCGACTCGAATCGCATGTTCCTGGCGGAGTTGCAATGATGTTTGACACGGCCACATAAAAAAATGGTAAGGACGGGACGAGGGAAGATCCATGGCAGTAAAGGGAGTTAGCAGACAACACACCCATCTCGGGGAAGCTGGCGAGAACGTGACTCGGCAGAAGATTGTCACTTGCACTATCTCGATTCTCGCTACCGATGGCCCAGAAAAGCTGAGTGCCTTTACGGTCGCCAAACGAGCAAGCGTTCGGCGTTCCCACGTCGTTTATTACTATCCTCAGAAGAAAGACCTGATTGCGGCGGCCGTGACCGAAGTAATCGGCAAGGGTCAGGAAATGGTCTTAGTTGCTGTTGCTGGGAAAAAGACCGCGAGCGAATGTCTTGAGGCCTACATCGATTCGCTTTTTCAATGGCTGGTGAAATTTCCCGAACATGCCTCTGTCATGGGAATGCTTCATTACTATGGAACGGTAGGCGCCGAATTTAAGGAACTCAATGCGAAGGTTCGTGAAGTGGGCGAAGCGCGCATCGCCGACATGCTCCATTTTGGTAAGAGCGGCACGCCGAGCCAGCGGGAACGAGAGCTTGCGAAATTGATTCGTGAACTTCTAATTGGCAATCTCACCAATGTGATTTCCAGCACAGACAGCAGCCAATTGCTCACTGACTGCCAAAAGCTCAAAAAAGCAGTCTTCGGTCTCGTCGATACGTACGAAAAATCCGGAAAAAGGTAATTAGTTGGGAATCGTTCGTTCTTCTACGCGATCTTCTTCTACTTCCATTTGCCTTTCGACCAGTACGTCTTCGCTCCAGGGCTTGCGCGTAGAGTGCTGGATTTTCCATTCGAGCGGGTGATTGATATACGCGCAACTGGGGCTTTCGATGCCTCCACAGAACGGGCAGTGATATCGGAAGTGTTGCACTTGTTTCTTCTCTAGCACCTGCACTAGTTTTTTAACTTTCACTTTGACCTGAATGCGGATTTCTTTGGCGCGCTCCGGGGTGACGCCGAGCTTTTGCGCAAGCGCTACGTTGTAGTCGCTCTGCGAGTCTTCTTCTTGCCGAAGGAGTTCAGCAGGGTCGGTATTGAATCGATCGCCAAATTGCGTATCCACTTCAGTGATGGCTTGCAGGTACCTGCCATCTTCCGCGGTGAGCTCTGGTTTCTTCTCTTCTTCTTCGTCGTGCCGATGCGCGTGTTGGTGCGCGAAGTTCCCACCATGCGTGGGCCCAGTATGCGAAGACGCGGTGCCATGCACGGGACGTTTGCGAATTTCGATTTCCAATTCGTCGAGCGCTCTGTCCAATGTTTCGCTGTCTACGCGGTTTGGATCAATCGTCATCCCCTGCCGGCTTGCGGCGACGAAAGCTGCTGCTTGTTGCGTGCGTATCTTATTCGCAAGCGTTCGGACATCGCCGCCGCTCGCCCATCCTGGTAGTGCCGCTATTTCACGAAGCCGCTGTTCGACGTGCTTTCGAAAATGGGCGATATCAAGTTTGAAAGTCTTCAGCTTCTCGTCGAGCAAGTTGGTCGCCGCGTCTCCCGACATTAGTTCTAACGTCAGGCGCAGACCGAAGCGGCGCGGTAGACCCGCATCCAAACCCAAGAAGCGATCGATGTTGGGGGGATAGTCGGCCACGATGAAAACCAACTTGCCGCGGTTGTTTTCCATTTGAGCGAGCATTTCCTTTGCTGCTTGCTCTTCGTAACCACCCACTGCTTTTGCAAGTGCCCCGATTTCGTCGATAAAAAGGGTTTTGCCCCAAGCTTTTTCAAAGAGCTTCCTAACCGCGAGGGTGGTGGAATTTCCTACAAATCCACCGACGAGATCGCCGCCAAGAGCTTGTTCGACACCCGCATCGGGAATGACATCGTTAGCAGCGAAGAGTTTTGCAATGAGTTCTGCAAGTGTGGTTTTTCCGCTGCCAGCTGGCCCTTCGAGAATGATGTAAGGCTCTATTCCGGTTAGTACATCGTCGCCGCGCGCTCGATTGTAGGTCATCAGAGCTTGAAGCGTATGCAGCTGCTGCTTAACGTGCTCAAGGCCTTTTAGCGCGTCGATTTCTGCGAACACTGATTCCACCGTAAGAGGATTGGCTACGGTGACATCTTCCAACTGCAGAGTGCTAAAATCCGCGGCGGTGAGACTGCGCGTACTTGCCAGAGCCGCTAAACGTGCTCTCTGCTTCTCGCGCGTGATTCCCAGAATGCGCTCGATGTCGCCCGCGTTTCCTGGATGTTTCATCGTTCTCTGCTTGCGCATCACATTCTCGAGCAATGTTGCCTTCACTTCGTCGGACGCGGAGAGATGATTGTTAGCGAGCATTGAATCCGCGATTTGGCGCATTTCATCTCTCCCATAGTCTTCAAAGGGCACAGTCACGAATCGGCGCTCACCGCCGGGATCGACTTCGCGTATGAGCTCGAGCAGTTCGTCGTGGTAGCCGGCGCCGATAAATACAGTTCGCGCGTATTCCGGATTCGTTAGGTATGGAATCATGGCGCGAAAGGCGCGCTTGCCTTCAGGGGTGTCTTTAAGTTGATGGAATTCGTCGATAAACAAAACTCCGTCTTTGCTCTCTTCAAATAGTTTTTTCACATTGGCTTCGGGAGAGCCGGAGAGAATGTCCTGAATCGTGGCTTGGGTAACAGAGCTTCGCTTTACGTAGCCCAGCTCGAACAAGCTTTCGGCGAGATCCATTGCGATAGTTGTTTTGCCAGTACCGGGATTTCCGGCGAAAAGAAGATTTAGTCTCGGAGGAGCCGTGTGTTCGATGCGCAGCTCTTCGGCCTGTTTTGCTAGCGTGAGCTCCGCGACGATGCCGTCGATTTTTTCCTTAACCTGCCGCAAACCGATCTTCTTGCGAATTTCTTCGATCGGATTTCTGCGTTGGGCATAGGAGGCAGAATTCACGTCGCGCGAAAGGACGTAGGCAACCGCATTTGGCTGGAGGCGGATGTCGTGTTCCATCCCCAATGTGCGCGTGGCCTGCTGGCGCTTGATGCTTCCCCACAGTTTCATTGCCGCCTCATAGCCCCCGGCAGAAGCTCGCTCGGTGAGTGCAGCCATCGATTGTTCCGACATCTCGTAGCCGTCATTGCTCACTTCGCGTCTCACCAGCTCCACAACCTGGGTTGTCGTCAGAGGATCAATCTCAATTTGTTTTCTTAAGACTTGTGGAAACAGGTTTGCCAGAGGTTTGCGTGCATCCGAGCTTCCAGCGAAGACCACGTAGATAAGGTCACTGGTCCGCTCCATAAAATCTTTTAGGACCGCGAAGCCGGGTGAGGTGGGAGGAATGTTTCTTAAATCGTCGATATAGAGAAACGCTCCGTGAGTCCCACTCAAATCATCCAAAACTTTTGCTAATGCGGCTTGATTGTTAAAAACGGAGCTTTCGACGGGGATAAAGCTGTCGAAGGCCCCAAATGGGCTAACGGTCGGTACGCGCAGGGTTACGAGGTAAGTGCTCAATTGCTTTGCCAGTGCGACGGTCGCTGCTGGCTCGCCGTCTAATTCCAGAATGACCGGTTCGCGGGCTTTTCCTTGCTGTTCGCGGGTGACGTTTAGATTCTCGAATCTTCTCACCACTTCTTCTGCATCTGGACGTGCTGTGACAGGGGCCCGCGCCAACATGGATTTATGCAGGAGCACCAGTTGCGAGCCGTCGACTAACTCTTTAGCGACACCGAGTTTGTCGAACGCAGCGCAAGACATCGGTAGCTCTCGGCGAGTGCGCTCGCGGTCTAGCGCGTACCGGGCAAACACTTCTGCCATAAAATCAACCTGGCTGTGGAAGTAAGGGGGCAGGCCTTTGTGTTCGATGGTAAAGGCATCGACCCACTCTTTGTTAACGTGCAGTGGCTCATTTCCATTCGCGCGTAAGACAAGATCCAGCGCATGGCCAATCTCGTGCAGCAATACGCCAACATTGAGCACAATGGTGCCGTCGTGCATTTTGGAGCGAATGAGTATGCGGCGTTCGCCTGTCTCGCGATCAATTGAATGCACTCCCTCCGCATTATCAACGGTGATTCCCACGGCAGACATCCTGGCCCGCAAATCTCTGGCGCCATTAGTGACGTTGTTGCGGGCGACGGTAATCGTGTATTTGGCGTTGACGAGTTCTCTGAGAACGCCCTCGTCGATCGATGCCAGCATTTGCGTCAGTAAAAGTAAGTCGGCCTCACTTCCGATATCGCCAAGTCGAGCAAGCTGCTTTACGAGTTCCGATTTCTCAGGCGAGATAGCCATTACGTAACTTGGTTTGGGAATGAGAATGCGCTCGCCGAACGCCATGTCGGCTTGTTGCGCTTTCGCCCAGGATGTGTGTGAAGCGAAAGCAGTGAGTTCCCGGCGAACTAATTTGGGAGCATTTCCTAAACCCGTATATTGCGTGAGTGATTCACGTAATTCGATTTCGGTTGTTCGAAGTTTCTCGGCCAATACCTCAACTAAGACGTCGGTAAAGGCCCGCTCGGGATTTTCTTCCCAGGCCTTCTGCGCATCTGCGCCTGCTGCTTCTAGAATCTGTTGCTTCTTGGCGTCCACCGTTTCAATGAGCAATTTAAGTTTAGCGTTCGCATCGCCCATTCCCGCTGCGGTGCGGACAGCCTGCGCATCCGGGTAACCATGACTGCGGTTTTGCGCCGCCCAATCCGAGTAACTTTCCTCCGAGCTAAGTTCGCGGCAAAGTGCGGCGATTTCTGGCTCGAAAAACGGAAACCGTTTCTTGAGCAGGTCTGATTGAGTTTGCACGAAGGAGGGCAGTTGCTTATGCAAGACATCATTCGCAACTTCTGCGTAGTCCCTTTCCGTATCCTGTTCGGAAAGGGTCTCTGCTTTATCTGCGACCCTTCGCAAAAAGTCGGTTTTGCTTTGATCCATCCACTCGAGAAGCGCCGCATATTCGGGCGCTCTGGAGGACGCGCTATTGCTGCGCGTTACGATCTCCCGCCACTCTGAGATCGGTTTCTGATCGATCAGAGTTTCCTCAGGAAGTGAAAGTGCTGTTGCCACAGCAATGGCATCGGCAATATCGCTTAGACCGAGTGGTTGAGCCCAAGGTCGATCGGATAGAAAGTGGTGAACGGCCTTTTGCTGGAAGGCGGTTAAATGATCGATAAAACTGACTCGGTTTTTTTGCAGTGAGTGTTGAAGTTTGAGTTCGCAGACACGCGCGGCATGGTCAGTGCGTGTTTCTCTTGGAATCGGGTTCCAGCGCGTCGCACCTTTGGTTCGAACTTGGTACACGCCTGGGCCGCTGATACGATTTTCTAGATTTGGATTTTGCGGGTCATGGAAAAGTGTTTCACTTTCGGAGAGATCGGTAAAAGTTTTGGGACGATCATAACGACCGGCGCGTAAGAACTTTAGCTCCTCGGCCGAAAAGGCGCGCAAGTTGGGAACTTCTGTCGATTGAGGACCCTTCTCGACGATATCTCTCAAACTCGCAAGAGTGATGTTACCTCGTAGGATCCAGACGTCACAGCCTTCGAGGGCTGTTGCTGCAAACGCCAGCTGGCCGGCGAGGGCGCTTGCAATCGCAAATCCAATCACACTACTTGGCCCCGTTTTCGACCAAATACGCCTTTAGGCTCTCCGCATTAATAGTCGACTTGATGTTACTCGAGGCAATGAACTCATTTACAATTTTGAGCGGAGTTACTTCAGGTCCGACGTGCGCTGTGGGACCATCTTTGTAAAGTCGGCTGTAGTCGAGTGCGAGCGTTCGTGTTGCTACGGCGTTTACATCAGCGCCGGCCAGCACTAATTCTTTCACCTGCGACAAGTAAGCACCGTCGAATAGGGTATCAAACACCGCTTTGTGAATGGGCTTCCATCCATCGAGAAGCCCCAGATCCGGATTCGCTCCGGAATCCAATAACAGGCTAACGGACGGCCCTGCGGCAGCAAATAGAAGTGCGGTCAGGCCTGATTCCGTCGTTAAATTGGCATCCGCGCCTTCGGCGAGAAGGATTCGAAGAACCTGATCGCGGCCATTGGAGCTTGCATGCATCAGGGCCGTAAGGTTTTTCTCTTTTTTCAGTCTTTGATTGGGATTAACTTTGTAGGTTCTCAGCAGAGTGAAGGCCATCTGGGGACGATCAAAATTAACAGCATCGTACAGAGGAAAGACTCCGTCGCTGTGATAACCACCGGCAAGCTCGGGATGATGTCGGAGTGCTGCTTCAAAAATTTCGTTCTTTCCATGCTCAATAGCCAGCCGAAGATCAGTTGCAGTGAAAGTAAGTCCTAACTCGATGAGACTGACCGCAGCGGTCTCATTCTCAAGAGGAATGAGTTCTGGAAAAGACGCTCGCTTGCCCTGCTCGATAGCAACGGCGCTGGCTTGCGCTCCAAACTTCGTCACTACCAATTGATCGAGAGGGCCTTCGGCTCCTGCACGTATCAGCGCCTTGGCGGCTCTCAGTGAAGTTTTGCCTGCTTCTACGACGAAGTTCTCGCCCATCCAGCCAGCGCTCAGATCGATTTTTTTGCAGAAGCGACCATAGCCTGGTTCGTCGCAGATTCCGTTACCGTGAAGGATCATTACCATGAATCCTTCGACGACATCTCCATTACCTTCTTTAACGGCTTTCATGAGCGCTGCTTCGATTTTCAATCCGTGTTGGCGAGCAAAAGCTAGGGCCGCGAGGGTTCTTTGGATATCGGCTGCTGTGGGGCCATTGGAAACACCGTTCGCGACTTTTTCTGCCTCGCGTACTTCGTGTTGAATGGCTTCTTCTAATTCAGCTGCAGTAATGTCATCGAATTCGGAGAGCACCATCTGCTTTGCATTGTCGACACCGCCGGCTCTTGTGCGCACTAGATCCGCAATGCGTTTGACGTGCGTTAATACCGCCACCGGACACTCTTTAGCCGAAGTTCCGTCACCAGCGAAGGCGCTTGCACTTCCCACCGTACCCAACACCCAACACACTACCGCCCCTGAAAAAACCTTTTGCCATTCCATAAGCCACTACTGGCGAGTGCTGCAATCAATCGTCAACAGGAGCTGTTTTTTTGTCACTAGTGACAAACTTTTTGCGGACTAGTCGCGCAGGGCTTCGGCTTTGCGCTGCGCGAGCGCAGCTTTTTCTGGAAGGTTCAATGCGGTGTACACTTCTGCGCAGTAGGAATAAAAAGCGTGCGTGAGTGTTGCCGGGTGTTCCTGTGCCCAGCTGTTTTCGATCGATCGCAAGATCCTATCGCGATCAAAATCCGCTGCGTTTTGCGCTGCCGGATCAAATACTTTTCTGCGCATTGTATCGACGGTCATGATGCCGCGGAGCTCAACGCTCGCTAGGATGCCGCGCTGGCTCTGAAAAATCGCATCGATCTTCCCTTTGCTCTCACGTGCGCCGACGAAGTCCAAAGAAGAAATTTGAATCATGCCTTCATAAAATTCGAGTAAGCCAGGCGCCACGCTTTCTAGCGTTAGTTTTTCGGGCGAGAGCAGCTCACGGCCCTCTGCGCTGTGAAGGTAGGCCAGAGCCGCGGCGGGATCCCCTCGGTGATTGAGAAAATCATATCGAACTCCGACTTCGGCAGCTGCGTGCAACATACGGAATTCAGGATTGGAGAGGTTGTGTCTAGTGAGCTTGCGCGCGTCTATGAGCATCGCTGGAAAGTCATCCATGCTGTAGGCGAGCAAGGCGCGTTCGTAGAGGCCATAGGTGTAGAGATTAGAGAGTGAAGGTCTATCCGAAAAACTGCTAATGGCTTCATCTAGTTCACTTCGAGCCGCCAGCTGAGTGGTGGTATCCGTCGGATGCGAGCCGCTAAACTTTTTCACAGCTGCGCGCACCCGCCCTAGATATTTGCCATAAAGGTCGTCAACGGTGCCCGCCATAAAAACGCGGTCTTCCTTTAAATCGACCGGTACTTCGCGGGCCGCTAACCCCAGAAATTCATAGCGACGGCGGGCCTGAGGAACGGCTTCGGCGACAAAAGAAGCTTGCGGCCCGTTGTCATCCAAATGCCCAAGCGATGCGACCATCACTCCAATGTCTACCAAGACGCGAAATTCATTCACACCCGGCGCAAAAACCACCCGCCCCATTTCAAAGGAGTTGGGATAATTCTTTTGCAGAAACTGATGAAAACTTTTGGAATCAGCTTTCAGATCCATCGGCAAATGCGCACGCTTAAATCCAGATGCTCGATAGCTTAAAAAATTGTTGAAGTAATAGGGCGGCTGCTTGGCTTTGGACAGAAGCTTCCAATAGCGCAGCAAAGATTTTATAAACGCGAACTTTTCCGAAGACTTGCGAGCAGAGATCAACCGCATGATCCCTTCGGTCTTCCCTGTTTGATCGTTGACGCTGCGAATGTAGATCACCGCCTGCGCCGGGTACCTCCTCTCTTCCTCATCCATCGCGGCTAGTTCCGCTTCTGGCGCAATGTGGATCTCGCGGTAGATGTCGCGAATCTGCTGGCGAGTAACGGCAATCGTCTTGGTCTCGTCGTCTGATAACTGAGTGTAAAAGGAGAAGAGATCAAACTTGATCAGGAAGAAAAATCGGCAATCAAGCGAGCTTCCGTTTTCAGCTGGGTCGGCAACCAGGAGCTCCAGCCGGCCGTAGGCTGTAGGGGTCCACAGCAGGGTGAGGGCGATGAAGGTCGCCATCAGCGCTAGTATCTGACGAGCTATTTGCACAGGGCAGAGCATTTACCATTTTTCGGGGCTAAACCGAGCAATTTCGAATGGTTTTGGCTGTTTTTTGCTGGATCTGGCGGGCCCAGGTGGACTAGTCCTTAGGGTATGGGAATGGAGCGGCCTCGCAGGCATTTAAATATCCTCTTTGGATTGGCAGTATTTGCGCTGGCAGGGGTGACCGCGTTTGTACCGATCCCAGCCCGCGCTGCTTCAGCGGTCAGCTGCCAGCAGCTAGTCTATAGTTTTGCGAGTCTTTTAACCGGGACGCAAACCGTCCGCCAAGTTGCCTATACGGATGGAACCTGGGCCTGGGAAATTTCCAGGTTTTTCGGCCTAAAGCGCGAAGTTCACGTTCGCCAGCCGGATGGAATTGAGATCGTCTACAACCGTACCAATCGCACGGACACGGATTTATATAGTGAGTTGCTTTATCCTGACGAGTTTTTGGCGATTCCAAAAGGCGCGCGCATTTTAGACGTGGGCTGCGGGGGAGGGAATTTTGTGCAAATGCAGCGGGCCCGCGGCGTCGATGCAGTCGGTTCTGATATCGTTTTATCGTCGTGGCAACGCCGTCATAAGCATTTTGTGGAAGCACAGGCCAATCGCCTGCCGTTCCCTGATGGCGAATTTCACATCGTGTTTTCGACTTGGTCGTTCTTAGCCTATGAAGGCGGTCGCCAAGATCCACAGGGACGCAGAGCGGTCGTCGATTTTCTCACTGAACTGGGTCGAGTCACCAAGCCAGGCGGAGTGATTCGCCTTTCCCCCGTTCCGTTTCAGAAATATTCCGATAGCGAAGGACAATTGCAAGTTCGTTACCCAGAGCTTGAAGCGGCTTTAGCGGAAGTTCCCGGTGTTAAAATTCACCGCAGCCCGAATACTGAATGGCTAAGCCGGCAGTGGTACGCCCCAACTATAGATCCCCGCGACCGCGGATTGCGGTTTGATGCTTCCGTTTGGATTGAATTGATTCGCGAGCAAGCAGGCACCTAAGCCGCACGTTTCCTGGATTCTTGATCACCTTGCGGTAACTTATTCTCGTATCGCGGAGTTTCTTGAAAAGATTTCCAACTCCGCCGGAGCTTTTCTCCTCGGGCTTCCCGGCGCCCGTCCTTAGAAGTGCGGACAATGTGCGTGGAATGGGATAAAACTGGTGAGTCTCGTGGTCACTATTTGGAGGATACCAATGAAGAAGTTGATATCTTTGTTTGTCTTGCCGTTCTTTGTCTCGGGAGTCGCAATGGGAAACGCGCATGGGCTTGAAACCCTTCGCTGCAATGCGGTTTTGGGAAGTACTTACCTCATCGAAGTTTCCGCCACCGAGGTGTCTTTGATTGAAACGTGGGTTGATACGAAATCCCGCAAGTCGGTGTTGGAGAGAGAGGTTCGGCACGTATTCCCGTTGGAAGCTTGCAAATTCAAGCCGTTTTCAATCGAGATGGAATGCCAGGATCCCAAGGAGCCGCGGACTTCGCTGGAAATTTCGATGACGCGATTGTCGGGCAAGGCCAAATCGCACGAAGTGAAGTTCGAAATGAGCGGCGTCGATAAAATGAAATCGAAGTCTTTTGAAACAACTCGCATTGATGCTGGTAAGTCGGCACGCTGTATTATCAACGACTCGTTTGAAGTCCTATGAGTGTGCCTAAAACCATGAAAGCGGCTGTTTATCGTCGATACGGCCCACCGGCGGTGGTTCGGGTTATCGATTGGCCCACTCCCATCCCGAAACAAAGCGAAGTCTTAATTCGAGTGCGCGCCAGTACAGTGTCGTCGGCAGATTGGCGCATGCGCACTTTATCCGTCCCTAGAGGGTTTGGTCTTTTTGCCCGGCCCGCATTTGGTTTCTTTGGTCCCCGAAAACCAATTCTGGGTTTGGAACTCGCTGGCGAGATAGTCGAGGTGGGCCCCAGGGTAACCCAGTTTAAGTTGGGCGATCGCGTTTTTGCCTTCCCTGGTATTGCTCTTGGCGGCCACGCGCAATACCGAGCGATGCCAGAAGACGGTAGGATTGTTCTAATGCCGCGGGACTTTACGTTCGACCAAGCTGCGGCCCTGTCGTTTGGCGGCTCGACGGCGCTCTACTTCCTTCGAGATCGTGGCAAAGTCGCCCCGGGCGAAGAAGTTCTCGTTGTGGGAGCGTCGGGTTCGGTGGGAAGTGCGGCTGTCCAAATTGCAAAACATCTCGGGGCCAAAGTAACTGGCGTCACCAGCACGGCAAACTGCGAAATTGTGACGAAGTTGGGGGCTCACCATGTCGTCGATTACACCGCTCAAGATATTTTTAAGCTCCCAAAAAAATACGATGTGGTCTTCGACACCGTCGGGAAGTCCATGTTTTCGGATTGGCAACAAACGCTCAAAGACGGCGGTCGGATGTTAATGGCTGCTGGCAGTGTGCCTCAGATGATCCAGTCCGCGTGGGCGGCTCGAAAGACCACGAAGAAGATACTCATTGGAAACACCCCGGAAACCGTGGAGCAGCTCCGGGACTTAAAGGCCCTAGCCGAAAGCGGGGCCTTTAACCCCTTGATTCATCGCACATACCCGTTGGAGCAGATTGCCCAGGCGCACGCCGAGGTAGAGACAGGGCATAAGCGCGGGAATATTG